>Ga0160427_10002843_pt1 | contig 10299 bp, 8 predicted proteins | sample SolpanmetagenomL_FD_108194 | JGI IMG/M metagenome (GOLD analysis project Ga0160427, IMG submission 108194) | Solar panel surface microbial communities from Lawrence Berkeley National Laboratory, California, USA - L | ecosystem: Engineered > Built environment > Solar panel > Unclassified ...
ATTGGTGATTAATCCGACTCCATGGTTGAATAGCATAGAACACAATTGTGAACAAGGACCTGAAGTGTCATCGATTGGTGTTTCAAAGTAGTGTGATAGCTATAGACACTGGCAGTTGCATACGGCTGTGCCATTTGTAGCGAGTACCTTGCTGTAGGCACGCAACCACCCACAGCGGGGCAATCAAGACATCAGAGACAAATTTGTGTCTAAAGATCTACAGGTTCTGATCTCTGGGATGATGACGATCGTATATATATCGTCGAGTTTGCTTTGATATCTTAGGACAAAAAAGGCCAGTGCAGCAAACTTTAGAGCGATTGGAGGAAAACGGAACTCGACTCAAATTTCAATTGATCAAAACAAAAAGATTGAAAACAACACCTCCACACTTTATATCCCAACTATTCAAATCCAAATATAAATCATGTCAGGTAAGCAAATCTCCAGGAATGATGCCACGTCAAAAGAATTTTACTCCATATATCAAACACTTCTTCAACGATGTGTCGCATTTGTGGATGAGCCTTCAAAAATGTGCATGTTCATGCTCTTATACTTGATGCGTCAAATTGCTAATGGTATTTTAAATATTTGCAGCGCACGTATCAGTAGAAAGCACTATAATTCCAAAGAAGAATTCACTACGACATCGCATATTTCGCACCACAACCGTCACAGTCACTGTCGAAAAATCACCTCTAACAGAGGAAGAAGACGAACAGCCTCTGATATCTGATTCTCTCGAGAATTACGAGGAGATTGAACCAGAGATTCCGAGAAAGACCTTATCAGAACATCTTAGATGCAGTAACCTTTTTTCCAGAAACCGGTCATCAAAATCAAAAAAAGTTCGCCTACCAATGTCGCCAAGTCTCGAGGAGTTTTGCTATTTCTTTTGATCAAGCTTGCAAGTTTGAAATATAACCATATATACGCAATTCTTTTACGAAGAAATGGTGCGGGTCATTATTGCTATACATTCACCTGTACAAATTGTAATTGTGTTGTTACCTTGCAACATATGGATATTGTTGTCTTTCGTCATAATTGTTCACTATATGAACTAATAGTTGGTGTATTGGAGTCTAAATCAAATTTATGTTTCTGGTCAATCAAGAAAAGATTTTACCATCGATACCGCGGTATAATCCGTCTTCAAACACATTCATGAACCTAATATGAAAATAATCGAGAAATATCATTGATACCATACATTTTATATAAGATACATAGACATGTGAGTGACCAAATGAGGGAATAAACATACTTATGTGGGCTATAAATTCAATGTAATCATAAAACAAGACAACTAGACGGACACATATTTATAAATTTAAAACCACTCATTCCTTAACTTCATGGTCTTTTTGTACCAAACATACGTGAGTCGTGCGTTGATTTTTGTGCATGCATATGTCATCTAATGAATTGTTTAACTGATGTTGGCGTTGTATGCAAGGGACCAAAGATTTACATACTAGTGTTCGGCCTCTCCACTTTGCAATCGCTTAATCGAGTTGTCGACAGAAATGCCCCCACCATTTCCATATTCATATACGATCTAGTCCACAACAACCAAATATCAGCACCAACATCGATCAGCAATTGACATAGTTAAAAGTCTTCAAGGACTTTGCATCAGTATAGAAAACACTCAAATACGATAGTCACATTTGACGAACTGCTCGAAGGACATAGAAAATCTAAACCATCCACATCAAAACACGAACAATGTTTTCTGGTATCAAGGGACCTGGACAGAAGGAGACCTACGATGGTACGCAAAATCCTCCCATGAAACGCCCCTGGATCATGCATCAAAACCGGATCTCTTGGTCCTTCGTTGTCGTTGCTGTTAACGCTCGGTGTTATGGTTGCGAATAGGATCCTCTCTACGTGTCGCGATTGTCCACGCAAGATGGAACCCAACACTGATCGAGCCACTCGTCGAAGGAGCCAAAAAGAGGGTATTAGCCGGCGGTGTCAAAGAAGAGAATATCGTTATTCAGAGTTGTCCTGGAAGTTGGGAACTTCCAATTGCTGTTCAGAGGTACACGAGGAAGCCCAACTCTATGCGAATTGATACACTCATTCACAACCACTTTTCTGGTCAATTTATTCAAACTCTACAAGTAGTGGTTTATAGCCAGGTCCTGACAGACTGAATGTCTTAAACATAGATTATTTGCCGCCTCCCAAATACAAGCCTCTCATTCTGCCGATGGTATTTCCGGCGGAGATTTATTAGGATCGACGACAGATCTTAGCGGTACACTGAAAGAGAAAAGCAAGGACAAGGAGCTTTCCGGACCATTTGATGCCATTATCGCTATAGGAGTATTAATCAAAGGAGACACAGTACATTTTGAGCACATCGCAGAGACTGTTAGCCGTGGATTAATGAGAGTACAGCTGGATTTTGGAGTAAGTCATGACATTTAACAATAACAAACAAGATGGCAGTCCTATGGATTTCTGAACCGAAAATGAAAATTTCGAGGTCTCATTCACAAATGATCGCTAACGGGATTGGACGCGATTTAGGTCCCAGTCATATTTGGCTTGCTGGTATGAAAACGATGATATACTTGTTCAGCATGATAATCTTCTCAAGTTACCTAGTTATAATCATAATACTGACGCAATATTATAAAATGAACAGACAGTACTAAACGAAGATCAAGCCAAGAAGCGAGCTGGCCTAACATCAGACGGCCACAACCATGGTGAAGATTGGGGTGATGCAGGTGCGAAATCTGTCCAATTTGTCTACTCCTTGTTTTCTAGATGACTACTCAAATGCTAACACACCTCGCCCATGCAGCTGTCGAGATGGGATCCAAACGACAACAATGGTCAAGTGGTGCCATATGATATCGAAATGTCAATTCATGCTGTGACTCGATCTTGATACTACAGCAACGATTATATTGCCCTCATAAAGTGCTATAGGTCATATTTGAATTGCTGTAAGACAACCAAGACATACAAGCACCTATAGCAACTTTAATCAATTTAATTGCCGCTGCTATAATAAATTTGAAATCAAACAAATCAATAATCGAATAAGCAGCCAACAACAATATTCCGACAAACTGATTTTGTGCAGGGTGCGTGACTGATATATTTGACAAAAAATTAAAAAATAAACAACAGAGTGCCACCTTTTCAAGACCTACTACTCAGACTGCTCAGCATATGTTTCAACATCCTCAATCTCTACGACTTCAATTATTGACCTTCCATCTACAGTGCTCGACACTCTTCTATTTACCGCATTGTTTCTGATAATACTAGTGCTAGTTGTTCTAATTTCTCTATGTCGCTCGACTGTCCTAGGCTCATTACTATTGATCTGTCGTATATCCCTCTGTGTCATTCTCCTCCCGACCATAGCCATCCCCTCCATTGATTCCCATGTTGAACGCGGTAGTCCATCAAGACCTCGTTCATTGTCCTGCCATCTGAATTGCTGTCCAATCACTCTCCCAATTGACGAACTCCCTGTATGGAAAGGTTCTCGTGGTTCGTCGTGTCGTGTTTGATCTAGATTTAGTGCTCTGCTTCCACGTTGTGAGGACGCTTGTGTTTGTGGTAGCTGAGGTTCCTGCCCTGAAAGCTGTGTATATCCTACTCGCCGGAGGACTTCTTGTTGAGCTACGGGTAGTGCGGTTATAGGATAATATGGTGGTAACAACGTCCTGGGTCTTATGGATGTCTCAATTAAAGAAGTGTTGTTTGGCGCTGACCCGTATCTGTTGGCGGCAACGGTGTCTATACGTAATCTGGGCCTTGATGATGAGCGCGATGAGCCGGATGACGACGACGATGATGACGATGATGCTGGAGGCGTCAAAAGAGGGGATACCCCTGGTATTGATGCTCGTGGTGATGCTGGTGGTGTTGTGGAAGGTGATGTAGAGGGTGTTGGTAGCTGTAATATATGTCGAGGCCTTCTGTGTCTGTTTTGTGTTCTGTTCTGTTCGTTGCGATCGCCCTCAGACTGGATTCTATCACTAGAAGCAGTTCGGGATTGTACAAGCCTATGAGCATCTTCCAACAGACCTTGTAAACTTCGAGCTTGGTCCATCGGGGACGAAGACGGACCATTTGTTGGGGATATAGATGGACGGGATACTGAACGTCTAGCTGGTGGTCGAGGAGACATTTGTATCATTCTGTTCTGCAACAATCCCGAGCTACCACTCTGCACTAGTTGCACATCCTCGGATCGTACGGAGACCACAAGAGCCTCAGCTTCAGCTTCAGCTGACGCTGACGCTCTTGTCCTGATAGTTCTGATACACGATCCAGGAATAAGAAGAAGATCTTTTTGTGTTCTGCTTGAAACAATAGGGTGTCTGAAGAAATTTGTTCTGATCACGCTGTACACTGAACAACGTGCCGCGTAATTACATTCGTAGGGAAACATGCCATGGTGGATCTTTTGAAGCTCGTCAAGTTTGTCGTATTTGTTTTCTCTTTGCGTTCGTAATTCTCCTTCTATGCGAAGTCTAAGAGCGGCTCCCAGGTCCTGTACTTCCCTTACTTCAGCCAACCTTATTTCCAGCTCCTCTATTTCTATGATATGATCCAATATCTTTTGGATATTTTGTTGTTCTACCTGATTCACTTGCCTGATTTCTGGGTGATGAATAGGGTACTGGGCACCTGTACCCAATTCTATCACAGCACGATCCAAACTGCGAATCAATGGCGATAGATACTTGTGAATAAACTTTTTTTGCTCCTGCCGTTCGTAAAAACATCTTACAGTACTCAAGTGATCATGCAATATAGAACCCCGTACAATATTCCTTAACGCACCTGTCCTGAGCTCTATTAGAGTATCTTGTGTATTGTTCGTAACACAGCATTCTAGAATTGAGTGCTTGTATTCTTCACCCCGATATGCATACTCTCTACACTTTTCCACAAAAGTGAGCAGTTGCTCAAAGTCCTGTTCGAAACTTTCGTAGAGTATCGTCATTTGCGTAACAAATATTCTAGCACCAGCTTCAGTGCCCTGTTCAATCATTTGGTTGAAAACTTGGTCATTTTTCGCCTCCCAAAACTCCCTAAAGCAATTTACTTCATGACGGAATCCGATAAAGTCCACACAGAAATTCCTGAAGGATCTGTTTCTTATATGAGGTGACTTGAAGGCAAGTCGGCATTCATACAAGGCGCAAAAGGTATCGGAGTAGAAATCTTCAACATCCTTGAAAAACCTGTTGGATCGTGGAGAATGAGGGAAAATCAGATCAAAGTACTCGCATATTTCAAGACTATCAATATCTGAATTGAAACGAACTTGTCTTCCTGAGGTTGACAAACCAGGCATATCTGGTAGACCGTTCGGGTCTCTATGAATGAGACACGTATGAGGAGGTTCAGAGAAACCTGATAGTCGTAGTGATATGCCCACAGTCTGGGTCCTGACATACAAGTTAGACTAAGAAATACTCGTTGTGGTTGGCATGGCTTTTGAACGACTCGTTGGATTTTCGAACACGTCAAGCCAATATCGATCCATATGTTAAGGACATAGTACTTCCAACATCTTCCTCCAATGGTACGGGAAAGTAGGCGTATTTGGGTTTCGCTCATTGTCTTCAGGATCTTTCGTAAAGAATTTTGCGCAAAACTATGAATATATTGCTCATGACCGGTTTGATAAGACACAGTTTGTCACGCTCGGAATTAAAAGCTCAAAATCGATCGCTGATGGAACTATGTAGACCAAGCATCAGCCTCAAATTCTGTAGCGCATGCTTACCTGGATAGGTAACGAGATAATCACAGAATGGTTGGAACTTGTTGTGAAGTACACGTTATGAGAATGGTGTATAGATGTTGGCGCTAGAAAATGGTGTATTGAGTCATTTGTGGCAGGGGCGGGATGCTGTGTTTTTAATAAACCTATCGCACGTCCTGTATCGGAAGCAAAAAGTAAGACACGATCTCTCCGTCGGACGACAACAAAGACGATATGCATGAATGCAATACATGCCCGGCATTGTCTTCGAAGAATTGCTTAGGGATCACTCCGTTTTCGTGAAAAGGCCTTAAGCATTTTGCACACTTAATCACTGGATAAGCATAAATTGACCAATTTCCCGTGGCACCACCACGCTTTCCTCGTATCCGGAAACACATATATATGTATATAAACTCCAAAAAATAACTGTAAAGTTCACAATTCCGCCACAAACCTGGCATGAACTGGCCTGATGAGAAAACGTCGACCATAATGTCGACTCATTCGTAATACACAACTCCATCGAAGCGAAAGATATCAATAGCACCAAAACCCCACACACTAAAAAGAAATCCCCTTTTCAAATCATCGCCATGTTCTCTCCCGGTAACAAGAAGTCGTTGAATATTCCCTCTACCATCATCCGGTCCCAACTACTCCAATCGATGTCAATCGGCACCTCATTCGCAAAGTCAGTTTGCTGCATAACTTTACGCTCATGATCTTCACTATTCTGCCTTCTCATTTCAGCGTCATACATCCTAGCCTCATGCGCTCGCTCCTTCTGCTGCTGCTGCTGTTGTTGTTTTTGTTGTCGTTGTCTTTCCTCATCCATCGGCGATCTTTCCATCCTAGCATTATCCTGCAATCTATCCGCAGCGCTATTACCATTCCTATTTATGCTGCCCGCTACCGTCCCAGTGTCACCACCATTGAACGGCATCCTGGACGCTCCTCTGGGCTCGTCTACTCTCAATTTGCACGCGTTTGCATACAATGTTCTCACCGCTTCCCAGTCTGGCGTGTCGGTTCTCCTTGCCCATTGTACATCTGGTCGTTTTGCAAGTTCGAACAGTCTGTCGACACATGCCCAGATTCGTTTTGAGCTAGAGCAGCGAGGATTGTCGATAAGTTCACCGAGGAGGATAGCAAGGGAGTGAAATTGAGTGTATGCAGCGTAAAAATAAAAAAACTTTGAATTTTCGCGATCCATTTCGAGGGCATTGTTCATTTCAATAACAATACAGGCGGCGCGGAGGGCACTATAGTATGAGAAGGAGTATTGTTAGCTTCGCTGAATCATTTGTTCTATGTGTATAACGGTCAAGGATATTGAGGGCTGCTCAGTCACATATCAAAGAAAATGTAGGGATGAAGAAATGGTGTAGAATTGAAAGAACATACCATTCTCTGATGTCAGCTGGCAACAAGTTCTTCTCACTTGGTCTGGAGAATGGAAAGTATAAGACCAGTAATGCCTTATTCAGCAATAGTCTGCCGGTCGTCTTCACCATCCTCTCCATCTTGATATCATCTCTATATTTGGGCAACCACCTACACTCCCACTGCATTCCCCACTCCTGTATATCCTTCATCAATTTCTGGAATTCCTCCTTCTTCACCCTCTTCATCCCACTTGTCAATTCCAATCCTCTTATATAATGGCCGTTCATCGCTGATCGGAATAAGAAATGTGACACCTCAGTATACTCAGACCGAGACTCTGGCAGCGGCTGTCCATGGACTAGATCTGAATCGTTCAGATTTCGAGGTAATTTTGTGTCGAAAGAATGTTCAGACATGTACGGCGAAGAATTTATCATGGAGTACACTTCCATATGGAAGACATGATACCAAACACGACGTCTTATTTCGCCTTCTACAGGTTCAATTTCTGGAAAGTTTGATGGATCGCGGTGAAGACCCATGCTTCGGGCGCATCGAAAGGCGGCTGAGCAGAAAAGCCATAGACCATTGTTTGCTGGACAATTTACACGATTTGCGAAAAAACCCTAGTTTCTTAATCAATATTTGAAGAATCTAATCCTCTACTTTCGGCAATTGGAAACTCACAGCGAATAATGCAAGTGCTTGCATTGTGACAATCTCTTGCGTGCTCAAGAATTCGGCTTCTGATAGTGCTTGAATTGTCGCTTGCTGGTAGATTTGTATCTGCAACTCACGATCTCGTCCACAAACTTCTAATGTCATTTGTGGGTCCATGCTTTGAGCTGCAGCAAAATATATTGCAAATAGAAGTGCAACGAATGCAGGTCGTCTTGACTCTTGCATAGTATTGTTCCAAAACGTAGAGTATTGTGTATATAAAGTAGATTTATGTACGATTGGAATCATAGGCACGACACGATCCAGAAAGATGTTATAAAGAACATCTGAGTGCTGCTTCACTGGGAGAAAACTTGATGCATTCTGAGCGTGTCCTGTGTCCAACTTGATCTGGGTTGGGAACAACCATGACATCCATTGTGTTGTTGAATGTGAGATAGGATAGTTCCTTATATTGGAGTCGCTCTCGACCTCTGTCCGTATGACACCAATCTGAGGCCATTAGCCACGCCAAACCAAGGTAGCTCTTTCTGAAACATACCTCGTTTTGTACCGCTGATATCCATGCCATAGGCCCGAGATATTTTGTTCGTCCCTCATGTATCTGTAAGGTGCTTGGTGCCTTAGGCAAAACATCCAAATCACCCGCGGACTGGAGTTTGTCCACACTTGCAGCCAACATTTCCTCCAATTTTGATATCCTCTTTTGCAAATCATCCTTTGCTGATCCTGCAAGATGATTCGGTTGATTGGATGTGTAAGAGGTTTTTGTCACGCCCGTCGGTTTGCTAGCGCTCGATACAGAAATCGTCTGATTCGACTCGTACCGGCATTCCCGATCTGATTTGACGCAGTGGTTGCAGGGATAGTTGCGGTCACATTTGATTTTACGATTGCGGCACGTTAAACTAGATTTTTGCAAATTGACAACAATTAGCATTTGATCTGTCAACCTGTTGTAGAGATCAAGACATGATGTTGTGAGTGCTCTAATAATGAGAAGTTTATAATACCAAGCGGTAATCGGTCTCGCTCGCGCAGTTCCACTGTGTTGTGTAGGCGTTGAAGGCGCATCTCGGTCATTTACTATCCCATCCGTTATCGTCCCTCTGTGCGCATTTCCGCTAGGAGAACGACTTTGACTTGTGTTTGGCCTTCCAACGTCTCCATGTTCCTTTGGTTGATAATGGTGTTGATGCTGCGATGGCGACGCGCCCTTACGATGATCATCTACACCTGGATACGTAATGATGAGATCTGTTAGTGGTGCTCGAGGAAAATATGCACCTGGCGCTGGTGCAGCACCATTTGGCGTTGAAGCTTTATCAGACATCGAGAACGCGAGCTTTGCGGGAGTGGTACAAGCAGTAACAACAGCGCACGAGGCAGTTCGTACGATCGGCTGGTCGTTAACTCCACCTTCTCACTCTCCCGTGTCGCCTTTTTGATGATGGGGATGGATTGAGATGACAATAAATGATTGGATTAGCAGGGGGGATTCGCTTCTTCAGATTTCCTGCTTACTCTACCGAATGTTGCATTGAAAAAGCGCTCGATCAGGTTAGGAACAAAAACAAGTAGACGAATCTTCAGCAATTGTAATAACAACAACGACTCTAACAACGGCAACAGTAATAGATCAGTTGCTCGCTGCCAATGGGCTGCAAAAAAACGAGATATGGCATTCAGTCGAAAAGAAATTAGGATTTGCGAAAGGAATATAAGACTTGGCATGTGCGCAGCAGTCGATATTCTCAATCTAGATTGATGATTAAGCTTGGGTTGCTTGCTGATGGTTTTGCTTAATTGAATAAGCTACAAGTTTGTCAATGAATCTAGAGCCGTCTAACAACATAAAATCCGGCGTTGTGTCTCTCAATGAGTTGCTGGAATTACCGACTATATTTTACCCCCATATATATTCGCTCTAGCTTCAACATTTCGATAAACATAAATATGTAAATATGTACTAAGGAGCTATATATACCGTCGCCGCCTTTGATGTGAGCAAGGCATAGTCTCGACTAACCTGCCGTTATAGCATCTCAATGGTACCATGGTGCCATGGCTTCTAATTTGCCATAAAGTTTTATGAGCGGTGCATGTATACATCATGTGAGGTTACTCAGAAAATGGTAAATAGGAAATTGAGACGTCTTGGGCTTTTTAGATATAGGTACGAAGCTGGAGGTAGTAATGACCTTAGCTTCTGTGGATTTGCGCATAAAGGCATATCCTGAGCGAAAAATGATTGTCATAGAGTTTGTTGCCTGTTGTATTACGCACATCACTGATAATGCCCCGATCTGAAGTTCCCGCGTTTGACTCTCTCTTTCCCTCTATATTTACAGCATTCAAGCTACGTAGCTACTCGTACAAATTTGAACTCACATAAGTTTGCCAGAATAAAACTCGAGACACAATTCTTAAGTACTCAGATGCATGGCGTGTGTTACCGTATGACCTGG
>Ga0160427_10002844_pt1 | contig 10298 bp, 8 predicted proteins | sample SolpanmetagenomL_FD_108194 | JGI IMG/M metagenome (GOLD analysis project Ga0160427, IMG submission 108194) | Solar panel surface microbial communities from Lawrence Berkeley National Laboratory, California, USA - L | ecosystem: Engineered > Built environment > Solar panel > Unclassified ...
ATCCCTTCAAGCCTGAACAAGTATGGGCTCGTCTTTCTGCACCTTATACTCAAGAATCCAGCAAAGCAGACAAAGTCACCTTCCTCACAATCGTTCCCGCAATTTACTCCCGCCTCCTCGACCACTACAAGACTCTTTCGCCTGAAGAACAAGAGGCAGCGAGCACTGGTGTTTCGCCCAAGAATCTCCGCCTAAACATTTCTGGTTCTGCTGCTCTACCTACACCTACGAAACAAGCCTGGACCAAAATCAGTCAAGGCAATGTCATTCTCGAACGTTTCGGTATGACTGAAATCGGCATGGGTATCTCCTGTGGTCTGGCCGTCGCCGATCGTGTCGACGGCAGTGTAGGGTGGCCTCTGCCTCACGTCGAAGCTCGTCTAGTCGATACAGACACCAACGAGATTATCCGTCCAGGAGAAGAGATGGACAAAGACGGCAAAGAGCGAAGTGGTGAGATTCAGATCCGTGGTCCAGTCGTGTTCAAGGAGTACTGGCAGCGTCCTGAAGCAACTGCTGCTGAATTTGTAGATGCTGAGGATGGTGGTGCGAAGTGGTTCAAGACTGGTGATGTGGCTGTCCGAAGGGCAGTCGAGGGTGCTGGAACCGGTGAAAGCGGAGAGTGGGCAAAGGGACCGATGTACTTCATCCATGGCAGAAAGTCTGCAGATATCATCAAGACTGGTGGCGAGAAGGTGTCTGCATTGGAGATTGAGAGGGAGATGCTTTCGCTGTAAGTTGTCCTTGTTCACGCTTATTTACGAACACATACTGACATACTTACTTAGACCCCAAGTCAAGGAAGTAGCAGTTGTAGGAGTAACATCTGAGAAATGGGGTCAAAAGGTCTGTGCTGTTGTTGTCCTTACTCCCGAAGGCAAGACTGGCGGCAAGGACGGAAAGCCATGGTCGCCTCTTGATATGCGCAAAGCGATGAAGGAGCGACTTGTGCCATACAAGATCCCCCAGGTTATGGTGACTGTGGACGATATCCCGAAGAATGCTATGGGAAAGATCAACAAGAAACAGCTTGTTGTGCAGGTCTGGCCGAGAGGTGCTAGTCCTCCACCCACGGATAGGACTGGTGCTTGAACTGAAAGAAGGAAGAAGAGGTGTTATAGGCAGTCTAGGTCTGAGGCGGGTTATAGGATATGGATGGTGTGGTTTGGGCAGTATTTGTTGACTATTTCAGGTGGTTTCTTTGCATACAGCATAAATTCGAGTATCACAACACATTTGTAGGGAGGGTAGATAGCAAAAGGTACTTTGCATATAGCATATAGGAGCTCAAGTCTTGACAAACTTCACGGAGGTCATCCATTTAGTTCCCTAGTGTCTGGTAGGCTTCGAAAGTAAGTTTCAACTTGTCGCTGTCTACCTCTCAACACACCTTAGTTCAGAGCCACATGTACGTTGTAGGAGGAGTAAATAGCAAAAGGCACTTTTCATATAGGATAGGGACTCTTCGGATTGGCACAGTGTCATGCTCTTGACTGCAAGGCCTCAAACAGCAAGGTACATGTAGCAACTTGTCGTTGGCCACCATTCGCACTTCAGGCTAGAGCCTCATGCACGACACGCTCGAGGCGCAAATGCGAAGAGAAGCTTAAACCTCTTGCCCCATCAGTCGTCCTTCACAACAACCGACACGGATGTTGATTGGTGAGTATAGTGGCTTTCTTCAACCTCAACCTCACCGGCAAAATAATAATGTTAGTGCACTTTATCACGAGCTTCGTGTTGACATGGTTCACGTGGAAAATATTGCTTCCCGAGGTCTTAGCTCCAGCCTTCTCGGACATGATCGCTGGTAAGCTAAGTAGGATAGACGCTCGGTTGTTTCTGCGCCGGATGATCTTTAATGGCCTTTCATCCGGTGAAGGTTGAGGGTGGTGTTTCGGTCTCATGGATTTGTGTGCGCCGTAGGAATCAATATATGCCTCTTAGAGCGAGCGCTGGTTCAGGGATCAATGCAAGCATAAGATATATGAGTATCTGTGAGCACACACAAGGCTGGTCCGGATACATCATTCCTCATAACGGGTGCCTGATCACGATGCAGTACCTTTGTATATGCTGATAATGACGCACTTCTTTTAATAAATAAAAAATGATGAGTGGCTTGATTGATCGTGAACGGGAGGCTTGCTTGCCAATGAGAGAGAATTGAGAGCGCACAATAGCCTGATGTAAGAGTAGAGAGGGCAACAAGCATCCAACATCGACAGTCACTAAGCAAGCTCCGGCAAGTGTTATGGAAGTTTTGAGCAGTCCTTAGACAACGAAATAACAAAGCATAAACCATCAATCCAGTAATGCCGTGCTATACATGTGACCTTTGACTTAGCAATCAAGAAGCACATCTCCAGGGCCCTCCGCTGTAGATCACTGCACCCCATGATGGAGGTTGGATATTGCTGGAGGAAAGGGATGTGGATCCCTATAAATCGTAAACTCTGTTTATGTGCTCGCTTTCCGAGGACCACTATAATATCTTCGCACTTCCTCCCACCTCTCGTCTGTTCCTTTTACCTGTCTACTCCCTCGACCCTGCTATCATTAACTCCTACTATCTATTCTCATCCAGCTACACATTCGCGGTAGTATTGATTGAGTCGCCGTCCACATCTACCGCTCCTCCATCTCCAACTACCACCCGCCATGTCCTCGTCGACCAACGACACGGCCACCTACGGCACGGCCACCAATGGCGAATACAATCCCAATCCTGTTCCCTATTCCGCCCACGCAGGTGCCGGCGCAGTACCTCACACTGAAGCCGAGCGCCGCAAAGCCCGCTACGACTACGGCGGCAACCCACTCGCCCGCGAGCAAACCTACGACGACGAGCGTCTCCAGGCCTTCGGTGGTGAGCTGCAGCCTGGTTTGTTCAAGGGGATCAAGGACCGCAAGATTGCCAACCCGGCACCATTGGGTCTGTGCGCCTTCGCTTTGACAACATTCGTGTTGAGTTTGTTGAACATGGGAACGAGAGGACAAGGAACACCTAACTTGGTCGTTGCGTTGGCTTTTGGTTATGGTGGTCTTGTGCAGTTGTTGGCTGGCATGTGGGAAATGGCTATCGGAAATACCTTCGGTGCTACTGCTCTTTCTTCTTATGGTGGTTTCTGGATCTCTTTTGCTATCATCTTCACGCCGGGCGGTTTTCAGATTGAACAGGCGTATGCTGGCATGGGTACTGACTTCCAGACTGTCTTCTCTTTCTACCTATTCGGATGGTTCATCTTTAGTAAGGAGTAACATTATACGTCCCATCACACCCCCGCTAACATCTCGCAGCGTTCCTTATGCTTATGTGCACACTGAAAGCAACAATCGCTTTTTTCTTCCTCTTCTTCACCCTCGACCTAGCATTCCTTATGCTGGCCTTGGCATACTACTTCCCCACTGCAGCTGGTGGTGCTAACGTCGCTCTCAACACTGCTGGTGGTGTCTTTGGTATCCTTGCCGCATTCGCTGCGTGGTACAACGCCCTTGCTGGTCTGCTCGAGCCGACAAACAGCTTCTTCTTGATCCCGGTAAGTAGACAGTTGCTCTCGATCTTGGTCATCTTTCTAGAGATCGATACTAATGACGCTCGCAGGTCGCTCACTTCCCCTGGTCTGCCAAGGGCCGTGAGGCCAGAGGAAAGGAGGCTATTGGCAACGTCTTGGGTCACCACCCCGAGAACGACGTTGACAAGATGGCATAGATGCAGAGGTATAGTTGGGAGGGAAGATAATATATTGGTTTGGAGCAACGTGTAAGATTCTGTAATATGCATACAGATGGGTCTTCGTTTGGTTATTTGAAGTCACCATGCTTCTATACCATGTTCTTTCTAGCATTCGGAGGTAAACTGCGTAATTTGTTCACACTGGATATACCTGAGTTTTTGTCTTCTTGTTTATATACAATTAAGATTAGCATATTATAATACAAATATCACACTTAATGCAGCTTAAAGTATGATCATGTGATCCACTTCAATCACCTCCCCACAACACCGTCTCGCTTCTCGATGATAGTTAGCATCACGAACAACATTCCCTCAAGCATATCATTATTCGTATAAGCGCTTCTCGTGCCTCGCTGTATTCTACCAGCGCGACACCACTCATTTTAGTTGACAGTGTCCCAATGCAAGATGCATAGCGTCTTGTCCAGTCGCACTCCCCTCGAGCCAAAGGCGCTCAGATTCCCAAAACCCCGATGAGACTGTCTACAGAATGAGTAATATCACAAAAGACTTGCCGCTGGTACGACTCATCGTTTTAATACCTACTCTCCTTTCTACCATTAAGTCACCCAGATTATCTCTGAGCGCGCAACTGTAGACTGTCTGCTCTACTTCACTATATTACCACGAAGCTGACACAAGAGCTACGACCTAGGCTGAAAGGCTAGCGAACGCAAGACTACAACACCAGAAACAGCAAGCCGGTATGACTCCCAGACGAAGCCGCTCCCGCCCACAAAGCAACGACCATGCACCTGCAAGCACGACGAAAGGGCCGGAAACACTCAGCTGCATCATCGATGACTCGGCATTACTTGCTGGACTGAAAGAGCAGAATGACTTGAAGCAGTGGATTCGTGACAACGCTATAAACGTGTTTGTGCCGCTATACAGTAAGACTCCTTGCTTTGCGATGCGTATGCGCCGAATGAACTAACACGTGCCAGCACTGGAAAGACTCAGCTCTCTTCGCAGCAGTACTCCTCCTATCAACCTCGAAGCTCGTCGCGCACTAGAATGGCTTGACGAAATCACCTCCGCAACTGCGAATAAGAGTGCTGGATTTGTACAACTGCAAGGACCTGACGATCAATATACTTCCTGGCAAGAGGTGGAGAAGTACCTACTCCCGGAAACTCCATTAAGTGCGCTCGGCGGACATGAGAGCTTAGATGGGATCAATGAGGCATTTGCAAGAAGTTTGGAATTGAGGCCAAGATTAAGTGGTGAAGATGAGAGAACTGGTGAGAATGGCACCTCAAGATCTGGAAGTGGACGCTCCACGCCTGCAGGTGGCGACCACAAGAAAGGAAAGGCGCATGAAGGTAGGTTGAGCAAATGGGTCGAGAAGGGAGCTTGTAAACGACCTGCGTCCATATCTGACCTCTTTCCAGGAACGTCTACTATACCTACCCGCTTCCGCCCGTTGCTCAACTTTGTCGTTTGGCGCACATACCACTCCAACTACTCACTGAACAGTTCCACTACACACATCCTTCTCACAAACGATGTCACAATGCAGAAGCTAGCGTCGAAATTTGGCGTTCGTGCTAAGCTACTAAATCAGGTTCGTAACATCGTTCAGAAGAACATGTCACAGCTGGATGGTACAAATGAAGTACCGGAAGTAGAAGAAAATGATGATGACGTGATTGATGCTGTTGGAGACATGAAAGCAGTGGACGAGCGTGACGAAGACGAGATTGTATTTGTTCCTCCACCACGAGGCTCTTCGCAAGATCTGCATGCAGCACCCGTGATCGATCCGGATCATTTCGGTCGCAACACCAGTCCCGGGTCGCGCGCTGCTGCTATAAGTCCCGTTGCACCTCCTTTAGCACCGAAAAGCCCAGCTTTGGCACAAGTGTTTGCAACACAGCCTAAATCACAGCCATCTTCTCCGAAGCCCGCTCAGACTACCCCAGCTTCCCAACATCATAGACAGAACAACAGTCAGCATCGTAGCAGTCCTCGTGCTGCTAACATGAATGGCTCAATGAGAGGGCCTAGGAGAGATGCTCAGATGCCGGCGCAGGTTACGAAGCTGGTCAAACCGATCGATCCGGACTCGTTCACGAGACCGACAAATGGCATTGTTAGAGGTGGCCGTGGTGGTGGCAGAGGTACTGGTGGGAGAGGAAGGTTATGGGAACCAGGAACGTGATGGACCTGTGAATACTGCGTTTCGACAATGCGCAAGAAGCCACTGCGATAGTCATGATACTTAGAGTATGGCGAAGTGAGGGTACACCCACTTACCTCTGGTAACAAGTCAGGCATGACCCATTACCAACAATATGACTGTGCCGACCTCGACCCCTGGGTGTCGAGGCACATATCACAGTCAAGATTGGCAAATGGAGCTTGACGTCCTCGTCTACTAGACGATGGCTGAGGTATGTTAAGTGGTCACAGGCCATGATCCGTGATGACGTTGAAGAGGGTGAGAAGTTGCAGAATGTTTGAGGAGGTTACCTGAATGAGAGCAAGATTGGATATTAGAACGAAGACCAGATTGTGTATTGTATTGTATTGTAGGAGTTACTCTTGGTGTCAGAAAATTGGGCTTATCTCAACACGTTACAAGACCTTTGTGCACATCCTTGGCGGTAAGCAGTAATCAATGTTCTTAGGTGAAAAGAGCCGTCGGACGGACGAACTTGTTGTATGCACTCCGCTGCTAGCTCTCAACTGGGCGACGCGTGTATCGTGCCTGTCGCTACGACCCCTGTACTGCCTAGAGTCACTATCACTACGGATGAGTTCGGACGCTCCAGGCAATTTTTATGCACAAAACGGTCATTGCCTAAAACAGACTATGTAATTGCTAACCACTTTAGCGGAGACATTAACGTCCTGGACGAGTGATTGGCATTATTTGCATAACAGTAGTGATGATGGCTCGAGCAATATTATATACAAAGTGATCCCGTACCCTTTCTACGATCTTACTATCGTCAACCAATATAACATAATATTTGCTGTGTGCTGTATCTGGCCACGAACGCCACTCTGATTGTGGTTGTACCACCACTCTTATCCCCATAAACAACTTCCCCACAATCTTCCACGATGTCTACGAACCTCGTCGGCACTGGGCTGTTCCACTCAAATGACCGCAGCGCAAATCGAATAGGCGCAGGCACTACTGGGACCGCCTACACCGCCCGTCCAGATCGATTTCAAGAGCAAAATAATGATGATGACGATGGCGAGCATGGAATCATCGACCCAGATCGTCCAAACGACCCATCTTCACAGACATATACAGAAGACTACACCACAGCACGCAACCACTCTCTCGCCTACTCCCTCACACGCCGCTCGACTCATCGAGTAAGAGGTCCCGATGATCGAGCATCCATGGACGAACGTCCCTACGTGGGAGAAACGGAAGAAGAAAAGAGCGAACGAATGGACAGACAACTCACAAATCTTGCGCAACGCATGTCTCGCGAACAATCTGGACGTACCAGTGCAGACTATGAAAAGAACCCTTTTGAAGCGTCAGAAGACTCCGAGCTAGATGTGCATTCTACCAGTTTTAAACCAAGAGCGTGGATCAAGAGCCTGCTACATCTTAGTGAACGGGATCCGCAACATGGACCTATGCGCACTGCTGGCTTTAGTTTCAAGAATCTGAATGTGCATGGATTCGGCTCGGCGACGGATTATCAGAAGACTGTCAGCAATGTCTGGCTTGGTGTGTTTGGCTCGTTGACGCATTTGATGGGAATGGGCAAGCAGAGACGTATTGATATTCTCAGGAACTTGGATGGTGTGGTATACCCTGGAGAACTACTTGTTGTGCTCGGTCCTCCTGGGAGTGGTTGTTCGACCTTTTTGAAGACGATTTCGGGAGAGACGCATGGTTTCTTCGTTGACGATGATTCTGAGCTTAACTATCAGGGTATCACGCCAAAGGAGATGCACAGTTCGTTCCGGGGAGAGGCGATCTATACTGCGGAGGTGGATGTGCATTTCCCGAACATGACTGTTGGACAGACATTGTCGTTCGCTGCTCAGGCAAGAGCACCAAGAAACATACCTGGAGGCATACCTCGGAAGGTATACGCCAACTACCTGCGTGATGCGACTATGGCTATCTTTGGTATTGGACATACATTGAATACTCCAGTTGGTAATGATTTTGTGAGAGGTGTTTCAGGTGGTGAACGAAAACGTGTAACAATTGCAGAAGCAGCACTCTCAGGAGCACCACTGCAGTGCTGGGACAATTCTACACGTGGTCTGGACAGTGCAAACGCCGTCGAGTTCTGTAAGACTCTGCGTATGTCTGCAGAGCTTATGGGAAGTACAGCAGCAGTCGCCATATATCAAGCACCTCAATCTGCGTATGATGTCTTCGACAAGGTTCTCGTCTTATACGAAGGCCGCCAGATCTACTTCGGGAAGACCGCTGATGCTAAGCAATATTTTGTCAACCTTGGTTTCTGGTGCCCTGACCGTCAAACAGACGCTGATTTTCTTACTTCGATGACAAGTCACCAAGAACGTGTTGTCTGCGATGGATGGGAAGGTCGTGTGCCTCGCAGCCCTGACGAGTTTGCAGCGGCATGGAAAGCCAGTAAAGAGTACGGTTGAGTTCAAGCCGAGATTGCTGCTTTCGACCAAGCTTATCCAATTGGTGGTGCTTCTCTACAACAGTTCAAGGAATCTCACAAGGCACAGCAGGCCAAGGGCGCTCGCACAAAATCTCCTTATATCCTGTCCTATGGTCAACAGATCATGTTATGTTTGGACCGTGGATTTCAGCGACTCATTTCTGATCCGACACTTACCTTCACGCAGCTATTTGGTAATCTGATCATGGCGTTGATCGTGGCCTCGGTCTTCTACAACCAGCAGCAAACCACCAACTCTTTCTTCTCTCGCGGCGCTTTAATCTTCTTCACAATCTTACTCAACGGATTCGGAAGTGCCCTGGAAATCCTCACGTTGTACGCCCAACGTAATATTGTTGAAAAGCATACACGATATGCATTCTACCATCCTTCTGCAGAAGCCTGGGCTTCTATGCTTACGGATATGCCTTACAAACTGGTCAACTCGATTCTGTTCAATATCATTATCTACTTCATGTCCAATCTTAGACGTACCCCAGGAGCTTTCTTCTTCTTCTACCTCGTCTCATTCCTGACGTTGCTGGCCATGTCCATGCTATTCAGAACCATCGCTTCGGTCTCGAGGACCTTGTCCCAAGCCATGACACCAGCTGCAATCCTAATTCTTGGTCTAGTAATGTACACTGGTTTCGCGCTTCCCGTTCCGTACATGCCTGGCTGGTCTAGATGGATCAACTACCTGGATTTGGTGGGCTATTCGTTCGAGAGTCTGATGATCAACGAGTTCTACGGTCGTTCATTTGAATGTTCCACATTCATCCCAATGGGCCCTGGATACGGTAATGTTGATCCCCTGGACAGGATATGTTCTGCTACTAGTGCCGTGGCTGGACAGACAGTTGTTGATGGTGGTGCTTATATCTTATCAACCTATCAGTACCAGCACTCACACAAGTGGCGTAACGTGGGCATCATCATTGTCTTTATTGTGGGTTTATGTGCTTGCTACATCGCCGCTACTGAGCTCATCAGTGCCAAGAAGTCAAAGGGTGAGGTTCTGCTCTTCAGACGTGGTCATGTTGGTGTCAAGAAGGCGAAGACATCGGGAGATGGCGATTTGGAAGCTACTACCAGTCGACCTGTTGAACATCAACTGTCAAAGGAAATGTCGGCTGTTATCGCAAAGCAGACGGCTATTTTCTCATGGCAAGATGTCACTTACGATATCAAGATCAAGAGCGAAGAACGCCACATTCTGGACCACGTTGATGGCTGGGTCAAACCAGGTACGTTGACTGCGCAACTCAAGCTTTTGCTTCAAGTCTCGTCTTAACATGCTCTATAGGTACGTTGACTGCGCTCATGGGTGTGTCTGGTGCTGGTAAGACTACCCTCCTCGATGTTCTTGCTACTCGTGTCACAATGGGTGTTGTTGGTGGCGAGATGCTTGTTGATGGTCGTCAACGTGATGCTTCATTTCAACGCAAGACTGGTTATGTTCAACAACAAGATCTCCACCTTGAGACTTCTACTGTTAGAGAAGCCCTCAATTTTAGTGCTATTCTACGTCAACCTGCCCATGTATCTCGTCAGGAGAAGCTGGATTATGTCGAGGATGTCATCAAGCTTCTTGATATGCAAGAATACGCTGATGCTGTCGTTGGAGTTCCTGGTGAGGGACTCAACGTCGAACAGAGGAAGCGTCTCACTATAGGTGTTGAACTGGCTGCTAAGCCTGAACTGTTGCTTTTCTTGGATGAACCGACATCTGGTTTAGATTCTCAAACGTCCTGGGCTATTTGTGACTTGATGGAGAAGTTGACAAAGAACGGTCAAGCGTAAGTACACTCGGTCATCACTTCCTATGGTGAACGTAGCTAACACTATCATAGCATTCTCTGCACCATCCATCAACCTTCAGCCATGTTGTTTCAACGCTTCGATCGTCTCCTCTTCCTCGCTAAAGGTGGAAG
>Ga0160427_10002845_pt1 | contig 10298 bp, 6 predicted proteins | sample SolpanmetagenomL_FD_108194 | JGI IMG/M metagenome (GOLD analysis project Ga0160427, IMG submission 108194) | Solar panel surface microbial communities from Lawrence Berkeley National Laboratory, California, USA - L | ecosystem: Engineered > Built environment > Solar panel > Unclassified ...
AAGCTTTCCAAGATCGTGACGGGGCGCTTCCCCACTGCTTGCGGACATGTCATGATGTTATTTTACCATCTTGAAGGAACTGTTATATATATCCTTTTCCGGATGCAGCCCATCTTCAATTTAAATCTTGCATGCTCCCCTTTTTGTTCCTCTTCTTTCCTTTTCTTCCCTCCCCTTTCGCTACACTATTCTTATAAAGGCAATATACGTATGGTAGTGCTTGATTAAATCCATCAGATAAAGTATGCAAGGATGTCTTGTGGCTCACTGTAGCGGGTATATTTAGGCCCACCAGTATGCACTAGAGCATATAAATGCTAGGACCCTTACCGAGCTTTTGCGGGTGGATCCAGCTTGGTATTTGTTCAGTCCAGATCTCTCGATCTTTGACTCTTCACAACCTCAAAAAGTTATCATTTTCTTACAAATCCTATTTAACGAGTAGATCAGAGACTTGTCGTTCACCCCATATGCTAGATCGCTAGCGGTTTCACCATTTTTATCCTAACATCACATGTCTAGTGCTACCTAACTCGAATGGTTGTATTGTATATGGCTACATAGATCCGCTTAGCTTAGTTACCTCCTTAATAGGGGTGTTCAAATTCAATTATTTTAGCATAATTAAAGCACAAATCAACCATTAATTTGTGCTTTAATTGTGCTTGAATAATTGACTTTGAATACCTCTAATATGTAGGTACTCAGTATGTTGATTACATGATATTGTAAACCGCAATTAGGTTCAGCGAGATGAAATACACCAAGCCCTGATAATAGCCAGGTATACCATATGATTATAAAGTATACCAATACATTGGTTCTTCCCATCTCTCCATCAGAATCCTATGCCTATGTATTTATGAATTTTTGCTGTGTTGATACAATGCTTGCTATCAGCTATAGTATTTTGCGAACTGACCTTCTTATCAGGCAAACCTCGAATAGCACCTCCCCGGTATACTGGACTGAATAACTATCTTGTAAATCTCACTTGATGCAAGAAAAGGCATATGCAGCAAACATTCGCTTCCTCCATCAATCTTGACATGGTGCACGATCGACTATACCGTATGATGTTGTACCATCGAAGAAGGAAATGTTGTCCCATATTTTATGACACCAAAAATTAGCATAGGGGCTAAATAAACACAGATTCTTACAGTTCTAGTCTCGCTCTCAATATAGTCTGCATATCCAAGTAAGATGATTTCACTCAAACAATAGCTTATGTGTGATGTTGAGTCTGACTTGTAGTAGGTAGTAATAGAACTATCCTGCACCTGGACATCTGCATCTAACATCGCGCAGGAAAGGTGATGGATGACTTTGCATGCTCGGAATGTACCGTATGCGTGCTTATAATCTCATCAAGCATTGATCGAGATAGTTGGGACTGGAGAGCGATTCCCGAATTTGGTTATAAATTAAGGTTTGTGGGAGATTTGAGCATAATCGCATCATGTTTTATAATTTAACTTTGCACTATAATCTCTTATAATCATATTATCAACGATGGACGAGAAGCTTATCAGTAGCAAACGCAAACGGGCAAAGCTGCGGTGGAGGAAAAAGAGAGGAAGATGGAAGAATGAAAAAAAAAATAAACGAAAAAAGACAAATAAAGCAAGCTGTCACGGCCGCTATCAATTTGAGATACTATAAATTTTAAAATCTCGACGGATATCAAGTTGGATGAGAAAGTTTATGAAACATACTCCAATTGGGATTTCCAAAACCTTATTCGCTCATTTCATGGTTAACATTGATGTAATCCACGGCATCGGCCGTGGGATATCTCCAGAACAACGATATAAGTTAGTTGATAGCACAAATTTAATTACGATCAGATGAATTATAATATGGAAATGAACGTTTAAACTCTAAACTTTGAAACTGAAGGATGTCCCGAAAGGCAAAGATTGGCTATCTCGACTCCCCTCATTGAAATTCTGAAGCACGGACTAGAGACGGCCGCGGGACAAGCCTTTTTTTTTCACATCGGCGAGAGGCTCTCTTCAGGACCGACTCTTACTAGCGGCTCACACAAATGTTCGCATAAGTCTCAAAAAGAGAACAAGCTCTAGAAAGATGCTACGTACAATATCAAAAAAGGGTCTGGATGTTATGGGTCCTCAGTTTCTCACAACCGGATCCAAAAGAGTTCATGTGTTGGTCTCGTTTGCCGCCTGAAATGAGAAAAGTTTGAAAAACAAAAAGTGGTCAGATAAAAAGGAAAAGGAGCTCGTGGACCTTTACCAGGGCTAGCTCCTTTATCGGCGATAAAGGCCTTGGGAGAGACTTCTCTGGTTTGACAATTTCGTTTGTGCGGTGCTCCTCATGTACAAATACACATGCAAGAAGACGAATTTATGACATTCTGTCTGGGAAGAGCACATTCCCATATACACTCACAAGTGTCTTGGGCATTGACATTTCTTGTACCTGTAAATCTCATAGATCTGGAAGATGTTAAGAGCTTCTGCTTAACGGTCTTGACTTGATTAAGTGAATATGTGCATGCTCAGATCTGATTATGTTAGATATTTCTTATACTGTACCAATTAGTTAAGCTTTACAATACAGCTACAGGCATGATTGGTGGTTGATGTGTCTGCTACTACACTTTCAATATATAGCAGCAACATTTACTTCAGCATCTTAGGGTAGTGTTCCTTTTACCAAACATATGATTCTGGTCACACATCGGTATTCATTTCATGAACCACTAACACTACGCTATCTTTTAAAGTCATTAAATGACCCCTGATCTAACTTTAACTTAAACACGCCAGTTTATTGATCCATATTGTAGATATATCAGAGGACCAACTTTGAGCGGACCCTGTACAGGTCTGAAACAGGTTTTTGTGAATCCTAACCAACAGAACCCTTCCCTGAAATTGTCCTACGTACTACAGACTTGTAAAACAGAAACGCGCGACTAGATTGTGAGATTCTTCTTCCAAAATAAGCATCGTCCCTTCGTTTATAAATCTAGAACATCCACACATTTTGACACATACTGGATCCGTGCTTTTAAACACGTTCACATGGCGGCTCCATACTTCCAATGTTCCTCTTTTGATGTGGAGTTTTCTGTCCGTCAAAATATTCGACGGTTATAGCAAAATGCTTGTTCACGTGCATTCGGTGCATTTTGGTTACCTTGTATTTGTGTTGATGTATAGTAGTAAATGTATGGATGTATCTTACGAACAAGTATAAAATTTACCACTTATTACATGCGATGCTTCTGAGTAAAGGGGTTCGACTTGTTGGAAGAAAGAGTCTATATACATATCAATGTGGAGAGGGAATAATGCCCAAGCCATATATCGTTTGATAGGTTTGACGTCCGCTGTATCCAAAGAAGGAAAATATTTAGCTGTATGCCAGCACTTGTATGCACATGCTCATAAAGCCAGTCAATTTTTACGAAGTTCAGCAATTTTGCAATCCTGACATACATTTGTTCATTTAGGAGTATATTGTAGCCATAAATACGACCTCTAATGTATGCAGGGAGAGAGGGAGAGAGAGGGAGAGGGAGAGGGAGAGAGTGAGTGAGTGAGTGAGTGTGTGTGTGTGTGTGTGTGTGTGTGATTATAAATATATAATGCATCAATGCAATGGCGCATACATGATATTACGACACTACATGAGCCTTTGTGATCAAGAAACTTAAAACGTTACGAATATAAAAATGTAAATTAGTATTATAGCCTTAGAAATGAGGTAGAACGTAGTGAAATCAATCAAACAATGATATGGTAATTAAAAACAAAAAACAAAAAATGAGACGGAAAGTGATGGTGATGTATGCAAGCCTAACGCCTACCGAGTTCGCCTCTTCGGGCTAGCATCATTTCGTTTATGCAATTGTCGTAAGAAATTGAATGCAGCCTTTTTTTATACTATTTATTTGACCATGTCCAAGAATGGGATTCTACAATTCTTGCGTTGTAAAACAAAAAATAAACACAAACATGGCCATGGGAATTGTTTTAAATCTAGATCCTTTTTTCTTTCATCATTATCAACTGCCAATCTCCGAGACGACAAACACCTTCCATTGTTCCCCCTAAATCATACCTGTTCTTAAGCTTGTCTCATTTTACTTCGCCTCTCTATGTTTCATCATCGTCGCCGTCGTCGTTTGATAGGACTCAGCGCCCACAATATCAATATCAAAATATATGTGCAATCTTTTACTTCTCTTCGCTCCAAGTTCCATGTTGACGCGAGAAATCCAAAATAAAATAAGAATAAAAATCCGTAAATTGGCGATCATTTGTCGATGTAAATATGTATGCTCAGTATCCTAAGATCTTGCTTCCGTTCGAATCGTGACAATCATATTAAAAAATTTATATACTTGAGTATGTTTCATAATTATATAACATAATACTTGAATTGGTTGAGAGGAGAAAATATAATCAACTGATCCAATTATATGTACTTACTAAGTACCTAGGTACTTAAGTACTTACATACATGTATCAATAATTTGAAAACAACTTCTTTCCTTGTCTGCCACGTCCGAGGATCAAGATTCCTTCTCAATTGATCAGGAGCATCGAGACGACATTCTATATATGAAATTTATCTGTGTACTTGATTAAGGCCAAGAGGCCATAGTAACAGGATGTCAATTTACCTCACCAAAAAAAAAGTTTGTTGTAGTACATTGGAGCGGAACCAAGTTTTGTTTGATAAAACCAGCCTTCGAGGACTTGACTTTGACGTGAGATGGAACTCATTTATACACGGCCCAGCATAATATTTTATATGGTAGACACAGCGCAACATCATAGAAACAAAAGGCAAACGCGTCCATTCTATGATCTCTACGATTTTGTGCACATCTATTGATTGTCTCCATTCTCAAGGTTATGCTTGAATTGACAAATTGGATCATTCATTTTGACAAACCCTGTTGTAACTAAACTAAATCGTATTCGCTATTGGAATTTGTATAAGTTCAAGAACTTTTCTCAGTTGTACGGATACTCTAAAAAATGATGACATGATGAAACAAAGTAGAATGAACATCTAAAATGATTGACGATTGCTTATTCCTATACAAACTAAGAATCGAAAGTATCCCGTTCCGATAGATATCTGGATCACTCAGGTGTTGCTGTCGCAAGTCGTCAATTCTCTGTTATTAAGCTCACGCTTTAATTTGTCATGTACCTAGAATGATGTTAGCAACAGAAACGAAAGAAGAACATGAAGAAGTGTAGTGTAAACATACGAGCTAGCGTCGATTCCACTGTCTGGGAACTTCTCAAGTTCAACTTCAAATCTCTCCATGATTTTGTCCAATACCTCAGCGTCCTCCTTGCTGCTAACGAAACTGATACTCAGACCCTTAGTTCCGAAACGTCCAGCACGTCCAACACGATGCAAGTATGAGTCTGGATCAGCAGGCAAATCGTAGTTGATTGCAAGATTGATTCGTTCAATATCAATACCACGTCCAAAGACATCGGTTGCAACACATATACGCTTGTTGAATTCTTTGAAGAGTGTGTATCGCTTAATACGCTCCTCTTGAGAGATTCCCGAATGCACAGCGATGGATGGGAAGTTGCATTCAACAAGTAGTCTGTTCAATTCATTTGCTCGAACGGTGGACTTGACGAAAATAATGACTTGGTTGAACTCAAGCTGATCAAGAAGTTCGTTGAGTTTTCGATTCTTCTCCTTCTCCTCCAATTTGATGTAATATTGTTGCAAACCATGCAATGTCAGCTTAGTCTCATCATCGACAAAGATTTCGAGAGGCGACTGCATGAATTTCTTGCAGATAGGTCGAATGTCTGAAGATAATGTAGCAGAAAACATCATGACCTGCTTGCTCTGTGGTGTGGCACGGAAAATTTCCTGGACATCACGACGCATATCTGTGATGTGTTAATGCATGTATTTGAAAACATATCGGCTGACTTACCAATTTGGTCCAACATCTTATCGCATTCATCCAACACAAATGCCTTGACACTACCGAGACGTAAATGCTTATCTCTGACCAAAGCGTTAAGTCGGCCAGGAGTTGCTACGATAATGTGAGGATGAGTGTCCTTGTTCTTCAAAATCTCAACATCCTTTTGCATTGGTGTACCACCATAGAACACAGAGCATTTGACGTCTGGCATGTATTTTGAGAATCGAGAGTACTCGTTTCTGATCTGATAGGCCAATTCACGAGTGTGACACATGACCAATACTGAAGTCTCACCAGGAACTGGATCAACTTGTTGAAGAGTCGTAAGGACGAAGACGGCAGTTTTTCCTAGACCAGATTTTGCTTGACACAAAACATCTGTGCCGAGGATTGCTTGCGGGATACAGACTTGCTGGACTGTGATATGCAGGTAAAAAGTTAGACGATTGTTATATTGAATGCAGTTGTTCGTTTTTGAAGACAATTTGATTAGAACGGGGACGAATTAAACATTCAAAATCGATGCTCTCGAAAGTCATCTTAAGATCGAGTATCCAAAAAGAGGCGTTTATCTCGAAATCTAGTTGTTGGTCCAATGTCTAAGTCTGTAGTGATTCCATAATACTGTGCATCTGACTCTTTTACCATCTGATGTATTTCTTCATCCTAGAGATGCATACAGTGCAATGATGCTCATATGACATATGTCTATTTGATGAATGAGTCATCACCATCATCATAATCATCTCAATCCAACTTTCTCTCGCAGCATAGCAGCCCAACTTGTAGTCAAAGACTTGAAGCTGTATGTCTTTTCAACCGAAACAACATCTCATCAACTGTTGTGGAAATACGGTTGTTTGACAGCAGCCATCCGAAAAAGACTTTAGACTTTCGACATTGGACCAGATCAAAGAGACTTGGAGGTGACGTTCTCCGGGAGGGAGAAGGTTGTTGCAATGCACTCTTTGCTGAGTATAAAACAGGATTTTATGACGACAGTGCGTATACAGATGACAAACTTATGTAAGGAATGCGAAAGCGGGAGAACTTAATAACTGACCCTCCGAAGGATGTTCGAAACCACAGTCTACGATGGCTCTGAGAAGTTCGGGTTTCAGAAGGAAGTCACGGAAACCTGTGCTGTGAATTCCGACATATGAACCCTTCTTGTCGGCTTGGTTGGCTGGTGCTGCTAGGTCTCCAGATTTTGTTTCACCGTTCCCAGCTGCTGCAGCGGGAGCTGGAGCTGGGACTGCGTCATTGCCGATGTCTTCATCAGAGTAATCGATGAGATCTTCTTCGTGATCGGCCATTTTGATATTGTTTGTTGTGATTTTTTGGAAAGTCAGGAAAGTTGTGATGGGGGTGATGAGAGATATTCGGACAAGTCGAATGGAACTGTTGTGATAAACCTGAGTGCGAAGATCTGGTCGTGCGTTTAGTTGTTGACTCGCAGTTCTCTTGAAGGCGGTGAGGAGGTTAGTTGTTGATGTCTTTATGGAGATTGGAAGACAAAGAGCAGTGTCAACGCGAAACAGGTTGAACAAGTATGAGCAGGGAAAGAGAGAGAGAGGGAAGTGAAAAGCAGGATAGCTGTCTTCCACTCACGTGTTGGTTACTAAGTGATTTGTCATCGACTATGCCCAACGTCATATGGTGGAACTAAAATCGTCACTGCCACCATGCTAGATGCTCGATTCATAACCGAGATCTCAACTTTATTTGTCTGTGTATTTATTTATTTTCATGCAATATTTCATTAGATTGAGTCTTGAACCTGGGATCAGACCATGGAGCTTTAAGAGCTTTAGACTTTTGTTGACAGGGTCTGCTTGCTTGCCTTCTCTAGAGTACTAAAAAGTCAGATCTTATACATCAAGAGCCTGTCATTCCTGATCCCTTTTTCTCTTCTCTCAAATTCAATTACCTTAGTATGTATACAAAAGATGCGATGCAACCTTTTTGTATGTGACATCATGTAGGTGTCGATCGTGTTTTTCCAAAGCCAATTGTTACAGAGTACTAAGTACTTACTTAGATGGATGGATGGCTTGATGCAAAGATCGATCTGTATCATACACTAACCCAACTCTACCTGTCTAACTTTAAAAAAATCTCCAGCGATCTGTACCGGCCCCCAAGATATATCGAGACACCTACGCATACTTAGACAGACAGATGGACAGTAGTGCATCCAGTAGAAATGAGTAAGTAAGTACTTAGCATTTCTCGTCTTCAACACGTCATAGCTAAGATGATTCCATTGAAAAGGCAGGACATGTCGGGAAATGTGGTTCTAACTTTTGCACCTTCATCTTCCTTCATCCCTGGAACAAACAAACACAATAACACATCCTGAAAACAAAAGACCAATTTGTGTTTTATGACAATATGGCCCCTCGCGTGCTCCTCTTCGTTTTCCGCAATGACCTGCGCATGACCGATCATCCGGGTTTACATGCTCTTGCAACTTCAGCATTCACCCAGAATTATACACATTTCCTTCCGCTCTACATTTTCTCTCCACGACAGATTGAAGTCTCTGGTTTGCTTAAAGACAAAAACGCGAAATGTCCATATCCATTGGCCCGCAGTGGAACAGGGCAGTTCTGGCGGCAAGGGCCTCACAGAGTTTGTCAAACTTTCACGCTCGAATTATGATAGGTTTCTTAGACTAATATTGGTTTAGGTCAAGTGGCTGGTTGAAGGTCTCTTCGACATGCACAAACAACTCAAAGCGCTAGACAGTAAACTGTTGTTGAGAATTGGTGATATGGATGAAGTTGTCAAACAAATCATAGACGAAACATCCAAGAGCGAGAGTGGTGGAGAGATCAAGGGAATCTGGCTCAGCAAGAACTTTGGTAGTGAAGAATGCAAGGATGAGGAAGCTATCAAGAAGGCAGCACAGGGAAAGAGTGTTCAGGTTAAAGTTTGGGATGACAACTTCCTGATCAATTTGGTATGATGTTTGTCAAAACTCTGCAAAAAGCTATGGCTAACGATGAATTTTAGTGCGTCATCCTAGAACCTGTAGTGTTTATTGAATCGAAGTATTGACAGATCTATAGGGAAGATTTACCATTCAACCAAGACAAAGTATCTGATGTCTTCACCAAATTTCGACAATCAGGTCAGCTCTACAGACGAAAATTTGAGATCATGATATGCTGATAGTATTGTTAAGTTGAACCTCTACGAGACAATATAAGGAAACCCTTTGAGGCGCCTTCGAAACTTCCACCTTTACCTCCTCACTTTCCAACTCAAGGAGAGCCCTTCGAATTTCCAGACAACAAGCAAGAGATGAAGGATAGGCTGGTAGCACCATTGTCCGATATTGGTATCCCAATGCCTTCATGGCCTAAGAACGCGAAAACTGCCCATCCTTTTGAAGGTGGAGAAACCACAGGAAAGGAGAGAGTCAACAGTCTGTTGGCGACTGGTGAGGGACTTGCTTGAACGATTGATACAATTCCAAAACACTCACTGATCAAAAATGTAGGCGCAATGACAGCATATAAGGACACACGAAATGAGATGTTGGGAACAGAGTTTTCATCAAAACTTTCAGCGTGGTTGGCATATGGAATGCTGACACCAGTCTGGATCAATTCACGGATAGTTGCATTTGAAGATGGCACAGATAACAAACTAGCGGGAGGACAAGGTTATGCCAAAGGAGAGAATAAAGGAACAGCAGCTATGCGCTTTGAACTACTTTGGAGGGACTATATGCGTGAGTAAATCGAGTCTGACGTCTTTACATAAGCTAACGAATCTTTAGGTCTATGTATGATCAAGTAGGTCTCAATTCGCTCTCAGATCTTGATTCGGAGCTAAACAGGAGCATATGGGATTATCACTAAGACAAATATTTCTAGGTACAAGCACAAGCTTTACTCGATGTACGGATACCGAAATGATCACAACATGCAAACTTGGAAGTCTAAAGACGAAGCAAAGGAGGCATTTTACAGATGGCAGACTGGAAACACTGGCTGTGGATTAGTGGATGCCTCACAACGGGAGCTTGTTCTTACAGGATATACTTCAAATCGTGCTCGTCAGAATGTGGCTTCATATCTTGCAAAGCGGTTGTATATCGATTGGAGACTTGGAGCTGAGTGGTATGACTATGCTTTTTCTTATCCATTCGATATGATTAATCTAACGTTTTTCTTAGGTATGAACAAAATTTGATTGACTGTAAGATTGAAAACAAGGGAAATATGCAGTACAAGGCATAGTCTAACATTTAACAGATGATGTTGCATCAAATTGGGGTAATTGGCAATATGTAAGTTTGATTCTTATCGTTCTTCTTGTTTATCTAATTCTC
>Ga0160427_10002846_pt1 | contig 10295 bp, 11 predicted proteins | sample SolpanmetagenomL_FD_108194 | JGI IMG/M metagenome (GOLD analysis project Ga0160427, IMG submission 108194) | Solar panel surface microbial communities from Lawrence Berkeley National Laboratory, California, USA - L | ecosystem: Engineered > Built environment > Solar panel > Unclassified ...
CCGACTGCCCAGACAGCGGCAAGCGGTCCTTCAACTCCCAGGCCGACGCCATGCGCCTCATCCAGCACCTGCACCGCACGAGCAAGCGCCTGACGATCCCACTGCGGGCGTACCTCTGCCCAGCGTGCCACTTCTGGCACATGACCAGCCAGGAGAACGCAGGCAAGCCCCGCCGTCACCTGCCCGCCACGCCCGCCACGCCCGCCGAGGCGCGGCCACCGAAGGAACAAGCATGAGCATCAAACTGGAGGTCCGCTGATGCCGGGCCGCTTCCTGCGTTCCCGCGCCGTCAAGGTCAGTAAGGTGGACGGCGCGCCCCTCGAATCAACGATCCAAGCGCAGATCGTCCAGGCCCTCAAGCTCACCGGCTGGACGGTCATGGAAGCTTTCAAAGGCTCCGCACGCGGCGGCGTGGTCTACAGCACGCCCGGTATCCCTGACCTGATCGTCGTCAAGTCGGGCCGCGTCGTCTTCCTTGAGGTCAAGCGCCCCAAAACCGGCAAACTCAGCCCCTCGCAGCGCACCTTGCACGCTGAACTGGGCAACGCCGGGGCCGCCCTGCACGTCGTGACCGGCGTGCAGGAAGCCCTCGCCGCCCTCGCCCCGTCTGGAGGTCAACGCTGATGCCCAGGAAGCGCCCCCACTACGCCAGCAGCGCCGCCCGCAAGTTCCTGCGCGGCACCGTCCACAATTCCCCCCACGAAGCCATTCAGGCGGGAGCCAGAACCGACGAAGAACTCGCCGCCTACTTCGAAGGCCAGAGCGCGAAGTTCTGGGCCACCAACGGACTCAAGGCCCGGCGAGCGGTGCAGTCCAGGCACCCCATGTCTCACGCCGAGACTGAAACTGCCAATTGATGCAAAACAGGTACAGTTTGAGCCAAAGTGACACAAGCAAAGAAGCCAAGCGGCGCAAGGTCAGCCCGCAGGACATGGCCGAACTGCAAGCCCGCGCCGCAAGGTGGGCGGGCCTCGGCGGGATAGGCCGCTCAGCCATTCAGGACCAGGCGAAAGCAGCTTACGAACTGTACCTGGACGTTTTGCGCACCGGCCAGGTCGGCGACTTTCCCCGCTGGCTCTCCCGGCACTCCGGCGTCAGCCATAAGACCTGCCACCGGCGGCTGAAGGCGGGGCGGGCGCTGGCGACAAAAGTGAAGCCCAACCGGAATCAGTCGGGCCTGATCGACGAACTTAGGGAGCGTGAGGTCACGCCCGCCCAGTTTCAGGACTGGAATTGGGATTAGGGCAGACTTGCTTGATGAATTGATTCCAATCCAAATCACAGAGCATAGAGAAAGCCGCGCCCAGTGCAGATTCACAGGCGCGGCTTTGATGTGGTATTGCTTGATGATTAGCTGCGTTTGGGCTGAATGACGATCTCCAGGCCGAGGGCGTCGAGAGCATTGAGCAAGCTGGCCGGGACCGCACCGTATTTACCACTGATGAGCTGAGCGACAGAGGGCTGTTTGACTCCCAGCTTCTGCGCCAATTCCGCCTGAGTTAGGCCCTGGCTCAGCATCGCTTCCCGGATGGCCTGCCTGATGGTCTGGTCTGTTTCGTTCATGCCGTCAGTCTAATAGGTTAAACACCTATTGAAAAGTATAGGTTAATCACCTATTATTGAGGCACCAAAGAGGGACGGCCTAGGAACCAAAGCCCTCGATGGAATCCCAGTTTTCAGGAGATCAGCATGAACGATAACACCTTCACCCCGAACACCGGCACCACCGCCCACAGCCGCACCTTCAACGTCCTGAGCGTGACCCGCGAGTGCGGCGTGACTACCGACGTCGAGTACACCACCGTCCAGCTCACCCGCGCTCCCCAGGGCCTTACCGCTCAGATCAACGGCCAGCCCGCCGAGCTGGAGCGCGCCGTCGCCCTGCTGCGCACCGCTGAGCGCGTCTGGCTGATCGAAGAGATGCGCCTGCCGGAAGTGGACACCGCACCGATCGGCAAGGCCGTCGCCTGCGAGTTGCACCGCGAGCTGGGCCGCCTGGGTTACCGCGCCCACTACGCCCTGGCCGGTGAGGTTCTGAACCGGGTGGTTCCCAGCCTCGCGGCCATCACCGCCGCTGAGCGCGACTTCGTGCGCGAGTACGCCTACGGCCAGCTGGGGCTGCAGGTCGGCGGGTGGGCGGCATGAGTTACCTCGCTGACATCCCAGACCGCCTGCCTGGTTAGCTTCTGCATGGCATCGAGCGCATAAATTTGACTTGGCTTGAATACCGCGCTATGTTAGGGAAATCAAAGGCAGCCTCCGGGTTGCCTTTCTTCTTTTACTGCTTGCTCCTGAGGCCCGTCAGGACTGCTTACTGATAATGACATTGGTCTGCATTAGGCCAACCGTGCCTCAGGTGGTCCAGAACAGCACTTGTGCTGCCAGGGAGATGCAAACCTGAGCCGTGATCAATAACCTCTTCTCTTCCGGAATAAAGATATCGCTAAGCAGATGAGAGAAACACCCGCAGAAAAAATAAAGAATGCCGAAAACTCATTAAACTTCAGTCGCTCTGTAGGGGTTCCATCCGGCTCAACAACGACACGGCAAGACATATAGGCAAGAAGGAGAAAATTTGCCGCTAAGGCGATTGCAACATACGTATTGTTAACTTCTCGATGCCAATTAAAATTTCTAACCGGACTCCGCTTACCCACAATTACTGATCTTATTTCTACTATAAGCAAGTAAGTCATCAATATGACCGAAAGAACACGGCCATATTTTAAATCAACAAAAAATTCTTGTGAATTTGAAATTATTGTAAAAACTAGAAGAAACATACAAGCCCACCACTTCCAGTCTTGCTTAAGTATATTCGCCTTCCAAATCCTCATTGATTTCATTTGCTGCCTCTATCTTATCAAGTCACGATCTGGGCGGTATGGTTACTTAACAATCGTACCAATTCTGTCGAGCAGTTGCGAGACGCCAGCTTCTACGACGATTGACCCACCCGACACACACACCGCCGCCCCTCGCCGGGCGGTTTCTGTTTGCCTGTCACCCTGGACGGCATTCTGGACCCATGACGCGCAAGGCGCGAGAAGCGCGGCCCAAGGGGCCAGCAGAAAAGCCACTGAACGAACGGCAGCGCAAGTTTGCGGAACTTTACGCGGCAAGTGGCAACGCCACCCAGAGCGCCATTGGAGCCGGTTACAGCCCCAACAGTGCAGGCACAAATGCTGACAAGCTACTAAAAAATACGAACCTTCGAGAGTATCTGGCGCAACTCTCCCGCACTACCCAGTCCTCGCGCATCGCCACCCGTGATGAGCGACAGCAGTTCTGGACCTCAGTGCTGCGTGGCGAGGCCCACCAAGGTGAAGTCCCGCGCTTCGCTGATCGGCTCAAAGCCTCCGAACTGCTGGGCAAGGCCCAGGCAGACTTCGTGGACCGGCACGAAGTGACCGGCAAGGACGGCGCACCCATCCAGCAGGAAACAGCCCTCACCCTCGAAGGCAAGTCGATTGAAGAACTGACGGCGCTCTACAAGACATGGACGCGTTAGACCTCCGGCCCGCCTTGGTCGAAGCAGCCCTCAAGGCGCAAGCAGCCCGCAAGCTGGGTGATTACCATGTCGAGATCCTGCGCCGTGCCCGTTTCGCGCTGGAATTGCAGGGCAGCCCCGAGCGTCAGCGGGCCGTGCTGCTGGTCATGGCCTCGGACCCCATCCGCTTCGTCAATGACTGGATCTGGACGTATGACCCGCGCAACATCAGCCGCAACCTGCCGCCGGTGGTGCCATTCGTGCTGCGGCCTACGCAAGAACGGCTGATCTGCTGGCTGCAAGAGCGCGAGGCCACCCAGAGCCACGGCATGATCGAGAAGAGCCGCGACGAGGGCATGTCCTACGTGGTGCTGGCCTACTTCCTGCACCGCTGGCTGTTTACACCAGGCTTTGCCGCCGGGGTGGGCAGCCGCAAGGAAGAGTACGTGGACCGCAAGGGCGATCCGAAGTCACTCTTCTGGAAGTTCCGGGACATGCTCAGCCACCTGCCCCGCTGGATGATGCCCGAGGGATTCAGTCCCAAGCTGCATGACAACCACATGCGGATCATCAACCCGGCCAACGGTGCCAGCCTGACCGGTGAGGCGGGTGACAACATCGGGCGCGGCGGGCGGACCACCATCTACCTGCTCGACGAGTGGGCCTTCGTGGACAACCCCGAGAGCGTGAACGCGGCCATCAGCCAGAACACCAATGTCGTCATCAAGGGCAGCACGCCCAACGGGGTCGGGAATGTCTTTTACACCGAGCGCTTCTCAGGCCGCTTCCCGGTGTTCACGATGCACTGGAAGGACAACCCGGACAAGAACTTCACGCTGGAGCTGGACGGTGAGACGGTCTATCCCTGGTACAAGAAGCAGGAAGCCAACCTGGACCCGCTCGACCTGGCGCAGGAAGTGGACATCGACTACACGGCCAGCGTGGCGGGTGTGGTCATTCCGGCCAAGTGGGTGGAAGCTGCCTTTGCCCTGATTCTGCCCAGGGGCAGCACGGGCGCGGCGGGCGTGGACGTGGCCGAAGCGGGCAGCGACAAGAGCGCTTACGCTGCCCGCCTCGGACCGGTGGTGCTGCCCAGCCTGCGCCAGATGCGCGGCCTGCACATCGCCTCCGATCTGGTGGAGAGCGGTACCCAGGACGGCATTCAGGAACTCAACTACGACAAGCTGGGCGTGGGCGCGTCCCTGACCACCACCCTAGCCAAGCTGGAAGATCTGCCCTTCACGGTACGTGGCATTGCCAACAGCGAGCGGCCTTCCCGCACCATCTACCCGGACGCCGAGGCCAGGGCGGAGGAACGCTTCGCCAACCTCGCCGCCGAGCTGTGGTGGCGCTTAAGGCTGCGCTTCAAGGCCAGCTACGAACGGGGCATGCTAGGCGAGGCTCACCCGGACGAAGAGTGCATCAGCCTCGCCGAACTCAAAGGCCACCCGCTCGAAAGCACCCTGCGCGCGCAGCTCAGCCAAGCCACCTACGAGAAAGCGGGCGTAGCCGACAAGATCCGCGTGAACAAGAAGGGCAAGGGCACGGCCTCACCGGATCTGGCTGAGGTCATCATGTACGCCTTCGCGCCCACCCCACCACCTCCCATTGAGTTGTTCATCCCCGGCACGTACTCCCAGCCGTTCTAGCCCGCTGGCGTGTCACGCACCCTGAAAGTCTGTCACCATGCCCGACGCCGCCGCGCCTGTCTCCCTAATTAAAGTCCTGACGCCCCTGCAACTGGCGCGGCGGCAACTGGAAAACCGCACCCAGCGGCCTGATCTGCAACTCAGCGCGGCCCTGATCGAGGACCGGCACTGGGCCAACTCACGAGGCTGGACCGGACCGCTCCCCCGTTACGACGGCACGCCCGACAGCGGCGCGAACGTCGCCCGCGTCACTGCCGAGATCGAGCGCGGCTTCATCTCCCGCAACCTGCCCCTGAACGTGGTACAGCGCCATGTGAACGGCATCGCGGGCCGGGAGCCGCTCTGGAGCGTCACGCCCAAGCGGAAGATTCCCAAAGACCAGAAGCCCAATGCGGACGAACAGAAGCTGGTCGACGAATTCACCGACGCCCTGAGCGGTTGGTGGGACAACTCTGGCGTGTGGCTGAGCATCCAGAAGGCGCTGACCACAGCCCTATGGAGCGAGCGCGGCACGCTGCGGCTGTTCGTGCCCCGCAGCAAGCTGGAAGCCAACGTCACCGACGGCGCGGGCAACACCGGCCCCGGCGTGCCCGGCGGCCTGAGCCTCGCTGACGCCCTGGGCTTTATCAGCGTGCAGGCCCCGAGCTGGGACACGGCTGGCGTGGTCAGGGACATCGAAGGCCGGGTCGCCAGTGCCTACTTCCACTACAAAGATGCCCTCGGCATGCCGTTCTGGGAGATTCAGGAGCGCCTACCGGACGGCATGACCCGCGTGACGCCTGCCAGCACCGGCAGCGACACCGACCCTTCAGACGAATACCCCGTGCCCGATCTGCTCTTGTTCGAAGTCAAGCTCGACCCACTCATCACCGAAAGCGTGCGCCGCCTGGCCCTCTTCGCCGACAAGACCATGACGATGGGCAGCCGGAATATCGACCTGGGCGGCTTCGTGGAGCGCACCATCCTCAATGCCCAGATGCCCGGTGAATGGGTCAAGGACTCGGCGTCGCCACGCGGGGAGAAGTTCATTCCCAGCACGTACAACACCGGATCGGGCGTCACCAACTTCCTGAACGGCATCGCGGTGATGGTCAAGAACCCAGACACGGGCAAGCTCGAACCATCCGGAAGCTTCTCCACTCCATCCGTCCAGTACAAAGACCCGTCTGGCTGGGGCGTGTTCGGCGAGACCTTCGACGAGGTGCGCGAGGCGATCTTCGACGAGGCCAAGCAGCTGCACGTCCTGATGACCGGCGACGGGCGCGTGAACGGAGTCAGCCGCATTCAGGCGGTGCAGGACTTTATCAGCAGCCTGGAACCCACCCGCATGGCGCTCGAGCAGCTCGTCCGCTGGGTCATCAATACCGTGCTGCGCCTCGGCCTGCACTTCATTGGTCGCCGCCCCGATTACGACGCCTTCCACGCGACGGCCCAGGCCCGCATGAGCGCCGTGCAGCCCACGCCCGCCGAGGTGGACACGGCGCTGAAGCTGCACGAAGCAGGCGTGATTGCCGAAGAGACGATGCTGGGCCGGATCGGTGTCGAGGACGTGGCCGCCGAACGTGCCCGCCGCGCCGCTGAGGGCATCACGCCGACCCTGGCCCTCAAGATTCTGGAATCGGCCCCGGCCTGGGTGGGATTGATGGCCTTGAGCCTGGCCTTCCCGATGCTGGCAATTACACCCGAGCAGATTGAAGAGCAGCGTCAGGCGGACCTGGGCGGCGGCGCACCTCCAGTCAATCCCGCAGACCTGAATGCCCTTGACGGTGTGGGCTTGGACAATGCCCCAAACCCCTGAAGCCCGCCGCCTCATTAAGCTGGCCCGCCAGCGAGAGGACGCCCATCTGCAAGCGGCCAGGGGCGCGGTGCTGCGCCAGTTCCGCAAGGTGGCCTTGAAGGCTGCCGAAGCTGAGCTGGCCCGCGTGCTGGCCCTCCCGCCCGGCAGACGCCGCGCGGGCCTGCCGCTGGTGCTGCGCCGCATCGACGAGGCCATGCAAGCCACGCGCACGCCGCCGACTGAGCTGACGGCCCTGCTGAAGCGTGCCGTGCGGGACCGGGTGCTGACTTCCGATGATCTGGTGAGGCTGCTCGATTCCGGCTTGAACTTCAATGACCCGGCGAGCTTGCAGGCCCGCGCCGTGGACAAGGCCAGAAGGTCAATGAACGGCTACTGGCAGTCCGAGACGACCCGCTTCAGGAATGACGCGGCGCGCACGATCCGCGAGGCCATCCGGAAGGGACTTGACCCCGGCAAGGCCGCCGACCTGCTGCAAGAGCGCCTGGGTGTCCACCGGAGCCGGGCGGTGCTCATCGTTCAGGATCAGATGTTGACCGCCGCTGCGAACGCGGGAATCAGCCGGTTGAAGGCGCTGGGCGTCAAGCAGTTTCAGTGGGAAACGCAGGGCGACAACCGCGTGCGCCCCGGACATCAGGTGCTGCAGGGCCAGGTGTTCACTTGGCGGGGTGCGACGGAATTGCCAGGGCAGGCGGTGCTGTGTAGGTGCTTTGCGTTACCAGCGCTAGCTGACGATCTTTGGGAGGATGCGTGAACTTCGTTGGCCGATCATCTCCTGACCTTGCCTTGCACGCACTGCGTCTGCACTGACACTCTCCAGCCTGACCCAGGAAGGCAAGTAGAGGCGCTGCTGCAAGTCCCTGAAAGTGAGGGTAGAGCAGAGAAGTTGATTATTGATAACGGTACGGGTTCGCCTTATTGCTCCCAGATTTGTCCCGAAATTTCACGACTGGGACACGTTCGGCTTCGCGGAGACCGATGCAAAGCTACGCCGTTATCAATAGGAGTCAGCCAGTAAAGTTCTATACTTACTCTAAGTTCCGGTAGAGAATCTATCTATCTTTGAGAAAACGGCTTATTTCTTTAATTTTAATGAGTGATTCGTTTGCTTGTTTCTCCTGAGCCCGCTCCAGTCTATGCATTATAAGCTTCAATTGTTTTTCTATTTCTATTCGTGCTTCTTCATACGCATGAGCGGACACCGGAATATTTCGAAAAGTGATGATTGACTCGTGGGCAATCTGAGGTAATTGCCGCAAGGCATAACCTTCCGGAGAACTGATCTCTTCAGCGTCTAGTTTGAATTCATCAATCTCTCTAAGCAGTGAGGATAGTTCAGGAGGTAAATCTGAATAAACTCGGGTTAATGTATATTTTTCAGAATTATGATCTTCTCCCCTCAACTGACCTTGAGCTTCAATACCGAGTAGATCTCCATCAATTATTTTCAATACTGTTAAATAGTAGAGTGCTACTAGAAGAAATGAATACATAAAGAATCTGAAAGTTGGCAATATAGAATCGATCCACTCCGCTGTATAATCTATCACTACAGGCAGAGTCGAAATTAGTAAAAGTGACATCACTACTAGTCTAACTATATTAGATTTATTCCTTTTGCGACTTGTGGATGCAACAACAACCATGAGTCCCAAGAGAAGTCCCCAAGCAGTTGTCCATGTTATGGAAAGGAGGAGGATAAAAATTATGAAGAGCACTACCTGCACACGTATTTTTGCCGATAACTGCGACTTCTGAGTCGATCTGATCAAGTAGTCTAAGGAAAGTCTCTTGAACTCTCCGGCTCTTATTCTAAGCACTAATATTACGAGCGAAATCAATGCAACTACGCCACCAATTCTGCCAGTTAAAGTTAGCCAGGTAATATACTCATCTTGAGTGAATGAAGGAAATGACCAAGTCGCAGTTCTTGAAACCACAAGCATAGCTAATAAGCTTATTCCTAGAAATACACGGAAGAGGTTAACAACCTTCGACCTGCTAGACTCTAGTCCTATTATTATCGCAGTCATAATAAGAATTAGCTCATCGTTAGAATACAGATGTATTGTTGTGACAAAAATAATAATTCCTGCGACCCCGAACTGTGTCCATTGGTTTCCAAATTTTGAGATATAGGGCAAAGAAAATGTCTTTGCTCCTAATTTCTTCTCGGTAAGCAGTTCCTTTTCCAGTGGATTCTGTTCTCTCCAATTCCAGAGCGCCAGAATTCCATCGGGGGTCAAGCCATATCGAGCAACCAGAGGCTTGTCCTGCGTGAGTCGATGGGGGTGAAGAAAGCCGTGCTTAAGGAGTACCTGCATAACGGAGCGATCTTTCTCCTCCAGATCGTCGGTCTGCAGGTGAATGGTCTGAAGAACACGGGCTTCTTCCAGGGTCAAGGGGACTTGCCTGACTTCTGCTCTCTCTAGAGAGGAGGAGGCATCGTGGGGCGAAGATTCAGAGGCCGACATCAGATTCCATTTTGAATGCTTTGGATGACTTTAGCCTCACAAGACTTTCTGTCTGGTCACCTCCCTCATTTTCTGCTGTTTAAGCCTGATGAGTTCCCAAACCAGGCTGGAGAGTTCGGGGCGACATTGTCTCACTGCCCCTCACCGGGCGGTTTTCTGTGGCACATGAGACGGGCGGTCTGACCCTGCTGCCGATGCCGCGCAATACCGATCGTGCTGCTTCCTACACCTAGCGAGAAAGGATAAGGCCAGCTATGGCGTCCACTCAAACAGGTCAGTTTGACAGCGTTAGGATGAGGCATGACAGACGATATGCAGGCCGTCACAAAAAAAGGCGACGACTTTTATCTCGGCGAGACAAAGCTTCAAGATGACATGGGCCTCTATGTGCTCTTGGAAGGCAATGAGGTTGTCTATGGTCAATTCAAGAGAGACCACGGAGGGGAAGCAACCTTTACCGTCATCTCTGAAGCGAACACCCCAGCAACTGTTCAACTGGAAGGGAAAAAAGCCAGGCTCGGTGGGTCCTGATCGCCGTATGTGAACTCTATCCCCACATCCCCCGCTGCCGCCCCTGACCGGGCGGTTTTGCGTTGTTGAGATCAGAAGCTGTAATTCACACCAAGTCGTACCATCGGTGCGATCCCAGAGCCACCGAAAAACTTAACTGGACCCGCCTCTGCGAAGAAACCCAAGCCCGGACCGCTTCTCACACCCACCAATGCGCCAATGCCGATATTGGTGGGCCCACCGCCGCCTCCCCGATTGATCTCGGTATAGCTTTGCACTGGTATTCTGAGCTGATGTCCGGCTGGCTTCCTGCTCACCTCACCCGCGCCCAACTCGAAGAGCGGCGGATCGCGGCTCTCGACTGGCTTCAACAAGGC
>Ga0160427_10002849_pt1 | contig 10294 bp, 6 predicted proteins | sample SolpanmetagenomL_FD_108194 | JGI IMG/M metagenome (GOLD analysis project Ga0160427, IMG submission 108194) | Solar panel surface microbial communities from Lawrence Berkeley National Laboratory, California, USA - L | ecosystem: Engineered > Built environment > Solar panel > Unclassified ...
CACTCACGGAATATCAAGCTCTTCAGAATTTGAAGGAACAACTAGAGGAGCTCGTTGCCACGAAACTTGAGGGGCTGAATTGTAAGAAACTCCCCAAGCTATCAGGTTATCGTACTGACGATGTAACGCTTAGGTTTACGTCTACCATGGGGAATGAAGCTTCATACTGGGTCGTGGAGAAGTGGGGTTCATGGCTCGAATGCACGACATACCTAGACCTTCTATCATAAAATCTAGAAGATGGTAAAATCTTTACTTACTAAGATATAAGATTGAACAAGAGGCATTTTCTATATTGTTGACCTTATACTATGGAAGGTGGCAATAGGCTAAAGATAGCAATAGTAGTAGAGACGGTCATAGTATACAGAGAGAATAATTATTAGAATCTCTATTTCTGAAGCTGCTCTGATATATTTAGTCAGTAATATCTATTGATATATAATACTTACTGGTTTTCTTGCTTTAGCAGTAGTATTATGCTCAAATTGACCTACTAGCTACCTTAGGCTAATGTCATTACTAGTCTAATTATTAGGTAGGCTTCTTATCTAGTAATATAACTTTCTTAGTTTCAGAATCGTGAGAAATATATTAGTAATTTTACTTTTTCCAAATTAATAAATTAGTATAAACAATAGCATCTCTTTCTTATATGCAAATCATGCCTATAATAGTCAACTACTTTCTACTAATCTTATTTAACACTAGCAAGCTTTTGTAACTATAATTGACTTGAAGTAGTCTTCTAGACTTTTATAATCTTCTATCTATTATTATAGCAGTGTAGCAGTAGAGTGATCGACTATATATGTCACGGGACATACTGTTGGATCACCGACTACCTATTGGGAAGTATACGATCTGTCAAGTGCCGGAGTTGAATCGAGACTTCGACTTCATCTGTTTCAACTCGACCGCGACGTAGCTTCGGCAAGCTACGTCCTTGTCTTACAGCTAGACCTGCAGACATAGATATACCTCCGTGGCCTAAGTATCCGTTCCGTTACCTCGTTATCGTACTAACTACCTGTTCGTGAGCATCGACCGTCACATTACGTAGCTTCTCCTTTAGTACGATACTACGGGCCACGATGGTAGTCCGCCCCGAACCGCCATTAGGCACCGATTCACCAGACGAACTAGCCGAACATGTTAGCCGGTTCCGAGGCGACTGGCTCGTCTACCTTCGAAGCCTTACAGGCTATACCGCCGAAGTTGAAGAACGACTTCAACTCGAGAAGGACAAGTCAACAAGTTCAATCCCAACTCGCCTCTCAGCTCTCTGCTCCAAATGGAGTTATCGAATTCCAGAAGAAACTTTACGATGAGAAAGAAGAGAAGTATACCCGGAGAATACTCGATCTTGAGAAAGAAAAAGAAAAAGCCCTCCTCGCTACTATTCCTACGGTTATTACCCCCGATTCCTCTCCCGAACCCGGACAATCGACTAAGATCCGAGTAGATGTTACAGAGGGAGAGACTCCGCTTATTACTACTACACCTACCGCCTCTTCCAAGATCAGTGAACGACTTCCTGACCCCGAAAAGTTCGATGGAAATCGCAAGGACCTACGCCGCTTTACCCAACAGATCTATAGCAAGTTAGCCGCTAACTCTGATCGTTTTACTAGCGCCAATTCTCGCCTTGCCTACGTCGCTAGCCGTCTTTCCGGATTTGCCTACGAATTAATCCTCCCTAAGGTTAAGTTCGGTATCTATCAATTTGTCGACTACCCCCAGATGCTCGAATATCTCGAGAAGGCCTTCGGAGATCCCGACCGTATTAAGAATGCTCAGAACGACCTATTCCGCCTCCGCCAGAAGAATCTCGATTTCAGTGCCTTCTTTGCCGAATTCGAACGACTCGCCCTCGAAGGAGAAATGCCCGATTCCGCTCTTACACCGTTACTTAACCAAACGATCTCCCGCGAACTACCGGAAATGCTACTCCATAACTCGAACCCTTTAGACGAATTCCGTACCTTTGCCCGCCACCTTCCGGAACTCGAGAATCGCCGCCGCCAGTATTACCAAAACACTTATACCGGACGAAGCGAAACTACAATTCGATCTTTCCAACCTAAAACTACTCCGATTCCTCAATCCTCTCGTCCTAGTCTCCGTCAGACTACTTATGCTTCGGTTACACGAGAACAAACTTCCAGAGACCCTATGGATTTAAGTATTCAACGTTACGCTTCTCGCCCTGATAAGGAAACTGGAAATTGCTACCGATGCCACCGCCCAGGACACCGAAGTCGAGACTGTCTTCTCCCTGATACCCGCCCCCTGGAGGTATAGAAGAGAGATGAAGCGAACCGGCAACGAAGGATTAATGAAATTCGGTATACTCAGACTCTCTTGTCCGCACAGACTTCTCCTCGTCGTACACCGAAGTTTTACGCACTAGTAGCTCTCCGTACGCCTACCCTGAAATAGTACTAGATCGACTAGGTCGGAAAATGGGTTTCCCCTGGACTAAATCACAGCTAGGCGTTAAACAAACCTGTGAAAGAGACGCTACACCTACGACCAGAACCTATTATGAGACCTATATTACCATTTACCCCGAAACCGATGCATATCTCGAAGGCTTCATTAGAAGAGATACCTATCGAAGAGGAAATTTAAGCGCGCAAGAGCTTCTATCCTACCATCAACTATAATTATTCCCGGAAAAGAATTTTGTACATACTCCCTTCTCGATAATGGCTGTGAGGGTCAGTCTTTTATCGATCTCGAATGGGCTCAAGAGAAGAATATACCCTTAATTACTCTTCGTAGACCCTTTCGCCTAGTGGGCTACGATAGAGAATTAAAAGGAGAAAGAACCGTAAAAGTTACTTCCGTGTAGACTTCCAGATCGGAGATCATCTAGAAAAAGATATGATTATGTTTGCTACGAATCTCGCTTATCAAGTTATCCTAGGATTGCCGTGGTTAGAACTACACGACTCCCAAACTCGTTGGGTAGCCCGTGTGATCACGTTTAGCAGTCCCTACTGTCGCCAGAATTGTAATATTTCCGAGTACCCAGAGCATCAGTCCATGCTCCACCAATTACGGAAAAAGACTATACCGCAGTATCTCCCTGAACGTCCACTAGCCCTACGAAAGATAGATATAGCCTTCGTTAACACTATAGCTTGTCAAAGCTATAGTAAAAGAAACTACGATATGTTTGTTGTTACTATAGAGGATATTGATAAAATCCTACTTTCGAAGGGACAAATGCGAATCAGCTCACTACAAGTTCACGACGAAGGAGAGCCCGAGATTATTCAGCAGTTACCCGTAGAAATTAGAGACTTCGCCGACGTCTTCTCTCCAAAGAATGCTGATCGTTTACCTCCACACCGCCCATATGATCACGATATCAAACTGTTACCTGGGAAAGACTTACCCTTTGAACCTCTATACTCTATGTCCCGAGAAGAACTAGAGACACTGCGGGAATGGATCATGGAAAATCTAAAGAAGGGATTTATCCGCCCTAGCTCCTCGCAAGTTGCCTCGCCAGTTCTATTCGTTAAGAAGCCAGGTGGAGGACTAAGACTATGTATCGACTTTCGCGCCGTCAATAACGTCTCCGTAAAAGACCGATACCCACTACCGCTGATTAAGGAAACGTTACATAATCTAAAGGGCATGAAATGTTTCTCGAAAATCGATATTATCTCCACATTTAATAATGTTCAAATGAAGGAAGGTCAGGAATATCTTACAGCTATGCGTACTAGATTCGGATTGTTCGAATCACTAGTAATGCCTTTTAGATTGACTGGAGCGTCCGCCATATTCCAGCGATCTATAAACGACACCTTACGCGAGTATTTAGATCAGTTCTGTACTGCATACCTAGACGATATCCTGATATATAGTAAGAACTCCAGTCCGTAACAACCGCATTAAAAGAATAGAAATCGAGTCATTCTAGATTCTAGTTAAGCTAATGTGAACTGAGAGACAAATCGCTATACTATCGAGACCGACTATACGTTCCCGACAACGATGAACTACGATCCGAATTACTACGCTTATGTCATGAAAACCCCGCGGCCGGCCACCCAGGAAGAGCTAAGACTTATGACTTAATATCAAGGGAATACTACTGGAAAGGTATGTCATCTATGATTCGACGATGGGTCCAGAACTGCAACACCTTTCGAAGGATTAAGAGTAGCCGAATAGGTCACCGAGGACTCTTGCAAACCGTTACCAATCTCGAAAAGGTCTTGGTTAGATGTCTCTATGGACTTTATCACTCATCTGCCGTTATCTGAGGGATTTGATGCAATCCTAGTAGTAGTAGATCGATTAACTAAACTACGACATTATATACCCTGCCACGCCACTGATGGATCTGAAGAACTCGCCCGGCTATTTGTAAAGTATATCGCCGTTTACCACGGATTACCTGAGACTATTGTATCCGATCAAGGCGCTCAATTTATATCTCGATTCTGGCAACATGTTGTTACCCGCTGGAAAACTGAGACTCGACTTTCAACAGCTTATCATCCCGAAACCGATGGACAAACAGAGAGGCTAAATGCTACATTAGAATAGCATTTGCGCGCGTATATATCCTTCTTATAGGATGATTGGGTAGAACGGCTACCGAATTCTCAGCAAACTCCCTACCGTCAGAATCTACAGGGATGTCTTCCTTCTTTGCTACCTACGGATTTAATCCAAGGTTAGGTATCGAACCTATCGATAGTACACGAGTACCTGGAGACCGTAACGCCGAAGACTACGCTTCTAATATGTCGAATATTATCGACTATTTACGTGATGAACTGAAATTAGCACAAGCTTAATACTCAGATACTGCCGACCGTAAACGACGACCTGCCCCAACGTTTCATGTTGGTTAAAAAGTATGGTTAGACACCCGTAATCTAAAGACTCTCTGTCCTCGCAAGGAACTCGACTGGTAAAATCATAAGTACTTGGCCCGTACACGTACAAGTTACAGCTCCTAGCATCGATGGAAGTACACCCGGTATTTAACGTTAATAGCCTATACCCGATTGCTGGAAATCCCTTACCATTCTAAGCTTAAGAGCCACCTCCCCCTGTTACCGTCGAAGGATTAGATGAATGGAATGTAGAAGATATTATCGATTCTATCACCGACCGCCGGGCCGAGGTAGTAAGACACGAGTAAAACAAGGTTACGATCAACCTACAAAGGAACCTGCTAAAACTATCTGGGAAGATAGACCTGATCTAGTTCGAAATTTCCATCGACGATACCCTATGAAACCAAGACCTACCTTTGTCGCTACCGACTAGTCCCCCTATTCTACAGTTATACGTCAAAAAAAGAAAAGACAAAGATTATAACCTAGTTAAGAAGCAAACAGTTTAAGCTCGGCGTCCCCTACAGAGTAGGAGTGGGCTAAGCCTCCACAGCTACCTTCTCAACTATACTACTACGTGCTAGGGTAAGACCAAGGGTGGAATCGCGTAGACTGACCTGTAGGCTAGTAGTAGCATCTTGCGAAGTGGTGACTGAGGCATTACACCTATGTAATACATTGGACAACCCTGCTCCCTACGTCAACGACGACTAGTGCCGTCTCAGTAGGGCCCTCCCTCAATAACACCGTCTCGAATTACCAAGCCGATGCGTCAGTTACCACTGAGCCAAAAGCCCAGATTGATGAAAAAGAGTTGCTGAACCTCAATGTCAATTGGTGTCACAAAGAAGATTGCGTAATTGGGTTCAGCGAAATTCTCTCATATTTTCAGATTAGGAAATATGTGATCCTGGATATCATACTATCTGATTGGGAAGTGTGTGATTAGGAAGTACGCAACACCTTCGCTGGAGTTCAGCCTTTGAAGGAGGGGAGTAATGTCACGGGACATATTCTTGGATCACCGATTACCCGATTGGGAAGTATACGATCTGATAGGAGCCAAGAACGATATTATTGTTATATGGTTTCACATACCTTAAGAGCAGAACTAAAGGAAATCGTGTGCATTAGAGGTATAGCGGCATAACTGCTATCATTGTGCTGGATAAGATACAGCTTCTTTGCGGAAATCCAAAACTAGGTTTGATTGATGATCTCGCCCAGGCACTAGAGCAACGAGCCGGGAAGTGTGCCACAGCAATCACGCGTTCCCCAGGCGACGGAATTAGTGTCTGATTGTGCATCACCAAACGCTTGACCTTGAACCTCGACACAATCAGGCAGATATGACACATCTTCCTAGAAGTCTACAGCTCTAGAAAAGGCTTTAGCGAGTATTGTTCACATGATAGTCATGCGTGTGAGGTATGTCCTACCCAATGCCGTGTATTAGGTCCAGACCTCAATCCGTACTGGTATACAATCAGCACGTGGAGTCACATGTCACTTTAAATGCAACGTTTGGTGGCCCTCGTACCAAATGCCAGCTGACATTTGTTTACCAGAAGAGTGTTCTTCTTTTCCAAAACTGCTTTTATAGCATTTCTCTCTGTCTTTTGGAGATCATATCAGCATCACCAAACGACGCTGTATTTTGCCTCGACCACCAGCGAATCCAAAATTGTGTCACGACACTCTCAAATGGGATCCTTCTCTCCTTCTGCAACCAACTACCATACCTAGTCATCTGCAGTTGTCCGGAACGATAGACTTCGTCCAAGCTCCTGCACTCCTGAAAGACGGCTCTACTCACTCAAATTCCCATATCTTGCATACCTCATATTGTCGACAACTACAAAGACCAGTCACCACCACGCTGCTATACGCTCACTGTCACAACCATGGAATATCGCCTTCCGAACTTCAGCTTCCCCTCCGCGAACGCCACTTTTACCGTCATTCCTTCCTACATCCAGAGACAACGCAAATCTGCCCATAGACGCAGAGAGGCCGTAATAGTTCCGGTCGTCGTGACCGTCGCGCTTCGAACTTCAAGTTACCAGGCTTATGCCTACGCAAATTACTTCAGGAAGGATCGACAGCCACGCAAGAGCCTTTCGAATATAGCGGAGGGTAAACAGAGTACTACAACACAGAACGAATTTGGCCCAGCCACAGCGGAGCTACCCAACTACTTGGCCGCACTTCCTTCGGGTTATGATTATTCTCAATCAACTATTGATGAGTTTGCCACCACTGATGCATCTGTGCGCTCAGTCTCTGGATGCAAAACAGCGCCGGGATCCTTCGGCTTTTCGTTTGTGGGTTCTTCTACCAGTCTGGAGCCATTTCCCAGATTATCCATGTGTAGTGTTGACAGGGACGATGCGGACGAGGATGATGTTGAGGAGTTCTGGCATTGTAGAGGCCTCGATCACAGTGATATTCTAGACAGTCGGTTCACCGGTTATGCCGCCAAGATATAGAGGATACATCAATCCCTGGTGCTATGGTAGAGTTTGATATGAAGGACTATTCAAGGTTATAAGACATTATGGTGTAGTGCAACTGGGCTGCTAAGAGCATATCCACATATCTTGCACGTGGAGAAGACAATTTTGTCCGCTCGTCATGGTTCTTGCAATGCTTCGCTTCCTACTTCAGCCCGGAAGTTAAGAAGAGGGTTATAACACACTCATGATGCACTCTCCTTGGATTGTCAAAAGTGGTCATCCGTTCGAAGTAATTGCAGCTTCAGCTATGATAGTGACGGAGATTATGGTGTCCAAAGAAAAAGGTGAAAGAGATGGACCTGCGTTCCAGCACCTTACAAAGCATCTTTCCCTTCCCTTGTCTTAGTTCACTCGTGGCAGCTTCCTCATATGATCGTTGTTCTCCATTTGCTGCATGTATCTTGCAAGGATATCCTTTACTAGATCTTCTCCGATTATTGATGTCCTGACCAGCGGTTTTGTACAGTGTATTTGTGTCGTAGAATAGCTGTAAGAGTTCTAACTACTTTCCTGATAGAAGTGATAGTGGATCTCACCATAGAGCAGCTTCTTCAACATATTGTGAGGTCTCTTACTACTGTATCTCCACTAACGATTGAGATTCTATCTGCAGCAACGAACAGTCTTTGCATTGTCGTGCAATCTCAGACAATGAGTGTCCATTGTGACCCGTACTTGTGAGCGAGATTGAAAGCCGTACTACACCCCCTCAGGATTGGCCGCAGGATATCTGATCTGTTTCAATCAATACCAATCCTGTATCTGCGGATGATGATGAACGGCAAATGGCTTTGACAGGCTCAGACTTTGGAAATGCAGCCAAAGCAGTCTAGTATACTTAAGGAAACCGAGCTCGGCGTGGCTTATATTCTGCATCAGAACGAGTCTAGCTTATTGTGTAACAGATCGATGAAACTCAACTAGTCCTATTATCGGAAGTGGATATAGCCTGATGTTGAGTCGCGACTTACGAAGAGAGCTGGGGTTGTGAAAGTGAGGTTAACGGAGAATTGGAACACTTCTCCTACACAACTTTGACCGAAGGTCGAACGCTGCCTTGATGAAGATCGAGGTATACGTTAGTGGAATTCGCAAGTTTGCTCACGGATTAGTCAACGGCTCCCGCCGTGCACGATGTTTTATCGAGCCTCACCATATCACTCTCTTGAAGCTCTCTCCGATCCTCATCCTCGACATCCACCACTTCTTGGGATATGTCGATTACCAGCAGGATCTGGTGTTGTTGCCAGGGAAGTTTTCCATTTCGAAGCCGAATTCTGTCGTACTACGATACCCTGCCAAGAAAAGCCGAGGCAGAGCAAGAGAGAACAGTTTGGAGCTGACAAAGGTTGGACAGGTTACACAACGCCTACTATTCAACCGCCGATCAGAAGTCCTCGAAACAGAGGTGTTGCCTGACAACACGATCGTTGATTTACAGGGTAGCGGAACTAGTTTGCCACACCTCTCTGGCTGGAAATCGTGTGCCTGGAGGTGGTGATTGAGGTTGCCCTCGCCTCTTGCTGTTGTCCTTGTGCCAGCTCTAGTACTCGTTCTCGTCCTCGCACACGGCCGCTATCTCTGCTTGTTCCCTTCGACGAAACTCATTACGATCTTCCCAGGTACACTAGTTATCTCTCACAAGGACGCCCCAGCCAAGCTAGATATATGCTGCACTTCCCAGACATTCGCCAGAGTCATGAAGCCAAAGAATGGTGAAATCCTTGTAGAACCAGGCCCTGACACAGAGTCCATCATCCTGCGCATGCTGCAAGAGACACCGTCTCATCCAGGAACATGGCAGCAAAGTATCCGACCAGGGAAGCGTCGTGACGCGATCAGCCAATTGTGAGTGTACAAGGAGAATCTTCCGATATGAGTATATCTGAACAGCGCTAATTTCTGGAAGTGTGGCTCTCCTGCAGGCAAGTGCTGGCGATGCAGCCGCGGCAGAAAGCTCCAGACAACAACTTCTAAGTGTGGCCGGTGAAATGGAAGCGCAATGCATCCTCAAGTCAAATAGCCTTCGAGAATATAACGAGAATGTTGTGGGATACTGGCAAAGATTGAATAAGCAAGCACAGGAGACTGCGCAGCAGCTACAGGTAGTGACCGCTTGCGGTCGACCAATGCTGATGCAGGAACAGCCACAAGCCAAACCGCCACTATCTGAGCAATATCAATTACAATTCGATATGATGCAATACCAGGGGCAACAGCAGAAAAACCATGCGCAAGTAACATTCCAGCAAGAGATGCAGATGAACCTCGGTCCTGATCAGGCTCGTTTTATCGAAGCTCTGGCGCCGCTAGCGCAAATTCAACAGCTCCAGCAGCGTCCACAACAAGGACACTCATTACATGAATCGCCTCAAGCTGGCATGTTGAAGGCGCATCGAAGTCCGATGCAGTTATATCAGTATGTGACTCCCACACCGCCACAATCAGATCATCAACAACCAGAATCTATGCAGCCTCAACAGTCTCAACTTGGAGTGATGCAGACGATGCAGGATAGTACGTCGCAAAGATGTTCATTCACGCCGAGTGACGTAGAAGCCAAGGATGACGGAAGTTTTCAGAGTCTGCAACGGCACTTACAGCATAGTATGCCAACTGAAGTAAGGCGACGTTCGCTTGCAAAGGCCGTTGATCCTGTCACGAGCCATTACAGACAACTCGCAATGACGATGCATCAGTCCCGTCAAGCACAAGCACAAGCACAAGAGCAAAAGCAGCAACAGCAACAGCAACAGCAACAGCAACAGCAACAGCAACAGCAACACCAACAGAAACAGCAACAGCAACAGCAACAGCAACAGCAACAGCAACAGCAACAGCAACAGCAACAGCAACAGCAACAGCAACAGCAACAGCAACAGCAACAGCAACAGCAACAGCAACAGC
>Ga0160427_10002850_pt1 | contig 10293 bp, 8 predicted proteins | sample SolpanmetagenomL_FD_108194 | JGI IMG/M metagenome (GOLD analysis project Ga0160427, IMG submission 108194) | Solar panel surface microbial communities from Lawrence Berkeley National Laboratory, California, USA - L | ecosystem: Engineered > Built environment > Solar panel > Unclassified ...
CAAAATGTATTTTGGCAACGCGTACATTTTCCCTTGGAAAATGTTCAGCATCACATTTTTCAAAGGAAAATGTTAGGACTTGCTCCTTTCTTTTTTGCAAAGCAAAAAAACACTAAAAAGAAAGATGCTCAACATTTTCCTTTGCAAAAAGAGATTTGGTGCTTTGCAAAATATTAGTACTTGTTTTTGATGCAAAAATGCATTTTTGCATACAAAGGAGCAAAATATTTGGCAAGGTCCCTACTGGGAAGTACTTGCCTTGCAAAAATGCATTTGTAACATTTGACACAGTAAAATGCACGCACAGCAAACACAATTTTCTCACATTTTTAATGTGAAAAGCATGGCGGCTATGTAAAAATGGATTTGATGCTAAAATACATTTTGGCGTACATTTTACTTTGTAAAATGTTCAGCACGATTGAAATAAAAAACACGAAATTTATTTTAGTAAAACAAATCTTTAATGCTTACGTGTCTTTTTGCAAGCAAAAAACACGTAAACATAGAGTCGAATCAAAGAAAGTAAAGCAAATTCAAAATTTTATTAAAAATTTATGGGACTACCTTGGTACCGTGTTCACACAGTTGTGCTAAACGATCCGGGACGCTTAATTGCTGTTCACTTAATGCATACTGCTCTTGTTTCTGGTTGGGCTGGATCAATGGCTCTTTATGAGTTAGCTGTTTTTGATCCTTCTGATCCAGTTTTAAACCCAATGTGGCGTCAAGGAATGTTTGTACTTCCTTTTATGACACGTTTGGGTATTACCCAATCTTGGGGCGGATGGAGTATTAGTGGAGAAAGTTCATCTAATCCTGGAATTTGGAGTTATGAGGGAGTAGCTACAGCACATATTATATTATCTGGTGTTCTATTCTTGGCTTCTATTTGGCATTGGGTATACTGGGATTTAGAAGTATTTCGTGACCCACGAACAGGAAATCCAGCTTTAGACTTGCCTAAAATTTTTGGCATTCACTTGTTCCTTTCTGGACTTTTATGTTTTGCTTTTGGTGCATTTCACGTTACTGGACTATTTGGTCCTGGTATTTGGGTTTCAGATCCTTACGGTATCACTGGTTCTATTCAGCCAGTAGCTCCTTCATGGGGTGCAGAAGGTTTTGATCCCTATAATCCCGGCGGTGTAGCGTCTCATCACATTGCAGCAGGTATTTTAGGCGTACTAGCAGGCCTTTTCCATCTTTGTGTAAGACCTTCTCAACGTCTTTATGATGGTTTAAGAATGGGTAATATTGAAACAGTTCTTTCTAGTTCAATTGCAGCTGTTTTCTGGGCAGCTTTTGTTGTAGCGGGAACTATGTGGTATGGGTCTGCTACAACTCCTATTGAACTTTACGGTCCTACTCGTTATCAATGGGATTTAGGATTTTTTCAGCAAGAAATTGAGAAACGAGTTCAAGAAAATTTAGCTCAAGGGCAAACAGCTTCACAAGCTTGGTCAAAAATACCAGAAAAACTTGCTTTTTACGACTATATTGGAAATAACCCTGCAAAAGGAGGTCTTTTCCGTGCAGGTGCCATGAACAGTGGTGATGGTATAGCTGTAGGTTGGTTAGGCCATGCAGTTTTTAAAGACAAACAAGGAGAATCTCTTTTTGTTCGTCGTATGCCTACTTTCTTTGAAACATTTCCAGTATTACTTATAGACAAAGATGGAATTGTGCGAGCAGATGTTCCTTTCCGTCGGGCTGAATCTAAATATAGTATAGAACAAGTTGGAGCTTCTGTAACTTTTTACGGTGGTGAGTTAGATGGCGTTAGTTTCACTGATCCAGCAACTGTAAAAAAATATGCAAGACGTGCACAATTAGGTGAAATTTTTGAATTTGATCGTGCAACCCTTCAATCAGATGGTGTTTTCAGAAGTAGTCCTCGTGGATGGTTTACTTTTGGTCATCTTTCTTTTGCTCTTTTCTTTTTCTTTGGGCATATTTGGCACGGTGCAAGAACCATTTTCCGAGATGTTTTTGCAGGTATTGATGTTGACCTTGACGAACAAGTAGAATTTGGGGCATTCCAAAAACTAGGTGACGTTTCAACTAGACGACAATCTGTTTAAAAAATATTTTACTTATATTTTTTATCGTGGTTTCCATCGCGCTCCGAGCAATTGTAGCAAAAATACATTTTTGCAACCATGGCATGCGGCCATCGTCTGTAAGACGATGCGATCGAAGATCAATTGTGGCAAAAATGCATTTTTGCAACGCGTACATTTTACTTTGTAAAATGTTCAGCACAGCCGCAATTCTTTGCGAAGTTTAGTTTTTGCTTACATTTTGCGTACATTTTGTTCTGCAAAATGTTCAGCAAAATGTAAGCAAATAAAATTGAAGTATTTAATTTATAAAAAATACTAAAAACAAGAAAATAAAAAAAAAGATGCAAAATATTTGTGAAATGCTTCTCAGAAGGTTGTGTTTTTAGTGTTTTTTTTGTTTCCAAAAAAACAAAGAAGCACGAATGGGTTTATTTTAACTACGTAAAAACACTATATTTTAGGAGCGTTACAAATGCTTTTTTGCACGTCAAATAATCTTCGTTTTGTGACATTTTTATTTCATAAAAAATACCACATTATTTTTATAAAACTTGGTTTTTTATCAAATAAAATCTATAGTCTACAAAATAAAATATTAACATTTTTTTAGTCACCCTAAAAAGATAATAAAAAGTAGTTTCTATCTTACATTTTGTGTAATAAACTTTTTTTTCAGAAAAAAACATATTGGTTTGATGCTTACATTTTACTGTGTCAAATGTTACAAATGCATTTGGTGTTTTTTTACAAAGTAAAAAAACAAAGCGTACATTTTACAAAGTAAAATGTTCAGCACAGGCGCCATGCGTTTTTATAAAAAAATTAGAGTTTGTCTGCAAAGTGCTACTATGTTTTCGCTCTATTTATTTTTTCATGTGTTTACTATAAAAAGATATACGGAAAAAAATAAAATCAACATTTTAGGTTATTTAAGGCTGTGCAAAAATGTATTTGGTGCGTACATTTTACTGTGTCAAATGTTACAAATGCATTTGGTGCTGCTGTGTTTTTTGCGCAGCAAAAAACAAAGGCAGTGCAAAAATGTATTTTTGCAAAGCAACGCGTACATTTTACAAAGTAAAATGTTCAGCGTGCATTTTTTTGGATGTATTATATATATATATAAAATAAAAACTTTAACATGGTGGCTTTGCCACAATTCCCTAACATTTTGCTGGTGCAAAAATATATTTTTGCAAAGCAAACTGTATCACCACAGTGTCAAAAGCACAATTGATTTCTGATGCATGCGTGCTGCGCACGATTGTACGTAGTACCATGCGTGCAAAGAACAATTGGATTGCAAAAATGGATTTGATGCAAAGCAAAAATGTGTTTTTGTTCAGCGTACATTTTGCTGGTGCAAAGACATATTTTTGCAAAGCAAAATGTTCAGCACAGCTACACATCCTGTTGCCTATGGCAACAGCCGCAGGCCAACACTTTCTGCGAAGCCTCTTTAACTTTGTACACAAAATGTAGAGCCACCATAAAAATGTAAAAAATAAAAAGACTGCTTAAAAAGATCGGCTTTTGTACATTTTGCTGAACATTTAACTTTGCTTTGTTTTTTTACAAGGTAAAAAAACAAAGCAAAGTCAAATGCAAAGGACTTCGCACGAATGTCCTTACAATGTTAAAATGTAAACAAAAGCCTGATAATGAATAAAGAGTTTCACAAAATATATGATTATACAGGAGTTTTGTAATAAGAATCTGTTAGCTTTTTTAAATCAAAATATAAATCCAATTTTTGATGTTTCGGCAGAAGTCTCTGTAGGAAAACACCTTTATTGGCAATTAGGAAATTACCAAGTACATGGGCAAGTTCTAATAACTTCTTGGGTAGTTCTTTCTTTAATCGCAATACTTGCTTTAGCTGGTAATACTGACTTGAAGATGAAACCTCAAGGGCTACAAAATTTAACTGAATATATAACAGAATTTATACGCGACTTGGCTAAAACTCAAATAGGCCCAGAAGAATATGGTGCTTGGGTTCCCTTTTTAGGAACCATTTTTCTTTTTGTTTTCGTTTCTAACTGGTCTGGAGCACTAATCCCTTGGAGAATTATTGAATTACCAAGTGGTGAATTAGCTGCACCAACTAATGATATTAATACAACTGTAGCCTTAGCGTTACTAACTTCTGTCGCATACTTTTATGCAGGTTTCAGAAAAAAAGGATTAGGCTATTTTAAACGATACATAGAACCTGCACCTTTTCTTCTACCCATAAATGTTCTTGAAGATTTCACCAAACCTTTATCATTAAGTTTTCGACTTTTTGGAAATATTTTAGCTGATGAATTGGTTGTAGGCGTTTTAATTGCCCTAGTACCTTTAGTTGTTCCAATACCACTAATGCTTTTAGGATTATTTACAAGTGCTATTCAGGCTCTTGTTTTCGCAACTTTAGCTGGTGCTTACATCGGTGAATCTTTAGAAGGACATTAAAAAACAAGATTTGACACTTTTTCCTACTTTTGTGTTTGGTTTCTTATATAAAATGTGGTGTGTTTTATTTCATAAAAAAGAAAACTTTTTAGAGAATGTAAGTTTTGTTTTTTAAGTTTTGTTTTCCTTTGGAAAACTTGTTTTCTTTCAGAAAACTTAAACTTGGTAAAAACTTAAAAAACAAATTTTCTTTCTTTTTACAAACTTGTGTTTTTACTACGTAAAAACAACTTCTAACATTTTAATTGCAAAAATGTATTTTTGCACAAACAAGATGTTAGGTTAGTAAAAACACTATATTTTATATAATAAAATGTAAACGTTGTTTTATAAAATAAAAACAATACCATTAACCTTCTTCTTGTTTCTGCAAAGTAAAAACAAGAGATAAATAAAAAAAGGGGAACTCTTTATTTTTTTTTATAAAAAATTTAAATTTAATTAAAAATTTACTTACTATTATTTTTGGAGAATATTATTATGAATCCACAAATCGCTGCTGCATCTGTTATTGCTGCTGGACTATCTGTTGGTCTTGCAGCTATTGGCCCTGGTATGGGACAAGGAACTGCTGCTGGATACGCTGTAGAGGGTATTGCAAGACAACCTGAGGCTGAAGGAAAAATTCGTGGAGCTTTATTATTAAGTTTCGCTTTTATGGAATCTCTTACTATTTATGGCCTTGTTGTAGCCTTAGCTCTTCTTTTTGCTAATCCATTTACGGGCTAATTCTAAGTTTGCTTTATACACGAGCAAAAATACTGTAAACAAAAAATAACCTTTGGCAATTGCTTTGTTGAACATTTTACGAGCAAAAATGTATTTTTGCACGTAAAATGTACGCAAAAATGTGTTTGTATGCAAAAATGCATTTTTGCAACGCACAGTCACCATAGCATTGCATTTTTTGCTGAACATTTTGCTGGCGCAAAAATCTATTTTTGCGCCAGCAAAATGTTCAGCAAAAAACACTAAAAACACAACCTTCTGCGAAGCCTTTGTTTTTACTAAATAAAAATATTACATTTAAAGTTTTTCCTAGGTGTCTGCTCCGGTTCTTTTGAATATTTTCATCTTGTAAACTTGTAAAAGTGTAAGTGAGAAAACAATTTAAACAAAAAAACATTTTCTGTTTTTTAGATTTTATTGTTATTTTAAATTTTTAAGAAACCTCGTCCTTTTTATTTTGCTAAATTGACATAAAATAAAATGCAGAAAATGTTGTGCTGTTTTTTACTTATAAAAAACAAGGCAAGTAAAATGCAAAATGATTTTGTTAAAATTTGATGGCGTGTCTTCTTATTTTAGAAAAAAAAAACTAACATTTTAGATTATTTAAGGTTGTGCAAAAATGTATTTGTAACATTTGACGAGCAAAAATGTATTTTTGCACGTCAAATGTTACAAATACATTTTTGCAACGCGTATATTTTTCAAAGGAAAATGTTCAGCGTACATTTTTTTAAATGTATTATTCGAGATTTAACGGAGGAAACCGTCGTAGTGAAACCATCACCGAGGCTATGCAGTGCTATGTTTTTTGCTTTGCAAAAAACAAAGCTGTTGCCTTGCAAAAATGTATTTGGTGCGTACATTTTACTTCGTAAAATGTTACAAATGTATTTTTGCAACACATCAGGCAACAGGATAACCGAAAGGACAATTGTCCTAACAAACTTACATTTTGCTGTGCAAAATGTAGACGTAGCCGTAGACCAAGCGTGCGGCCAATGACGTGTCTATCCTGTTGCCTGCCCCTAACAGTCCTTTCAATCCTATCAGACGCAAATGTAGGGGCACGGCAACAGCCTTGCTTTACAAAAATGCGTTTGTAACTTTTTGTTGGTGCAAAAATATATTTTTGCAAAACAAAATGTGATGCAAAAATGTATTTTTGCAAAGCACCAAAAACATTTTTGCATCAAGCCTAATTGTAGCTTAGCTACGGTATAGGACATTTTCTATGGCGCTTCGCGCAATCGTCCGAAGGATGCATGCTTCGCATAGAGCACAATCTTTATGCGAAACATAGAAGAATCCCGGTCCTTTAAAGTTGAGAGGTTTAGTAAGTAAGATGCCAGGTGTTGGTATTTGTGTTTTTGCAAGGCAAAAACAAACAAATTTAACACTAAAAATTTACTTTCTTACAAATAAAAAACTTTATTTTTTTGTTAAAAACATTTAAACAAAAGTTATAAACGAGAAGCTTCGCAAAACGTGTTGCCGTGCAAAAATGGCTTTTGGCAATTGCCTTGCTGAACATTTTACTTTGTAAAATGTACGCGTTGCAAAAAGACATTTTTTGCATCAAATGCATTTTGGCATTAAATGAATTTTTGTCCCTACCGGGAGGTAGATTAGGCACTGTATTTTTGCAAGTGCTTCTAAGATTTTGTAAACAAAAAGTAAGGGTAGCAAAAAAGATAGCACTGCATTTTCGTAAACGTGCGTGCGAAGTACGATTGTGGCTTCGCCACCTAAGAATCCCGGTCCTTTAGGGCCGGGAGGTTCAAAAAGACTAAAGGAGATTCCTTATGAATTATTTTAATCCTTTGCTAAGTTTACCTTTACTTTTTTTAAAGTTGGGTGAAGGTTTTGGTTTTAATGGAAATATATTAGAAACAAATATTATCAACTTAGCAGTTGTAATTGGAATTGTTGTTTCTCTTGGCGGAGATGCTCTAAGATCATTACTTGAAAATAGAAAACAAACAATTCTAGAAAATTTAAAAGAAGCCGATCAAAGAGCGCAAGAAGCTGCACAACAATTAGCTCAAGCAAAATCTCAGCTAGAATCCGCAGAAAAAAAAGCCGCAGATATTGGCATTCAAGGAAAAAGAACTGCAGAGCAAGAGAAACAACAGTTTATTCGTCAAATTCAAGAAGATGTAGAACGATTGGAACAAGTAAAACAAGAAACTCTTCAATTACAACAACAAAAAGCCGTTAAACAAGTTTCTCAACAAGTTGTTTCACTTGCTTTAAACAAAGTAAAAGAAAAACTTAACAACCGTTCAGATGCTGCTTTTTACACTTCTGTAACTAAATTTAACATTGCACTTTTTACAAATTATAAACCGGTGTAAAGTGTAAGTACATTTTACAAGTTGCGTTGCGTTGCAAAAATGCATTTGTAACATTTGACGTGCAAAAATACATTTTTGCTCGTCAAATGTTACAAATGCATTTTTGCACCAAATACATTTTTATTTCATAAAAATGTAAGTAAAAAAGAAAAAACATTTTTATTTTATAGAAATGCTATAAGTAATAAACTTTTTTATGTCCATTTTTTTAGTTTGAAAACTAAAAAGAATTTTGTAAAGTTAAATGCTATCTTTTCAAGCTTTTGCTTTGCAAAAGCCAGGTTTTCTAAGTTTTTGCTTCTTTGTTTGGTGTTTTTGACAAAGTCTAAGTTTTTACTTCTTGCAAAACTACATTTTTGCATCAAAAACCTAAGTTTTCCGAAAGAAAACAAGTTTTTCGAAGGAAAACAAAAACAAAGCAAAACAAAAAACACTAAAAACAAAGCTTTCTGAAAGAAAACAAAACTTAGCAAACATCATTTTTTATTACCCTAAACTTTTTCAGAGAAAACTTTAAGATAATAAAAACAGGACTACTTTTTTTGAAGATTTTTATAAAATGTTTAAGATCAAGATGCTTAAAGGCTTCAAAAACTAAAAAATGTATAAAAAAGAAAGTAAATTTCTTTTTCTCTTTTATTAAGTAAAAAAGAGACTTATATTTACATTTTGCTTCTTTGCATTGCCAAAATGCATTTGTAACATTTTACACAGTAAAATGTGATGCAAAAATACATTTTTGCAAAGCATCTTTGTTTTTTGCTTTGCTTTGCAAAAATACATTTTTGCACTGCCTTTGTTTTTTGCTGCGCAAAAAACACAGCAGCACTAAAAACAAAGCATTTGATGCAATCAAAATGTTTAGCAAGCAAAATGTACTAAAAACACTAAATATTAGGAGTTAGTTAACCAATGGTTAAAATTAGACCCGATGAAATTAGTAGTATTATTCGACAACAAATTGAGCAATATAACCAAGAAGTAAAGGTTGTAAATGTTGGAACCGTTTTTCAAGTAGGAGATGGTATTGCCAGAATTTACGGACTTGAAAAGGTTATGGCCGGAGAGCTCTTAGAATTTGAAGATGGTACTGTTGGAATTGCTTTAAATTTAGAATCTAAAAACGTAGGTTCTGTATTAATGGGTGAAGGGCTAACTGTACAAGAAGGGACTTCTGTTAGAGCTACAGGTAAAATTGCTCAAGTTCCAGTTAGTGATGATTATCTGGGCCGAGTTGTAGATTCACTGGCACGCCCTATTGACGGAAGAGGTGAAATCTCTTCGAAAGAAACCCGGCTAATTGAGTCGGGAGCTCCTGGTATCATTTCTAGACGTTCTGTACATGAACCTTTGCAAACAGGATTAGTAGCGATAGATGCTATGATTCCTATTGGACGAGGTCAGCGAGAATTAATTATTGGAGATAGACAAACAGGAAAAACTGCCGTTGCTATAGACACTATTTTAAACCAAAAAGGAAAAAACGTAATTTGTGTCTATGTTGCAATTGGACAAAAAGCTTCTTCTATTGCTCAAGTAGTAAGAAATCTTCAAGAACGCGGTGCCTTAGATTATACTATAATTGTAGCTGCTCCAGCAGATTCTCCTGCAACTCTACAGTACCTTGCTCCATATACTGGCGCGGCTCTTGCTGAACATTTCATGTATAACGGACGTCACACTCTTGTTATATATGATGACTTATCAAAACAAGCTCAAGCCTACCGAGAAATGTCTTTGTTATTACGACGACCTCCTGGGCGTGAAGCTTATCCTGGAGATGTTTTTTATTTACATTCGCGACTTTTAGAACGAGCTGCCAAACTTAATGATGAATTAGGGAATGGTAGTATGACCGCTCTTCCAATTGTAGAAACACAAGAAGGTGATGTTTCTGCGTATATTCCAACAAATGTTATTTCTATCACAGACGGACAAATTTTCCTATCAAATGATATTTTTAATGCAGGAATTCGACCAGCTATTAACGTAGGAATTTCAGTTTCAAGGGTAGGATCAGCAGCTCAACCTAAAGCTATGAAACAAGTAGCTGGTAAGTTAAAGTTAGAATTAGCTCAATTTGCAGAATTAGAAGCTTTTGCGCAATTTGCTTCCGATTTAGACCAAGCTACACAGAACCAACTGGCACGAGGTCAGCGTTTAAGAGAACTTTTGAAACAGCCACAAGCTTCTCCTCTTTCAGTTCAAGATCAAGTTGCAACTATTTATGCAGGTACAAATGGATATCTTGACAAAATTGAGGTAGAACAGGTAAAAAGCTTTTTAATAGGTTTACGTGATTTTTTAGCTTCAAATAAACCTAAATTTGGTGAAATTATCCAGTCAACAAACACTTTCACTGAAGAAGCACAAACTGTCCTAAAAGAAGGAATTGTAGAATTTACTGAAGAATTTAAAGCAACTACTAATTAATTTCTTTGTTTTTTATGGTGGCTGTGCAAAAATGTTATCAACAAAAAATGGCCTTTGGCAATTGCTTTGTTTTTTGCAAAGCAAAAAACATAGCACTGCATTTAGTGCGTACATTTTACTGTGTCAAATGTATTTAGTGCGTACATTTGACACAGTAAAATGTACGCACTAAATACATTTTTGCATCAGGCCAAAATGTTCAGCAACACAATTATGCTGTAGGATCATGGCGCTACGCGCAATTGATCTTC
>Ga0160427_10002851_pt1 | contig 10292 bp, 15 predicted proteins | sample SolpanmetagenomL_FD_108194 | JGI IMG/M metagenome (GOLD analysis project Ga0160427, IMG submission 108194) | Solar panel surface microbial communities from Lawrence Berkeley National Laboratory, California, USA - L | ecosystem: Engineered > Built environment > Solar panel > Unclassified ...
ACGACGCCGGCCCGCTGGCTCCTCGACCTGCGCCTCGCCCGGGCCCGGGATCTGCTGGAGCAGGCGGACCCGCCGCTCCAGGCCGTCGCCGAGGCGGCGGGCTTCGCCACCGCCGTGACCATGCGCCGGCATTTCCGCCGGCGCTACGCCGTGACGCCCGCGGCCTATCGGGCCGCCGTGACGCCCGCGGCCTACCGGGCCGCCGCGCGGCCGCGGGACTGACGCCGCGTCGCCGGCGGGTGGCCCGCCCACGAAAAAACGCCCCGGAGGGCGCTGGGTCGGTTCTGGCTGGGTTGGAAGATTTGGAGCGGGCGAAGGGATTCGAACCCTCGACCCCAACCTTGGCAACGCACGGTTCCAGTCCCATGATGCCCTCGGGGCTGCGCCGCGCGCCTAGGGAAAGCATGCTCTCCCGTGCGACGCCGTTCAATCCCGTCACCGGCCAATCGAACCCGGACGCGGGGTTTCCGACCCATTACCGCCCCGGACCCGGGGCCGCCCGGGGGCACGCGTGGACGATATTCCGGAGAGCCGGCTGGAGCAGGTCGCGATGATGGAGGGCATCCTCATCGAGCATGCGACGGGCCGGTCCAGCGACGGCCACGTCTACGAGCACCTCCGCCGCGAGTTCATCGCCGACGCCGAGGTGAAGGTCCTGCTGCCCGACTTCGTCCGGACCTCCAGGACGCTCGACGCGTTCTGGCCCTTCATCAAGGACAAGCTCGGGCGGTACCAGGAACGGCGCGCCTTCATCCGCGAGGCGTTCACGCCGCTGATCGACCACCTGGAGGGGCGCAACCGGGCGCCCGGGGATGCGGTGGTCTCGGACGCGCTGGCGACCTTCGATGCCGACGGCGTCCACGCGGTCTGGACCAAGGCCCTCGCGCGCCGGACGTCCGATCCGGAGGGCGCCATCACCGTCGCCCGCACGCTGGTCGAAGCGGTGTGCAAGCGCATCCTCGACGACCGGGGCGTGGCCTATGCCGAGAAGGACGACCTTCCCAAGCTGTACGGGGCGGTGGCGAAGGTACTGCGCCTCGCTCCGGACCAGCACACCGAGGAGCCGATCAAGGCCATCCTCGGTGGCGCGATGAACCTGGTGAACGGCCTCGGGACCCTGCGCAACCGCCTATCAGACGCGCACGGCCGGGGGCTGTCGAAGGAGGCGGGCGCGCCGGTGAAACCGTCGGCGCGGCACGCCAGCCTCGCCGTCAACGCCGCCGGCGCGGTCGCGACCTTCCTCGTCGAGACCCACCTGGAACGCGGGAAGGCATGACGCCCGATCTGCCCGGCTACCAGTCCTCGCGGATCTGGCTGGCCCGCCGTTCCAGGTCCTCCGCCAGCCGCATCGCCACCACCCGGAGGGGCTCGACGAGGGCCTCGGGCACCGGGCGCTCGCCGGAGATCCAGTGCGACACCTGCGCCTGGCCGATCCGTCGTCCGGCTTCCTGGGAGAGGGCCGCTGCGAGATCGGTCTGCCACCGGGGGCCGAAGGCCAGCGTCCCGAGGTTGACGACGCCGCGTCGGGTTCGGACCTGTTCCGGGGATAGGCCGGAGAGGTCGACCTTGGCCTCGCGGCGGGGCTTGGATGGGGGAGTGGCCACGGTGTCAGGTCCTCGTTCGAGGGCATCAATACGACTGCGGCCGCCCCGATGGCGAGGCGGCCGTTCAAGGATGGCGATGCTCTCGGGCCTCAGGCGGCCTCGATCCCGAGCAGGTCCCTGATGCCCTGCCTGATGCGGTCGGCCCCCTCGTTCAGGCCGCGGTTGTGGCCGGCATTCCAGGCGTCGATTGCGATCTCGACCTCACGGCGCGTGGCGTTCGCGTCGAGGGAGAGGATCGGGGCCGTCAGGTCAATCGACAGTTCATTCGGCCAGATCTGGATGCGGTCGCAGGCCCCCCAGGCTTGGACCCTTAGCTTGTAGCCCGGGAAGGTGCCCAGGCGGTCGAGGATGATGTTCTTGCGGTGGGCGACCTGCATCTTGCGCAGGCGGTCGAAGTAGTTCTGGCAGGTCATCCAGGGGTCCTTCCCAGACGGGAGCTCGACGGCCTCGACGAACAACCTGGCGGTCGAGCATGCCTCCTCGACGGCGTCCCACTCGTCGTCGCAGGACCAATCCCGCAGAACTGGCATGGCGATGACGTGGGGGCTGAGGGCGGCCGCGATCCTGGAGTGGTCGTTCCCGAAGCCTTCGAGGTCGAGGGCCAGGATGGCCGCGATGGCGGGGTGGGCGGGGTCGGCGTGGGTGCTCATGGTCGGGTTCCTGTGCCGTGAGAGACCGCCTCCCCGGCTGGTATTTAAATTACTACCACATCGGACCGGCGGCAAGGCCCGGTAGTGAAATAATTACCATTCGCCCGATCAGGCCGCTGCCATCCGCTTCTGATACTCGGACGCGGTGTGGCCGTAGGTCTTCAGCACGACACCCGGCGTCAGCCCGAGGAACTCGGCGACCTCCTGCACCGGCACGCCCTTCGCGAGTGCCAGCGTCGCGCGCGTGTGCCTGAGGATGTGGGGCGTGGGCCAGCCCATCTCGTCGATGCCGGCGTCGTCCTCGGTCTCGGGCACGTCGGCTTCGTCCCCGTCCTCGTCGTAGCCCACGGCCCCGCCCCCGACCCGGTACGTCCCGTCGATCTCGCGAAGGTCTAGGCAGGCTCGGATGGCGGCCAGCCGGAAGCCCTTCGACACGCGCTTGATCTCGGTCCCGTGGTCGCTCACTACCCGGCCGATGCCCTTGGCGAGATCCGCCTCGCGCCAGGCCGACAGCAGGGGCAACAACCTGTCGTGGATGCGGCACGGCGTCTGCCGCTTCCGGGACACCGGCGCCTCCGGCCCGCACCGAAACAACGTCGTCGATGCGAAGTCGATGAACCCGGCAATGCGGTGCCGGCGCCAGCGCAGGTCGAGGATGGCCGCGCTCCTGGTGCCCGAGTAGAAGCCGATCTCGCAGAACCTGGCGAGGTGGTCCGACGGGTCGTGGGGCAGGCCGTCGATGCGCTCCCATTGGGGCTCGCGTGTCGCCAGGTCCGTCGAGGCCCAGCGCCATCCCTGCGCAGCCTTGAGCAGCCGGGCGTACTCGCCCTCGGTCAGCCAGTCCGGATGCGCTTCCCCAGCCTCGGGCAGCGACACCACCGGCTTGGCGGTCAGGGTGAACTCCTTGTGCCAGGCGCCGATGGCGGCCGACAGCGTCTGGAGCTCGCGCCTGGCCGTCGGAACCTGCACGAACTTGACCTTCTTCGAGCCCGGCGCCGAATAGGTCTCGCCGGTCCGGGCGGCGGTGTAGGCCCGGCAGGTCTTGCCCGTGACCTGGGCGAGCGTCTTCCCCTTCCAGTGGCGGAGCAGGTGCGTGAGGTGCTGGCCGGTGAGCGCGGCGTTCTTCGTCCCCTCCTGCAGCGCCCCGTAGTGCGCGAGGCACGTGGCGATGCTGATCAGCCTCGGGTCCTTGTTGGCCGGGTCGTCGGCGTCTGGCTCGCCTAGAAGCCTTTCCTGCTCGATACGCGACCGCTCGGCGAGGTAGACCGCGAACTCGCTTTCAGCCGCTGAGCGATCCTCTCGGCCGTGGCGTGTTCGGCGCTTCCACGGCTTGCCGGCGACGGTGTCCTTGATGGCCCAGACGGTCCGGTCGCAGTCCCAGACGAGGCGGGCGGGTTCCTTGGGGCGTGCCACGTCTGGTCTCTCCAATCCTGCAGGGCGCGACGGGTGACGAGGATGCCGTGCCCGGGCTGGAAGCCCTTCAGCTTGCCGCGCTTCACCGCGGCGCGAAGCTGGGCGGCGGAGAACATAGGCATGCGGAATGGCCCCGCGAGCTCGGGCGCCCAGCGGGCCGTCTCCAGGGGGAGCAGCCCGTCCAGGCCGGCCGCCTCGGCGAGGAGCCACTGGCCATCGGACAGGTCGACAGCGCGGTCGACGAGGATCTCGTATGTCGGCATGGATCGACGATCTCAGCTCTCGATGGGTCGGGTCAACGTTCGGGTCTAGGGGTGCACTACCGAGGCCGGGGTTATCCCTGGGCGCAAGCGGCACACAGGGTGTCCGACGCCCATCCGCCGCTCGTGTCCTCGCAATCGTCGGCGTCCGAATAGCCGCAGGAATGGCAGAATATGCCCAGCACGGAGGGGACGCGGTACGTTACGCGCCGACCGACGACGTCGGTCCAAAGGCGGTCGTCCAGCCCGTCCTTACCGAGGACGGCCACGTGGAGCAGATTATCCGCCATTTCCAGCGCCACCACCGCGGCGCGGCCCGCTGCAGTGGCGGAGAATTCGACCTCGAAGATCGCCTTCGCGACCATCTTTTCGAGCGCGGCCGCGCCGATCCGGGCCTGTGCCTCAGGATCGAGGGAGCGCCACGCCTCGGCGCCGTCGAACGTGGTTGCGGAGATGTTCGCCTTCGTCTTAGCCTTGGCCACGGTCGGGCTCCTGGGGATCGGGGGTGCAGGGATTGTCGTGATGCGCCCCTGCCGCCGGGCGCGTGACGGAGGCGACGGCCTCAGGCGTCCTCGTCGCTCAGCGAGGGCTCACGCGTCCGCTCGGCACGCATCTCCCGGTAGTGCTGGCCCTGGAGCCCCTTCTCGTATTCGGCCTTGATGGCCGGGTCGGCCAGGAGCTGGTCGAGGTCTGCCATGGCCCGATGCTCGACCGCGTCGGCATCAGCGACCTCCTCCGGGCTCGCGGCGTCCCAGTAGATGCCGTAATGCGCAAACTCGGCGTCGAGATCGGCATCGAGGGCCCAGGACGTTCCCAGAGTGACGAGGCGCTGGGTCGTGTCCCCGTCGCCGGTCATCCGTGACGCGGCGAGGCGCGTGAGCAGGTCGTCGATGGTCGTGATGGGTTGGTCGGTCATGGTGTCCTCTCTGCGGTGATGTCGGTGATGGCCGATGGGGCGCCCCTGCCGCCGGGCGCGCGACGAATCTGGGCGGTGTCAGTCCGCCCCGTGGTCAGCGTGCCACGTCACCAACATCGCGACCCTCAGCCAGACCCGCCGGTGGGCCTCGTCCTCGTCCGGGATCTCGCGGACGGCTCGGGCCGCGGCGGGGCCGTCCCCGGCCAGCAAGGCGTCCACGATGCCGTCGACCGCCGCGGTCTCGGCGCGCCACTCGGAGGCAGTCATGGGCGTGCCCCTCCGCCGGGCCCGGGGAAGTCGTTGGACCCGCCGATGACGTGCCGGATGTCGAAGGCGTCCCCGGCATCCCCGGCGTCCCGGGCTCTCCGGTAGGCCGCCAGCAGGCGACTGCCGCCCGAAGCAATCCTCCGGGGCCGGCTCATGAAGACCCTGCCGTTCTGAGTGTCGACGCTGGCTATGATCCCGACGAGAGACTGGGAGACCTGCATCATGACAAGGTCGGCTAGGGTCACGGCCTGGTGCGCCTGATCTGCATCGTCGAGGGCGGCCTCGACCTCGGGCGGGACGCGGTCGCGGCGGTACGTCTGCCCGTCCGGCGCGAGGACCACCTTAGTGGTGTGGCAGAAGCTTAGGTCAGCCCCGGCCGAGCGGAAGGCCGCCACGAGGTGACGGCATTGGAGCGCCGCGCCCTTGGCGACCTGATGGTTCAGGTGTCCGAGGGCGCGGGTGACGCGACCGTCCTCGACCTGGGCGGTCAGGCGCGAGACCCCGAGCTCGTCGCGCAGGGACCACACCGCATCGTCCGTCAGGTCCTCGGCGCCGGAGAGGCTGTCGAAGTCGCCGTCGCCGACGCAATGCTCCATGCACGCGCCTTCGCGCGCGAGGGCGGCCCGGGTGATGAGGCGGACCCAGTACCAGGCGTTGTCGCACTGGATGCGGCTGTCAGCGCCCTTCTCGCCGGCGGGGGTGCGGGCGGCCATCAGCGTGCCTCCATGGCGATGTCCGGAAAAACGGCGGCGATGGCGGCGGCATCCTCGCCCGCAAGCGCGGCGGCCAGGTTCGCGTCCACCGGCGGCAGGCGGTACCGGCCGGTTCTGGGCTGAGTGGGCACAAGGGCCAGGGTGACGCGCAGGACCCGGCCGACGGCGAGCTCGTGGGCGAGGCGCACGTCCTGACCGGAGGGGTCGCCGGCCTTGGCGGCCAAGGCGAGCCGGGTAGCCACCCTGCGCTCCTCGGGCGAGATCCGCGGCGGCGCCAGTCCGCGCGCCGCGTAGAGCACCTGGGGGTTTGTGCCTCCCAAAATGCCGGCCGCCCGCAGGCCGCGCTTGGCGGACCCGAGCACGTGCCCGGCCTCGACGGCGACGGCAGCCTGCGCGTCTGAGTAGCCTCGATTGCGCTTCGGGCGCCCGGGGACGACGCCAGCCTGAGCCCGCCCGATTTGCGCGAGCTGACTAAGAGTGCGCTCGCCCATCCAGAACCAACGGCCGCAGGCGGCGTCGAGGGTGTGCGTCGCCACGAGCTTCGCGACCGCTGCAGGTGTCGGGGTCATGTAGACGTCGCTCTCGGCCGATGGCACGCCCCTCACAGCAGGCTCCCTTGGGATTGACCGGGCCTGCGGGGATCGGCCGAGGGAATCCGGCGGATCGGCGCGATTGGTCGGTGCGACGGATTGGCCGGAGCCGGCGCGGGCGGGACGAAGCGGGGCGCCGGGGGCGGCGGAAAGGCCCTGGGCCTCTCGGGGCGGGACGGCTCCTCGGGCGGGAGTTCGCGGAGCGCTGGGCGAGGTGCGCTCCATGAGAGGGCTGGATTGGCGTTGGCCGTCGCCCAGGACGCCATGATGTCGAGCCAGCCCTGCGCGCCGGCCATCCTCTCTTCTTCGGTCATGAGCTCGTCCCCCCTGCGAGGCCGTAGACGGTGTGCTTGGCAACCCCGAGGGCGGCGAGGATGCGAGGGCCCGGCGGTTTGGCGCCCCGGGCGACGTCGCACACATACGTGTGGCTCAGCCCGGCCGAGACGGCCCAGGCGCGGTGCGAGCCGGCCGTGCCCACGCGCTCCTTCAGTAGCGCCAGGACGGCCTTCGTGTCGTCATGCTGGTTCACGACTGCGAAATCCGTGGAAGTATCGTGAAGCGACTTTCGGCGAATCCGAACGTCTACCTGGAAGCCTACGCGGCCCGATGAAGTCGTGAAAGGGGGTGCGTCACCTTGGTCTGGCACTAGCGGCGATCGATGTGCTTTCTCATCATATGGTGCTTACGAATGTATCCTGCGTAGAGAGCATATGGTCCATATGATGCCAGGAGCCGGCTGGCGATATACGTATCAATTTTTGATTATGGTCATTCCACTACTTGCGGCGGGATGGGGGCGAGTGGCAGCATGGATGGAATCCAAATGGCTTCCAGGAACCCCATCCCATGCTGTCACTCCTCCTCCTCGCCATCGGCCTTGCGACGGTCCTCGTGACCGTCGCAGCCGCCGCCAGCCGCCCGGCTCCACCGCTCCCGTCGCCGGTCGAGGCCATCCCGCTCGCGGCCCTTGGGCTGCAGTGGCGCCGGCTCCGGGATGTGAACACCCGGCGCGGTCCCCGGACGCTATGGGCCGGAGAAGGTGATCCGGTGGAGTACCAGTGTGCCTGGAAGGTCGCCCGCGAGGCGATGTCGGCTGTCGGCTACTCCTGGTCCGTCCTGGAGGGCAGCGTGACCGGGACGGGGACGCTGGAGCCGTGCTGCTGGGAGGACGCGTCCCTCGGCGATGGCCCCATCCTGCGGGCGCTGGATCAGGTCTCGGAGGCGCTAGTCGAGAACGCCGCCAGCCGCGAGCGCGAGGAGGATGCCCGCCGGCGCAGTGATGAGCTTAGAGCCGAGCTCGATGGGAGCGTGCGTCGCGAGGCCCTGGCGGACTTGCGCACGTCCCTCCGCGATCTCGCGTGGGCGTGGCCCCGCCGGAAGCGGGAGCTCGCCGAGAGCCTGCTCCGGGAGCCGGAGGACTACGGCGGGGCGCCACAGGCCCGCGTCGCGCAACTTGCCCGCGAGCTTGTCCACGAGGTGTTCTACGCCATCGACACCGTCCGGCGGCGCGCAGCCTCGGACCCGCTCCATGCCTGGCTGGAGCGGGCCGAGAGTGAGGAGATCCGGCGCCTCGCCCTGGTGGGCGTGCTGCACGTGACTGCCCAGGACGAGGACTGCGCCAGCGTTCGGAACAGCCGGGGCTGGGGCCGGTCCCACACGCACCTGGGCCACGTCCTCGCGGAGGAGAAGAGCCTGAACGTCATCCAGGCGTCGCAGGCCCTCGGCGCATTGCATCGGCACCGGAAGCAACTACCCGGCTGGCTCCAGGGAAAGCTGTTCGGGGAGGCGGCGTGATGGCTCGCCGCCCCGACCCGCGACAGGCAAGTTTCATGCACGTCCTCGACAGCGCTCCCGCGTGGGCTCCCGTCCAGGCTGAGCCTGCCCAGCAACCGGATCTGGCGACCCTGGTCATGGAGCAGGTCCGCATGCGGCTGCCCGCCGACGCCTGGGACCCCTACGTCCGCGTGAACGAGGTCCGGCAGGAAGAGGACGGGATCTACGCCGCCATCGACTGCACGGATGGCCTGCAGAAGCACGTCGTCGTCCGCGTCGCCCCCGGCGGACTCGGCGCCTACCAAGTCATGGGGCGGAGTGTCGATGGTCACCCGCCGATGATGTGGCGCACCGGGACGCGCATCTGGGAGCGCCTGTCGTAGCAACTGCCCCGAGCCCCGATCCGCCACCCCTTCAGGGACTATCTATGTCCAAGCGCACGTCCCCCTTCCAGGGCGATTTCTTCCAGACCGACCGAGGCACGGGCTATCGTGCTCCCGTAGACTTGGTCCGCCCGATCCGCGAGGTGGCACGCAGGCCGCATCCCACGGAACGCGATTACAGAGAAGTGCGGGACGCGCTTGAGGCGCTCCTGCCGCACGGCGCGCACCCGTTCTGGCGTGACGTTACGGTACTCTGTCGCACCGCCTTGGGCCTCAAGGCGAGCCTCCTCCTCATCGACGGCGGGCGCCCGAGCTTTGATCCCGAAAACGACCACACTTGGCCGACCCAGTACGTGGTGATCTCAGGCGAGCGGGGTGACTGGGACTACGACTGGATGACCATCTGGCGCCAGCCCCAAGGGCCGCCGTGCACGTGGGACGAGGGCGCCAAGAAGTGGCGCATGAGCCCGGCCACACTGATCTGCTGCCCTGAAGGCATGAACGCCGTGCCGGTGCGCGGCGCTAAAGTAGCCGCATAGTCAGGCGGTCGCCGGCGTCTCGATGGGTGCGAGGCGGAGCTCCCCCCTGAGCCCGAGGGCACACCGGGACGCGCATCTGGGAGCGCCTGGAATGAGCGCCCAGGCGTGTGCCCATGGCGACGCATCAGCCTGATCCGCGGCAATCACGACGCGCTCGCCGAGCACCTCGAATGGGACGCACCCATCGTCGACGTGCAGAGGGTGTTTGTCCCGGATCCGGGTATGCCGAAGATCGTTGCGCTATGGGCGAGCCACTACGGTTATCGGGTATGGCCGGACGCGTGGCGCGGCGATCTCCACCTTTACGGCCATTCCCATGGTAGCCTGCCAGGCACCCGGACCAGCCTGGACGTCGGCGTCGACTGCTGGGATTGGGCACCCGTGCGCCTTGCTGTCACCCAGGAGCGCATGTCGGAAACGCCCGGGACCGAAGCGGGTGTCTGGCCCCATTCGAGGGATCCCGGTCGGTCACCACCCACGCGAGGTCTGGAGGGGCAGGCTTGGCGGAGCGCTTCCGTCGCATGGGGCGCCGGGAACGCGGGTACCTGACCCACGTTGGCCGCCGAACCCTTCATCATGCGGAGCAACGACGACATGGCCAGCACGGACATCGGCACGATCTACGCGGGTGCGCTTCGGAACACGCGCGCCCTGGAGAAGCAGGGCCTGGAGCAGATGGAGCGCCAGCTTTCCGGCCTGGAGCGCTACCCCGACTACGCCGCCGTCCTGCGCCGCCACGTCGAGACCACGAAGGCGCAGATCGACCGCCTGGACAAGGCCCTGGCCGCCGTCGGCGAGAGCCCCTCGTCCCTGAAGGAGACCGTCACGAGCGTCACCGGCTCCATCGGCGCGGCCGTGCATGGCATCGCTCAGGACGAGACGCTGAAGAACCTCTACGCGGGCTACGCCTACCAGTACGACCAGGTCGCCGCCTACCGTTCGCTCGCGGTCATCGCGGAACGGGCCGGCAAGATCGACCAGGTCTCGGGCTTCCACACTGCGGCCGAGGAGGAGGCGAAGGTCGCCGAGGAGATCGCCGCGCTAATCGAGCCGGTCACCAAGACCTACCTCGACCTTACCCTCAGCGGCGCCAAGGCCGATAGCTGAACCCATCCCGGGCGGCCTCCTGCAGGTCGCCCGTTTCTCGTTTCGGAGTGGGACGATGGCGGACAAGGACGATCAGG
>Ga0160427_10002852_pt1 | contig 10292 bp, 13 predicted proteins | sample SolpanmetagenomL_FD_108194 | JGI IMG/M metagenome (GOLD analysis project Ga0160427, IMG submission 108194) | Solar panel surface microbial communities from Lawrence Berkeley National Laboratory, California, USA - L | ecosystem: Engineered > Built environment > Solar panel > Unclassified ...
AAGGGAAGCGGTGGTAGAGCCAGACGACGTGCTGGATGATGGCCATGCAGAAACGGTGGCGGTAAGGCTTTGCGTCGGTCACAGCGGATCAGCCTACCCCGATCCGGTTAAGGCAACACAACCGTTTCAACTGGTTGGTCGCGGGCTTTTGAATCCGGCCTGACCCTTCAGTCTGCTCGTCCTTTCCTACAAGCGGTTCGCCTGCCTGTAGACCGTCTCTCATGCCCTCTCATCAGGGAGGAAAGGCAGGTTCAAGATGTCGAAAGTCTGGTTCAGTACGGGTGCTTCACGCGGATTCGGGCAGGAGTTCGCCGAGGCGGCCCTCAAGCGCGGTGACCGCGTGGCGGCCACCGCCCGCAACTTGGAGACCCTGGACGTGCTGAAGGCGCAGTACCCCGACACCTGTATCCGCCGGTTGATCCTCAAGCACGGAGGGCAGGTGTTTGCGCAGCGGGAAGCGGGACAGCCTCGGCGTGCGGGTCAAGCCGGCACTGAAAGAACGGCTCGACCAGCTGGTGCTCGACCTGCGGAAGAACGACTGGAACGTCGGGCACCACGACATTGTGGAGCACCTGCTCGAGCAGCTCGATGACCCGGAGTTCGTGAACGCCATGCTGATCAGCTGGACGAAAAACAAATGAAGAAGGGCCACCGAAATGGGTGGCCCTTCTTTTTGCCGAGCGTTCAGGCGGCCACCAGCCGCTCACGGGTGTGGCTGAGCACCCACAGGGTTTCTTCGGCGACGTCGAGGTTGTCGCGGGCCACCCGGCGGGTGCGCAGCCCATGCAGGGTGAGCGGCAGGCAGTCGGCGAGACGGGTCGCCATTTCGGCCCGGACGTAGTTCGCGGCGGCCAGGGCCTCGAGCTCCTTGAGCTTGGCGAACGAAAGGAACTGCCAGCGGTCGAATTCGGTGACCACGCAGACCTCCCCGAGCAGGGTATGGGCCCGGGTATACATGTTGTGGAACTGGCGGCGCAAGCGCTTGGCCTGGCGGTTGCCGAGGCTGGCGGCCAGGGCGCGGTCGAAGGGGCGGAGAGCGAGGTCGGCATTGCGGAAGGTGATCTTCAGGGCTTCATGTTTGCTTTGAAAGAGAGCAGTGTGGTATGCCAAAAACGTGTGTCGGACGTGCTTTATGTAGAATTGCAGATATGTGAGGTGCAGGCTTGCTACTGGTTCCAGACAGACTTCATTAGGTGGCGCTTGCTTCAGCCCCTGCCGAAAGAGACTGGGTGCAATTTGATCTTGGCCATCTAGCCAGTCAAACCATCCAGTCGATTATCTGATCAGCCAAAAGGTGATTATCGTTCGGAGACCCAGGTAGGCAACTGTATTGGGTGAACCTTGACGCTCATGAAGCCAAACTCCCGCAGCTCACAGGGCGCTCCTCGGTCTTCTCGGCACGTTGGCTAAGTAGCACTGCCAGAGACTTACAAAACCGGGTCATGTGCGTTGAACCATTCAAGCAACTGTCTGAGCTTCAGATGGCTACAAACTCACTCGTTGCCTCAACGGTTTATTTGCTTAACCCCCCACTACGTGAACACCGGAAAAAGTTCGATGTCACTTGATTTAAGGTGTTTGTCAGAACTGAAACCGGAGAGTAAGCGTGATTCGTGTCCGGAAAGTTTCAGGATTCACCGGTCTGAAACTTCACCTCGTCCCGAAGTCAGGAGGAAGCATGCACTCAGGCAAGACAAAGCTATATAGGAGCAGTGCCCTAGCCAGCGCACTGCTGCTGGCTGGATGCGGACAGCTCACCAGCCAATCGCCCCCACCCCAGCCCTCCTACGCGTACGCTGCGACCGTCCCGGTGACGGCCAACGATACTCAGAGCGGTATCGAGAAGTACTATGGCGGTACGGCCGTAGTCTGGCAGCCCGACGCCGGATTCGCTGTACTCGGCCTTCAGCAGCCGCTTGCCAGCAGCTCTGTAGGAACGCTCAGCCTGAACAGTGCCAGCACGTCGGTCACCACGGACATCAACAGCAGAATCTTCAGTGCGAGCGGGACGTCCAGCGCTTGGCGAGGACAAGCGGTTCAGGTCGGATATCAGGGCCGGGCTTCAGTCTGGAGCGGCGGCCGGGCCTCCGTCTGGAGTGGTGGCCGGGCTTCGGTTTGGAGTGGGGGAAGTGGCACGGTGGGCGGCATTCCTGAGAACAGCGCGTCCTGGAAACAGATCGGATTACCGGCCGCCTGGGCCGCTGCCCCCAAGCTTGGTGAAGGCGTCAAGGTGGCGGTCATCGATAGCGGGATCGATCTGAAGCACGAGATGTTCCAGGGCTCATTGGTCAGCTCGAGCGACCAGTGGGACTTTGTCGGCAACGACGCTATACCTCAAGAAGAGGGCGGATTCTCTGACGAGGCGTTCGGGCACGGCACTAACGTGGCTGGCATTGTCCTTCAGGTGGCGCCCCGCGCCAAGATTATGCCTTTGAGGGTCCTGAATCCGGATGGAAGTGGCGACGAGACCAATGTCGCTCAGGCCATCAACTTCGCAGTCCAGCACGGAGCGCAGATCATCAACCTTTCCCTCGGTTCAGTGCAGAGAACAGACGTCATTCAGAAGATGGTTCAGTTCGCCACCCTGAAGGGTGTGTATGTGATCGCTTCATCGGGCAATACCGGAGACGGAAACATCACCTACCCAGCCGCCTACTCTGAAGATCTCGGTACCACCGGTCTTTTGTCGATCAGTGTGGGCAGCGTCAATGCCCAGGATCAGAAGTCCGACTTCTCGACCTATGGCGACAAGCTCGAAGTGGTCGCGCCGGGTGAGGTCGTCTGGGGGCCGGTGCCCGGGAATCTGTTCTCGTACTGGAGCGGTACTTCGATGGCCTCCCCGATGGTCGCCGGTGCCCTCGCCCTGGCCCGGAGTCAGAACTCGGCTCTTGATCTGACGACGTTGACCACCGTGCTTCTCAAGAACACCACCAACGTCAACGCCTTCAACCTCAAGTACGTCAACAAGCTCGGCGGCCGCCTGAATGTAGGCGCTTTCGTCAAGGCGGCCACCAGTTCTGTGCTGTCGTCCGTTCTTTCTGGCAACCGTTAGAACACGAAGACAACTTCCTGAAGGTGGGCCTCCAGATCCACCACTTGTGGCGCCGACTGAGGATTTTTCAGCTCGGCGCTGCCTGGAAGAGGTCGGCTGCTCTTCACCGGGCACAACGACTCGGTCGCTCACCCTCTCATTCCGGAGCACGCATGCAGCCACCCTACGACTACCCCTCTGCACCGATGCTCGATCGCCCGTCAGTCGACGCCCTGATCACGGCGGCAACTGCCCTTCTCCCCACCAATCCGAAGCGCGCACTCGAGATTGCCGCCGAAGCCCTCACACTGGCAGACCGCCTCGAGTACCGTCAGGGCCAGGCACAAGCCCACCTGCTGTGCGGGCAGACGCTTCACCGTCTCGCTCAACTTCAGGACGCAGTCATGCACCTGACAAAGGCCGCTGACCTCTTTTTGGACCTCGGCTTTCAGGCAGGTGAAGCGCAGGCCCTTCTGACGACTGGCACCGTCATGAGAGAGCTGGGTGAGCCCGTCCGGGCCGGCGAGTTTCTCGATCGCGCTTTAACCCTCAGCGTCCAACTCGGCAATCTGGAACTTCAAGCCTCAGTACTCAATCATCAGGCCGCACTGGCCCAGAACAGCGGGGATGCCGCGCTTGCCCTGCAGCGTCTGCAAAAAGCACTTGCGCTGCGCTATCAACTTGGGGACGCGCTCGGCGCCGCGCAGTGTTTGAACAACATCGGCCAGGTTCACCTCAACCGCAACGAGTTGGGCACTGCGCTCACTACGCTGAAAGAAGCCTTTGAACTTCTCAAGACTGTGGATGATCCCACGACTACTGCCCACTGCCTGATTAACATCGCGTATGTTCACGAGGAACTGGGCGACTACCAGCAGAGTTATGACTACCACGCCCGCGCGCTGGTCTTAGCCCGTACCCAGAGCAACCACACGCTCGAACTGTATTGCCTGAACAACTTAGCTGAGGCGGTCAGTAGCCTGCAGCGGCATCAGGAGGCGGCCGGGCTCTTCAGTGAGGCACTTAGCATTGCCGAACGCATCGGCATTCCCCACCTGATCGGGTCGGCTCACCATGGGCTCGGCCGTGCGGCTTTAGGAGAAGAACATGCTGGAAAGGCGCTGGAGCACTATCAGCGCGCGCTAAACATTTCCCAGGAGTTAGGCGAGCAGCAGAACGAGCTGGAGGCACTGCTCGGAATGGGACAGGCGTGCATCAGTCTTCAGTCCTACAAGGACGCACAGGTCCACCTTCAGCGCGCGCTCCCGCTCGCCCTCAAGTTGCAGCTTGCCAAGCAAGAGGCACGGATCCGCGTGCTTCTGGCACAGACGGCTCAGTTGACCGGCGCGTTCCAGGACGCCTTCGAGCACCTCTGGAAAGTGCGTGAACTCGAACAGGAGCTGTTCAATCAGGAACGCGACCGGAGCACGCAGCAGCTGACCGTGCAGTTCGACGTGGAACGTGCCCACCACGAGGTCACCGTCTCGCAGGGACAGACCGAGATTGCACAACAGGCCTTCCAGGAGGCCGAAGCCAAGGTGGCCGAACAGACCAAGCGGCTCGTGCAGACGCAGGTCGAGGTGGTCACGCGCCTGGCCATCGCTGCAGAGTATCGGGACGACATTACTGGTGAGCACACGTTCCGGGTCGGACACCTCGCCGCACTGCTGGGCGTCCAGCTCCACCTCAGCGCCGAGGACGTCTCGCTGCTGCGGGTGGCGGCCAGGCTGCACGATGTGGGCAAGATCGGGATTTCCGACACTATTTTGCAAAAGCCGGCAAAGCTTTCTCTGGAAGAGTACGAGCTGATGAAGAGCCACACGCTGATTGGGGGGCGAATCCTGACCGGGGGCGAGTCTCCTTTGCTGAAGATGGCCGAGGACATCGCCCTGTGCCACCACGAGCACTGGGACGGCAACGGCTACCCCAGAGGACTACGGGGCGAAGAGATTCCGCTGACAGCCCGAATTGTGGCTGTGGCCGACGTCTATGACGCGCTGAGTCATACCAGACCCTACAAACGGGCCTGGACTCAAAGTGAGGTGCTTGCCGAGATCACCCGCCAGAGCGGCCATCACTTTCAACCCGAGATCGTGGCGGCGCTGATAGACTTGCAGGCCTCCGGTACCCTGTCGTTGCAGCCTACGCGCGACGATCACAGCCAAGTCAGGGAAGTGCTGATCCGAACGAGCAAGACCACCACGTTGGGACCCGCGACGCCAGACCGGACCTTGTTGAGCGAAACGAAATTGGCTCTTCAGCTGCGGGAAACGGAGATCAAGTATAAGGAGGCCTGCCAGACCATCGACGAATTACAGGTTGCGGCCTACACCGACGCGCTGACAGGACTGGCAAACAGGAGGGCCTTCGAGGACGAACTCGAGACCGAGATCCTGCACGCCGTACGCCACCAATATCCTCTAGGTGTGGTGTCGATTGATCTCGACGGTCTGAAGCTGGTGAATGACCATGAAGGGCACGAGCGGGGAGACGCGTTGCTGAAGTCAACGGCACAGGCCTTGCGGGCGCAGATCGGTCCGGGTGGACGTATGTACCGGATTGGTGGAGACGAGTTCGCGATCATCGTTAAAGATCTTCATGTGCACCAGCAACAGACCTTTCTGCGAGAACTCAATCACGCGGTTTTGACACTTCAGTCTGCTGGATTTACTTCAGCCGCCATGAGCGTGGGCATTGCCTCGTTTCCTGATGAAGCAACTTTAGAAGGCGACCTGCTGCGGCTAAGTGACCAGAGGATGTATGCCAGCAAGATTGAGCGCCGCCAGCACCTTGGGACTTCTCGGCTCACCAACTGAGGTCTCGGCCCCGATTCTCGTAGAGTTTTACCCGTATACCCCGCTCGACCCCGTCACTCAGCCCCAACGCTTCTAGCCTATGTCAGTGCATGCTCGGCGAGCGCTCCCAGTATGGTCGGCATCTTCCCAATGATCTATTTGGGTGGATTGACCTTGCGGTAGTTTTCTAGAATGGCCGAGCATCCAGTGTGCAGATCGAGCAGCGTACCCGAAAAGTAAGACTGTAACGGCACTTTGATCATGCAGCGAGTCCTGGACTCGCTTAGCTTTAGCAGTTTACTGAGATCAATGGCTCAAATCAGCACGTCGCAGAGATCCTTAATCACAAGCTCCTAGGTTGTGGCGAGCTTAACCTCAATTTTCTCACGCTGGCTGAGGCGCAGGTCGATGGCGCGGCTATGCGGCCGTCCGTGCGCCACGGCAAGCTACCGCACTTCGCCGGTATGACTGGCAGTCGGCTGAGGAGCAGAAGTCTGTGACCGGTCACGAGGCGGCCAGCAGTCCGGCGGCGCGCAGGTGCTCGCGCAGGTAGACGCGGGGGTCGCCCTGCTGTTCGAACAGCAGATACTCGGCCGAGATGGCCGGGCCGCTGAGGGCCGAGGCGATGACCTGCCGGGTGTCCGGCTCGTAGCGGGCCTGGTGCCCAGCCGCCCGCAGGTAGACGGCGAAGGCCATGCCCTCGAGGGGAGACATCGCGGTGGTTCTGACGATTACGGGCATCGGGGTCTCCTTGACACTGGGGTCGGTTGGACGGTGAACGCCATGCCCAGCAGGCTGGACCGCACGGCGGCCAGCTCGGTCTCGAGGGTGGCCGCGTGGGTGCGCAGGGCGGCGAGTTCCCGCTCGGTACCGAGTACCCGTTCGCGCAGCAGCACGGCCTCGCTCTCCAGGCGCTCACGGCGCTTGACCTCGGCTTTCAGCGCGGCCGCGTAATCGAACTCCAGGACGCGCCTCTGGGCCGCGGCCTGCCGCACGGTCTCGTCGGCCCGCTCGCGTTCGGCCGAGGCGTCCGCCAGCGCCGACTCCGCTGCCCTCAGCGCCAGCTCGTGGGCAAGACCCATCTCGCGCTCGACGTCGCGGGCGATCTTCACGGCGAGGCCCAGGGTGCTCTCCTCGAGCGCGTCGGCGAAGATCTCCTGCACGGCCTTCAGGTGATCGCTGAACACCAGGTCGCCGTACATCCGGGTGGTCTTGCCCTCGAGAGAGCTGTTGCCCAGCGCGAAGACCACGTTCGTGCCCATCTGCAGCCTTGGCCTCCTCCAGCCGACGCTGCTGGATGGCCGCCAGCATCTCCGGCGTGACGAGCACGCTCGGGGCGGTCATGCGGGCACCTGCTCATCGGCCACGCCCGCCAGCACCAGCAGAGCGGCCAGGCATTCCGGGTCGTTCGTGACCGGTTTGCGGTTCTGCTTGGGCAGTAGGCGGTGCAGCTCACCCTCACTGACCTCCTCCGGCAGCCGCTCGAGCAGGCGCAGAATCACGGCGAACAGCAACAGCTGATCCTGGAGCCGCCCGCCGGCACAGTAGTTCAGGACCACCGATTCATGACCCTGCCGAGCCGCGATGACCCGCAGGCCGAACATCACCGGCTGGAAGCCCAGCTCCCAGCGGTCGGTCTCGCTGACCAGCTTGCGGAGCGGGAAGTTCTGGTCCGGCTGAACGCGCTGGAAGATCACGAGGACACCACCCGGCTCTTCGGGACCAGGCAGATGAAGTCGGCGAGGCGCCTACCGACCAGATTGGAGGCCTCCATGCGCTGCAGCGTCCGGTCGAGGCGGGGACGGGCCCAGCTGAGCTTGTGGAGCAGCTGGTTGTACGTGCGGCCGTCGTGCTCCAGCAGCAAGGTGAGCACCTCGACGTCCTCGCTGCTCAGCGGCAGGTCCTGCGAGGGCGAGTATTCGCCGTCCATCTCGGGCACGTTGAGCGCCGGGGCGGTCGCCAGCGCTGTTGGCTTCGGAATCCCCATTCACCTACAGCCTGCCGGCCCCTTCGGCTGCTGAGGCCTTGTCGAGACGGGCTCTGGTTCCTGTACAAAAAGAGACGGGCTTGGCCGATGAGCAGCTGGTCCTGGCCGCGTTGACAGAGGGCCGAGCCAGTGACCAGGAAACACTGCTCGCCTTGTTGAACTGGGCCCCGAAGCGTCTTGGACAGACGGTCGACCGACTGCACTCCGCGGGTCTGGTCAGGACAGTTCGTGGAGCGTATGTGCTGATCCCGCGCAGCACTTAGCTCTCCCCTCCCCCTTCCACCCCGCTCCCGCCCCAGCACCAGCCCAGTGCTCGGGGCCGGTTTAGTTCCAGCTAAAGCAAGTCACCGTGGGATGATCCGATACTGTTGCCTAAGGCGCGTGCAGATAACTTCGAGCTGAACTCGTTCTCGACGTTCTCCACTTCAGCTCTAGAAGGTGCCTTTTGACGCTGCGCGACCGAATTCTGACCTTTCTGAGCGAACACCCTTCCAGTACAGCGCCCATGATTGCCGAAGCTCTCGGCGAATCGCGCGCCAGCGTGGCGGCATATCTCATCACGATGTTTCGGTTCCGCGCGGTCAACCGCAATAAAACTCGGCCGTTTGTTTACACCCTGTCGGATCTTTCACCTGCCGACGCCCTCCCGAACCTTGTTGCCGTCTCTCTGCGAAAAGAGACGAAGCTGGCCGATGAGCAGAGGGTGTTGACCGCACTGTCGGAGGAAAGGGTAAGTGACCGTGAAATGCTTCTTGAGCTGTTGGGATGGACCCCTCACCGCCTCGGACAGACGTTAGACCGACTGCACTCCGCAAGCCTCGTCAAAACAGTCCGCGGATCGTATGTGCTGATGCCACGAAACCCTTAGCTCCCACCACAACCCATCTCCACCCCCTCTCACCCCGTCCTGGCCCGCGCCCAGGCGGGGTGTGCGCTGCCTTCCTGGAGCACCATGACCATGAACCGTTTCCTGGCCGGTTTCGTCTTTGGCCTGATCGTGCTGGCCTTGATCTTCGCGCTGGTCTGGGCCCTGGGCCTGAGCGACACGCGCATCGTCTCGGCGTTGCTGCTGCTGCTGGTCGCCGTGACCCTCGTCTGGCTGGAGGTGCACGACCGCCTCGGCCGGCAGGTCCGCCGGAAGCGCACCGGCCCGTCCCCGCTCGCGCAGCCGGTGCTGATCCGCGCCCGGCCGAGCGTGCCCAGCACCCTGTCGGCCGACCCCGGGCCACTCGCCGATATCGATGTGGCCGGTCCTCCAGACCACCGGACCAACAGCATGTGCGACCCCTGCAGCCCCGTGGCGCAGGACAGCTCCACGCCGGAGTGCCGCCCACCAGGCAACTCCGAAAGTCTGTGACCGCCCCGATCTCCCCTCTCCAGCAGCTGCTGCGTGAGCTGTACCCCCGTCCCGGGTTCTGGCTGATCCACCTGCACGCCCGGTACCGCGTCAGGACCGGCGACCTGCTCGACGTCACCGAGTATCCGCCGTACCTGCTGGTGGGCGAAGTGATCGTCCGGCAGCCTCAGGACGAGGGGAGTTTCACCCTGCGACTGCCGGACACCACGCCTTTGCCGCTCCCTCCCTGTGGTCCGTGGGTTAAAACCAGGGGGTGAACATCACCGACGTGGCCACCATCCGCCAGATGGTACTGGCGGTCCTGGCTCAACCGGGCAGACACACGGTTGGCAGCCTGCGGCGCGCGCTCCCAGGCGTCTCCCGTGACCGGCTGCAGTTCGTGATGGACGGCCTGACCGCCACGTCTGTGGTACAGCGCGCGGCCGGCAACCTGCACGAAGGCACGCCGATCTGCCTGACCACGGCCCCGAGCAGACCGCCGATCAAGCGGCTCATCCGCCCGATTCTGGCCCTGATGGTCGGGCGGCGCGGTGAGTCGGCCCGGCAGATCGCGCTGGAGCTGGACGAGGACCTGGACAAGGTGCGTGCCACGCTCGACGCCCTGGTCGTCCAGGAGCGCCTGGTCGTGACCGCGACCATCGGCCTGCTCCGCATCTACGCCCTGCCGTGCCGAATCGTCGACTGCCCGTCCCGCTCGGCCAGGACCACCCGCCCCGCCCCAGCCTGACCTCCGTCCACCTTCAACCCCTTCGCCCAGATCTCCGGCCCGCCGAGGGCTGCCTGGAGCTTTCTTGACCACCCCTGCCCTGCCCGACCTCGTGAAGCAACTGGCCTCTAACCTGCCGATGCCTATCCAGCGCATGTCGCCTGAGCACCTGTTCCTGCGCTGCACCAGCACCCTCGATCAGCGGCCGCACGCCCTCGGCTGGATTCTGGAGCGCGGCCGCCGCGCTTACCCCGACTGCGCTCACCGCCTGCAGCTGACCGAGCACGTCCGACGGTTGTGTTGCCTTAACTCGCGTCACGGTAGGCTGAGGGCAGGGGTGGCCTGATCCTCAGGCCACTCCTGCTGCGACCACAGACCACGTCTGGAACGCTTGCTTCTGATGATGTCGTCTGGTC
>Ga0160427_10002853_pt1 | contig 10289 bp, 10 predicted proteins | sample SolpanmetagenomL_FD_108194 | JGI IMG/M metagenome (GOLD analysis project Ga0160427, IMG submission 108194) | Solar panel surface microbial communities from Lawrence Berkeley National Laboratory, California, USA - L | ecosystem: Engineered > Built environment > Solar panel > Unclassified ...
CTCCTTTATTCGCTCAACTCGGTGCAGATAGTGCTGTTATTGAGAGCTTGAGAGATACTCAAATAGAGATTGATGTATCTCCAAGCATGACTCCAGAAAACTTTAGTGACTACAAGAAGGCCTTGAACACAGTCAAAGACCGTCTTGGGCTGCCAACAAAGATTCTCGCCGAAAAGATGGCAAATGCTCTCTTCGTTTGTGATGCCGAACTTTCAATATTTTCTAAACATGCACGAATGCTTTCTAAGAAGCAACACGAATCAACAGCCACCATTGCAGAAGCATGTTATCAATTGAGAAAGGCAACTGCTGAGTTCGACCTCGCAGATTCTAGATTACTCGACTCGACTAATCTTCCAAATTTCCAATATGGAGAAGAGCTAGTTAGCTTGCTCATCTTTATCCACAAACTCCGTCAAACGACTGATAGTGTCACAAGATTAGTCGAAAGAATCCAAATCATTGTCAATAAGGAGAACAATAGAAGAAGGTTCTGGCTTCCACGTTATGATTTGAACAAAGCTATATATAGAAGCAATCCACAAGTTCGTCACGATCGTGGTGGTATGACGGCTGGTTATTTCTTTAGATCTAAACGAGAACTTGAGTTGGTTATGGGACAGAAGCCTTTCGATCCGAGTGATCTAGGTACAACGGCGTATATGCCCGACACGCAGCACAGTAAACAAGTCAAATCAAAATCTGGACGTTTGACAGAGGGGCCCGTCAAAAGTAATTCTGATGAACCTGATACCTTTAGACTCAAATGTTGGAAAGTTTTACACGAACTCGCTGGGTATGAATCGAAGTTTGCTTTAAAAGTTACGATGACAATTTGTCTGCTTGCTTTGCCTGGTTGGCTGGATCGTTCCAAGAATTGGTGGGAAGAGTGGCAGTGTTGGTGGGTTACTGTCACTATCTGGCTACTCATGCAGCCAAGAGTATGTTTTATCACTCGCATAATTTTATTGGATATCTTTCAGCTGATGATTGAACTATAGGTTGGTGGAAATGTGCAAGATTTGTTCTCGAGAATACTTGTGGTAGTTCTTGCTTCCGTCTGGGGAGCACTATCGGTCGGAGCTAGACATGGCAACCCATATGTTAATGCTGCTTTTGCCTTCATTGCGATTGTCCCGCTGTTGTATCGTTATACAATATCGTCTCATCCTCGATCTGGAATGATTGGTTGTTTTTGCTTCACTGTTGTATCCCTCGATGTCAAGATTTACGAAAACACCTCCACACCTACTTTTGTCGCATATAGTCGAGGCCTAGCTTTCCTTGTTGGAGTCGTTGCTGCGGTATTCATCAACTGGTGCCTCTGGCCGTTTGTTGCTCGTCACGAATTGAGAAAATCGTTGGCATCTATGATGTTACATTTGGGTTTCCATTATCGGGGAATCGTAGCTAAGTAAGTCAACCTCTTCATTCATGGCCCTATTATTGGTTTCATTGTTTATTGAGGTGAGTCTAATGATATGCTCGTATGTATAGATATGTTTATCATGATTTGAACTACATACCCACTGAAGAAGATAAAGCACTCTCCGAAACCAGGGAATCACATCTGAGAGAGGGTCTTGTACGCATGCGAGAATTGCTCCAAATGACTGGACATGAATTGGTTCGTTGCTCATTAGTCCCCCTCCTTGACGCTCCGTATACTCCTCGAATAATATCAAGGGAAAAACCCCTTATAAACTCCTCTAACTCAACTCAACAGAGACTACGAGCCCCCTTCCAATCTGAACCATACGAAAACTTGATTAACTCTGCCGAACGCTTCTTCGAGCTTCTTGTCGCATTACGCCAAGCATCTTTGTACTTTCGGATTACACCCACCGTAGCAACGGCGCAGCGAATGTTGTGTGTTCGCCGTGATGTCGTGGCGGCCATCTTGATGAATCTATGGATTCTGGCAGGCGGGCTCCGTGCGAAAACGCCCGTGCCTAGATATCTACCCAGTGCTGCGATGGCGAGAAGGGCGTTGTTGGTTAAATTACAGGAGACTGATTTAGATGTTGGTGGGTTTGACGGGAATATTCCGATGAGATTTCAAAGACGTGAGGAGCAGCAGCAGCAGCAGCAGCAGCAACAACAACAAAAAAGGCAGAGTGTAGGTGAGGATGGAGATCGTCATGATGATAGTGAGGAGGACAATGAGGACAAGGTTACTGCGGAAGGCTCTAGTGGAAGGAGTATGGGTACTGGTGACAGAAGGAAAAACAGGTGGAGGGTTATTTATGGTATGAGTGCTTTTCCCTTCTGAATCCCTGGACGAGAGAAAAATATGATTGTCACTATTTTGGAGGTTATGAGATAGATATGCTAACAGTAAAATGTTTTTCTTTGATGCTGTAGAGTATGCATTTTCGTCTGGTATAACGGATGTTGTGGCAGAGCTGGAACGACTTCAGATGTACACTAAAGAAATTACTGGAGAGCTGAGTATTGGAATGGTTTCTTGACTGGGTTTGTCTTTTTTGTTTCTCTTTCTTTCTCATGCTTTTATTTAGTGTATGGTGTTTAGGTAGGAAGGGTTTGGAGTTGGACTGTGTCCTGACGTTGCGTTTTTTTCTTCTTTTTCTTTTTTGTTACAAGGGCGTTCCTGCTTATTTTCTTCTTTCTTCAACGTTAAGGACGGCTCTTGTTTTATCACTCGTTTGTACAATGAAAAAATAGGCGTGAGAGAAAAGCGGGAACAAAAATGGAGAACAGTTTGTATGAAATGAGCTAGTGCAGTTATTGACCTTGTTCTTATAATCATGCTCAAGTACTTTTTTGTCCCCACTATCAGACAAGAAAGAATAGCCGATACAAGATCCACAGGACGAAGACTCATGTATGCTAATATTCTTTTCATTCTCAGTTTCTTTTGGCGTGAGTGTATCTGTATACCATGACGAGCAAGATTCTAGGTGTTATACCATACGGAAGCTTTTAAGTACCTCCAGTTGACAAACTACATTCGTTTTTAGTCAATGATATCTTAGTTCTCAAGAGGAAAAAAGACATTCACAATTAACTGACAGTAAGGATCAATTCCAACATAGGGTTAAAATCTCCTTGGATAGTCAATTTGGTTGAACGTCTTATGAGACTTTCGAATCCTCATCAGCTTGGACGATATGGGACCGAGTCGATATGGGTATAAGTAGTTCTTATGCCTTCATGAGTACGATATGAGAACTACTGATGTAATTTAGGGTCAGACACTGTCTACATCTATGTGACATACTAAATCAAGTTAATATGAATGATCATAAAACAAGGACCGAGCCTTTTTTTTCTTTATTCATTTGCTTGATGGCAGAAGAGGCAGAACCTTAAGGTCATGCACGTTATCGTCTGTCAGATAGGAAGCAAAAGATTGATATTGACAAACCGATAAACCGGCAAACAAAATTAAACAGCATCATGATGGTGCCATGTGTGATAGTTGTACTGTACAGTCATTTGCCGAAAGTCTTGTCGTACCTACGCCTATAAGCACCCTTTTCTTTAGTGCTTTATAGTATTAGTTCAACTAGTGTATTACTACAATCCTTATATAAGATACTTCATTTAATATCCTACCTTTTATATATAAAAAGTTTTTTAATGAAATAAATTGTCTTATATAAAAGTCCTAGTATAACTTATTATATATTAGGTATAAAAAATACTAATTTTATACTTATGCTTAAAACACTATTTTTAGTAAGGATTATGGTTGGTGTGACAAGACTTTCGGCAAATGACTGTAATTGAAACCTCATGCATATGGAGAGAGTGACGAACCATGGCCAGAACGTTTATTTATGCCCGAAAAGCAGACACAAACGAACAGACCTGCTCGTACATGGGGCAACAGCCTGACAGCCCAGAAATTCTTGCATATCTTGACAGTTGTGTAGTGGTAGCTATAGCTATAGGACACCGGCAGTTGGGTAATACCATGTAAATCATACGTTCTTTTCAAGAATGACTTATTCGTTCCCCCATGGGAGAACAGTGCAAGTGTTGAGATGATAGTTTTGCAACTGCCGGCATGCTACCACCACCACCACCTCTATATATATCAAGAATGCGACCCCTCAACAGCCATATAGGGAGGGGCCTTTGTTAATATCACAAAGACTTATACACAGACGATCAGACGTACACAACATCGTTTACAAGTGATTGCATATCCCACTATTTATCAACACAAGACAAAAACCAAGTGAGAAGAGAGGAAAAATGTCAAGCAATACCAACACCATCCATGTCGTTAGAGCCGCAGAGGTCGGTACTGGAAACTTAACCGCCGCTCAAACCCATGGCATGACCCGCAAGGCCGCTATCCTAAAGAGATCAGACAAGATTTGCGCTTATGTGTGAGTCGATAAAAGCATTGCCATTATTAAATACTCCTTTATTATTTCTATGACCCTCCTTTCTCTTCTCTTTATACTTCAAAAAAGAAATGAAGAAAAAGATTTAGAAATTGCTAACTTCTACCCAAAATGTATATAAGGGACAAACAATAGTATGACATCCTTACCTAATACTTCATCACCTGTTCACACGCACGGCGAGCTAGATACTATTATATACGCCACAAACAGCGGTTGTACAGTAGTCTTTCAAGATGGTAAAGAATCTATCACTCTCGAAGAAGGCGATTTTGTCTTTATCCCAGCATACTGCGAGCATCAAGAAGTGAATAATAGTGATAATGAAGTCAAATTAATCATCACGAGGTCTGGATCGGAAGCTGTTACAGAACACAAGGATGGCTGGGGTGGCAAGGTAACGGAAAGATTGATTGGTTGATTTGAATTTAGATACATTTCTCTATTTGAATTCTTTCTTTGCCCACAAGAGAAAGCTTTTGCCTGAAGCTTGGAAGGTTTGAACAGATATTGGATTAGAATAAGATTGGTCGATAAGGAATGGACATCAAAGAAAAAGAAAAAGATGATGAAGATGCTCCTGAGGTTGTGATAGTGACCCCAGGTTATCCATTCTTAAAGGTATTCAATGCATATGTACATATTATGACGTCTTGCCTCTATACATATCTTACAAGGCCTTCCATTGGTCAAGACTAGAAACTTCTAAATTAAACAACTACAATTATGATTAATATACACCTTTCCATATTCTAGTAATATGATAAGACGACTATGGTCTCTTGTGATTCGTCCAAACACTATGTATAATGCCAGAATGGGCATCATGAAACACAACTCAAGTGTTAGGTTTATGTACGATTAAAGGTCGCCGACATCAGATGATACATGCTCAAATGGCGACCTGAAATTTGGGATTGGTACGAATGCGTGCTCCGTACTTCCAGAAGAACACTGGCAGCGGGCACATTGCTAGTGCAATAAATCCCAGAAGGGTATTACCCCATCCGAGGCCCAATTTACTATACATACTGGGACCAGCGAGAGGCAATAAAGCTCCTACCAGAGACCGTAGCACCGTATTGGCAGCCAATGCAGAGGCGGAATAAATTCCAAATGTGTCAACTAGATATGTCGTGATGGGCATCTGTACATGAAGTCATTAGCAACAACAAGTTTTTTGAAGTTGTAGTAAGGAGAACGTACAAAGGTTGCAATCAATCCAATACCAACAAAAGCTGTTCCAAAGATAGGCACAAACCAAAACACATGGTACTGAGCAGTCCAACCATATATGAACAATCCAACCGGTACACATAATGCTCCTGGTATCATCAATGGTAGCCGAGATTCAGGAGGAAACTCTTTGCCTGACTTTGCATACTTCTTTACTATTATATTCTGTAGAAGTCCAAAGATGAAAAGGCCTCCAAACATTCCCAAACCTAAACCAAGGTATACTAGACCCACAATACCTGTAGAAAAGTGGTACACACCCTCGAATACTCCGGTCAAGGTTGTGAACATCAGGTATAGATACCCATAGACTACAGCCATATATAGTGAGAACAAAAGCACAATTGGTGAGAAGAGTAACATTCGGAGCGGTCGCGATAATGCTGTTTTAAAGAGAACTTTGGGAGTAAGACCAGAATCGAGCTTCGAAATCAATTTTGGATTTTCGGTTTCCTTTCGTAATCTTCTGGTTTTCAGCTCCAGCAGTCTGACTGAATAGGTCTCGCGCATAAGAACAAGCATTACAGCAGTTAAAGCTCCTGACTATATGAGATTGTCAGCCCAAATCTTACTCTCAGTCTTCATCTCATCATTGACATATTCGCAATCGGCATAAGAATAATTCTTGACTTACCGCTATCGTAATAAGCCAGAAAACCCATCTCCAACCAGCTTTCTCAGCAAGAAACCCACCAGCGACTGGTCCAATAACTGGTCCCTGAACAATAAACTCAAGTTAGATATAAAATGTAATAGTTTTTGAGGGATTGTGTATCCGTACCAGCAGAGGCCCTATGGAATATACACTCATTGCAGGAGCCCTGTCAGCTGCGCTAAACATATCTCCGATTGTTCCACCCCCAATCGTTATCACAGTTGATCCTGCTACACCAGCGAAAAATCGGAAAACAATCAACATGTTGAGGCTCTTGCTGACAGCACAGCATATCGTAAAGATGACAAAGAAGATGTTTGAAACGTGATATATTGGAACACGACCGTACATTTCTGACAGTGGGGCAATCGCTAAAGGGCCGGCGGCATATCCGAGGATATATACTATTGATGATTCCCAAAGTTAACGCATGTCAATGAGAACAAAGAAAGCATACTATCATGACATACCTGATACGACCATGGAAGCCAATAGGCTGCTTCTGCTATGGAATTCTTGAAGGACCGCCGGGACACCAGGAGCGAACATGGAAGAAGCTAAAGGACTTGGCAAAAATTTAATTTATGACTCTTTGGTCTATTACCCAAGAGAAAGGCATCCGCAAAGACAGAGACTACCTACGTGATGAAGGTCATAGCAGCAAGTAGACCAGCATTCCTCCATTTCTTCTTCAATGTCCAGTTCAAAGGGTTCTCAGGGTCGTCAGGGCCATCCCAATCGACTACATTTGTATCTGTTGGATCATGATGTACAGGTTGATTTACCGGCAAAATATTCTTCTCTATGTCAAAGTTGCGTGCCAATTGTTCGCTATCCAATTTGGATATCGTACGGTTGTCGATATCGTGTTTTGTCGTGTATGACGATGTGGACGAGCCTCTTTCGAGTCCTTTATCCTCAGGAATTGGATTAGCCATGATATTTGACTTGCTGCTCATAGTTGATCTAAAGTGATGAAGAACTTTAATGATGCTTCTTATATACAGCCTTAATTAACTCCTTCCAGAATCATATAACTCCGTGGGTCATAGGATTCTGGAAGAAACCGCAGGCATTGCCACATGCCGACCATTTGATGCGCTCGCTTAACGTATTCGTTTCACGTATTCGCTTCACGTATATCTTCTATCAGTGTTAGCTCTAACACTGCAGATGTTTTTGTAAACAGTTTTTGAAATGAACGGAATGATTCCATTTTTGGACAGCAAATAAGACTTAGATTGCTGATATGCTTTTGGTTGATTATCCCTAGACTAGCGAAGCATACTCACAGTGTATGATGCTATGTGTGGGTCACTACGGTTATGAAATGGTTCCGGCAACTTCAAGCTGTACGTGGCGCATACCGCCACGTGGGCTCATTAGCAGGTGAAGATATACAATCTGATGAAAACACCAGCATTGCTGTATGCCTTGAGCCCAGTTTAAAAACAAGTTGTTGAGCAAAAGGTTCTCTCGTTCGACATCACTCATTAAGCAACAGCCGTGGATGGAAATTGGTGTCTGTCAAACTTGTCCATAGATTTATCGAAATTGAGGACGACTGGCTTCAGAACATAACTAGGATAATGTTAAGCTCATCCTCGCTAGTATGGTGCTTCCCTGTCTCTGTCAAGTCTATTGCAGATGGATTTTGGCCACGTTAACCATTTTTTCCACTCATGACTAAGTTGGGTGTCAATCACTGATATTGTGAATAAATTCCATCCCCGAAGCCACCAAATATCTATTTCACAATCCATATTACTTCCTAATGCTTTAAATATCCAGATACACGTACCTGTATGTTGATGCATGATAGTAGCAAAATATGCCAAGATGACCAGAGCTTCCGGTGTTCGAAGATCGAGCATTTTCATATAAACTTCTGGAATATTAATCAACCAGACCATCACTAAGGCTATATCAGGTCGCCTATCATACGCGATAGCTGTCTGAACCTTATTCGAGATGAGTTTCAATTCTTTTATGGCGCCCAAGTAGGCCTCTGCGGCAACATCATCGCGGCTGTCAGTTGTGCCTGTGCAGGCGACACTTAGAGCATCGAGTTCAACTGAGGTCCTCTCGCTATACACCGCTTGCAGCTGTTGGTAATCCACTAGGAGTGATTTTAACTCACTCTCTTGTACCATCGCTCTAAACGGTCCTAAGACCGCGCCAGTACGGCGCACTAACAACAAAGTATCTTGAATAGTGCTCAATGCATGGTTGTTGGTGCTTTTTAGCGGATCCATAAACGTTAGAGCAAAATTGTAGGCGACCAACAGACTGGCAAAGAGATAAGCAGCATGGAGATTGGACTCATTGATGGCGCCAAGTATGACGTGGTATTCCTTAAGTGCACCCTCATAATGAACTAGTGCCTGCTCCCGATACAATACACATTGCTGAGGTCTGAGGTATGACAGATGGAGCGCTGCCATAGATAGCAGGCCTCGAAGGAGAAATAAGTGAGACAAGCTCAGTTTTGGTGCATAGATTTGCCATACTTGACTTCCCTCTACAGTTCTACCAAAAGTCAAGTATGTGTTCGTGGAAAAGTGATGTAGAAGCTCGAGATCCATAAGTGTAATTACGAAAGTAGGCGAGGCAGACACACTGATACTTGATAGATCTGCAAGACTCGAATGCAATTGCTTGGGGGAATCAAGGTCAACTCCTGAGACTGGCGAATCTTGTGATGTAGGAGATGGCTTCTGAAGCTGGGAAACTTCTGATGAAATACGAGGTCCACGAGCTGAATCTCTAGTCGAACCAGTAATGAAATTACACTCCAAGCAGCTGTAAAGACAATTGTCACACGAGGGTCGTTCCTCACCACACTATGTAATAAAAATTAGGAAGGTTGTACCAAAAACATAGTGATATGCAATGTGCTTACCTTGATACGACGCTGTCTACAATGTCCACAACCTTCCCTTGACTTTTTGTGCGGACGTCGAGTGGCTCTTGGTCTCTTCTGCATACTATCCTGGTTCCCACGACTATTCGATGACATAATGATCCTGTGTAACACATTGATCGTGATTACTACAAGGCGATAGCATATATTCTTTTCCAAAGATGTCGATTTGGTAGTTGACTATACGAAGGCCAATTAATTTGATATATAAACTGTCGCCGTTTAGCTCCAATGTGGTTGCTGCATAAGCGAGATGCCAATCACTAGCAGCAAGCTTGAAATCGACAAGCTCCTAGCTCTCGACGACAATATCAACATCACTATCGTCACAATCTAGCATCTCGCCAACAAAACAACAAAGCACTGGCGCACAATATCGAATCTTTGCTCTGCTAGATTTCCAATCAGTCAGGACCCTCCACCATGTCGATACCCAGCGAAGCTCTTCAAAAGGTATCGTCAAATCTCCTTTTCTCTTCCACTACTCAGTTATGCCAGTCCTTATATAAAGGAAATGATGCCGCTTGCAGAAGTCCCACTACTTCATTCCCAAGAAAATAAATAGAATAAAATCTATAAAAAAAAACGAAATCAAATTAATTCTCTCTCGACCATTTCTCATTATTTTTTGGTGTATGTTTTTTTTTTAAAACCCTTTTCACTAATACAAGACAAACAAATACAGCTTCTCACAGAAATCGAAACCCGCGCACTCATCTCTCAACAACAACTCTCCGTCGTCAAATCCCAAATCACAACCAAACAACGCGACATTCGATTAATCGAACTAACATCCACCGAGCTCTCATCTCTTCCGTCGACCAAGACACCCGTGTACGAAGGAGTCGGCAAGATGTTTGTCCTAGAAACGTTGCCTAATGTACAAAAGAGATTGGGTGAAGAGAAGGGGAAGACGGAGAATGAGATTGTGGATTTGAAGAAGAGGTTACATTATCTTGAGACGACATACAAAAATGCGAATGATCATTTGGATAAGATACTGCAGAGAGGATGAGAGAAATGGGTAGATAGGTAGAAGCATAAGGTTTGAGAAGTATTCCTTGGTGTGGGTATGAGAAAAAATTTCTTTTCAAAG
>Ga0160427_10002855_pt1 | contig 10285 bp, 7 predicted proteins | sample SolpanmetagenomL_FD_108194 | JGI IMG/M metagenome (GOLD analysis project Ga0160427, IMG submission 108194) | Solar panel surface microbial communities from Lawrence Berkeley National Laboratory, California, USA - L | ecosystem: Engineered > Built environment > Solar panel > Unclassified ...
AAAGATCGCGCATTTCTGCGTTTAGACAAGCAGGATGACAACGAGCAGTTTCAGCTCCCTCTGAACGTGCAGAGAATCATCGAGTCCGCAAAGACAACGTTCAGAATCAAAGATGGTGCGAAGAGCGACCTGCACCCGTCGGACGCGATTCCAAGGGTAAAAGCTATGCTTGACAGGCTGATAGTCGTCCGAGGTGATGACCCTCTTTCCCGTGAAGCTCAAAACAGCGCCACTCTACTGTTCAAAGCCCAGCTGCGATCCAAGTTGGCCTTCAAGAGACTTGTTCAGGAGTATTACCTGAATAAACTCGCTTTCGACAACGTTCTCGGCGACATTGAGAACAGATTCGCGCGTGCGCAAGTAAGTGCTGGAGAAATGGTAGGTGTTCTCGCTGCTCAAAGCATCGGCGAACCCGCAACACAGATGACACTTAATACCTTTCATTTTGCTGGTGTTTCGTCCAAAAACGTCACGCTTGGTGTACCTCGGTTGAAGGAAATCTTGAACGTGGCTACTAACATCAAAACCCCTTCCATGACTATTTATCAGGAAGAAGGCAAGACTGGAGATCAGGCATCATGCAAGGTTCTCCGTAGTATGGTTGAACATACCACCCTACGTTCAGTGACTCAAACAACCGAGATCTATTACGACCCAGATGTCCAATCTACTGTTATTGACTCCGATGTGGACATGGTAGAATCCTACTTCATCATCCCCGAAGAAAATTCCGATGACCCGGCCATGCAGTCCAAGTGGCTCCTGCGTATTGTTCTTGGACGACGAAGGCTTCTCGACAAGGGTCTCACTGTCCAGGACGTGGCTTTGAGGATCAAGCAAAGTTACCAAAAGGACCTCGCTATCGTTTTCAGCGACAACAACGCAGATGAACAGGTCATTCGTGTTCGCATGATGAATCAAAACAAAGATGAGGATGACGATTACGAAGAAGATGTCATGCTTAAGCGTCTCGAGGCTCACATGCTGGATACCCTTACCTTGCGTGGTGTCCCTGGGATCGATCGCGCCTTTATCAATCACAAGGAGCGCTTGAGAATAGGTGAGGATGACCAGCTTCTTATGAAGAAAGACGATCCTCTGTGCAAGGAATGGTTTTTGGACACGAGCGGTGTCGCCCTAAGCGCAGTCTTGACAATCCCTGGCATCGACCCCTACAGGACGTACTCAAACTCTTTCATCGAGGTTTTCCAGGTGCTCGGTATTGAAGCGACCAGAGCGTCCTTGATGAAGGAACTGACGCAAGTCCTGGCTTTTGATGGTTCGTACGTGAACCACCGTCATTTGGCGTTATTGGTCGATGTAATGACTTCTCGAGGCCATCTGATGGCCATCACTCGTCATGGTATCAATCGAGCCGACACAGGTGCACTCATGCGCTGTTCCTTTGAAGAGACTGTGGAGATTCTGCTGGACGCGGCAGCCAGTGGTGAACTGGATGACTGCCGGGGTGTCTCAGAAAACGTTATGCTGGGCCAGTTAGCGCCTCTTGGAACCGGCGAGCTTGAGGTCCTGCTTGATCAGCAGATGTTGAACACTGTAACCGCCGATAATGCTGGCCGTCTTGGTATGGCTATCGGCGCTGGTGTTGCTGGAGGTGTGATGGCTGAAGGTAGTGCCACCCCCTACGATTTGGGATCGCCCATGCAGGAAGGAGGCTATGCTTCGCCAGACTACAATGCTTCCTTTTCTCCAGTCGTTCAATACGGACAGGATGACACTGGTGGTTTTACTGCCTACAACGGCTATACAAGCACCGGCGACGGAGGTTTTAGTCCTTACACTGTTCAGAGCCCAGGATACGCGCCAACGAGTCCTTTTAGCGGCGCTAGTCCCTCGTCGCCCGGCTTTTCCCCTCAATCACCCGCATATTCACCGGCTTCTCCTGCTATGGGCCTTGCTAGTCCTGCCTTTACCGTTTCCTCGCCAAGGTTCTCGCCATCCAGCCCAGATTTCACGCCAACATCTCCGACTTACTCACCTGCGTCTCCGGCTTACGGGCAACTTGGCCTCATGGGCAATTCTCCAACATCGCCCAGTTACTCACCGACTTCTCCAAGTTACTCGCCGACGTCGCCCAGTTATTCACCAACGTCTCCCAGCTACAGTCCGACATCGCCCAAACCGACTTCTCCACAATACAGTCCAACATCTCCTCAATACAGCCCTACTTCGCCGAAATACAGTCCCACAAGCCCCTCATTTGCCGGTAGGCATTTGTCGCCGACCTCGCCGACCTCACCGGTGTACAGTCCTACCAGTCCTGCGATGGGAGCCTACTCTCCAACATCACCTCAATTCAACTCTCCGACTTCTCCAAGTGCTACATATCCGACGTCAACCCAAAAGTGGTCTCCTGCGTCCCCCACGTACTCACCTACGTAGGTTTTGATTCAGCTTCCCCTTGGGACGGGCGTGCGTGCTAACTACATGTTTTTTAGGTCCCCAAACCGCTAGGCACTAGGTTCCTTGGCTCCTTGAAATGAAACGTTCTCTTGACAACTCCTCACCAAGGTTGATGCAATTTTCTCACTATATGTACTCAAGGCCACGTGGCTTACGTATGCCGATTATGCGTGGCATTGCGGTCGTGTCGGAACATACAACTTTCATCTCAGACGCATGGACTTCCAAACGCATCGAAGATAGTGGGTTGCATAGGGGCAGACCACTCGCAAAGGGGCGCAAGCTACGTAGCAAGAGCGTTGAGGCATGGTTCATCTGGAAGCAGTCTTGGTTAAGAAGGAAGGTGTCTTCCCCAGCAATCTCACAGATAGCACAAGCGTTTGTAACGTAGATGAACCCAAACCTAAATTTTTCAAAGCAACCCTATTCTGTGAGGTCTCGATGCATTGACAGTATACTACAGCCTTGTTTCATGCCACTACCTCGCATAACGAGTAGCATGACAGCGAAGCTGCCCAGTAATTTACTTGCAATTCACATCGGTTGTGTCTCCCGTGAGTCATGAGACGTCTCTTTATTTGTCCGCGAAACTTGGCTTCCTGCTAGTGATTCTGCTTTCTCTCTCTCTTCGCTTGGAGAAATTCGAGCTTCGATAAAAGGCCTCGATGGCTAACTCCAAGTACGTATTATGCTTCGATGAAGTTAGAGCGTTGTACACACTTTCCTCTGGTGGAAAGAAAATGAACGCTCGAAGCGGCGACAGGTCAAAGATCAAGAAAAATATCCGTGGCATGTGCTTGTTTCGTCTTGGCCTTCAACTGACATCATGGAACCTGAAGATACGAATACGTTCGCTACTTTGAGAGGAGCGACCGGATTTTGCCAAATACATGGATAGTCGTTCGCATCGACGGCAGGGCATTTACCAAGTTGACCGCGAGATATGAATTCAAAAAACCGAACGATGACAGAGCCCTGCACCTCATGAACGAGGCCGCAACCAACGTACTGAAGGAGCTTCCTGAGATCGTCGCGGCCTACGGACAAAGCGACGAGTACAGGTATGCAAGAAGATCTGCTATCAACATGCAACATACTGATGCTCGGCTCAGCTTCGTCATGCACCCCAGTTGCGAACTGTTTGAGAGGAGGGAATCGAAGCTCGTGACGACCATCGTCTCAATGTTCACGGCGTATTACGTGAACCTATGGCCTACTTATTTCGCGGAAACAGCGCTTGTGCCGCACTTGCCAAGTTTCGACGGAAGGGCGGTTGCGTACCCGAGTATACAGAACCTGAGAGACTACCTGTGTTGGCGGCAAGCTGATTGTGAGTGTTTGGCAAAGATGCCCTGCCATTATTTTTGTGCGATACTGAAAGCAACTGTTGACAACCTGACAGGTCACATCAACAACCTTTACAACACCACCTTCTGGTCCTTGGTCAATCTTGGGGGATTGAGCAGGACAGAAGCGGAGGACCACTTAAAAGTGATGCTTCCGAGGGATTTCCAATCCACAACGACTGACTGATGGAGCACTAGGGAACATTTGCTGACGACAAAAACGAAATTTTATTCAGTCGATTTGGGATCAACTACAACAACGAGCCGGAAATGTACAAAAAGGGCAGCATTGTTTTCCGAGACGTGAGTGTGGTTCAAAAGTTGAGTAAAATATGTGATTAACTTTGAGTCCCAGTATGAAGGGCAGAGAATGAGCGCACCAGATACAAACATCGTGAACGAGAAAACGCCCCCGGCTCCAGTCGTCTCCAACTCCGGTGCAGAACAGTACCTGACGCGACCAACGCCGGCAACGGACCCACAAACCGCATCGAAGACGCAAAAAGAAAAGGATAGGAAGAGAAAGCTTAAGGCGCGAGTAGTGGTGCAACACGTTGACATAATACGAGACACGTTCTGGAAAGAGAAGCCGTGGATTCTGGAGGGCAAGGCGCCAAAGATGGTCAGTAAACCTGATTGATCAACCGACACAAATCACCAAACCTTTCGGCAATCCCGCCGCTTCGTGAGAAGACGATATCGCCTACGCCTTTCGTTACTGTATCGGTATAGCTCGGATATCTCTTCGAGGCTAGCGTGAACGCTGCATTTCGCCTCGAAGCCTCACAACAACACGTATATCTTAAGGCGCCAGTAGGGTCATACTTTACGTCCAAAGTGTGTTCGTCAGATGCGGGTGATGAAGAAGACCGAGTACATAGAAGGATGTATCGCGATCGTGAAAGATGAGTATTGAACAGGTACCGCATGCTATTCAGCTACCTGCACAACCACTGCCTCAAATATTTCTTCAAGTGTCTTTCATCATACATCACGCCTTTTCCCCTATCGGTGTCCGCCTCCCTCGCCCTTCGAACTTCTTCCCACTTGTGACTGCCTTGCCACCTTTCTTGGACTTCTTCTCATGGTACCGCTTTTGCGCCTTCAGGCGCCGTCGCTCTTTTTGTGCTGCCTTGCGCAGCTCCTTCTCGGCTTTAGTTGCGCCCTTCTTCAATGCTCTTGCTTCGGCGGTTACTGATGTAGCAGTAGGTATGGGTTCGGACTGGGTAGTAAGCAACGCTTGAGGGTCCATCATTGCCAGTCTCGCAGGGTTGACGAGCGCATCACTCGGGCTATGAGCTTCAACATTCCCAACAACTGCGGGCTTGTCAGCTTCGGCGGACTTGGTTGTCGTCTGGGGCGCTGAGTTCGCCCCACTAGGTCTGTATGCCTTTGCAATCCTCCCGACGGTCTGCGCACCGGAAGCAGGCGAATCCATCATTGCCAGTCTTGCTGGGTTTATGTAAGCCTCGACTGGCACGGCTGACTGCGAGACTACTGGCGGTGACACTGTTGGCGGCGGTACCGCAGATGGTTTATCTGCTCGTTGTCGTTTGGTTTTGGGCGTTGGCTTATGCTTGGCTGCCTTTTCGGCTTTTTTGATGGCGCGTTCCTCTTGCTTCTTGAGTCTTATCGCCTTGCGCGCTGCGCGACGCTCAGCCTTTCGCAGTTTGTCTTCCGCGGTCGGCTTCGGCTTCTCCGGTCGTCCATTCTTCAGTTTCTTGGGCTTGGATTCTCCGCTGGCATCAGAAGGCTCCTTCTTAGGTTTCTTGCTCTTCTTGGACTTCGTGGGCGGCTCATCCTGAAGCGATATCATTGCTTGTTCGGACAGATCAGTCCCACTCGATTTCACCTCCTTGCTATCTTCTTGCTTCGTAGCCAGCTCAGACGACTCGTGTTCATGCATGACCGTTATTCGCTGCTCTTCGCTTTCCAGGTTCTTCTTTTTGCTCTTTTTCACCTTCTTCGGTGCAGCAGGGGATTCTGGTTCGTCTGCTTCCATTGGCTGCTCCTTCTTTTCCGTCCTCTTCTCCTTGCTCTTCTTTCCTTCCCTAAGCTTGTCCTTTTTAGATCTCTTCTCAACGACCAATGGCTGCTCATCATCGACATCTAGCTTTCTTTTCTTGCTCTCCGATTTCGTTTCCATGTTCGCAGTGGTTGAAGGCGTCATATCGACAGACTTGGGCTCCTCGTAAGTACCCCCTAAAGTCTCAGCCTTGACAAAACTCGCGTAGAGACCGGTCTTCTTTGGCAGCGGAGCTTCCAAACTAGGCGAGCCAGCGGGCGTAGAGCCGAATGACGAAAGACTTTTGTCAAAGGCGCTCAACCACCACTGGTTACTGAAGTCGTTTTTCTTGGTCCCAAGGCCAGAAAGGTCTTTCTTGTGGTCTACAAGTAATGGCCGCGCAATACCGCGGTTGGTGTGATCGAGAGAAAACCCTTCGCCGCGCCAGCCTTGAGCTTTGAGGTAGGCTCCAGCGTTCATCTGCACGCAAAGATTGTTGATTTTGGCGTTTTGTCGGCAAGTTTTTGCTGTTAATTTTTAAAGTGGGGCCTGCCCAAAGCCAGTCACGTAGTGTCCCCTTCACTTCAGGGGTCTCTTGGACACTCCACACAGCAGTCGCGCAGTCACGCCGTCAATCGGTTTGGATCATACAAGTCGTTCCTCTCTCTCTTATGTATCTACAGACGCCCTGCTCTCATCCTCATCTCCAGTCTCGCTGGTCATGCTAGTTTCGCTGATGCTGGGTGCGCTAGGGCCTTTCTTGCTTCGCTTCCTTAGCGACGTAAGAGAGAATGCGCTACGTTTCTCAACAAGACTCGGTGATGCTGCACTGTTGAGACTACCTACGCTGGCTCCGAGAGTACCATTGTCGTCTTCGGTCTTTCTCGAGAAAATGCCGCCCTTTTCCTTGAAGCTGGGCAGTGTGAACCGGCTCGAGGACCCTTTCCTCGTCATCTTACGCATAAAAGACTCCTTGCCTATCGACTCGGGCTGTAAAGAAGAGTCTTGAGCTCCCAAGCCATCTTCAGCATGGCTTTCAGCCAAGTCCTCGAGCGATTCGGCAGCGGACCCTAGTTTGTGATCTCTAGCTAATGGAGACGAGGGTCCGTCGCCTGACGACGTGTATCGCTCGTCGCCGTGATTCGCGCCTTTGCCGCCGCTATACGACTTGCCTGGTGACTTGTCGGATTTCTTGTCGCGACCAAGCATTTTGAAATAGGGTGCACTAGGATTGAGCTGCGGAGCATGTTCACCCTCCTCTTTCGACGGTCGTGTACCAATGGGAGCCTGTGGCACGTTCTCTTCGAGTATCGTTGGATCGAAATTATTTTCAGCCAGATCATTGAATTCGTGCTTGGGCCTGTCAGAGAGATCACGGTGCATTGATGGCCGTCTCGAGTTCGGGATGGTTGACCAAAGGGTTGAATTATCTCCGGCCTGACCACTACTTCCTGAGTTGTTCCAACCAAAGAACTTCGAGCCTGCTTCCGGCGGGGGTAAGGCATTGTCCAAAGAGTATGTTGATGAAGGTCGTGGTGAAGCGGATCGGTCTACAGCGGTTGCAATAGCTGAACTGCGCCATGACAATGCCCTAGACCCAAGCATTCCTAGTGCTTTGAACTTAGCAGTTCCGGAATCATTTGCTGCCGAGAGTCCTGGGTCGCCGAGATTGCTGGATGATAACTGTGGACGACTTGCGGATGAGTTGCCAAAGCCTAATCTACTACCTAGAGATGTGACCCTCTTCGGCTCGCTGCGTTGCGGCTCCACCCCTAAGCCGTCCTCGTCGTGATGACGTGGCACTGACCGACTTTCATGCAGCTTGAGCGAACCTAAAGCAGGTCCCTCGTCCGACGTAGTCTTACCACGTTGCCGACCACTGAAGAAGGTCTCGAACCGTCCCGTAGGCCTCGCTGCCTGGGAGGTGCTGCTGACAGACCGTACAGATCTGCGGTCACTGTCTAGGAAGCTATCGGAGGTGTGGCGGTAGTGCAAATTTGTGTTGCTGCTGTGTGGACTAGAAACAAGACTCGGAGAACGACTGCCTAATGAGCCTGGCGAGTTCGGCACATAGCTTGGTGGCTCCATTGATCTCATACCAGGAACGGCACCTAGCCCAGGAAGGAGCTCTGAGAACGATGCATGACGAGACGCATTTCGAGAAGAAAGTCCTAGATTCAGATGTCCAGGAAGGGTGCGCAACGGCGCGTCTTCAACAGCTGGCGAAACCAAAGGCCCATATTCCTCTGGCGGTATCTGACGGAGCCCACCCATGTCTTCAAGATCATCTCCTAAAAGATCCGAGGGCAGAAGGTTGTTGGCAGAAGGACTCATCAGAGCGCCACCGGTGAGAGTCAGCACATCTACTTCTGACATAGTCTCGGAAGGCTGGGTGGGAGATGTCATAATTGTGTTGGCGTTGAAGAACGGTGAAGAGGATCGTGCAGCATCATCCGATTCCGATCCGGCTTGATTACGTAGCAATGAACCAAAGCCTTGCCGCAAGTCAGGACTGCTGTAATCTGTGTATGCGGGAAGAGACGGCGGCCCATTGAGGGCCCGAGACTGACTTTCTCCCTGGTAGCCATCGTTCATGGCTGGCATGTTTTCTGTTGGGTATATAGGAGCGTAAGCAGCCGCTTGACTGACACGACGATTGCTCATGTATCCAGAACGTTGAACCGCCGCATGATACGCCGTCTGTGCTGCATGTAATTCGCTGGAAGCATGGATATATCTCTGATGTAGGTCGAGTTCCCTCGCTCTCCATAAAGCATCCCCAGCATCCGCTGTTTTCTTGTAGTCGGCTAAGTCTTTTTCAGCCGCCTCGTCTTCGATTCTCTTTTCCTCCTCGAGATTTTTCACTTCGATACCAGTCAGCCGTACTTGCTCCTCCATCGATCTGATTTCCTGCAAGTCAGGTTCCTGCTCGTCGCGAAGATCCTGAACTCGTTGCTGCGAGTTTCTGGCGTAGGTCTCCTTTTGCGATGCGATTTGAGCCGCTTCATCTCGCATCTCGGCAACTTCACGCTCCCATCGCTGCGCATCCTCTTGCAATCTTTCTCTCTGAGCAAGTTTTTGCTGTAGGACCTTTTCATGAGCGGTGCGCTTGCGTTGTGCCGTGACATTAGCTTGTTCCAGACTCGTGACTAGACGCTTTAGCTCCTTGCTTTCGTTTTCTCGTTTGCCTTGTTGGAGTTGCAGTTCTTCCTTTCTCGCAACAAGTGTGGTATGTTGCTTCGTGTATTCCGATTCCTCGTCTCTCTCTTGCTCCTCAAGCAGCTGTAGTTCAGTTCGTAGCTGATCAAGACGCTCAGTGAGCTGATGAACTGTTCCACCCTGCTCATCGAAAGGGTCTACTTCATTACCACGACCGCCGCTATGGTCGGAAACGTAGGCCGGTGATGGACGCCGAATCATTACAGCACGCTTTGGTGGTGCGTAAGCCGTAGTGTGCTCTCTCGCGACACTGGGTAGCCCGCTCGTAGAAATCGATGGCTCGTTGAATGCGGCATAAGGAACAATGACGGGCGTTGACTCGGGGGCATGGAGGCTAGTCTCAGCTAGCGATGCACTGTCGATGTTCTCGCCTTGATGTGTTTGCTCGTCTGACCGTTCGCCTTGTGGCTGTGTCTTGATCCGGATTGCTTCACTAGCAGCTTGGAAGTTGTTGGAGTTCACAGCAACTATTCGAACGGTGTAGTGGTGGTCCGGAAGGAGGTTCTTGATGCTAATGGCGGTCTGCTGGGTTGGTTCTCCGACTATAAGCCATTGGGTTAGCCAATTTGGTCTGAAGCAATGTGAGTTTGTACTTTCTACGCGCCTTGTATGCCGTTGATCCTCACAAAATACTTGACGACAGATTGCTTCTGCTCCGGTTGCTTCCAATGCAGAGAAAGACCGCACGAGGTGATTTCCAGAAGAGAGGGAATCGGACTAGGCGGAACCTCCAGACCGAGTAGCAAGATGAGTTCGTCGATTGGCGTGCTTAGAACCTGATGCGCGCGATACAGCAGCCTGGATGGTATGTTAGCAGGGCTTGGCCTAGTTGCTTAGAGAAGGGGTACGCCTACCATCCAACAGCCACCGAACCTACGAGGGTCATGAGGTAGCTGGGTAGAGACACAACAGGCAGCATGATGCTCAAGGCGTGCTAGGCGCTAAGAATGATCCAGACGTACTTCCAGAGCAAGGCCGATGCTCGATTTCATGGCGTTCAAGCAGAGAGGGAAGAAAGACGAGGGCGGATATGGAGCAGCGACGCAAAGCAGCACTTGCCGCGCACCGAAGAGGTCTGTTGAGTTGGCTGCGGCCAGAAGCAAGAAGAAGAAGAAGAAGAAGAAGAAGAAGAAGAAGAAGAAGAGTAGGCAGGAAAAGTAGATATTGCAACTACTCAAGTGAACTGGCGCAGAATAACTTAAGTCAACTTACTTCCTGTTATTAACAACGGTTCCAGAGAGCGAGTCAGCCGCCAAAGTGACTAAACACATCCACGCCTTTGCTGTGTAAC
>Ga0160427_10002858_pt1 | contig 10276 bp, 7 predicted proteins | sample SolpanmetagenomL_FD_108194 | JGI IMG/M metagenome (GOLD analysis project Ga0160427, IMG submission 108194) | Solar panel surface microbial communities from Lawrence Berkeley National Laboratory, California, USA - L | ecosystem: Engineered > Built environment > Solar panel > Unclassified ...
CGACTTCGGCTACGCGCCCGCCCTGCAGATCGCCGACGCGATCAGCACCTTCAAGTTCGTGGTCAAGCGGGTGGCGCTCGAATACGGCCTGCTGGCGAGCTTTCTGCCCAAGCCGGTGGCCGGAGTGAACGGCAGCGGCATGCACTGCCACCTCTCGCTGTTCAGAAATGGCCAGAATGCGTTTGCCGACGAGAAGGGCGAGTATGGCCTGAGCGAGACGGCGACCCAGTTCGTGGCCGGGCTGCTGGAGCACGCCGCCGGCATGGTGGCCGTCACCAACCCGCTGGTGAACAGCTACAAGCGCCTGATTCCCGGCTACGAAGCCCCGGTGAACGTGGCCTGGAGTACCAGCAACCGCTCGGCCCTGATCCGGATTCCATCGAAGCGGGGTGACTCGACCCGCGCCGAGTTCCGTATGCCCGACCCGAGCTGCAATCCATATCTGGCGCTCGCGCTGATGCTGGCCGCCGGACTCGACGGCATTCAGGCCAAGCTGGAGCCGCCGCCCGCGATTCAGCGCAACATCTTCAAGATGACCGTGCGCGAGAAGCGCCACCACAAGATCAGGGAACTGCCGGGCAACCTGTCGGAAGCCGTGGACGCCCTGGAGCGCGACGAGGTGATGGTGGCCGCCCTGGGCGAGCACCTGTTCGACCATTACAGCGAGGCCAAGCGGCAGGAGTGGGCCGCGTACAGCGCGACCGTCCATGCCTGGGAGCTGGAACGGTACCTCGACCTGATCTAGGCGCTCGACCGCGCTTCTCCGAACGCTCAACCGCGCTCACCGTTCGCAGGTCGGCGGGAGCGTGCCTTTCGTCCCACCCCTCCCCCGGCCGCTGCTCTACACTGCTCGGATGACTTCCCTTCCTCACATCACTGTGGTCGGCGCCGGGCTGGCAGGCTCCGAGGCGGCCCTCGCCGCGGCCCGACTGGGCGTGCAGGTCACGCTCTACGAGATGCGCCCGGTCAAGATGACGCCCGCCCACCGCACCGGGGGGTTTGCCGAACTGGTGTGCAGCAACTCGCTGGGCGGCGAGGGACTGCTGCAGAGCAAGGGGCTGCTTCAGGCCGAGATGCGGTCGGTGGGCAGCGCGGTGCTCAGCAGCGCCGACGCCAGCAAGCTGCCCGCCGGCAACGCGCTGGCCGTCGAGCGCGAGGGCTTCAGCGCCCGCGTGACCGAGGCGGTGCGCAGTCACCCGAACATCACGGTGGTCGGTGAGGAACTGACGCGCCTGCCAGAAGGCGTGGCCGTGATCGCCACCGGCCCGCTCACCTCCGAGGCGCTGGCCGCCGAGATCGTGGGCCTCACCGGCGGCGAGCAGCTCGCCTTCTACGACGCCGCCGCCCCGGTGATCGCCTTCGAGAGCATCGACATGGAGGTGGCGTTCCGGGCCGGAAGGTACGACCAGTCGGCCGACTACATCAACTGCCCGATGAACAGGGAGCAGTACGAGGCGTTCTACACGGCGCTCGAAACGGCCCGCAGCCACACGCCGCACGACTGGGAGAAGCTGGAGTTCTTCGAGGGCTGCATGCCGATCGAGGAGATCGCCCGGCGCGGCCCGGACACGCCGCGCTACGGCCCGATGAAGCCACGCGGCCTGACCGACCCGCGCACCGGGCGCTGGCCCTATGCGGTGGCCCAGCTGCGGCAGGAAGACCAGGAGGGCCGGATGTGGTCGCTGGTCGGCTTTCAGACGGGTCTCAAGTGGGGCGACCAGAAAGCAGTGGTGCAGCTCATCCCTGGCCTGGAGAACGCCGAGATCGTGCGTTACGGCGTGATGCACCGCAACACCTACCTGAACGCGCCGAGGGTACTGAACGCGGCCCTGCAGCTCAAGGCTGACCCACAGAAGCTGGTGGCCGGCGTGCTGGCCGGCACCGAGGGCTACCTGGAATCGGCGGCGACCGGCTGGCTGGCCGGAACCAACGCGGCCCGGCTGGCACTGGGGCTGGACGTAATCGTGCCGCCGGGCGAGAGCATGCTCGGCGGCCTGACCCGGTATCTCGAATCGGCCAACCCCGAGGGCTTTCAGCCGATGAACGTCAACTGGGCGCTGGTGCCCGAACTCCCCGCTCCGGCCCCCGGCCCGTCGGGCAAGGTGCGCAAACTCGGCAAGCGCGAGAAGCGCCCGGTGATGTACCGGCGCGGTCTGAACGCCTTTTTAGGCTGGGCCGAGGCCGCTGGACTGGAGGTTACACGGCCCGCGCCCCTGCCCGACCCTGCGCCGGAAGTCGCGGTGGCCGCTGCCCCGCACTGAAGCTCAGGCCACCCTTGGCTGGTCTACAAACAACTACGAGGCCGAGGACTTTCATCTCAAGAATGAACGTCCTCGGCCCCATGTTCAGGTTGCTGCCCGGCTGACGGGCTCTACGCCGGGGCGCAGGTGACCTTGGGACTGGCAATGTCCACGTGGTCGTAAAAATTGTTGTCTCCGACGGCACTCGCTCTGATGGTCAACCGCTGAGGACTGGTGAAGGTGATATCGACCGACTTCGCTGCCGGGTCGGCGCCTTGCAGAACGCCACTGTCGTACAACTTCACGCCGTTCGCCAGAATCTGGACGTTCACGCTGCCGTGGTCGTTCACCTCGTCGTCAATTCCTACGTCAGCAGTGAAATGGCAGGTCAGCCCACTGGTGTTGCTGGTAGCGTAGACGAGTTCAGCATCAGCATGCATGCCCAGACCGTAGGCGTAGCTTTTGCCACCCATGCTGAGGGGATGGCCATCTCTGGGGCCGACTTCCCCGTTGCTCATGTTGATCTCGAACGGTCCGAAAGCGTTGCTGGCACTCACCACCGAGCCTAAGCTGCTCGGGTCGGTGCTCTGGTCGAGCGCCTGAACAGCACCATTTGGAGCGCTGTAAAACCAATGTACGTTGTCTGGCGCCAGGTACGCTTCCAGTGGAATCGCGGCACTGCGGGCCGCGGGCTGCATACAGCTGGACAACAGCAGGGCGACGCCCGCCAGACCTGTAACCATCATTTTTCCGTTCATATGCCCCCAAGACTTGCCAAAATGTGAGATACCTGAAGATAGAGAGTGAGCATACCGGAAAACCTTAGAAGAGGTTCACAACCGGGTTCATGAAGACGATATGTAAGCTTTCTCGAGGAGGCGTGGCGTCGGAAATCTCTGCCTGCGGACCTGTTCTGCCGACCAGTTGCCCCCGGTCTAGACTACGGCATGGTGGTTCTCGATCTCTCTATTGCCTACAAGACGTTTCTGACCATGCTGGTCGTGATGGATCCGGTCGGCCTCGCTCCCGTCTTCATCAGTCTGGCGGGAAGTCGCCCCAGCTTCGAGCGGCGGGCGATGGCGCTCAAGGCGTCGCTGGTGGCGGGCATCATCATCCTGGCCTTCGGGCTGTTCGGGCGGGCGCTGCTCGACCATCTGGGCATCAGCCTCGACAGTTTCCGGGTGGCGGGCGGCATCCTGCTCTTCCTGATCGCGCTCGACATGGTATTCGCCCGCACGAGCGGCACCAAAGAGACACCCGACGAAGAACGCGAGGCGCAGGAGCGGCAGGACATCAGCGTGTTTCCGCTCGCCATCCCGCTGATCGCCGGGCCGGGCACCCTCGCCAGCATCATGATCCTGGCGTCCGACGCGCACGGTTCGCCGGTGCTGCTGACCGCCGTGTTCCTGGTGACGGCCGGGGTCCTGCTGCTCTGCTACCTCGCGCTGCGGCTGAGTGGCCAGATCGCCCGCATCATCGGCCTGACCGGGGTTCATGTGGTGACCCGCGTGCTGGGCGTGCTGCTCGGCGCGCTGGCCGTACAGTACGTCGCGGACGGCGTCCGAGGATTCGTCCTTCAGGGCCTCTGAACAGATAAGGGGCAGGGCGGAACGAACCATTCATTCGTTCCGCCCTGCCCGGAAAAAAACCTGCCTCGCTTACTCGACGGTGACGCTTTTGGCGAGGTTGCGGGGCTTGTCGACGTCTTTGCCGAGGGCGGTGGCGGTGAAGTAGCTGAGCAGTTGCAGGGCCACCACATTCACCACCGGGCTCACCATCTCATGGCTTCTGGGCACGTAGATCACCTCGTCGCCGTGCTGCGCGTTCTCGGTGTCGCCGTCCGAGAGCAGCAGGATCACCTTGCCCGCCCGTGCGCGCACCTCCTGCACGTTGCTGATGGTCTTCTCCAGCAGGCGGCTCTCGGTCGCCACCACCACCACCGGCAGCGCGGCGTCGATCAGGGCGATCGGACCGTGTTTCATCTCTCCGGCCGCGTAGCCCTCGGCGTGGATGTAGCTGATCTCCTTGAGTTTCAGCGCGCCTTCCAGGGCGGTCGGGGCGTTCACGCCCCGACCCAGGAACAGGTAGTCGCGGGCGTGCGCGTACTGCTCGGCCACCGCCTGGATGCGCGCGACGCGTTCGGGCGCGAGCGCCTCCTCGACCAGGCGCGGCAGCGCCCGGGCGGCGTGCAGCAGGTCCTGACCGGCCGCCTCCCCGAGCGTGCCGCGCGCTCGGGCCAGCCACAGGGCCAGCAGCAGCATCGCCCCGACCATGCTGGTGTACGCCTTGGTGCTCGCCACCCCGATCTCCGGGCCGGCATGGATGTACAGCGTGTCGTCGAGTTCACGCGTCATGCTGCTGCCCTTGGCGTTGATCACGCCCAGCGTCCGCGCCCCGCCCTTCTTGGCCTCGCGCAGCGCCTCGAGCGTGTCGATGGTCTCGCCCGACTGGCTGATCACGATGGCCAGGGTGTCCTTCGAGACCAGCGGGTCGCGGTAGCGGTACTCGGAGGCCACGTCCACCTCGACCGGGATGCGGGCGAGCTGCTCGATCAGGTATTCGCCGACCAGCCCGGCGTAATACGCCGTGCCACAGGCGATGATCGAGATGCGCTTGAAGCTGGTCGGATCGAGGGTGATGTCGAGGTTGACCTCACCGGTCTCGTCGTGCAGCCGGCCGATCAGGGTGTTGGTGAGCGCCTGGGGCTGCTCGTAGATCTCCTTGAGCATGTAGGTGTCGTACCCGCCCTTCTCGGCCGCCTCGGCGTCCCAGTCGATACTCTCGATGGTGCGGCTGACCGCGTTGCCGGCCAGGTCGGTGACGCGGAAGCCGTCGTCGTGCAGCACCACCATGTCGCCGTCGTGCAGGAACACCATGCGGCGGGTGTAGGGCAGCAGGGCCGGCACGTCCGAGGCCAGGAACATCTCGCCCTCGCCCACCCCCATCACCAGCGGGCTGACCGTGCGGGCCGCCACGATCTCGCGGTGGTCGGCGTGGGTGACCACGATGCCGTACGCGCCGCGCACCTCGCCCAGCGCCAGCCGCACCGACTCGTACAGCTCACCGCCGGTGAGCTGATACTTCTCCTCGATCAGGTGCGCGAGCACCTCGCTGTCGGTCTCGGAGGTGAACACATGCCCGCGCTCACGGAGCGCGGCCTTGAGCGGCAGGTAGTTCTCGATGATGCCGTTGTGGATGATCACCAGCCGCCCGTCCTCGGTGGCGTGCGGGTGGGCGTTGGTGTCGTTGGGCAGCCCGTGCGTGGCCCAGCGGGTGTGCCCGATGCCGAGCGTGCCCGCCAGCGGGGCGGCGGCCAGCTCGCGGCTCAGGTTGGCCAGCTTGCCCGCCTTCTTGCGCACCTCGATCTCCCCGCCGTCCTGAATCGCCACCCCCGCCGAGTCGTACCCCCGGTATTCGAGTCGCTCCAGGCCGTCGATCAGAACGCTCTCCGCATTCCGGCTGCCGATGTATCCGACGATGCCACACATAACAGTCTCCTTGGTGGAAGGGGGCAACTCGTGCGGCCCCGATCTCAGATCGCGTTCAGCTCACGCACGCTGATGAAGGTGTTCACGCCCTGGGCGCGTGCCCGGGTCTGCGCCGCCCGGCGCTGTTGCGGCGTGCAGGCGTAATCGAGCGCGTACACGTCGAGGTTGCTCAGCCGCACGCGCCGCAGCATCTCGCCGGTGTAGTGCAGTTCGTTCGGCAGCAGCTTTCGGTAACCGTCGGTCCAGGAGGTGGTGAACGATTCGAGCAGCACGCCGTTGACGTACTGGCCCATCTCGGGCAGCAGCTCGAACCCCCGGTTGGCCAGAAAGTAGGCGTTCGGATGGCGCTGGCGCAGGCCACGTAGGGTGCGCAGCAGCGGCGAGCGGTCGGTGGGAAACATGGTGGCGCCGTCGAGCGTGTCGAGCATCAGGCCGTCGAAGTGCTGCAGGTATTCGTCGGCGCTGCTGTTCAGGTGGGCCGTCCAGGCGGCGTGCCCGATCTTGACGTACCAGGTGCCCCACTCCGGGTTCCGGATGCGGCGCGACCACGCCGAGCGCTGCGGGCTGGGGTCCTCGCCCACGCTCATGTAGGCCAGCACCCGCACCCCCTGCTGCCGCAGCCACTGCACCTCGGCGGGCGTGTAGTGCCGCGGCTGAAGCACCACCGTCTGGTAGGCGCTCAGCTTTCTCAGCTGCTGGTGGCCGTAGTACACCGCAAAGCTCTTGGGGGGAATGCGGGAAGGCAGGGCCGGCGGCACGGAAAAGGCCGAGGGCAGACGCGAAGTGGCCGGGGACATGATCATGAAACCTCCTGGGCGGGGAACATCGGAGCCGGGCGTGAACAGGGCCGTCCGGGCAAGTGGGGCGGGCAGGCGAGGCCGGGCGCGCAGGAACCACGCGCGGAGCACCGGCCAGAATCGCGTCCGTGGGGGGGCACGGTTGGCCTCCAGCAGGGCCTCGGCGAGGTGAAACGCGTCCGGCAGCGCGTAGAACGACCGGACGAAGGGTGGACCGTACCCCCGGGCTTCGAGCAGGCGGGCCAGTTCATCGGCCGTTGGCACCGGCCCCGGGCAGGGCACGAGCGCGCGCCACAGGTCGGTGAGCGTCGTCGCCCGGGCTCCCGCAGGGGGCAGATCGGTGAGGGCCGGAAAACCCTGCCAGTACTGACTCATAGGGCCACGCTCCTCACCGGTTCGCCGGTCCTTACTTCAGGGCCACGGTCAGGCTCTGGTTGGGGCTGAAGTTCCAGTAACCGATACTCTGGGTGCCGTAGGTCACCGAGTTGCCGCCCCTCACGCCCGAGGCGTACACCGCGCCTCCGCTCGGCGAGGTGATGGTGACCGTCTTGGCCGCGACGTTCATGACGGCCCGCACATTGCTCTTCATGAAGCTGGTGCGGCGCCCGACGTACTGGCCCAGCGAGTCCCAGGGCAGGGTGTTGAGCGGCAGCGTGCTGTAGGCGCTGTACTTGGTGAGCACGGCATTCTCCCAGTCGGCGGCGATGCTGTGTCCGGGCGCGTACTGGTAGAGGTTGTCGGTGTGCATGTAGTGCGGAAAGGCGGCCCCGGAGAGCATGTGGCTCACGGCCAGGTCGCTCTCCTTGTCGAGAATCTCGGCGTAGCTGAGCGCGTGGTCCCAGTAGGCCATGGTGCCGCCGGGCGCGTACACCGCGTTGTACGACGTGGTGATCTCGCTCGGGGTGGTGGCGTAGTAGAAGATGTTGGTCGGCCAGCGGGGCACCAGCAGGATGCTCGGCTTGAGCGGATGCGGAATGCCGCAAGTGGGGCAGGCGGCGTCCCATTGGCCGTCGACCGAGTGGTTCGACGCCAGATACTGCACGCCCGCATTGGCCGCCGAATTCAGGAACTTCTGATTCGAGGCCGTCAGACCGTAGTTGGTCTTCACGCCGTCTCCGGCGGGGTTGTAGTAGCCCAGGCCCGACATGTCGCCGGTGATCAGGCTGTGGGCGTCGCGCACCAGTCCCATCGTGCCGCCGATGGTCTGGTTCCCGGCGATCTGGGTGGTGGCGTCGGCGGCGCTGATGAAGTCCATGTACAGGTGGTCACGGGTGTGGCTGATCCAGTCGAAGGCGCCCGACAGGCAGCGGGTCATGCTAGAGAGCGGATCGGCACTCACCACGTTGGGGTCGCAGCTGGCCGGGGCGCTGGTGTTGGCCCCGCCGCCGTTGTAGGCCACCGCGAAGCGGAAAGCGCGCGCCACGCCGAAGGTGTTCTGGATGGCCGTCTGCTGGTCGCGCACGCCCAAGGCGTCGCTGGCCGACATCCGGAACGCGTCGGGGTCGAGGGTCTTGGTGGCCGCGTTGTAATGGTCGCCGAACAGGAACCAGTCGTCGATGTCGAGCTGGTTGTAGCGGCGGTACTCGCCGAGGTAGACCCCTTTGGTCACCCAGTTGACCAGCGAGTAGCCGAGCAGCTGGCTGTGCAGGAAATACTGGTTGTGCGCCATGGTCAGCGCCAGCCGTTCGCGCCCGCTGGTGGTGGTGCTGGTGGCGGCGAAGACGCGCGAGGCCGAGTCGGTCAGCACCGGCGTCACGCTCGCCACGCCTGAGGCCGCCCACTGCGAGGTGTCGAGCACCGAGGCCGGATAGTTGTAGGCGTTGCGCACGGGCACCACCGCGCCGGGCCGGAACTCGGCCGTCACCGTCTGCCCGCTCGCCGCCTTCACGTCGGCGCTGGCCGAGGCGGTGCCGTCGATGTAGCGCAGGCCGTAATCTTCGGGGTAGCTGCCCGGAAAGGTGTAGAGCGAAAGTTGGCGCACCTTGTAGGTCTGCTCGTACTGCCAGAGGGTCGCCCACTCGGAAGCGTCGAGGGCGCTCTCGTAGCCGCCGCTGGCGTTCTGGAAGACCAGCGCGTTGTTGGTCAGCACCACGCCCTGGTACCGTCCGGAACCGTCGGCGGCCACCATCAGCGAGTCCTCGGTCAGGGGGGTGGTGGCCGCATCGAGCACGTCGTACGGCACGCCCGCCTGGCCCAGCATGGCCTTGGCCGCGTCGAGGTCCGGGTCACTGGTCCCGGCGGTGATCACCAGCACCTTCAGGGCGATGAGGTTGGGCTGGGCGGTGATCGCCTGGGTGCCGAGCGGACGCTCCTGAATCTTCGGCCCGCGCAGGTCGGGCAGGCGCTGAAGATTCGGTTGAACGGGCAGGCTCGGCGCAATGGTCGCGAGGCGGTTTTGGTCGGCGGCCGTGCCCGAGACCCCGGGCACCTGCCCCGCCTGACTGGCCGCCGGCGTGGTGCCGGGGCCGGACGAGCAGGCAGTGAGAAGGGCGGCGGTCAGGGCGAGCACCGAAATGGACGAGGTGAGTTTCATAGATGGGCCTCCAGGGCACGCGCGACTTCAGCGGCGAGAAGTGAACAACGAGGGAGGGCGTCGGGAGGTGCCGCCTCAGGCGCTGGACCGGTGACACGACAGGTCGGCGTCGAGTTCGTGCCAGAGCGATTCGAGGGCGCTCTCGAGCGGGTAGGCCGGCGTCCATCCCAGGCGTGACAGCGCCGAGATGTCGGCCTTCTGCGAGGACAGGCCGGCGGACCGTGACGACCCTTCGGCCCGCTCACTGACCACGCCGCCGTAGTGCGAGAGACGGGCGAGCGTGCGGATCAGGGTGCGGGCCACCACCGCCTCTCCCCGGCCGACGTTCAGCACCGGCCCGGCCTCGGGGTGCGGCAGTACGGCCTCGACCGCGCGGGCCACGTCGCGGGCGTCGATGAAGTCTCTGGCGGCGCTCAGGTCGCCAAACTGCACCTCGGCGCGGGCGAGCGGGTCGTGCCGTGCCCTCCAGAACTTCACGGCGGCGGTTCCGGTCAGGGTCTGGGCACTCTGTCCGGCCCCGACCGGATTGAAGACGCGCAGCACCGTCACCGGCACGCTGGGGCGGGCCTCGAGCAGCGCCTGCGTGCCGGCCAGCTTGCTCTGGCCGTAGGGGCCGGCCGGGCGGGCGGGCGTGTCCGGCGACGCCACGCCGGCTTCCGGGCCATATTCGGCCGCCGAACCGAGGTGCACGATGCGCGGCGGGGGCCGCTGCTCCTGGGCCGCTCCGATCAGGCGGCGCACCAGCTCCACGTTGGCGCGGGTCAGCTCTTCGGGCGTACCGTGGGTGCGTCCGGCACAGTTCACCACCACGTCGGGATCGGTGTCCTGCAGCAGCCGGTGCCACTCCCCTGGCCCGGCCCGCCCGAGGTCGAGGTCCTGTGAGCGCGGCCCCGCCGTCACCTGAAGGTCGGGCCGGGCGCTCAGCAGCGCCAGCACGTGCCGCCCGAGAAAGCCACTCGCCCCCAGGATCAGGACGCGCATGCCGGGTCGGTCCGGGCGCTGAGCAGCAGCGGATCGGGCGCCACCCGCAGGTGCGGCAGCAGCTTGTATTGCAGCTCGCCGAACTGCTCGTTGGCCCGGTCGTAGTCGTCGGGGCGACCGATGTCGAGCCAGTACCCGCCGAAGGCGAAGGTGGCCGGAGGCGTGCCGGCGCGCAGCAGGTCGCCGATCAGCACGTCCACCCCGAGCAGCTGACCGGGCAGGTAGCCCTGAAGCGTC
>Ga0160427_10002859_pt1 | contig 10276 bp, 12 predicted proteins | sample SolpanmetagenomL_FD_108194 | JGI IMG/M metagenome (GOLD analysis project Ga0160427, IMG submission 108194) | Solar panel surface microbial communities from Lawrence Berkeley National Laboratory, California, USA - L | ecosystem: Engineered > Built environment > Solar panel > Unclassified ...
AAAAGATGGACATCCAGGTCCTGCGCGCCGAAGTCCTCGGCAATCTCGAACTCGGTGAGGCCGATAAAGCCGGCAACCGCCTGCCGGTCAGCGGCACGAACGCCGCCACCATCGGCGGCAACCTGGTCAGCGACGTCACGCTCAGCACCGTCAAGGTGAGCGGCGTGGACACCGCGGTGGCAAACTTCCGCGTGGCGCTCAACGAGACCTTCAAGAACCGCGCGGGCGAAACCAAAACCCAGGTCACGTACCTCGATGTCGTCGCCTGGCGCGACCTGGCCGAAAGCGTCGCTGACCTCAAGAAGGGCGCGGCAGTCATCGTCGAGGGCGCGGTGCGCTACGAGAGCCGCCCGAACCCCAAGGCCCCCGGCACCTGGTACGAGAACATGCGCTTCGAAGCTGCGAGCGTGCAGCACGTGGTCAAACCCACCGCCCTCCAGAGCTGAGGAACGCGGCTCCCTTCGGGGAGCTTCCTTTCTCCGCTCGGCGCACCCACCCTTCAGGAGCACGCATGAAGAAGTAAATCGGCCTCGACAATTCAACAAAGCTCCCTTCGGGGGGCTTTTTTTTTGCTCCAGGCCCCGGCAACAGCAACAGAAAACCGCAAACGACACAACCGCACAACAGCAAACCGCGTTCACCGCCCAGACCGCGGGCGGAAAGCAGGCAGGCATCAAGGGTCAGCAACCCAGACCGCACCGGAGACACCGAGGCGGCACCCAGACCCACAGGAGTTTGAAATGAACGGAATCAATCGCATCACACTGACCGGCAGCATCGTCCGCACGCCCACCTTGATTCACAACAACGGCACCGACGTGCTGCTCGGCACCATCGGCGTGAAGAGCACCATCAACGGCAAGCCCACCCAGAGCTACGTCCCCTTCAGAGTTGTCGGCAAGGCGGCCGCGGCACTCTCCGCGCGCCTCACCACCGAAACCACCGTGAGCTTCCAGGGCGTCGCCAAGCAGAACACCAAGAGCAAAAAAATGGACATCCAGGTCCTGCGCGCCGAAGTCCTCGGCAATCTCGAACTCGGTGAACCCGACAAGGCCGGCAACCGCCTGCCCGTCCACGGCACGAACGCCGCCACCATCGGCGGCAACCTGGTCCGCGACGTGGTCATCAAGACCGTGCCGGTCGACGGCGTGGACACCAGCGTGGCGAACTTCACGGTGGCGCTCAACGAGACCTTCAAGAACCGCGCGGGCGAAACCAAGACCCAGGTCACGTACCTGGATGTCGTGGCCTGGCGCGAGCTGGCCGAAGGCGTCGCCGATCTCAAGAAAGGCGAAGCGGTGATTGTCGAAGGGGGCCTGCTCTACCAGACCCGCCCCAACGACAAGGTTCCCGGCACCTGGTACGAAAACATGCGCTTCGAGGCGGCGAGCGTGCAGCGCGTCGTCAAACCCACCGCCCTCCAGAGCTGAGTGCCCAGGCTCCCTTCGGGGGGCCTTTTTTTTTGCTCCAGGCACCGCCCAGCGCGCCACAGGAACACTCACCGCCCGGCCGGGCGGACCGCCGGGCGGCATGATGAGCTTCGAACCGCTCACGAAGGAGACCCCATGACCACCTTGACCCTGTACGCCCCGAACGGCTTGCCCATCGTCGCCGAAGTCTGGACCCAGGAGGTCCACCAGCCGATCCGCTTCGTGCCTGAAGGCACCGCCCTGGCCGCGTACGAAATCGCCGGACGCACCGTGAATGCCGAGACCTGGCCGCTCGACACCACCAGCGGCGAGTGGCGCCCGACGGTGCGCGACACCGGCAGCCAGGTCCACTGGGTCGATGAGAATGGCCAGTACTGGAGCAACGATGAAGTCAGCTGGGACCAGCCGAGGGACGCGTGAGCGCCCACACCCCGGACCTGTCGGCGCTGCTGGACGCCCGCGTGGCCACCTGGCCCGGCGCGCAGACCTACGAGGTGGGCGGCGCGGTCCGTGACCGGCTGATCGGGCTGAGCTCCAAGGACCACGATTTCTTGGTTACCGGCCTGCCGGCCGAGATGATTCCCAGCGTTTTCGCTGGGGACCGCGTCGATCTGGTCGGCGCGAGCTTCGGCGTGTACAAGATCAGCTTGAAAGCCCCGGACGGGACGTTGACTGAAACGGTCGACGTGGCGCTGCCCCGCACGGAAGTCAGCACCGGCTCGGGGCACCGCGACTTCAGCGTGCAGACCGACCACACCCTGAGCATCGAAACGGACCTCTCGCGGCGGGACTTTACCTTCAACGCGCTGGCCGTGAACGTGCGCACCGGCCAGCTCATCGACCCGTTCGGTGGTGAGGCGGACCTGCACGACAGGCGGCTGCGCTTCGTGGGCGACGCGCACGCCCGCATCACCGAAGACCCCCTGCGGATTCTGCGGGCCTACCGCTTCGCCGTGAAACTCGACCTCAACGTGCCCAGCGGTCCGGACCGGGCGGCGCTGATTGACGCGGCGCCCCTGCTGGACCGTCTGCCGGCCGAGCGGGTCATGGGTGAACTGTGGACCCTGCTGTCCTACCCGCAGGCGAGCGCTGCTGCGCTGGCGCGCACGCTGTACTGGATGCACGCCGACGGCATTCTGGCGCGAATCATTCCCGGATACCGAGCCGCCGCCAGGTACGATCAGAACAGCCGGTACCACGACCTGAACCTGGCCGACCACATGATCGAAGCGGTCGCCCACGCCCAGCGCATCGGCGCGGACCCGGCCACCAAGCTGGCGCTGCTGCTGCACGACCTCGGCAAGCCCGCCACCAGGAGCATCGGCGAGGACGGGAACGCCCATTACTACCGCCACGAGGAGGTCGGCGCGGACCTGGCCCAGCAGATCCTCAGCCAGCTGCGCGCGCCGAACCAAGTCACGGAGGACGTCAGCCAGCTGATTCTTCACCATATGCGCTTCAACCATCAGACGCCGGGAGACAAGGCACTGCGGCGGTTCATCAACGACCTCGGGCCCCTCTGGCGGGCCAGCCTCGATCACCGCTACGCCGACATGCAAGCGCACGGCAACCTCGCGCACACCGAGTTCGGAGACGCCGCCGCCTGGCGAGCAGAGATGATCCGACGCTGCGAAGCCCTCGAGCAGCAGGTCGTGGGACTCAGCGACCACACCCTGGCCCTGAGCGGCACCGACATCCTGCGCCTCACCGGCTGCCCTCCGGGCCGGGCCGTCGGCATCATCAAGCAGCGCCTCACCCAGCGGGTCGTCGACGGGCACGTCCCCAACGACCGCGACGCCCTGATCGCCGAGCTGCTTGCCCCGGGCGACCCCGCCTAACCGCCCCCGCCCCGGGCGGGCCGGCGTTCCGCACCACCGGCCCCGTTTCCCTGGGACGCCAGCCTCCGTCACGTGGCAGCACACCCTTCATCTGCGGGGAAACCCCGCCCCGCAGATCAACGGTCAGGGAATGAAGATCCCATAAACAGCACCAGGCGGCGAGCAGGCAGACCCAAAAGCCCCTCTAGAGCACGTTACACATTGCCCGGCGTGACCACTGCGCCGGAAGACAGGAGACGATCCACAGATGACCCACAAGCCCCAGCACGGTCGCCGTCCCCGTTGCAAGTCCCTCACGCCCGCCAACATCTCGGCGCTGATCACGGCGCTCGCGGCGCTCCTTACCGCCGTCGCCGCGCTGATCACCGCGCTGCACTAACCCCTCAGCTCCCGGCGCGCTCCGAATCAGGGGGCGCGCCGGGGGGGAACCACCTCAGCCCCAGCCCGCACAAGAACCCGCATGAGAAATCAACGCTCACACGTGATGCTCGGCGTGCTCAGAAGCCAGGACGCCCGCATCATCTGGAGACAAGGCGCTGCGGCGGTTCATCAACGACCTCGGGCCCCTCTGGCGGGCCAGCCTCGATCACCGCTACGCCGACATGCCGGCGCACGGCACGCTCGCCCACACCGAGTTCGGCGATGCAGCCGCCTGGAGAACGGAGATGATCCCGCGCTGCGAGACCCTGGAAAGCCAGGTCGTGGGCTTCAGCGACCACACCCTGGCCCTGAGCGGCACCGACATCCTGCACCTCACCGGCTGCCCTCCGGGCCGGGCGGTCGGGGTCATCAAGCAGCGCTTCACCCAGCGGGTCGTCGACGGGCACGTCCCCAATGACCGCGACGCCCTGATCGCAGGACTGCTGTGCCTCGCCCCGCAAGGAGAAACCCCGTAACTCATCCCGGCACGCTTCTGTTCTCCTGTGACGTCAAACAGTTCCTGAACCTGGACGACGGCAGCGACCGGCGGTGAGCTGAAACGGCCCGGCGTCTGGGGCGCAGCCCCAATGCCTGCTGAGCCGCTTCACTCCCCTGGACCATCTTTACCGACTCCTCTTCGCGATAGATTATCTTGTGGGTATCAGTTCCAGACGGCTTTCATCACAGAAATGCTCTACTAGAACCGGCATCTCGCGGACACCCATGAAGTTCTCAAGAGTAGCCAGATGCATCACGTTGCAAATCGAGCTCATTCTGACACTCCGAGCGCTGAAACATGTTCTTCGATCAAAGAGGTCACCATGCTGAATAAGAACGACTTGACGAGAGTAGATCTCAACCACGTTGATCTAAGCTTGTGGTCGGTGAATGAGGGAACGCATGACTACCTCCCTTTGATCTGCGAGGCTCGAAAGCAGGGTGATGTCGAGGCCGCGCATATTTGGGAACTGCTCCATCACGCGGCCATGCCTCTTGTGGATCAAGAGACACGTACCTTCAAGCACCACTGGGCCGGCCCGGAAAGCTTGCCCCGTTTTACAGCGCAAGGCAGGCTTAAAACTGAAGACATTTGTGACCTGGTGACCTTGATGCCTCATGTGCACCATGCAGGCATGCGGGCACGCATCGGAGACATGGCTTGGCACGCAGCGGAGGGGAAAGATCGCAAATATGCGCTGGAGAGTGCCAAGGCAGCGGTCGGGGACTACCTAAAATACGCGAATGACCTGATTGAACACCCCTCTATCTTCGACATGGACATTGCCGACGCGCTGCTCCAAGCGAGAGATCTCGCGCTGAGTGCAGCAAAAAAAGACGATGCCCTTCAAGGTCAAGTCCTGGACGAAACGCTTAAGGTTGTCCGCAATGCTGAGATTCATCCCACGAACCGGTTGCGCCTCCTAGAGGCGCTGAGTGCCGATCAGGTCAATCCCGAAGAGATGGCGCAACTGAGCAGCACAGCCGCACGCCAAGCCGAGGAAGGTGACTATCCTAACCATGACCCGAACTTCACGCCAGCAGCAGGGGTTCGCGCTCAACCCCTTCCATACATTGCAGGGAAGTTGCATGATGTCGCTGCCAAATGGCACCGTCTTCATGGGGATGAGGAGCAGGAACGCCAGGCTAAACTGAACTCCATTGATGTGGAGGTCCGCAGAGCCCGGGCTCAAGCGGCAAAAGGAAACCACATGGGCTCCTCTTTCGCCCTTATGGCAGCCATGAGGCGGCGTCAACAATTGTTGGGTGCCGCAGATGAGAGCGTGACTGCACTGCACCGTGAGGCACGCACCCAAATGGAAGCTGCGCGCCAAGGCCACACGGCCCATACGGAAGATATTACCGCGCTTGTCGATCAGGCCCGGCCCGGCGTCATCACGCTGCTTCAAGGAAAAAACTTACGAGAGGCCCTCTATGTCCTCTCTCAGTTGCCTTCTTTCCGTCCAGAGACTGAGGTAGAGCGATTGACGACAGAGGACTTGAACTCAAGTGTGTTGACCAAAATGTTTGGTCGCGTCGAATTGAGCGCCGATGCCCGTGTAACGTCCATCTCGGACGGGCAGGGCGACGAACAGTTCAGCCACTGGCGTGCCGAGTTTCAGAACATGATCCGTCAAACGTATGTCCACACGACGGTCAACACGGCGCGCGAGTTTATTCGTGAACAACACCATCCAACCGTTCAGGAGGTGGCCGATGCTATCGGCGGAGCCCCTCTCATAGGGCCTGAAGATCATACAAGTGTCATTCGCGGAATTCACGCCGCATTGATCGGGGATAATCTGGTCGCGTCACACCTCCTTGTTCCCCGTCTGGAAACTGTGTTCCGGCGAGTTCTTGACCAAACAGATGGTCGACTCGCTTCCGTCGTCAAGAGCGATGGAACGGAAGACGTGCGGATGCTCAAACCGATGTTGGAGACTCCTGAATACCGTAGAAGGTTAAACGAATATTTTGGCCGGGACTTGATGTTTGAGGTTGAGACGTTTTTTAACAGTAAGCCTGGCCCGAATACGCGCAATGCCCTATGTCATGGTTTCGCACCAGATGCTTTCTATCAGGACTGGCCGGGAGTCATTGCTACCCATCTACTGATGCAGGTGTATCTCACTCTCCCGAACCAGCAGCGGAGTGCTGAAACGCCAACGGACAGGGATCCTGTTCTTGAGGTACCGCCCGCTAAACAAGTCTGAATACCAAATGGGGGGTCATGATGCGAGGAACTGTTGCGAAAACTCCTGATGTCTGTGATTAGCGTTAGCGGGTAAGGCTGATTAGAACCGCGACGGGGTTCTGACCGCGCAACCGCGCGGTCTCCACCGTGGACTTGATCCGCATGAACGTCTGTGCGCCGATCGCGTTCTTGCTGCACTGCGAGACTTTCCTGGCCATCACCACGGTCCGCAAGCTCCGTTCAGCCGCGTTGTTCGTCGGGGGAAGGTCCGGGTCCTTCAGAAACCGCCACAACCGATCCAGCACATCCTGCTTCAGGATGCCCAGCCGGAGGCGCTCGTTCGCTTTTGACTTCAGCGGTGCCCGGTTCAGCAGGGCGTCCAAGCGCAGGGTGAGTTCCTCACCCTGCTGCGCGTACTCTTCCCGCGTGCACACTCCCTTCATCACGTCCTGGTGCAGTCGGATGCCATCCCGGAAGACCTGCGCGACCCGCTGTCCGTACAGTTCTCCACGCCCACGGCGACCCTGCTCTCCGGCGGCGACCTCATCCGCGTTGCGGATGAGGTGCGCCAGACACTTCTGCTGCCGAACCCCCTCCAGGAAGCGACTGTCGTAGGAGGAGAAGCGGTCACTGACCAGGACGCCCGCGAAGTTCTGTCCCAGCCCTTCCCGAAGTTCCACGTTGGTGTGTCGCAAGTTCGCACGGAACACCACGGTGTTCGCACTGCGGAACGCCCCTACCCAAGCGTTCTGGGTGCCGATCCGCCAGCCGGTATCGTCGTGATGCACGAAAGAAGCCTGTTGCACGTGTGTCTGTAGGGCATCGACGTGCGCGGCGAGGGGGCTGCCGTCGGCCGCAAGCCGCTGTGCGGTCTGCGTGATTGCACTCTGCGTGACCTGTACGCCGACCAGGAGGTTTATGACCCGCCCGATTCGGCGGACAGGCAGCCCCACCTCGTGATGCAGGGTCTGGAGGGTCGCGTGCAGGACAGGCCCGAGTCGATGGGCGGTCGCGCCGACCTGATCAGCCTTCAGGGCGGGATGGTCACCACGCACCGCGTGGTGACACTGGGGGCAGTCCATGACGGGCACGTGGTACTCGGTGACCTGCACGGCGTTCTGAGGGGCGAGTTCCGTGACCCAGGCTTTGTCGTGACGGGTGAAGATCAGCGGTCCTGTGAACCCGCAGCGAGGGCAGGTGTTGGGTGTATCGACCTGTACGGTCTCGGTGACCTGTTGCGGCATGGGTGGTGACTTGTGCTCGAAGCGACCTTCACCAGGACGCCGTCCTGGTGATTTGGGTTGGGCAGTGCGCGTCTCCCGACTGAAGGGTGCGGCGTACTTGCGGGCCTGTCGTTCCAGCTCTTCAATCCGCTTCTTCAGACGGACATTTTCGGCCTGAAGCGCTTTGTTCTCCGCGATCAACTGGTCGATCTGCTCGGACTGGCGACGGATGATCTCGAAGAGATCTTTCTCAGTCACCTTGGAACCCATGGGCAGCATGGTAACGGCAAGGGTGCCCGACTTCCAGCCGGGCACCCTGGGAGGCGCTAATCACAGACCTCCTGATGATACAGGTGAACAAAGAAGATACGCCAGAGGTATCAACAAGCGACAAACAACAACGTGCTTCACCTTCTTGTCCGTCGCCGTCTTCACCAGCACGGCATTTGCTGTCCCAACTGAGCGTACGTTGGCCCAGATATGCCGCAGCACTGTAGATGCCACCATGGCGCTGGCCTACAAGACGGGGGACCGCATCGAAGCAAATGAGGGCATCAAGTTTTTTCACAGTACCGCGGTGCGGGGTGCACTGGTGCTGATCCTGGAAAAAGCGAAAGCCCGTCAGAAGAAGTCGCCACAAACTGCACTCAATTGCGTTGCGATTGCGCAGGACGTTTACCGAGAAGTTGTGAAATCACCCAAATATTACGAGCTCATGGACAGCGCTTCAGACCGCTACACCGACTGAGTCGCTGCGGTACAGGATCCACCGGCACTCATCACATACGACCACCGTAGAGGCAAAGGGTCAGGCACGTTGGCCTAACCCTTTGTTTACCAGACGTCCCAAAGGATGCCGGTGGTGTGAACGTTGAGATTGACGCTTTCCGCGCCGTCGATGTCTCCGCGGACGGCCAGGTGTTCGGCCATCTTGCCGGCGTGCCGGCGGGCGCGGTGGTGGGCGCGGCGGTAAGGTTTTACGCCGCCCTGGAACGATCGGCGCTCGAGCAGACGCTTCATCTGCTGGCGGCGTTCGCGCGCTTCGGCTTCCTGGAGCGCCCAGGTGTCGGCGCTCCGGCGGTATTCGGGGCCGGTGCGGTGGACAAAGCGGACGACGAAGCGCGGTGAGGTGGTTTTGGTGGTGCAGTCGTACAACGCGGAGGTGTCGATGGTGCTGTATTCCGCTTCGCGCTGATGATCACGGCGTTCCTGACGGGTCTGATGCTGCCAGCGCTGTGCCTCTACGAGGGTGTGAAACGGCGTGGACCGCAGGATCTGCCGGGTCCCGGGGCGCTGGTCGCCGTACTCGGCGCAGTGCGAGAGACCGAAGAACGGCAGGTGGTGATTGGCGAGGTTGCGCTCGATGAGGCGGCGGGTCTGGGTGGTGCGGCGGTGCATCGTGTATCCCATGTGAAGGCCCTCCTGTAACGGCCCTACGTGGGATGAGCGTGGATACTCGGCATGCGGCCTCCTGGGGGGCGTCGGTGGTGACGATGATACCTGCCGTGGTGCTGATCTACGCTTCTTGGCGTACGGCGGACGCCGGAGGAGATGATCCGGCGCTGCGAACCCCTCGAGCATCAGGTCGTGGCCTTCAGCGACCACACCCTGGCCCTGAGCGGCACCGACATCCTGCACCTCCCCGGCTGCGCTCCGGGCCGGGCGGTCGGTATCATCAAGCAGCGCCTCACCCAGCGGGTCATCGACAGGCAGGTCACTAATGACCGCGACGCCCTGACCGCGGAACTCCAACGCGGCGCGACACCAGGAGAAACCTCATGATCCTCTTCACGCTGTTCACAGCCGCGCTGCTCGCGCATCCCACGCGGCCACTCCCACTCAGCCACGTCACCTCACCTCAGCCCCGGCCCGCACGAGGACGCGCATGAGCAATCAACGCTCGCGCGTGATGATCAGCGTGGCGGCGCGCCAAAACACCCGCATCATCTCCGGAGCCAACCAGATCATGCCGGGGCACAAAGAAACCCTCGAAGCGCTCGAAGCACGCAACAAAGCCGGGCAGGAAGCCGACCTCGCCGCCGGACGGGCTCCCGGCAGCTGGTACCTGGCCCGGAAGGCAGACGTCCCTGAGCTTCCCAAGCCCTACTCGACCAACCGCCGCGGCCGCCGCGATCAGAAACACAACCGGTTTCGCAACACCTGAACACCAACAGCGCACAACCAACAGGCTGACTGAACGAGCTCCCGAAAGGGAGCTTTTTTCATGCCAGGAAACGGCGAAAAGCAACCGCAAACGGCACAACAGCACACCGCGTTCACCGCCCAGACCGCCGGGCGGAAAGCAGGCAGGCATCAAGGGTCAGCAACCCAGACCGCACCGGAGACACCGGACGCGGCCCGCTCACCCAGGAGACTCACATGAACAGCATAAACCGCATTAATTTGACCGGCAGCATCGTTCGCACGCCGACCTTGATTCACAACAACGGCACCGACGTGCTGCTCGGCACCATCGGCGTTCGCAGCACCATCAACGGCAAGCCCACCCAGAGCTACGTCCCCTTCCGAGTCGTGGGTAAGGCCGCGACTGCCCTCTCCGCGCGCCTCACCGCCGAAACCACCGTGAGCTTCCAGGGCGTCGCCAAGCAGAACACCAAGAGCAAAAAGATGGACATCCAGGTCCTGCGCGCCGAAGTCCTCGGCAATCTCGAA
>Ga0160427_10002860_pt1 | contig 10271 bp, 4 predicted proteins | sample SolpanmetagenomL_FD_108194 | JGI IMG/M metagenome (GOLD analysis project Ga0160427, IMG submission 108194) | Solar panel surface microbial communities from Lawrence Berkeley National Laboratory, California, USA - L | ecosystem: Engineered > Built environment > Solar panel > Unclassified ...
ACCAGGACGGGGTTGAGCGTGAAGCGCTTGGCCAGGAGCATCGGCGTGATCACCTCGCCTTCGGCGACATGGATCAGCATGTAGAGCCCCGCGGGCAGGAGCGCGAACCAAGGCCAGTCGAGGCTAAGCACGCCCACGACGAAGAAGATCACGATGCCGGCCAGGGGTCCGAGGATCGGGATGAAGTTCAGAAGGAACGCCGTCGCTCCCCAGAGCAGCGGCGTGTCCAGGCCGCAGGCCCACATGGCAAGGCCCGTCACCACGCCGACGAGGGCGTTCATAATGGTGATGGTGACGAGGTACCCCGTGATGTTGGTCTCGATCTCCTGGGCAATCGCCACCGCCTGACGCTTGTTGGAGAAGGTCGGCAGCACCTCGACGAACCCGCGCAACAGTCGGTCACCCGAGGCGAGAAGGAAGAAGAGCAGGACCATCGTCGTGAAGAAGCGCGACAGGATGGTGGCGGTGCCGCTCATCAGGTTGCCCGCCAGCGTCGAGGCGGGCTTTGCGGTGACGATCTCGCCCGCGCCCTCGTGCCTGTTGGCCGCGGCGATGTTTTCCAGGGCCTGCAAGCCTTGCTGCAGCACGTCCAGGGGTCGGCGTAGCGCTTCGACGCGCTCCCTCAGGAGCGGCAGGCTCTCTGGCGCGCGTTGGATCCAGCCCGACGCGGGTATGGAGGCCGTGAAGCCGACGCCGGCGATGGCCCCGAACACCACCAGGATGAGAAGGGCCGCGGCGAGTGCCTTCGGCAATCGAAGCTGCTTGTGCAGCACCCGCATGGCCGGCGCGAGCAGAAGCTTCAGGACGAGCGCGAGGACGATGGGCAGGATGAGTTCCTGGCCGACGTAGAGGGTGTAGACGACCGCAAGGAGGCTCAGCACCAGGATACCCGCGGAGCGAACGCCCTGCGGGACGGCTTCCCCCGTGGCGACGGCCTCCCGCGCCTCACGCTCCCGGCGCTCGTCCGTCCGTCCATCATCGAGCGACGGTTGGACCGCGCCTTGCTCTCGCGTGATCGCCACATCCTCCTCCTGCATTCCTCGTTCGACGACAACGGAGGGCAGGACTGGATGATCCGAACCCGGATGTGCCCAAGCGGAGCCATCGTTGCTACGGTTCCCGCTCGACGCTGCGTCGATGGAAGCAGGCCCGACCATCTCCGTCCGACGGCGAACATCGCGCTCGTGCAGAGGTTGGTGTCGCGGGGCGTGTCGCCCTTGTCCCCGCCACGCGGGCTTACGGAGATCGATCATGCCGAGCGAGGAGAACACCGCCCACTACGACGGCCCGTCCGGCGGTTGGGGGTCGGTGCGCGGCATCTCCCGCATCTTCGGCAAGGAATGGGCGACGCCGCTCGCGACCGAGACGCTGTTTCGCCAGAACAAGCCCAAGGGCTTCATGTGCGTGTCCTGTTCCTGGGCGAAGCCTGCGAACTACCATCCTTTCGAGTTCTGCGAGAACGGCGCCAAGGCGACCCTCTGGGAGCTGACGAGCCTGCGCTGCACGCCCGAGTTCTTCGCCGAGCACACGGTCACCGAACTCCGCGAGTGGTCGGACCACGACCTGGAGCAGCAGGGCCGCCTGACGCACCCGATGCGGTATGACCCTGCGACGGACAAGTACGTGCCCTGCGACTGGGACGAGGCCTTCCGCGAGATCGGCTCGGAGCTCAGGCTCCTCGACCCGAAGTCAGTGGTCTTCTACGCGTCGGGCCGGGCCAGCCTGGAGACGTCCTACCTCTACGCGCTCTTCGCCCGGCTCTACGGGTGCAACAACCTGCCCGATAGCTCGAACATGTGCCACGAGACGACCTCTGTGGCGTTGAAGAAGGTCATCGGCGCCAGCGTCGGCACGGTCGTGTTCGACGACCTTCAGAACTGCGACGCGATGTTCTTCTTCGGCCAGAACACCGGATCGAACTCGCCACGCTTCCTGCACCCGCTGCAGGAGGCGGCCAAGCGCGGCGTGCAGATCGTCACCTTCAACCCCGTGCGGGAGAAGGGGTTGGAGTTCTTCACCAATCCGCAGAGCCCGGTGGAGATGCTGACCGGGAAAGAGACACGCATCAGCACGCAGTACCACCAGGTCCGCCCCGGCGGGGACATCGCCGTGCTGATGGGCATCTGCAAGCACGTCTTCGCCGCCGACGACGCCGCCAGGGAACAGGGCCGGCGCGTGCTCGACGTCGACTTCATCCAGCAGCACACGAGCGGCCTAGATGCGTTCGAGGCGAAGGTGCGTGCGACCTCCTGGGAGGAGATCGAACGTGAGTCGGGACTAAGCCGTGAGGACATCGAGGCCGCCGGCCAGGTCTACGTCGAGGCCGACCGGGTGATCGGCATCTATGGCATGGGCCTGACCCAGCACATGAACGGCTTCGAGAACGTCGCGCTCTTCGTCAACCTGCTGCTCCTGAAGGGCAACATCGGCCGCGACGGCACCGGCATCTCGCCGGTGCGGGGCCATTCCAACGTCCAGGGCCAGCGCACGGTCGGCATCTCGGAGAAGCCAGAACTCGTGCCCCTCGACAAGCTCGCCGAGCAGTTCGGCTTCGAGCCGCCGCGCGACAAGGGCATGAACACGGTCGAGGCCTGCGAGGGCATCCTGTCGGGTCAGGTGCGGAGTTTCTTCGGCCTCGGCGGCAACTTCGTCCGGGCCATCCCGGACCGCGACCGGATGGAGAAGGCCTGGACGGGCATGCGCCTCACGGTCCAGGTCGCGACGAAGCTTAATCGGTCGCATCTCATCAACGGCGAAATCGCCTACCTGCTGCCATGCCGAGGTCGGACCGAGGAGGACATGCAGGCCAGCGGTCCCCAGGCCGTCAGCATGGAGGACACCTTCAGCAACATCCTCGGCTCGTTGGGCCGCCGCAAGCCTGCGAGCGAGCACCTCAAGTCGGAGACCGACATCGTGGCGGGCTTCGCCAAGGCGACGCTGAAGCCGAACCCGAAGGTTACCTGGGACGCGTGGGTCGGCGACTACGCCCTCATCCGAGACGAGATCGCCGAGACCTATGCGGAGGAGTTCCACGGCTTCAACGACCGCATGTGGACGCCCGGCGGCTTCTACCGGGGCAACTCGGCGCGCGAGCGGATCTGGAAAACCGAGAGCGGGAAGGCGACCTTCACCACGCCGAAGCAGATGACGGCCGTAGGCTTTTCCGAGGCGCCCGGCCGCTATCGGCTGATCACGATGCGCTCGAACGACCAGTTCAACACGACCATCTACGGCTACAGCGACCGCATGCGCGGGATCGAGGGGACGCGCGACGTGCTCCTCATTAACCCCGACGAGATGAAGCGCGCGAACCTGCACGAGGGGCAGGCGGTTTCCCTTGTCGGCGATGCGGAGGACGGGGTGGAGCGAACGGTGTCCGGCCTCAAGGTCGTGCCGTTCTCGCTGCCGGACGGATGTCTGGGCGCCTACTACCCGGAGATGAACCCACTGATGCCGCTGTCGCATCACGATGGCCCGTCGAAGACGCCGGCAGCCAAGTCCGTGCCGGTCCGTATCCGGGCCACCGCCGAAACCGGTTTGGTGACCGAGCGGCGGGAGCCTCCGGGGCATTCGACCGACCCTGTCTGACACGTGCCCGGCCTGAGCGCACCGACCGCCACCCGGATGGCGCCTCGTCGGCGTCTTCCGACCCTCACCGATCTTCGAACGTGCCCTAGTTCATGACCCCAGCCTGGCTTCACGCCCTTGCGACGGCCTGCCTCCTGCTGGGGGCGGCCTGCTCGCTTCTCGTTTCCGTCGACGTGATCCGCCGCCCGCAGCATATGACGGTGATGAACGTCGTCTGGCCGGTCACCGCGCTGTTCGGCACGGTCGCGGTGGTCGGGGCCTATGTCCGCTATGGGCGCCTCGCCACGATGGAGGCGCACCACGCGGCGATGGAGCGGGACGAAAAACCGCCGAACATGACCGGCACGCTGTTCCCGATGATGGTGGGCAAGGGGGCGCTCCACTGCGGTGCCGGCTGCATGCTCGGCGACGTCCTCGCCGAGTGGCTCGCCTTCCTGGTGCCGGCCGTGGCGATCTGGTTCGGCTGGCAGAGTCTGTTCGCCGAGAGGATGTACGCCGTCTGGGTGCTCGACTTCCTGTTCGCCTTCGGGCTCGGCATCGTCTTTCAGTATTTCGCCATCGTGCCGATGCGCGGGCTCCCGCCGGGCCAGGGCATTGTCGCTGCGCTTAAGGCCGACACCCTGTCCCTCGTTGCCTGGCAGGTCGGCATGTACGGCTTCATGGCCCTGGCGCAGTTCGTTATCCTACCGGCGCTCGGCGCACCCAGGGCGGAGGTGAACACTGTCGAGTTCTGGTTCATGATGCAGGTCGGGATGGTGGCGGGCTTCGCCACGGCCTACCCGGTGAACTGGTGGCTCGTCTCGTCCGGCATCAAGGAGCGCATGTGAAGCCGTTCCCGGCGCGGGAATAGCCCGCGTCGGCGGTCCGCCCGCACTGGGATATTCGTCTTCGGCATACGCGAACGTTCCTAGCCCCTCAACCGTTGAGACTTGCCTTGCGAGCTTCCCACGTTCGCGGACGTGGAGCCCGTGGATGCCCGCAATCGCCAGGACCGAGTTCGCGACGTCGGATACCCCGCTGCCCTCCGATAAGGGACAGGGTTCGAAGACGGGCTTCTGGGCGCTGACCCTCGGCTCGGTCGGCGTAGTCTACGGCGACATCGGTACCAGCCCGCTCTACGCCCTGAAGGAGTCCCTGCACGCCGCCGCCGGAGGGGGGCACGCACCGACCCGCGAGATGGTCTTCGGCGTCGTCTCGCTGATCCTCTGGGCGCTCATCCTCATCGTTACGCTCAAGTATGTGCTGTTGGTGATGCGGGCCGACAACGACGGCGAGGGCGGCACGCCGTCCCTGGTGGCGCTGGCCCAGCGCGCGCTGGGCCATTCCGGCGGGTTCGTCATCGTGCTGGGCATGGTCGGCGTTTCGCTGTTCTTCGGCGACGCCATCATCACGCCGGCCATGTCGGTGCTCTCGGCGGTGGAGGGGCTGAAGCTGGTGACCCCGGCCACCGATCCGTACGTCCTGCCAATCAGCCTCGCCATCCTGATCGGCCTGTTCGCAGTCCAGAGCCACGGGACGGCGCGGGTGGCAACCTTCTTCGGCCCCCTCACGGCGTTCTGGTTCATCGTCATGGCGCTTGGCGGCCTGAGCCACCTCGTCGACGATCCGAGCATTCTGGGTGCGCTCAATCCCGCCTACGGCATTTCCTTCATCCTGAGCCACGGCACGGCCGGCCTGCTGGCGCTCGGTGCCGTGTTCCTCGCTGTGACCGGGGCGGAGGCGCTTTACGCAGACATGGGACACTTCGGTCGCACGCCGATCCGCGCGGCCTGGTTCGGGCTGGTGCTGCCGGCGCTCGCGCTGAACTATCTCGGCCAGGGAGCCATGCTGCTCGCCCACCCCGAGCGGATCGAGAATCCGTTCTTCCTGCTCTATCCGTCCTGGGCGCTGCTGCCGATGGTGCTGCTCGCCACCGTGGCAACCGTCATCGCCAGCCAGGCGGTGATCACCGGCACTTTCTCGATTACACAGCAGGCGATGCAACTCGGCCTGCTGCCGCGTATGCGCGTCCTGCGCACCTCCGAGACCGAGAAGGGGCAGATCTACATCCCGCGGGTGAACTGGTGGCTTCTCATCGCAGTCGTGTTCGTCGTGGTGCTGTTCAAGTCGTCGAGCGGCTTGGCGGCGGCATACGGCATCGCGGTCACCGGGGACATGGTGATCACAGCCTGCCTGCTGTTCGTCGTCGCCTGGAAGGTCTGGCGCTGGTCGCCAGCGGTCGCGGCCGCGGTCATCGCGCCGTTCCTGTTAATCGAAATGGTGTTCCTCTCGGCCAACGCTCTCAAGATCCTCCATGGGGGCTGGATGCCTCTTACGATTGGTGCCGGCCTCGTCACGGCGATGTGGACCTGGCGACGCGGTTCAGCCCTGATCGCCGAGGAGATCCACCGTCGGCGCGTGCCGCTGTCCGAGTTCACGCGGATGGCCGAGACCGGCTCGATCCAGCGGGTGCCGGGAACGGCCATGTTCCTGACTGGCACGCCCGGTGATACCCCGGGCGCCCTGATGCACAACGTCAGGCACAACCGGGTGCTGCACGCGAAAAACTTCATTCTGCACGTCGTCACGGAGGACCTGCCACGCGTGGCCGACGCCGAGCGCGTCGCCGTGAAGAAGCTGTCCGACGCCTTCTCCTGCGTGACGGTACGCTTCGGGTTTACCGAACTGCCCGACCTTCCCCGCGCCCTGGCGGCCGCGGGTCTGGACAAGGGCGACCTGTCGTACTTCCTGACGCGGCGGGTGCTGGTGGCCTCGCCGGAGACGGGCATGCCGGTGTGGCAGGACAGGCTTTACATCTCCATGGCTCGTGCGGCCACGGACGCGTCCCGCTACTTCCGCATTCCGGTGGACAGGGCTGTCGAGATCGGCGCCCGGATCGATATTTGATCCTGGGGAGTCCGGGCGTGGTCGAGGACGCTTTCGGTCCATTGTGTGCAGTCCAGCTGGCGCCGATTGGAGAGATCTCAAGACGTAACACTCTGAGGTCATCCGAACTCACGCCGCCTTCACGCTTGCCAGAAACTCATGGACTTCGCGCCCCAGCTCGGTCGAGTACCGAGCGAGCTCGTGTGCGGCGCTAAGCACCTGCGTCGAAGCTTGCTCGGTGTCACCGGCACCCTGACGGACCTCCGATACGCCTAGTGTCACCGCCTGAGTTGCCTGTGCGGCTTGGCTTACGTTCCGTACGATCTCCTGCGTGGCCGCACCCTGCTCTTCCATCGCAGCCGCCACACTCGTGCCGATGCGGCTCATTTCGGAGATCGTCTGCGCAATCGCTTGGATCGCCTCCACCGCTTGAAGTGTCTGACCCTGGATCGATGCGACCTGATTGGAGATCTCGCTCGTCGCTTGAGCCGTCTGTCCGGCCAACGCCTTCACTTCCGAGGCCACGACCGCAAAGCCACGACCCGCTTCGCCGGCCCGCGCCGCCTCGATGGTGGCGTTGAGCGCCAGCAGGTTCGTCTGCTGGGCGATGCTCGCGATCATGCTCACGACAGTGCCGATCTTTTCGGCCCCGTCTGCTAGCCCCTGCACGATGCCGTCGGTGCGCTTGGCGTCTTCTGCAGCCTGTTGAGCGATGGTCGAGGAGCGGTTCACCTGATCGGTGATCTCATGGACGGATGCCGACATCTCTTCCGTGGCAGCCGCCACCGTCTCGACGTTCGATGAGGTCTGTTGGGCGGCCAGAGCGGCACGCGTCGTCTGCTGCGTTGCCGCGGCAGCCGTCTGGCTCATGGACAAGGCCGTCGTCTCCATCTCGGATGCCGCATCGGACAGCCCGTGGGTCAGCTTCGAAACCGTGGCCTCGAACGTCCGGGTGAGGGCTTCGAGGCGTTCAGTCCGTTCCATCCTAACGACGCTCTCCTCGGCTGTGGCCCAGTCGATGGATTGTTTGGCAATGAGTTCGTCCTTGAATACTTGGACTGAGCGGGCCATCGCACCGAGTTCGTCCTGCTTCTCACTTCCCGGAATCGCGACGGACAGATCTCCAGCCGCAAGGGTTTGAACCGCCGCCGACAAGGCACCGAGCGGGCGCGCAACGCGCTCGACAACCAGCCAGAGACAGATCCCCGCGCCACAGAGGCTCAGGAGCAGGAGGGCACAGGAAGCAGCAAGATTCGTCTGCTCGGCGCTCAGGACATCGGCCACATGCGCTTCGCTGGCCTCATTGGCCGCATACAAGACGCCTAGAAGAGCGCCGAGCTGGGGTGTTGTTGTGTCGACCCATTGCTTGGTGGTCAGGGTGTAGGGCGCACTAGCATCGCTCGACTGCTTGATCGAGTCCGCTAGCGGCCTGAAGCCGCCGAAGTATTGGGTCTGAGCCGCCGCCTTGGCACGGCCGATGGCCGGATGAGTGACGTCGTCCGGTGTCAAGTTGGCAAGCTGCTGCCAAAGCAGATCGACACGTGTCCGAACTCCAACGTTGGCAGAAAGTAGCTCCGGCGTGATCGCGACGCCAGCGGTGATAGACTGCGACAGGTTCGAACGCTCGAAGCCCGCGATGTCGCGCATGCGCCAGCCGAGTTCCTTCACGGTGGCCAGTCGCGCCAGCACCGGATCGGTGGAGGCCGAGCTATGCAGGGCGGAGAACCACACCTTCAGGGCGGCATTCACCGACTCCGTGATCACCGGCACGAACGTCTTGCGCAGAGCTTCGTCGCGCTGATCGCGCGGCAGCTTCACCGCGTTGTCGGCTTGCTGACGCAGCGTGTTGGCCTTTTCCAGAGCCGCGTTCAGATCGCGCATGGATGTATCACGGCCGGGGAACTCCTTGCTTGTAAGGGTTGCCAGCCCTGCGCCAAAGTTCTCACGCACGGCCTTGCGGCGCAGCTCGACCTCCGCAAGCACGGCTGGAGGGGCAGGGTCGGCGGCCTGGAGAGCATTGTTGGTGGCGAGACGCTCCATCAGCACCTCAAACAGCCCGGCGATGAACTGATTGGCTCCGGTGTTGAAGGCCTGCACGTCCGACGCTTGACGATAGGACCGCCACGCTTCGAAGCCTCGATAGCTGATCGTGCCGAGCAGGATCATGCTCAGACCGACAACCGAAGTTATGATCAGCCGCCTGGTGTTGTTAAGCATCGCTGTCTCGCCAAGTATTAAATGATTGTTCTGTTGGACGGTAGGGCATTTATCTTAAAAATGTTCTATGTATAAAGTGCTTGGCGCCATCGGATTTTGCAGCCTGCCGTTTTTTATGAAGGCAAGGAGCGCCTAAGGGGTGCATGACTACCGAAGGTACGACGTCACCGACGATCCTACAGAAAGATACAGCTTTCAACGCTTTGGATTGTCGGGCTTCAGACAGCGTCACAAAGCTCAGGTAGATGACTGACGTCTCTCTATCCCAAGGAGTTCTTGTAAAATGCTTTGGGGAATAAGTGCTTCCCGAGTTGGGGCGCGAGCGTGTCAGCGCCGCAGGTCCTGAAGCATCAAGGGTCTTTCTTGAAAGCTATGAGGCGTTCCGACTAAACTATTGAAGCGGCCTCGGGGGGCTCTTTGAAGAGGAGCTTGCGCGTTAGATGCATGATGCTCAACCCGCATCATGTGAATAATTTCAGCATCTTTGAGCGAGCTGTCAGTTGCGTGCGACGGCTGACTTCGAGCGGCGATCAAGCGAGATGCGATAAGCTCGTGTGCGGGCAATGAGCAGCGGGTCGTCCGAGGCTGCAATTCCCCCCACTAGATTGAGGGGGGTGAAGAACAGGGGCTGCTGTGAACCCTTAGATACGAGGGCGCGGAGCGTTAGGGTTCCAATCTCCAGGACTGGACGATCGTCCGCCCATGCGGTTGACCCATCCCGGATCGGATCACCAGGTGCCGGGATCTGAACCAGGAGCCGGAACTCGGCAGGGGCAACCTTCAGCCGCTCGGCGAGATCCTGCGAGAGGAAGTTGGGCACGCGCTGTGCTGCCTCGGACGCGGATAGGTGAGCTTGGCCAAGTACCGGCTCGATGCGGTAGCGGCCATATTGCTCAACTCCTGCGGCGTTGATGAACCTAAACGCATCCACTCCATAGAAAGCCTCCGTGGCATAGCTGACGGGAGCTGGCTTCGGTGCGTCGATGAACGCTTTGGCGGCGGCGTGGGTCGCGAGAAAGGACGCAAGAACGCCGGGATCTTTCGCTCCGACGGCCTTGAGGAAGGTCAGGAAGTCCTCCGGGGTGGAGACCGGAAAACCATTGTAAGAGTGCGCGACGATGTCAGTGTCCTCTCCGTCAGGCAGGATGAACTTGATCGCCATGCCTCGCGGGCTGCCGCTTGGGTCTCCGTCGACGCGAGCAGGGGTGCTGGCAAAGTTTGAGAACCTGACCACAGCAGGAACCGTCGTACCCTGAAAATGGGGGGCACGGCTCAGGGACTTGGCGTTCGCTGATGCGGTGAAGTTGCCTTCGCAGAGGACGCCTTGACCATGGACAGCTCTCATGCCGGCGTGAGGCCCGGCGAAGATCGCGTCGAAAGCGGCAACGATGCCTTTGGCGACTTCCATCTGGCTCATCGTGGAAGCTGCCTGCTCTTCGGCGACGAGCAGCGTGGTCGACGACAGCACGAAGGCAGCACCGGCGGCGAGCTGGCGAACGAGGAAGCGAGGCCGGAAAAACCGAGTCTGAGGCTTACGCACGATCTGAACTCTTAAGCGGGGCATCGGAGCGATGACGACAGGCGTGACAGATCCTTCGCCA
>Ga0160427_10002861_pt1 | contig 10270 bp, 10 predicted proteins | sample SolpanmetagenomL_FD_108194 | JGI IMG/M metagenome (GOLD analysis project Ga0160427, IMG submission 108194) | Solar panel surface microbial communities from Lawrence Berkeley National Laboratory, California, USA - L | ecosystem: Engineered > Built environment > Solar panel > Unclassified ...
CAAGATCAACAGACATCAAAAGAACACAACGAGGGACTTCTCAGATGCAAAAAGATTGTGGACAAACCGCGAATCGAACGCGGAACCACTTCCATGGTTTCCAGTGACACTCTTACGAGGTGTATGCTAAGGAAGGATCACTAGAAAGATGTTAGGGGTTGTTTTGAAGACATCTTGATATCGGTTTGTTACTTACTACCATTAGACCATATGCCCATTTGATGAGAGGTAAGCCATGTTTTAGCATTATCAATCCCATTACTAATAGCATCTGTTGGTTCGTGTTGATGTTGTGAAGTCATGCCACACATATTCATGTGTCGTTCATATGGCAACGTAACAAGAACAGCCTTTTCTAAGCCAATCGCAAGATCATAAAATTCAACAGCTCTCCTTGAATGTATCCTGCTATCATATTAAATATCTAAGACCAGAGTAACATGTTGAACAGTATCTTTGATGCTTTCGATTCATATCGGAAAATTAAGTCGAGATATATCTAGACATTGAAAAACATATATACATCTTGATTTAGATATACCATACTCGAGTATTAAATACAGGTTTCAAAATATTATCGTAATTATATCAAAAATTGAAAGTATCGTCTACTTAGTATACTACGTCCTGACTTCTGTACCTTACTCAAAAGAGTATTTAAATCTAGTACGTATAAGTTGATATAATATGAAACACATATTAATTATCACTATAAGCATTATATTGAAATTTTCATAAGTTTGCTATATAATACGATCATATATTTATAGACAGTCTTGAAAGATTAAAGTAGTTGCGCAGCGGTTCTAATTACCAGAACTTGAGGTATATGAACTAAAAGATAGCGCGCTATAACAGTTAAGTAGGTATGGAGCCTAGTACCTCTAGGATAAGGATTATCTACTATAATTATACCTACTACTATTACCTTGCATCTTTCTTCATGTTTTGTATTGAGGTTCCTCTACTTTTGGTCCTTTCTTCCGTACTTTGCTCAAACTGACTAGCTACAATAAAATAGAAGAGTAATTAAATTCCCTGAGTTGTATACACTCTTATAATACAACATGATATATACACATACTGATAGAATTTAACTGATTGAAGAGCCTTTATTTATCTTATAAGAACTATATAAAAGATGGTGAAAGTTTCTTAAAGTTTCCTTAGTAAGTGAGAAGTTTTCATCTCCTAAAAAAAATACTATGTATCTTTTGAAATGCTAAATTCTACTCAAATTTGTAAAAATAAAACAAAGGCTCAGCTAAAAAGACAATCCACAAGTCCTATAGATGGAAAATTCTCTTATTGTATATGTCTCCCTTTTGCAATCACCCTTAAGTATTAAGTCAATTCATTTAACAACTTTTGTGAGCATTGTATTTTTTTGTTTTATATTACTCTTTATATTATCGTGGCAAAGGACTCTTGTATTTATTCTTCAACAGCAACGTGTCACGTTCACATATCCCATAGTATCTCTTTTCTGTATTGTCATCTAATGATGATAACTTTTGGTCTAGAAATATAATTCTCTCCTCCATAATTGCTTCAGTAATTTTCTAGAATACAGTGAAATCTATGTGAGTAGAAACTCGAGAATAAGTATTGAAGTTTATATATTGTGCAATGAGACGTGGTGTTTACGTTCCTTATATGCACATAGCTAATATATCGAGATACATCATCTTGAATATCTCGAAAGTCTTGACCAACTGCAATAAATCTGCAACTCTATCTTCGCTCTCTCTCACTCATCTCACAGCAACTTCTAGAATTTTAAGATAGTGTTAGACTGGTTACGCCACTTGCAGGCGTTTCCATGTGTAAATGATTGGAGTATTTAATGACATCTAGTGACAATGATTCGTTCTTTACCTCGCATGAAAGCAACGCATGTCTGATGTGGATATTGCTGAAAATCCACATACAAGTTTCATAGACATGGGATTGATGGTTTCATCTGGATAGTTATTTAATAATTAACTACCAACAAGGATCAGAGCGCTGAGCGAAGCGATGAGGTAGTCAAAAAAAGGCAAAGGACAGCCAGTAAAGTTACCATAGCATCTAGCGTGCTGTACATATTACAGTCTTGAGTCTGGATTCTTTGCCTTTTAGTCATTCAGTAGCATGCGAGTAAGCATGTTACATACTGGACAGTACTTCTTTCATCAAGAGATGTTAAACATGTAAATTTGTCCCAAGTCGGGTAAAATAGGTATAACTGTGACATCGTTCTGTGTAATGTTTCAGAGTACAGAAAGCAGTTTCTCCATAATATTGCTACTTCTTTGATTGAACTGCAAAGTGCCGTGATCTTGTGATTCTGTTGTATTGCCAATCTACACAAATGCCTTGAAGGTCGACATTGTGTTGTGCCAGAAACATAGCTTGTGCCAACTTTCTCAATCTCTCACTTGCCTGGTTCTTCCTGGATGTCGAGCATGTCATCAATCCATCATAAAATAATGTGCTCGTAAGAGCATATAATGATAAGCATGCTCTCATGCTTTCATTTAACTGAATGACGGTAACGTCACACTTTACAGCTTTTTGAGTGAAAGATTTTATCGATGTAAAATGGATGGAATCTTGATATGTTGTACGAACTAAATTGCTTCAAATATCCATCGAACACAATTTAGATGGGGAACATTGCATACTCCTCAATGATTTCTCGGAGGATTTTTGATTGAGCCATTTCAAGTGTGATAAGCACAATATAGCACTGGTAAAAGGTTATGGTGTTGAGCGGAGTTTTCTATAATAATAGTATTGGTTTCAACCAGTTCTTCGTATACTTGGCTTCTTCAACCCTCTTGCTTACGTCCTCAATTTGATTAATTTGCGCTGATATGCAAGAGAAAGATCCCGACACATTCGTTCAAACTCATAATGGCCGTTCACAATTCGATCGCAAATGTAATATTTACTTGAACCAGACTATTAGGTATTCCTACTCTATATGTTTGGTGGGGGACATCATTACTGTATCTCTTATCAACGCCCGTAGCTTGTGGTGATCTCTGTATTCTTGTATTGTCTCCCGAATAGTATTTAGTTTGGACTTGGTGTGGTATGCCATGGTGATAATCGACGTCGAAGTTTTTATGTATAGGTCGCCCTCATGAGGCAATGGTGACTTCTGGACTTATTGAGTTGTTTGATCTGTTTTTGGTTTTGTTCTTGCTTTCTAACGTATATATGAAATGTGGATTATTCAGACTGAAAGAAAGGATAAAAGAAGATAATCTCAAAATTGATAAAACTAGATCCAATGTGTGGGTTACTGAACCGCATGCTCGTGTTGTTGATATACTTGTTGTAAATGGGTCTTTTTTGGATAAATATACTAAGTGCAACTATAATTTGCTGAACATTCCCTCAACTGTCTGGCATGTTCAGCTGACAACTCAAAGAGACGATTTTCCATCATCATGTTTGGTGCTCTTAAGTGATTGTATAAAAGCTTCAAGATCATTATCTACTGCCGGATAGTCGCGAAACATGGCGTACAAGTAGCCATAGTCGAATCTGGCAGCTAAATCATTCTGTCATACAAGCTTCCTTGGAGATTTGAACATTGTTGGTCTTGCAGCTTGAATCTCGTTGCGGGCCTATGCGTACAAGACATATAAGTTCATATTTCAAATAGCGGGGAAAGTCTAGTCTGGACGATACCCAGCTTCAGATACTCTATCAATGATCGAATTGGTATACGAAGAATGGCTCATAACAAACTCAATACATTGTCAAGAAAAAACCTGGAAAAAGCGAGAGTAGCCCCCATGATCCCTTAAAAACTCTGAAATACTACAGCTTTTGCAAAACGGATGATCCGATGACCAAGATAGAGAACACTGCTAGAATAACCTTCTACTTAATCTTTGTGGATATTGATATGCCACAAAAGACGTCGTAATTCGTTGCAACGTCTCTTTTTTTGCCACGAGCATTGCAGTCCGTTCACAATAGCCTTGTGGGTAGATTGTGGTCTTTCACCGTAGGGCATATTTCGGAGCAAACACTTTGTTCTGCCTTTTGTTGTAAATCAATCCTTTAAACAATCCTGATAGGCTTCTGTTGAGTGAAGGGTCGTGTCACCTCCTCTCCATTCGCAGTCGACATCTTTGTTATATTGCTCCAAGACAGGCTTCGCAAGATTACTGCGTTTGAAGCTGACCAAATTCGAGCTTGTTTTTATAATTCAAGGCGACAATTAAGCAATTAACATTCTGTTCGGTTTTCGAACGGTCTTCGAAAATCGATCATTTTCTTGACTTGATCGTTATCGTTTACGTTTGGCAGCAGGTTGACTCGACTGTTTACGGCTACTTTGGTAAAGATGTTGTCCAGGCACTTAAGAGAAAGTTGGTGACAAACAGCAGGATGGGAGAGATTAGAGGAGCTCAAGTCACCTTTGTGCTCGATTCCCTCATCAAGTCTTGAATATCTGAAAATCTTAGCAATGATTATGATATCAGTAGCGGTAGCTTGTTGTAGACACGTTATGCGTCTATGGCTTCTGAGCTGAGCTGAGCTGGGCCTACTAAGAAGCCTGTTGAGGGCAGCATACAGGTCATGTTCTTCCTCCATTTCCATGTCGTTTCGAGCGTCTTCCTCTCCTTCATCATCTTTTGGATCATTCACCGCGTATTGCACTATCGTTGTGTCGAGTGCTTGTTTTTTTTTGGTGAGCGTATATATATATATATAGTGTGTGTGTTTGGAGTTGAAAGAAAGAGAGGAGGAAAATTGGCTTCTAAAGTGGGAGACGGTATTGATATACAAACTACTGGTAGCTGTCACGTGTTCACGTTCGTGTTGTTAACGTCGAGACGGAAACATGCAGCTGTCACCATCGATGAGCGCTTCTAAAAGCTACCTCATTCTGACAACAACAACAACAACAACAACAACAAAAATAACTATAGTTTTGGATGCTTCTTTGTATTCCATATTGAAGCAGCACTTGTGTTTTATGATAGACAAATAATAGTATTACTGAACTATAGTAACAGGCATCCCATTGCATCTATTCCCTTCTTCTCGAGATTTTTCTGGCTGTGCAAATTACAATCACTTCTTCAAGTTGTTTACTCCCATATGGATCTCCTTAGATAAATCTTTTGAAAATAAACATTCTCATGCTCGATTGAGTCAGGCAGCAGTTGACTCTATGTCCTAGAAGAAAAAGTCATTTCCCCATGTTTTGTGACAGAGTGATGGTCAATACGTTGGAGAGTTTGCTATTATTGCATCGCAGAATGTGTTTCATCTTGATATGCAAGAAATCACACAGCAACATTTGTGGCAGGTTTATGTCAATGATGATGATGTAGAAACCCAAGCATGGGAATCTTGAAACATTCCTTTGTAGGGTCTCCCGATACGATTTCCCACAACGGCATGCCATGCTGGACATTAAATTTTTACCAAGTCATTCAGAATTGAGATTGTTGTACAGTCTCCCATCTCCGTTCACAGTGTTGCATCATCAAATCGCAGGCGCAACAACAAGAATCTCAGGTGTGACAGAATTGTGCACAATCTGAGCAGCGATAGCAATGAACCAGAACAAAGTACAAGACGATTATCCTTGTACAAATCAACGCCAACGCACATTGGACGACATCCTGACGTCAAGTCGCGAATGTTTTTACAACACAAACACCATCATTTCCCGCCAGCTCAACATCAAGGACCTAAAGAATCTACGACTCGTTAACAAAACTTACTCCACACTATTCAATAAATACCTCTTTAGTGAAATCGTCGTCCGCCCAAACTCTTTATCTTTCCAAAACCCAACACCATTCAAAGACAACTCTTCACTTCAAAGAATTGGCAAAAATGTCCATACAGCACGTTTCAAGCTCCGTTCAGAGTACCGCCGCTACGCCAACAACGAACAAGTCCGAACACTGCGACATATTTTAACACTATTACCCAATCTTCAAATCCTCCGAATCGACACATACAAAACTGACGAAATACTTCTCAAAATACAGGATTCTGACCTAGTATACCTAGTAGAAGCAATTGAGGATGTCCGACCACGATACCTCCGCCGTCTCGTCTTTCGTCCCGCTCATTGTATGACAGTTAGAGATTTCATGCCGACTTTAACAAAATCCCCTTCACCATCATCATCCTCTTTTTCTCCTCCTTCTCTTCTCCCATTTCCACCCCGCATCTCCATCTCCATCGACCACAAACGTCTAAAAACATGGCAATACATCACCGACTTGACTCTCCAACTAGAAAACAAGCAAAACGACACCGCAGTCATCGCCGCTTCATATATCCACCTGCACAAGTTCTTACAAGCATTCAGTCCATATATTAAATTCCTCTCCTTTCATTGGCATGATCGTCACGGACCATTTCCGTTCGCACTAGACAAATTCAAACATCCTCGTCCTCGTCCTCATCATATTGATAAACAGCCAGCAAAGCAGCAGCAAGTATCAGAAGAGCTATCATTTCCAAAATTGCGAGTTGTGAAAATGGATAGAGTAGAGATGAGTGCGCATCAGATTGTTTGGTTTTTGGATAGACAGGTAGTAAAGGGAAAGTTCAAGTGGGCTAATGTGATGGATGGCAGATTGTTGTCAGGAAGTATTGCTTCGGAGAATAAATGTTTAAAAGATGTTTTTGGTGACGAAGGGAGATGGAAGGTTGAGAGTGTGGGAGAGGGAGAAAATAGATTTAGAATTTATGATTGTCTGAGAAAGTGTAGTGAGAAATAAAAGGATGGAGAGGATGTATAATATAACATGTGGTTCAATTTGTGAGATGAAAATCATCCCCTCATAAATTAAACGCTTGATGAATTGTTTTCATATAAGCATAGTCAAAATATGTTGCTCTTCCACACAGGAGAATGTCTTACTATCTAGAGGATCCAAGTCTTTGCTGCTTGATTTATACATTATGTTCCTCTTGCCTTGCTTGTTTGATTTAGTCTGTCTTGAAATTGATTTACATGGAGTGGATCCTATAGACAAAACGTAAATCCATCTGCATTTCAATCAAATGCTAGTCTGAAAATGATATCATATACGGCTAATGCAAAGGACATATTTACAAGATGATACGTATGTAAATACATTAAGTGTAAGTGCCTCTCTGGCATTGAAGGTTTTTTCTTCCAAGTCAGTGGTGAGGTATTTCAGAGTCTGAAAGCTCCTGTTCTTTGCATAAAGACAAGCATGTCTTTTGAGATCATGATGTAACGTGATTTTGAAAAAAATGATGTAATCCGTGCCAACCCTTTCAAATATCGGAATGAAGATTACGATATGTCTTGCTCGCGAGACAGCAGAAATGATATGTATGTATCATGTTCATCGCGATTTTGTGATTCGAGCAATGTTGCATGACTGCAGACAGCTTCAGAGTATTTCGTAAAGAACTGATGGGTTGCTTGACTGTTATAACACATGTCGGGTCTGTCTCCTTTTTTCCGTACATCGCTGATATTTGATTTCCAACTCTCCTCAGCTTTCGCCCGCTCCTACTTGCGGTCAAGGTACGCGCAAGTCCGATATTGTCGTAATACATTGTCGGACCGTATTGGTTATCCTTAATGTACAAGTATTGATGTTACTCCGTCAAGAATACTTTAGTGGTTGACAACGTCGTGAGTCTCCGATCGCCGTTAACCAGGAAGTCCATATCGTTGCTTTCGAAAGGCTTCATACCCCAAAATATCTTGATGTCGTTTTGGTCCCGAAAGAATGTCAACATATCATGTATTGAATGATAGATGTCAGTCTCTGAATCAATCGAAATTTGTATCGTGTAATTGCAATAGATTATGCAAAAATTGATGTTTGGAATCAACAACGTCTTCTAGCGTTGTTGTATCGTGAATTCGTCAAGTCGTGATTCGTGTTTAATCATTGTGATCAGAATAGTTGCTTCACAATTTGTTTCCTACACCACTCATCCATCTCAACGGTGTAGTGTCGTAATCTGTCGCTACAATTCCTCTTTTTACACGAGCAAACCAGCAATGATGACTGAAAATCCTATAACCACAGAAGCAGCGAAAGCTCCTGAGCTTGCATAATGCTTTTCTGGCGCGTGAACTGGCATTCCTATTCTGAAAGAAGGTGCGTTCGATGCTATTCTTCAATTAGCGGAAGCTCACAAGAACCATACTCTGTCAAATTTCATGCATACTTTGTCGTTTCTGAGCGATAATCTGCCTCTTTTGTAGTTGACTCTCCAGATCGGCATTTGACGTGACCGAAAGTACCGCTACCAGCAAAAACACGATGAAAAACATGTGGTAATGAAGATACATGTTGTCTGCTATTGATGCTATCGTCTGGTTCTTCGAAAGATGCTTTGGCTTTTGCAATGATCTTGGTGGGTGATGTATGGGAGTGGGAAACATGTTTTTAAAAGCCCAAGAGAAAGAGGAGCTGGAGCCAAGGTTTAAGAATGAATGAAATGGGTGTGTAGTATATATCCGAAACGATCCAAACGAGGTGAGAATAAAGAGAGACCCACACAAAACGAATGACATTCAAATGAACGATGACGATGGATGCTCTGCTGTGCATTGTATATGCATAGGCTCAAGTGGGATGGCATTTCTGGTGCTGCTGACCTGTGATGAGTTGTACAGTACTTACTACACCCCTGGTAGACTGAATGCACATTATTTTGTGGAAAACAGCAAGCATAAATCCAAAGCCAACGCCTTAATTCTTCCTCTTGTGTTTTCAGCGAGCTAGTCTAAAGTGTATTGGTTCGTGGGGCTGCTCACGAGATTACAGATCCTTGGTGCATGTCTTTCTTTTGCATAGTCAGAAGGGAGAAAGACTCTTCTTCACTTGTCCGAGCTCTTGTGATCCCAAAAACAAAAACACACATAAGTTATTCAAAAGGGAAAACAAATGCGGATTCCCGGTCAATGGCTGGACCCCGTTCTCAGACTTAGCTTTGCTTGGAATGAATACCAACACTCATAAGACAAAAAAGACATGATTCATGGAGGTTACGTAAAGCTCGGGTGTTGAGCACAAGTGGAAGCGACACGTCCAACACGGATTACATGGATCAAGCTGGTTGGAGTTATTGCCAGAGACTGAAGGTGATTAATATTGAGGCTTGGCCAGAATAGAAATGAATGAAGGATGGAGTTAAGAATTGAGGCGTTGAGGCTTGGAAGACAAGCGATACAATCATATAAGAATGAAATAAAACAAGTAAAACATGACAGCACATACAAGGAAGGATGCTTGATACGGAGTGTACCAATACGGGGAAAAGTGTGGAGAAAAAGATTTCTTGGAAGGAAAAACAATGCAATGAAGGGAGGATCTGGGCATTTGAATTGTTTAGGGTTTACATTCACAAAGCTATAGCTAGGCAATTTTGAGCAGGAGCTTCATAGCATCTGTCGTCATACAATTTATTCATCGTTTTGCTAGCAAAGGAGGGAAACAATATCTGTCATGATATGTAAATATCGAGGTAGGCATGAATCGAAACAAAGCAACTGATTAAAAAGGGCAGCGTTTCTGGAAGGTGTTTATCTCAAGATGGGTGTGCGTTTTATTTGTTTGTGGCTTGAAGCTCAAGGTGTGGTGAATTCGCTGTGTTGGAAAAAAAAGGATTGACGTACAAATATTGAATGCGTTGCAACCAATGCAAGATGTATTGAGGGAGGCGGTTGATTGAAGAAGCTCTTATCATTCATATATTTTACTTTACCATTCAATAGTACATTCGGTCCCAGTTATGTCGCGCAGTAATATTGCTGCTGTCTGTCTGTGTCTGATTGTAAACATTACTACTACTTTATTGCAAGAACAAATGGATAATATAAGCAACTATCAAGCTACAAGGTACAAAACATATTTTTATAAATTTTGATAGATGAACTGGTGCCACATGCGCCGCATTTTATGCACCCAAATCAGCGAAAGAAGTGCACCTGCTCGCCCTCTACCGTACGGAGCCAACATAGAGTTGTGGATGGCGTGTGCCTGAGATAAGAACGACCAAATGATTGATTGATTGATAGATACTTAAGTAGATAACCCTCCTAGCAAATTGAGCAAGTATGCATCCCTAGGCATATCCAGCGTACTTATGGGGTGACACATTCATTCGTAACAATAATGTAATATATCGCGTCCATTTACGGTCAAAGTTTGACGACGTCATTTTTGTGATGGATTAATTGATTGATTAGTGGAATCTTAATTTGACAGTTGCAATCCGCTAATCTAGTACCAATTCCACA
>Ga0160427_10002862_pt1 | contig 10266 bp, 7 predicted proteins | sample SolpanmetagenomL_FD_108194 | JGI IMG/M metagenome (GOLD analysis project Ga0160427, IMG submission 108194) | Solar panel surface microbial communities from Lawrence Berkeley National Laboratory, California, USA - L | ecosystem: Engineered > Built environment > Solar panel > Unclassified ...
GTGCTCGAACACCGCGTAGTCGCGCCCGTCCTGCGCACCGTCCGACTGGAACGGACCGATCGCATGCGCCTGCAGGTAGCGCCGCAGGAACTGGCTGTTGATGATCGGAAAATGCGGGATGTCATACGCCCGCTCGCACAACAGCCGGATCGAGCTGTTGGAGTGAAAGGCCGGCTCGTATTCCTGGGCGAGCAGCATCGGCACGGCGCGCCGCGTGAAGCCGGCAAGCTGCGCGCCCAGCCGCAGGTCCCACACGCTGTAAACGATAAAGGCGTCATCCGCGCCCACCGGAATCGAGTCCAGCGCCTGCAGGTTCAGCACCGGGATTGCCTGCATCAGCGCGCGCAGCTCGGCCCGGGTTTCACGCCAGATGAAGTACTCCTTGTCGGCCTTCGGGTCTTGCGTGCACATGATGCCCACCGCGTAGCCGCCGCGGTGCAAGGCCAGAATCAGCTCGAGCGCGGCAATATGGCCGCCGAACGCGATGTCCGGGTTGATCCAGGGCATGATGAACCAGAATCGCGGCCCCTGGTCGCGCACGAGGTGCACCTTGCCCGGCGCCAGCCGCTGTTCCAGGTCCGGCGTGCGCTGCATCAGCGTCGGCTGCGTGACACCGGGCAGCCGCACCTCCAGCGCCTGAGAAAGCTCGAAGCGCGGCAGCCGCTGCTCGCTGCGCCCGCCCAGCACGTAGTGCTGGAAGCCGCAGGCCAGGGCGCCCGTCTCGATCGCCCGGCGCACATCCGCATAGAAGGCCCGGTACCAGGCCTCGTCGAACCACGCATTGGGCGAATGGCCCGCGCGCAGCCCGACCGTCACATAGTGGTCGAACGCCGCATCGCGGCTGACCGGTGTGCGCTGCTGCGCCATGTAGGTGCTGGCGTAGTATTCCGCATCGAACTCGGCCAGCAGATCGCGGAACGACTGCAAGCAGGCATGTCCAAGCGGACGGTCGCCCAACATACGGCCATAGCGCTCATAGTACTGTGTGGCGCCAAGTACCGGAAAGCAGCGAAGGAAGGCCCGCGCATAGGGGGTGGAGGACACATAGGCGGACTCGTCGAGGTGATCGACCCTGGGTGCCACGTCGTTGATCGCAACCGCCATCGACTCGAAGATGGCGTTCGGCCAGCGTCCCTCATGGATGCCGTGGGTCACGAAATGCACGAAGCCGCTCAGCAGGTCCGACGCCGCGACACCCTGCTCGACATCGGGGTACCGCCGCAGATACCAGCCCTCATCGAACAGCACGCTTGGGCTGCAGGCCCGGGCTTCCGTCCGCTCGAAGTAGGTGCGCAGCACGATCCGGTCATCCGACCCGGCGCCGCATAGCCCGGCCCTCGCCAGCATCGGCCGTAGGACCGCGGCCGACATGCAGGCCAGCACCGCCCCGATGTCATTGGGCCGGAGGCGGCCGTTCAACACGCCCTCGATCTCCTCGCAGAGCCCAACGTCGTGCGGCCGCCCCATCCAGTCCGGCTGGTCGCCATGGCTGTGACCATGGGCCTGAAGGATCGCCGCGCCGGCAGAATCAGACCGTTCCACGGCGAAGGCGGACATGACTTCACGCTCAGCGGAGTGCATTCGACGTGCCCCAACCAGGCGACCGCAGTCGCCAAGCAAATACTTCATGACAGAGCCAGGATCCTCGACAGGCCGGTCGGCGCGCCAGGATTGTCAGGCAAGTCTAGGAGGCGGCACTCCGATCAATCCAGGGGGGATTCTGTTAGTTTAAATTTGTTATAAATACACGCTGAGCCGTTGTACTGAATGTGGACTTACAACAATCAGTTCAAATGTCTGTTTATGACCTTTGAGGTCCGACAAGCATGTTTGTTTGATTGTAACTTACTTTGGCGCTCTCAGTGCCACATCGCCTGACCAGGTCGTAGAACCTGGCGCACTTGCCTGAGCAACATCGGCTTCGATCCAATCCTGCCTAGGCGGCACAGTCGGACGAAACGAAGCCGAACATCCACACTTCACCGCAACACATCTTAACTATGACAGTTCCAGCAAACATTGAAGATGGTAAGCAACGAACTAACAAAGTTCAGTAAAAGCTCAATCTTCGTGGGTAGCTTAGCATCACCCTTCCGTGAGAGGTTGGGCGATCATCTCACGGATTCTCCTCATGGCTGCTTGTCTTCAAGGCCGCCCGGTTCATACGTCTGCGGGCTTCTCCGCATGACTGGTGAAAAGCTAAACCTGACCGGGTTTCGCCTGACGTTCGACGACGAGTTCAACGCCTTCAGCAGCAACGGGCCCTCGAACCCCTATGACACCGGCCACAGCGGCATCTGGGACACCACCTATTCGTACGGGGAGCGCAAGCTCAACGACGAGGCGCAGTGGTACTCGGACCCCACCACCGGCACAAACCCGTTCTCGGTCAAGGCGGGTGTGCTGTCGATCACCGCGGCCCCGAGCACGGACCTGACCGCCAGCAAGGGCCAGCTCTACACCTCCGGCGCGATCACCACATTCCATTCGTTCTCGCAGCAATACGGTTATTTCGAGATGCGCGCGAAGTTGCCGGAAGGGATCGGCATGTGGCCGGCCTTCTGGATGTTGCCGGTCCAGCATGTCTGGCCGCCGGAGCTGGATCCGCTCGAGGCCTTCGGCTCCAACGGCCCCTCCGGCGAGGCCGGCGCCTACTCGCTGCACAGCGGCCTGGTCGAGACCGGGTCCGGCGGACAGGGCGCCTGGTACGGCACCGGCGGCGCCAACCTCTACACCCAGTACAACACGTTCGGCGTGGACTGGGAGCCCGACACTATCACCTTCTACCTGAACGGCACCGCCTACGCCTCGACCAAAACCCCGTCCGACTTCAACCAGCCGATGTACCTGCTCGCGAACCTCGCGGTCGGCGGCAACTGGGCCGGCGCCCCGATCGGCCAGACGGCGTCCCTCGACATCGACTACATCCGCGCCTTCGCCCGGCTCGGCAACAACCCGGCCGTGACGCAGCAGGCGATCTCGTCGCCGGACGGCCGCGGCTACAACTTCTACGGCGCGCTCGACGCCAACGGCGCCGCGGCGCTGGGCGGCAAGGACGCGCCGGCCCCAGCGGCGACGGCACTGGCGGCGGCGCCAGCCGCCCCCACCGGCACCCAGACGGTCGGCAGCGGTCCCGATGCGCTGGTGCTGAGCATGAGCGAGGACGCCTATCTCGGCGACGCCCAGTTCCTGGTGACGGTGGACGGCGTGCAGCGCGGCGGCGTGCTCTCCACCGCCGCGAGCCACACCGCCGGGCAGACCCAGCTTTTCCGCATCCTGGGTGATTTCGGGCCCGGTCAGCACCGGGTCGGCGTCAACTTCATCAACAACTACGGCAGCGCGCCGGGCGCCGACCGCAACCTGTTCCTCGTTGGGGCGACCTTCAACGGCACCGCCATCTCCGGCGCTACCCTGAGCGAGTATGTCGGCGGCGAGCAAAGCTTCAACTTCATCTCCGGTCCGGCCACCGACCCCGCGAAGCTGCCGGTCATCGTGGGTGCGGGACCCGACAGCTTCGTGCTGAACGTGTCCGAGCAGGCCTGGGCGGGCGACGCCACCTTCGTGGTGGTGGTGGACGGGGTGGTCATCGGCGGGGTGCAGACCGCAACCGCCAGCCATGCCGCCGGCCAGACCCAGGCCTTCTCGATCCACGGCAACTTCGGCACCGGCCCCCATGCGCTCGATGTCAGCTTCCTGAACGACGCCTATGGCGGCAGCAGCAGCGCCGACCGCAACCTCTACGTCGACTCGCTGATACGGGGCGGACAAACCGTGAAGTTCGATGCAGCCCTGCTGAACCAGGGCACCAAACGCTTCGACCTGCCGGCGACCGCACTGTTCGCCACGGCCCCCGCCGTCTCGCCGCTGTTCGACTCCGCCTTCTACCTGGCCCACAACCCAGACGTCGCCGCCGCCGGGGTCGATCCGGCCTGGCACTACGCCCAGTTCGGATGGCGCGAGGGCCGCGACCCCTCCGCCCTGTTCCACACCCGCTACTACCTGAACCAGAACCCCGACGTGGCTGCCGCCGGCATCAACCCCCTGGCGCACTACGAGTCGACGGGATGGAAGGAAGGCCGCGACCCTTCCATCCTGTTCTCGACCCGATTCTACCTCGCCAACAACCCCGACGTGGCACAGGCCGGCGTCAATCCCCTGGCGCAGTACATGACCGGTGGCCAGGCCACCGGCCGCGCCATCTTTGCGGCCACGCCGCACGCGACCGGCCCGCAGAACCCGCTGGTCGACGCCGCCACCATCTACGCCCAGCAGCCCGGCGTCGCCGCCGACGGGCTCGACCCCGCCACTTGGTTCGATACCACTGGCTGGAAGCTCGGGGTCAATCCGAATGCCAGCTTCGACACCAGCTACTACCTGCAGCAGAACCCCGACGTGGCCGCCGCCGGGATCGACCCGTTGCTGCACTACGACCAGAATGGCTGGCGGGAAGGCCGGGATCCCAGCCTGCTGTTCTCGACCAGCAAGTACCTGGCCTCCAACCCCGACGTCCTGGCCGCCCGGATGGACCCGCTGAACCATTTCCGCGCATTCGGCGCCCAGGAAGGCCGGACCAGCCCCCTCGCCGGCAGCAGCCGCGCCGCCGATCCGCTGGTCGACACCGCCTACTACGACAAGCAACTCGGGGCGACGCTGATCCCTACCGGCACCGCGGCCAACATGCAGGCCGCCGCAAGCTACGACCGGACTGGTTGGACGATGGGGCTGAACCCGGATGCCTGGTTCGATACCCGTTACTACCTCACCCATAATCCCGATGTGGCCGCGGCCCATGTCAATCCGCTGCTGCACTATGAGACATCAGGCTGGCACGAAGGACGTAATCCATCGGCCCAGTTCGACACGAACCGCTACCTTGCCGCCAATGCAGACGTGCGCAACGCTGGCATGGATCCACTGCTGCATTTCGTTTCAACGGGACAGGCAGAAGGTCGCCAGGCATTCGCTGTACTGCAGTGATCGCCGTTTTTAGAATTTTACCAAGTCGTTAACCATGCAATAACAGTCGAGCGAGGCGCGAATGCTGCACAGCCTGAGCGTCAGAATCTATCATCACAGCAACCACCAAGCCAACGACCACCCAACCCCGCCTCCGTTCCTGAAGAATTATTGCAGTGCAGCATCAAATCTGACTACAAACCGGGCGGGAGCTGCATATAATGTTAATACTCTCCAGGCAGACTCTGGAGTGTGCAGCAGAGTGGAATGCGTCGCGATGAACCAGATTTCTTCGCCTAACCTCCTCATCACCGAGCCAGTCGGACATTCCGCCTTTATCCAGGCCGAGCAGCCCCCTGTACGTCTTGCCTCCGCGACAGGGCTGGTGCACGGGCTCATCCTGTCCGCTGGATTTTGGATGGCTGGGCTGGCCGCCTACCTTATATTCTAATCCCGAACTGTCCCGCAGCGGCGGCGTGGTGCGCCGCCTTTCTGGCGGGACTATCAATGCTGCGTCGGCAAAACCACTAGGGTTCAGCGGGCGAGTAAGACTTGCCGGCCCTTAGTCCGGCGCACGTGTCCAGACGCGGACATAGTCGATCTGCCAGTCCCAACCGCTTGGCCTTCCATCCTGGTCAGTAATGCCGGACAGGTTGTTAAATTTCGCACCCACCTGCAGGCTCGCGATTAGATGGGCGGGAACATCGCCTTTGCTCCGCCACTCGTAGTAGGTCTCCTTATAAACCTTGCCGTCGAGCAAGTAGCGGATGCGGTTGTCGCGTCCCCAGTCGAAACCAAAGACGTGATCCGCCGCCGTCAGGTCCGCACTGGTCGTGTAGTACCACTTGTCGCCCCAGGCGGGATCCCGGAAAAGGTCGTGTGGGCTGCCGAACTTGGCGTCGTTGCCGCCGGTCGGCGTGCCGCTGATCAGGTAATGCCCGGGCGCCACCCCGTCGAAGCCGAACTGGTCGAAGATGTCGATCTCCGGTGGCCAGTCCAACACGCTGATGACGGGCTTGCCGCCCGGTGTGGCCGGCGGCGCCTGCGTGCCGGGATTGAGCCAGAACGCCGGCCAGGCAAACCGTCCCGCGGGCATCCGGGTGCGGATCTCGACGAAATCCCCGGGCTTCACCGGCAGCGAGAACCGCATGATCCCGCTCTCGATGTTGCCGTCGCCGCAATCCTGCCGCCGCTCCGTCTCCAGGCCGCAATGCGCCTTGAGCACCAGCCGGTCCCCGGTGAACACGTGCAACGACCGCCGGTCGCCATCGGGATAGTCACGGTGCCGGCTGCGGTAGTTGTCGTAAAGCCCGTCCGTGCCGGCACCGGTCGTCGTGGCATCGCCGTAGATGTAGCGGAAATACGCGATGCGCCGCAGCTCGGCCATCGAATGCACCGTCGCCTCCGGACGCTCGCGCCCGAAGGTCGCGTTCATCTTGTTGACGAAGCGCCCGGTTGCTCCCACCGGCTTGACCGAGTCGCTCACCGGCAGGCTGGCCCCCGCGACCGCCGCCCCCGTCCAGCCCGGCTGCCCGAGGGCCGGCAGTGACGCCGCAACCGCCAAGGCCAGCACGCCGGCGAAGGCGACGGCGCCCCGCATCAGAACAGGCGCTCAAACACGTTCACGACATCCCCCGGCGCCAGGAACGAGGAGGGGAACGCCTTCCCCACCACGGCATCGTTGTTGGTCGTCCGCACCACCGAGCCATAGTCGCGAACGGCCCGGTAGGTGAACCCCCCGGCAATCGCCACGGCCGTCAGCATCGTCATCCCGGGCTGGAACGCATATTGCCCGGGCTTCGCCACCTCTCCCAGCACGAACACCGGCCGGTAGGACACCACCTCGATCACCACGCTCGGGTTGCGCAGGATGTTGCGGCTCTTGAGCGCCTGCGTCAGCTGCCCCGAGAGCTGGTCCGGCGTGAGCCCGGCGGCCCGCACCGACCCCAGCAGCGGCACCGCCACTTGCCCCTGGTCATCGACCCGGAACTCGCCGGTCAGCTGATCCTCGCCAAACACGATGGCGCGGATCACGTCGCCGCCGCCGAGCCGGTAGCTGGAGGGCTTCGTATCGGGCAGCGGCACCAAGTCCCGGCCGGGGTTGCACCCGGCCAGCAGCAGCACCGAACCACCGATGAGCCCGCGCCGGCCGATCGACAAACCCGCACGGGGTGAAAACTCGAAACTCATTCCTGTCCTCCGGTCGTTGCGCTAGAGGCCGAGGCTCAGCCGCAGCAGATAGCGGTTCTCTATATAGTTGCTGCCGAGAACTGCGTTCGTGCCCAGTGCGAACGTATTGGCTTGGAAACCCTGCGACCTCGACTCCCGGGCCGTGAAGCCGTAGCTGGCCGCGAGCCGCATGTTGCGGTTTAGCAACCATGTTGCACTCGCGCCAGCGCTGTAAAGGGTCTGGGTGCCGCCGCTATTGCCAAATTCTGCCAGCGCCACCCGGGTCTCGCCCCGCAGCAAGATGTTCCGCTTCAGCTCATGGTCAACGCTGAACTGCCCGGCCGTCTCGGTCAGCCCTGCCGTGCCCTCATCCGCCGAGTCGGCGATCCGCCGGGTCAACGTCGCGGTCAACGTCGTCAAGCCGCTGAAATTATAGTTGACGCTCAGTTCGGCGACCGGCGCCTGGATCGTTCGGAAGGCGGCGCTGCTGAACACCCGCCGCTCGTAGCCGATCAGCGCCCGGTAGCGCCACGGCCCCGGCCCTTGATAGTCGAGCCCGCCCAGCACCGAAGTGTCATTGAAGTCCCGCACGAAGCCACCAGTGTCCGGCGTCCGGTAGCTCGCCACCGCATTGCGCACCACCGCCACCAGGTTGCGGCGCGGCGCCACCTCGTAGTTGACGGTCACGTTCGGCGTCGCGACCGTCCGGTTGCGGAACGCCTGTCGATAGACCTGCCCGCCCACGATGCCGTCATCGAAGTTGTAGATCGACACCTGGACGGCCGGCTGCACGCTGATCCGGTTGAACACCGCGTTGTAGGCGCCCTGCACCGTGTCGACCCGATACGCGATCGAGCTGTCGATGCTGGCGCTGTTCAGATCCCGCGGCGTCTGGTTCAGGTTCTGGTGGTAGAAGTTAACCGATGCGGTATCGCGGCCGATGTCATACCGGCCACCCGCCGACGCCGCCCAGTTCGTGTAGGACTGCCGCGGCTGATCAAAGAACTGGTTATCCTCCACCGTCACGTTGGCGGACACCCCATGCCGCGACCAGTCCGTCCGCACATCGAGCGCACCCTGCGTCACCTGCAGCACGCTACCGACCGCACGACGCCGGCCCAGCACGTTGTCGTCATATCCGGTCGACGACACCAGCTCGGGCCGCAGCACCAGGCTTCCGACCCTGACTGTCTTGTAGTCATACTCGGGACGCAGCCGCGACAGCACCGTCACGCCGGGCTCGGTGCCAGTGCCGGGAATGTCGGGATTGCGGATCTGGTCGAGCAGCTGCGCCCGTGCCGGCGCGGCGGTGGCGAGCACCCCCACCCAAAGCACCGAGGCGGCAAGAACCCCGGATCCGGATCCGGATAGCGGCCAGACCGATGATGGACGAAGTAGCTTCACACGTTTCCCAGTCCCGATCATACGCGCCTACGCTCACGTGCCCCTGCAACCGCGGTGATGACGCGATCGTGCATTTGCCGTGAGAGCAATAAAGCACGGGAACCTTCGCGTCCAACGCTGCAACGCATGATCGGCCAAATATGCGAAACGCCCGCGACCATTCGCGCCGGACGTGCTATGAACCTTGGATGCGATCAGCCTTGATCATGGCCTGCGTGGCCCTGAGCCCCTTCCTTGCCATCATGGCGGCACAGCCGGCACAGGCGCAATCGACGGCCCCAAGCCAAAGCCGCGACGCCAACGTGCTTCGCGCCTGCAAAACAGAAAGCCGGGCTTACTGCCCGCGGGATGACGGCGCCCCTTCACGTTCCGGCCGCAACACCGCCATCTGCCTGAAATCGATGCGGAGCAGCCTGTCGCCGCCCTGCCGGCGCGCCGTGAAGTCGATGTTCCCGTGAGCGCCGCCGGGTTCGCGGCGGCCCGCCTGCCCCGCGACCCGCTGCTCGTTTTCACCGTGACGGTCGTCGGCTGCGCCCTGCTGCTGCAGCGCTTCGGCCTGCCCGCCGGCGCAAAAGCGATCAACCTGGTCGGCCCGGTGTGCCTCCTGCTCGCTCTCCGGCAGCTGCTGCGCGGTGTACTGGCCTTCCATCCGACGCGGCTCGCCTGCTTTCTCGCCTGCTTTGTCTGCGCAACGGTTGGCGTCGCCTACAACAACATCATCCCCGCCCCCTTCACGACCGAGCCCAGCATCCAGTCGACTGCCCAGTTCTTCCTGATGACCGCCTTCGCCACGCTGAGCTTCACCCAAACCGTCCGCGAGGCTGACTTCTTCCGCGTCGTGACCGGCTGCCTCCTGATCGTCGCCGTCGCCGGCATCCTGCAGTTCGCGGCCCAGTTCATCGGCCTCGGCCTGTTCTCCTTCCGCGGCATCATCCCCGACCGCCTGTTGTTCGAGGACGGCTACAACCTGCAGATCCCGTTCGGCATCGGCTCACTGATGAAATCGAACGGCTTCTTCCTCTTGGAACCTTCGATCTACTCGCAGTTCATGGCCATCGGCATCGTCATGGAGGTCCTGACAGCCCGGCGCAAGGCGGTGCTGGCGCTCTTCGCCACCGGGATCCTGCTGTCGGGCGCCGGCACCGGCTGGCTGGTGCTCGGCGCCTTCGTAGTCTCGGCGGCCTTCAGCCTGGGCTTGCGCGGCGCTGTGCTCGCCCTCGGCATCATCGCACTGGCCGCAGCCCTAGCCGGGCTCACCTTCTTCGTTGCCCCGGACGTGCTTTCGGTGCTGAGCGACCGTGCGGACGAGATCAGCCGGCCGAGTACCAGCGGCCATCTCCGCTTCATCACCCCGTTCTGGGTGTTGTCCGACGTGCTCGCCCGCGCGCCGGCGGCGTTGATGTTTGGCCTCGGCGGCGGCGTCAGCGAGCGCCTGGTGCTGCCTTACGAATACAACGTGAACACGCCTATCAAGATCACGCTCGAGTATGGGCTGCCGGCCTTCATGTTCTACGTCGGCGCCATCATGCTCGGCCGCAAGTCGCCGGTGCAGCGGGCACTCGTGGCCCCGGCCCTGATGCTGCTGATGTTCACCGGCGGCTACCAGCAGTTCCCGCCGATCCTGTTCTTCGTGTTGCTGGTGGTCTCCGTCGCCCGTCTCGAGCCGACGCCGCGCTAGAGCATCATCCAAGCAAACGGGACCACCGGTCGGGTAAAGATGCCCGTCGAACAAAGGCA
>Ga0160427_10002866_pt1 | contig 10262 bp, 9 predicted proteins | sample SolpanmetagenomL_FD_108194 | JGI IMG/M metagenome (GOLD analysis project Ga0160427, IMG submission 108194) | Solar panel surface microbial communities from Lawrence Berkeley National Laboratory, California, USA - L | ecosystem: Engineered > Built environment > Solar panel > Unclassified ...
CTTCTGGCAAAATTGGGACATGCCACTATGTCAGGACCAGGCAGATTGCCAGTCGATGAAAGAGCAAAATGGCAGAGTCTGCTCGGATCTGACGACTTCAATGGAAAATCTGCCAGAGTCGAAAAAGGACCTGCTGCTGCTGTCAAGTCCCAACCGCATTACAGTAAAAGTGCGCCCGGCTCGCCGCGTGGCACTCATACAGGACCCAGACCCAAAAGACAAGGTACAAAAAGACGATATCACGATGATGCATTTGAGGGTTATGGAGAAGGCTTTGTGGACGACCATTTGGATAATGTGAGCATCAGCGGAGCCGACGATGATACCAGAAGTGTTGGAGGCTCGACGATTAAGAAGAGAAGAAAGGTAGGCACAAAACTCTGTGAAGTCATGAATATGGAAAGCAGTAGCCCTGGAAGTTCAAAGGAAACTTCGATGCCATCATCAGGTCTTGACGTCGATTACCTACTGTGGATGGCTACGAATCGTGCACCTCCGTTGCAAGATATTGCACAGGCTGGTCGAAGCGGCAAAGGAAGCGGAGGTGGCAGAGGTGGCAGACGAGGTAAAAGCAGAGACACAAAGTGATATGATCACATGGCATACAATATTGCTATCTTGCCAGTCTGCTAGATCAAGTTCCTGATCAATGAAGCATGACTGGCTTGACATGATATGGACCGTTGCGAGCCTTGATCATTACTATGCCTCAGCTCACTCATCTCTGTGATCTTGCGCCAGATCTGGTTCCTTGGTCGCACCTTCCTCGAGAGCTGCTGCGATCCACTCATGCACACGTTCACGCCTTATGAAGTATTTACTGACCTTATTCATAGGACACAGTAACCTCATTCTCATCAGGTTCTGGTATCAATCCGTACCAAAGCTCGGTCACTGTTGGCGACAGTGGCTATGGTTCTCGCTGAGCAAATCATGTGCTGGCGATAATGGTTATGGTTCTCGCTAAGCAACCCATGTCAGCACATGATTCTGTCTTGTCAGAACAGCTTTCCTCCTCTCCTCGCCGCTTTTGAGATCAGCTCGATTACGATAAGAGCTCCTCGCTGATGCTTTGATTATGCATCATATATGGTAGGTTTGTTTGGGACAGGCGGCGTTACAGACTCAAGGTCTTTATTTGCATTTTCAACAAGGATACCCCAAGCCAACAATACGGCTATGTAACACGATATATATTTAGATGAGGGCAGGGATATTTGCAATGATAGAATCAAATCAGGTTTATTATATTTACGTCGTCGCCTTGATTGTAGCACGTGACTGTTTGCCAATTCTGAAACACTTCGTCTGTTTCAGACTTCTGGTAGCACACAATTTCGTGTCAACTTCACATCAACATGGTCTATTACTTCACCAGCAACGTAGTTGACCCACCCGCCCAAATCTATGTTGGCAAAGACAAATTCGAAAGTAGGTTGTTGTTCTTCGCTGTATTGTGTGTAATCCTGCTGGCTCAGAGTGACTGACGCTTTTCAAGATGAGGATCTGATCCAGTTTGGTCTGGATACGGATGTGTGGTATGTTGTAGCCGGGATGAGGTCGTCTGCGTTGCTGTTTCACTGATACGGAACTTGTAGGGTGCGCTTCCTTGTCCTCATTTCACCAGCACCATCACGAGTCCACACCACCTTCATCATGCCACCCGTCCCGCGAGCTCGTCCCGTTACACTGGCAAACAACAACCTCTGACACACCAATAGTTTCACGCAGACAACCTCTCCTCCGCACACGTCTACTACCGTCTCCAAGAAGGCCAAACATGGGATGCCATTCCGCCCAAAATCCTAGAAGATTGTGCACAGCTTACAAAGGCAAACTCGATTGAAGGGAACAAGAAGGATAATGTCACGGTCATATTTACGCCGTGGGCGAATTTGAAAAAGGATGGGAGTATGGCGGTGGGGCAGGTTGGGTTTAAGGATCAGAAGAAGGTGAGTCGTCAATGCCCCATCGAGGAGCAATCGTTTTTGCTATGACGAGCGAGCCTCTCTGATCCGAACTGCGTAAAAGGTCAAGAAGATACACATACCACAACGAGAAAACCCTATCGTCAATCGCCTTAACAAAACCCGCGTCGAGAAGTTCCCAGATCTACGCAAGGAAAAGGACGATTACATGCGCGAGATACGTAGGCAGGAACAAGTGAATCAAAGAGCAAAGGTAAGTCCAAGCACAATACTGGCTGATCACTTGTATCCCTGCTGTTCTATTGTGTGTATTTTATGCCTGATCGTCTTTTATTGATACATGCGATTTCTACAACAGCAAAAAGAAGAACAGCGCATCCTCAAGGAGAGAAGGGAACTGGCACATCAGCGAGACCATGCATATGATGATTTGCATACTGAGGAAGCTGTGGCAGCGTCGAGTAATCAGGACAATGACGGCTTTGATTATGATGAGGACTTTATGTGAAGTTAGAGGCTGAGTGGTAGTTGAATTGAGGTACTATCCAGTCCAGCCCTGTCACAGAGTTGTCAATGATTGCAAGACGAGTATCACCCTTTTTGTCATCTCACAAACACGCTCGAGCTCCTCTGCGATGATCGGATATACACTGTGAGCATATTTCACATCACACAGTAAACAATGAGCCGAATACTATCGCTGGAGAACAACACACTATATTGAAGTACATTTTCAGCTCGGGATCGAAACTAAGTCGACACACAGTAACATTTTGAACTAAACGACTTAACCAACTCTAGCACCATCCATCATGATTCTCGGTCACATACTCAAGCACAGCAGTCATCGCGTCGATTTTTTCACATCATACAGAAAACAATGAGGCGAGCTTGGAGAAACAGTTGCACCATGTCTAGGTACATTTTCAACTTTGAGATCGAGGCTAAGTTAATGGATACTGAAACCTTGAAAACAATGACTTATGCATCTCTAGCAGCTTCAACTACCGTCCTCTACGACAGGCGGTAGTCAGGCACAGAGGATTATTGTATCGATTGTCTATAGGAAAATCACCCACGTGGTGTTGGACAGGGGTGGGGGCTTGCCCTATCTCCCCACTTGCCGCTCGTCCATAGATTCTAGACTCGGTGCGCCGTCTGGATTCTGTCGTTGTCAAGATCCCCCAGTAACTCTGAGACATGTGCATATGTGCGACGAGTCGATTGTCGTATGACGGAGCATTATTCGTCATGTTCGTGTTTGATGAGTGATTTTCGCAGCACCACAACAACACCGTTCAGGCACGAACCGTTCGCAAACCATGTGAGATGCGCACGATGCCATTGGCCAAGATTTCTTGGCTACCACCTGCCGACTACCACCCATCCTGTGCCATGTGGGGGATGCGAATCGGTGAGCTTCATTCGAAGGATTATGGCAATCTTTTGGCTGAGAAGCACTCTTTCAATTGGCTGCTCATTCTTTAGGTCTTACAGTGTATTCAGGTACTATGTTCTAGCCGACCTTTCTCTGTAAAAGGCGCCCTGTCTTCCGTAAGGTTTCCAGCTGCCTGTTACGTGTTTAATCAATATGTCGGCACTCCCCTGTGGACGCGCAATGTTCATTTCACCATGATAAGCCTCTCATTCTCCTCACTCTTGCATACTCTGTCAAAGATCTGGGAAGAACATGCCTTCTCTTGACGAGCAACGACAAACCCTGCTAGTATGCGACAATTCACTCGAAAAACCTTCCGAAACTCATAGAGACTGGTCAATGGAGGGCGCAAAACAAGCACTGGTGAAGACATTCTCAATCTCGTCCAATGCGAGCTATGACGATGAAAACACATCGTTCCTGTCTGGACGAGCGTGGAGGAGCTATGCTCAAGCATCTCTTACAGTCCTGTGCAGTTTTCTATGTGGCTTCCTTCTCTGCTTTGTCGTTATACAAGGAACTCTTCCGACACATGACCCTACCTCTTTACGAGTCCAAGCTACCACAGCAACATCGACAGAAGTCTCACTCAAGCAAGAAGTGTTCACAAAGCCAGAAGGATTGAAAGTGATTGGGTTTATCTTCTATGGAAGGCCAATGTTTGTCAATGTCCTCGACTGCTATCTTCGCAAGAATCTGGCTGTCAATGGCGGATATCTGGACGAGGTGCACTTTCTTGCAAACACAGCCGTCTCAGAAGACCTGGACTATCTGGATGGGCTCGTGGAGCAAGTGCCACAGTATGTCAGAGTCAACTATAGTGGGCCGTGGAATACTCTCTGGAACTATACAGCAGATTTTGAGCCCGAGACCATCTTCATCAAGATGGATGACGATACGGTAAGTGCACATCTCGTCAATGAAACATAACTCCATCTCTAAGCCTTTCCAGGTTTACATACATGACAACGCCATACCTCGCATTGTCAACAATCTCATAGCCCACCCGGATGCCATCACCGTGTCTGCTCACGTCGTCAACAATCCACATACACACTTTATGCAATACCACACCGGCGCTCTCCTACCATACCTTCCCGACGACGCCCAAGCATCTCTCCCCACAACATGGCGCACCTCCGACCTACCTCCACACCCCAACACACATCTAGACCATTTCGACTTCAAGGCAAACAGGGACCCATCACACAACATGACCCGCTGGCTGCCACTGCCTCACACGCCTCTAAATCTGATGAAGACGCCTGCAGCTCACGCCGCTTGGCCTGATCCACACAGCGGCAACACCGTCTTCCGCTACGACTGGGGGTACATTGACTCCTGGGCTTCCGCTGCGCAAACACACTACTCCTTCCTCGACCATCTCGAACACGCTGCGGACATTCAGCAAGTCTACTCGCTCGGCCCCAACCTCTGGGATCAGCACTACGAACGCTACAGTATTAATTTCCTCGCCGTACGTGCGGGTGACATTGGTAACAGGACGCTGGCACCAACAGACGAAATTGCAATTAGTATGCGGATTGGACGACAAGATGGTAAGAGGTTTCTTGTGGATACTCAAGCGCTTGTGTCGCATTTTGAGTTTCATCCGCAGGGGAAGCTGCTGCAGACGGATTTGCTGGCGAGGTATTTGTTGTATACGAATGAAGTGGTTTGTGATGTCGGGAATCAGAAGGAGTATTTTTTGTCGAGTGTACATAGGAGTGCGTGGCATAAGCAGCAGAAGGAGTTTGGTGCATGAACAGATGAGTTTGTTACGGTTCAATGAGATTTTCCTTTGTGCTTTGGTGTTTGGTGGATGAGCTTCTGCTTACACTTGCTGGTTCTGCGATGATAGTGCGACTGTGCCCGTTGAAGGTATTACACGAGTTAGGATTTCATGCATGGGTGATCTTCCTCATTGAATTGATAATCATTCGAGCTCACAAAACCACATGAAAGACCACGAAGAAGCATTAACCATTGTCATATTCGAGAACCCAATGTTGTTCAGGTTATCATACTCATCAATCTATCATGTCATACATGCATGGCATCCAACAAGTACCCATTCATCACCTACAACACCGTCACTGCTTCCTCCACTTCAAAACCCCTGCTGTTCACCCCTCTGTTCCCCCTGATCATACGCACTGCCCACCCCCTGTCCAAACCCCTCAACATCCCCCTCAGCACGTCCATAATCGCCCTCAACCCTCCTCCCTGCGCCCTCAACATCCCCCTCAGCATCACGCCCTTCCCTCTCCGCACCGCCAAACTTATCACCAATCCAGCTGGCCGCCTTATCAATGCCGCTGCCAATGTCACTCGGCACGTTCTCAGCGTCTTGGACGCCATTGTCGAAGTCTTGCTGGACATCGCGTTCTGCGTCGCGAGGGGCGTTTTCGACGTCGTTGACGCCGCGGGAGAAGGTGCTGCCGATGGCGGATTCGTCGCGATTGAGGGAGGCGTCGGCGCGGTTGTAGTCGCCTTCTGTAAATGGGAGAAAGTGGTTGGTTAGTATTGTATGTGGAGGAGGGGAAGGCTTGTTTTGTGATTCAAGCTTTTGCCAAGGGAGCTTAGCTTGTGGGAAAGACAGAAGGCTTACCAACTGCACCTGCAGCGTAGCCAGCGTCGTTTGCAGCGTTTTGGTCGTAGTCGGACATGATTTGTGGTGATTGTGGTTGAGAGTATGGAATGTTTGATTTGAGAGTGAGGATGATGAAGATGAAGATGAAAGAAAGGAAGAGGAGACAAGATGAAGAGAGGTTTGCTTATGTATGCATCTTTCCACCCCTCCCGCTTGTGACGTAGGTAAACAAGACCACCCCACTTCCTGGTCCTGAAACAGGCGCGCGTTTGCTTTACTAGCACTAGCACTAGCTATATTCCTCTGGTTTCATGTGACTGACACTCTTCCTTGTTCTGATTGTGTCTTCACTGGCACTGCAAGCTGAAGCAATATATGAAAACTTACATATACTTCTGCAGGGCTACCGGCTCGTGTGATAGATATGGGGCGAAAAGAGCGAAAAGAGCGAAAGCTTGATGATCGCCGAAGATCCGATGACCTTGTACAAAGTACAGTGAGTAACTTGATGGACAAGGCTGCGCTCCTTCGCTTTTGTTTTTATACATGATGTGACACCTCCTTCTGCTTCAATCCTCTCTTCCTTTTTTTACTCCTACAGATTCAAAACAACAATAACGCTCTATCAATCAATTCCTGCAAAAATGACGACTTTAAAATCCTATTCTCCGCCTATACAAACATTAACACCGACGCCAACGCCAACACCAACACCAGCAACACTATCTTCCCACCCTGCTTTCCGCGCTATCTCCCTCCTCGTAGCGCTCGCCCAATTCGTCATCATCGTCTCTTCCTGTTCGATCTGGGAGCACACTAAGCCGACCTACGCGACAATCTACTTTTTCGCGTTCTTTGGCGAGTTTCTGCGCTCGATGCTTAATGGTAACAGTTGGCTCACTTTACGCCAAGTCAGTCATGGTCAGCGTGGCATGATGTTGGCTGTTCTAGCGGTGCTTTTTGTTGGCGATACGTATCGCTTGACGAGTGGGTGGAGAAGGGATGGACCGACTGCGGGAGCGATGTGGGATGCGTTTTGGACGTCGATGCAAAAGTCTTACGGGTCATCGTCCCAGGCAAAAGAGCTTAGGCTTGCTGGGAAGTTAGCGGGGACCACAGAAGACGCAAGTGATCCCACACAGCCACTCTACTGGTTCACCAGTTTTGTCATCTGTCTACTGCAACTCATAGCAGTGGTGGTAGTAGCACAAGGTGTTTACGCCGACTACATCGTGCTGAACAATGGCTATAGTGCTGAGGCACCGTGGGAAGGACTGTATGCCAAGGATTTGAAGCAGCATCCGATTCTAGCGATTATGACTGTGGCTGTTATGGGGATGATACAGAATGCCAATCAGAAGAGCGAGGAGTGGATTATGAAGTGGGTGAGTTTGGCTCATGTGGTGGTGTATGTTTGGGTTGTGTTGGGAGGTATTTTTGGGCACCTGGAAGGGTGAGGTAGCTATGGTCCACAGGAAGTCTTGCGGGATGGTCGGACAAGGTGTTTCTGATTCAAGACTTGTGTCTGTTGCTGTACGACAACGGAAGTCATCTGGCTCTCACCCAGCACAACATACATGATTGCTTTCAGCCACGAAAACAATCAACAATAGCCATATATTTGCTACATGCCAGCACACATGCTGAAGAGCACTATAAGTTGAAAGAGGCAGATCCTAGCAGGCTTCATACAGCAAGAGCACGCCCGGATCCTGAATTGAGACCTGCCAGAGCGTCGCCTGCTTAGTTTGCCATGATATTTTGTCTATCTAATGCCATCGATCTTCCTCCATCCCGCTCCATCAATCCTCCTCCATTCCACCCCATCTACTGGTTATAACTTCTCTAAATCTGATCGAGTGTCTCAGCATGGTCCAGTAAGCTTCTATGGACCTTTATTAGCCTTGACCGCTTCCATCATTAAGTGCAACAGCATTTAATCAACTTCATCGACTTTCATCAACCTTCAACAACTTCCACTCGACTATACACAAGCACTTTTCCAGACCAGACTAAACCGATTCGTTATTTCACCCATAATCCCATCGCGATCCGAAGCAATGTCAATAATCTCATGTCAAAGCTGATGATCTTGGATGTGCCTGAGTGAATATCGCCATCCTGCACACATCAGTATTTTTCTTTCTGCCTGTCTGTGATGAGGCCAGCCTTGCACTCCTAATGCACATTACTGCACGCGCAAGATCTTAGTCACTGCGAACATATACCATGAAAGGAGGCTGAGACGTGTGCACTGAAGGGCAACAAACCAACAATTTCTGATATCTGTAGAAGCTCACTGCTGCTTTCTTTTATACTTGCTCTATACAATTGTCTTTATTCCCAGGATATATAACACTCTTGCATCGTCTCAAATTTCTCAAAACACGCTTCCGAACGTCCCTCCTGCGCTTATCCGTCTATTGCACCAAAAGCTCACTCATTGTTCAACCAAACCTCCGTCCGGTATCATCATTCCCCGCACTCCCCACTCCAGCACCTCCAAAAACAGCAGCATCCTTAACATCCTTATGATGCGCCTCTTCCATCTTGCTCTCAATCACATTCTTCTCACCACCTGCAACATCAGCGCCGCCTGTCACAGATGCGCTTTGCGGGTTTCCGCTGGTGAAGATGTCGGTTGCGGAGGCGTTGGTTTGGGGGGTGGATTGGAGGGAGGCGGTGGATTGGGAGGAGGCTTGTTCGAGGATGGGGTCGGTTTCGGCGCCGGCGGTGGGTTGGAAGGAGTTGGAGGACATGTTTGTGTGGTGCTGGATGATTGAGTTAGGGTGGGTGAATGGTAGGTAGGGAGGGGGGATTTGGGTGAGCAGGGAAGGGGAGGGAGGGGATAGCGTACTGTGCTGAGTTGAGGATAATAGTTTTGTGAGTGAGTGAGTGAGTGAGAGTATACTGCGGTTGAGGTATATACACGAAGAAGAGGAGGAATAAATGTAGTTTGAAAGAGTAGATCTCTACCCGGCGTTGTGGCCGATGTATGACGCTTTGTGGCTCGCTCGACCATGCTTTGCATTGAAACGGTCATCTCCAATGCAGTCCTTTTTATTGATTACCTACATAGAACACTTCCTCTCTCTGTCCACTCTACACCCACAACCTACAAGTGCCATCACTTCCCGCAGACACCAACCAAGGCTCTCGCGGATGCCATTCAACATCCAAAACACCCAGTCCCTGCGTGACACTATGCCCCTTCAACACCTTCAACGGCACAATACTAGCATTCTCCATCAAATCCTCCACCACCTTTCCATGAAACACCTGCAGACTGCCATCGTCACTTGCATCCGCAAACAACGGATATCCTCCTTGGTGGAATTTAACACTTCTGATAGCCTTGCCGTGGTATCGTAGCGTCTTATACGGTCTCGTCGACAATTCCATGTCCATCCACAACAACCGCTTGTCAAAAGATCCAACAATCAGATTGTCGCCTCCGGGATGCACGTCAAAACTACTGATCCACCTAGCACCTGGTTGGAGAATCTTCAACAATTCCTGCTTTGCAAGGTCATAGCTCCTGATCAGTCGCTGTGTCGCAACGAAGAAGATTGGTTTCGAAGGGTGGAACTGCACGAACTGTGCCAGACCCTTGAGTTTGCGGAAGGGTAGTTGCGTCAGATGTTTCGAGACGGTGTGGATGGCGACGGCGGTGGATTGACCTGTAGGCGAAACTGTGGCAAAGTAGTCGCCGCGACGGTGCCATGAGAGTACTTTTACGGGTGAGCGGACGACGATCTGAATGAGTACGCCGGCTTCGTGGAGACGAGCTTCGGGTCGGACCCAGCGGGCGGGGCTGGTGGGTGTGTTGTTGGCGGAGGATGTGGTGGTAGCGGAGGTGTGGGAGTAGCCTGAGGTCAAAAGCTCGCGGCTAGCTGCTGCAATGTCGGCGTCCGGCGTAGCGATGGGAATGGTGTCGGGAGTGATTAAAAAGATGCTTTCGCCTGCAGCTGCAGCAAGGATAGAAACTTCCGTTCCTGGTCGCCAGCGGACGACATTCACGGGGTCAGTGGAAGAGAGCTTGACGCTCCATTCTTGACGACCGTCTTCCAAACTCCAGATGCGAACTGTGCCGTCATCTCCTCCAGTTGCTAGTAGTACACCTCGAGGGTCGATTGATACACTACGGACTCTACCGTCGTGACCACGGAAGATCTTGCTGCATCGACTAGGGAACGGACGTAACTCTTCAGGACTTGGTAGTTTGGGAAGAAGTGATTCAGGGTCAATGTTGAGCTTGTTGCGGCGAACACGAGGCGCGAGGTATAGATCGAGACATCTCTCA
>Ga0160427_10002870_pt1 | contig 10259 bp, 12 predicted proteins | sample SolpanmetagenomL_FD_108194 | JGI IMG/M metagenome (GOLD analysis project Ga0160427, IMG submission 108194) | Solar panel surface microbial communities from Lawrence Berkeley National Laboratory, California, USA - L | ecosystem: Engineered > Built environment > Solar panel > Unclassified ...
CATCGGGGTGTGGGCACGCCAGACCATCGCCGAGAGCGGTCCCAAGAATTTCAACTGGGGCGTGCTGCCGCCCATCAAGGCCGCGAGTCAGGCGCAGGGATCGGCCACCCAGACCCTCAGCATTCCGGCGGCCTCGGGGCACAAGAAAGAAGCCATGCAGTTCATCACCTGCTTTGTCAACCGCACCAACAACGGCAAGCTGGCCGCGGGCGACTGGCTGTTTCCCACCCGCACGTCTTCACTCAAAGGCTCGTACTTCCAGTCACCCAACAACGGCTGGAAAACCGCTTCCGAGTCGGCCAAGTACCTGACGATGGCTCCGTTTCAGGAAGTCAACGGCTTTACTGAGGTGAAAAGTAAGGTGCTGACCCCAATTTTTCAGCAACTGCTAGCCAACCGCCTCACGCTCGACGAGGCAGCCAAGCAGATCGAGCAGCAGGGCAACGAAGTTCTGTCGAAATACTACAAGTAGGGCGCGGCTCCGCTGTTTGGCGGCATGAATTGGCGCCGCTGATGCACCGAGCAGCAGAGCTGACCAGGCGAAGGGCGGGGAGGCGTCAGCAGAGTGCCGGGGCGTCACCGTGCTCGTTTGGGCCGCCTTGTCTCCAGCGCGCTGGAAGCGGCCAGCTCATCTGCTGAGACGGCCTCCGATGGGATCGTTTTCCGGAAACGGTTTCATCCGAGTTCGTTTCATGCATGACTGCAAAAACCGAGACGGGTCGAAGAGGCGAGGTACTGGAGCGTTTGGACTCCGGTATCGCGCTTCCGGCACCCTGCTGTATGAGGATTCACCTGGTTCTCATACATCGGGTATGTTATGAAGATAGTAGCCAAATGCCCTTAACCCAGGACCAGCGCCGTCATACGAAGTCCCGATAAATATCAGGAGCCTCATGAGCGATCAGATTTCCGACTCCCTGGAGCAGCTCGTCTCAGAAAACACTCAGCCGCTCCAGCCGCCCTACCAGCCGCCCACCCTCACGGCACTGGGCAAGTGGTCGGCCCTGACCCTGGCGCAGAGCGTGCCGATCGTGGTGGGCAGTCACTACAACCCGTTTACGAACACCTGGTCCAAATAACGGCCTGAGCTTCTGGTCTACCCGGCGTCGGCGTCGATGCCAAGGAGTGCGGAATGCAGATTGATCACGACCCGTATCACGCCTGGCAGGTGGGCCAATCCAGCTTCCTGGTTTGTTCTCTGGCCTGTGTTGGCCTACTGGACCGCGCCAGCGGGTCGCTGTGAAAGCGCTGGCGACGCTCGGCCTGGCGACGGCCCTGCTTTTGCTGGGAGCTTGTCAGCAGTCCGCCGTCACGGGAGTGGGGGGTCCGTCCGGACCCGGCAAAGGAGCGGCGGTTCTCGGCCTCGTCGAAGTCACGATTTCCGGGCTGGGCGGCGTGCAACCGCAGGCGGCGGTGCAGGCGCTGCGGCCACTGGGACCACTCGCGCTCGACGAACAGCCGGGCGGTTTGCAGCTTCAGCCGCTGACCACCAGCGTCTTCAATCTGGGTGACCGCAACGCTGGCACCGGCCAGCGCTTCATCACCGTGACCTTCAAGGTCCGCAACGCCGATAGCCTCGGAGCACCCTCGGCGACGGCACGCAGCAACCTGACCCTGATTGCCGCCGCCGTCACCGGAACCCAGGACGGCAGCGCAGTGCGGGCCATGCAGACCTTCGGCGGCACACCCATCACGACCGGCGTGGCGCGCAGCATCTTGCCGACCCACGCCATGGTCTTTCAGCCGTCCACGACCAGCGCCGCACTTTCCAGCGGCGGTGAGGACATGCAGGTGTATTCCGAGGCCGAGGTGCTGCCCACCAACTTCACCCACCCCAGCGGGCCGGTCACAGCGTACAGCGATCTGGGTGTCACCACCATCTTTCCTTACGGCTACACGGTTCGGAATCCCGCCGCGACCGGCGCGGGGAGCCGCACGCTCGCGGCCAATCCGGCGGTCGGCCAGTACGACGGGCGGGTCGCCATCTCGGTGGTGTTGCCGCTGCAAAAAGACGACGCGAGTAAAACCCCGGTGTCCGGCGCGGCCCGCGATCCGTTCAGCTTCAACTTGATTTTCGTGATCGTCGCCGACCCGGTGATCAGTGTGACCCAGAGCTTGGCCGAACAGGGCAGTCCGGCACTCGTCGGTGCCAGGGCCAGCACCGCAGCAGCCAGCCGGATCAACGTCTTGCCGGGCACTAGCCTCACGCCCGGTGTCTCGGGCGGCGTCACCATCCGGCGCATCTGTCAGGTGCGCACAGCTGGCCTCGTCACGGACATTGCCCCCGCGCCCACCTACCTGGTCGACCAATGCCCATGAAGCGGCCTATTTCCGGAGGAATCGCCATGAAGACCCTGCCGCTGGCCGCCCGTACTCGGTGCTCGGCGCTGCTGCTCGCCGCTCCTTTGTTGCTGTTGAGCGCCTGCACCCGCGCCGCGCCGCCTGCGCAGGGCCGCGTCAGTTCCCCGCCGACCCCGGCAGCGGCAGGCCGCGTGGATACCCCCGCGCCCGGTGAGGCGCTGCCGCAGGCCAGGCTCCTGAGTCCGCTGGGCCTGATGCGGCTGACGTTCAGCAATATCGGCGGCGAGAACGCTTCAGTCAGCGCCGAGGGTCTGCCCGGCGGCCTCTCGGGGCAGACCCTGAGCAGCACCGGCGGCATCCAGTTGCAGCCGGTCAGCACCGGGTCGTTCGTCCTGGGCACGCGCGGGGCGGGCGGCGTCAGGTATCTCTACGCCACCTTCAAGGTCAGAAACGCCAACGCCGCCGGCACCACCGCCTACGCCACGCCGCGCACCAATCTGACGCTGTTGGCGGTCAGCACCCCGGCCTCGGTCAATGCGACGGCCCTGAGTTCCATTCTGAAATTCGACGGCACCCCGGCGGACCCGGCGACGGCCCCGACCATCGTGCCGACCCACGCCATGACCTTTGACCGCGCCAGCGAAAAAGCGGTGCTCCTCGGCGGTGGCGAAGACCTTCAGGTGTACTCGGAGGGTGAAGCGGCAGACCTGGGCCTGCCGAGCGGCGTCACGCGGGTTTTTCCCTATGGCTTCGTGGTGCGCAACCCCGCGACCCCCAGCAGCCGCACGCTGCCTGCCAGTCCTGCCGCCGGGGTGTTCAGCGGTGAGGTGACCATTGCCCTCAAGCTGCCGCTGCAGGCCAGTGCAGCCGACGATCCGTTCAGCTTCTCGCTCAATGTCGAGGCGGTGGACGACAGCGTGGCCCGCGTGACCGAGAGTGTGGAAGAGCAGGGCGCGGGCAGCGGCGCGGCCACGCGGGCCAGTGCGCTCGGCGCAGGCACGCAGCTGGCGACCCTCTGCGGCACCAGTTACAGCGGCGCGAACGACGTGTTCGTGGGTTCGGCCACCACCGCCGGTGGCGCGGGCTTCGACCGCCAGGCGCATATCGGCGGCAATCTGGCGCTGAGCGCGGTGTTGTTGCCCTACCCGCAGGTGGGCAACACGGCCAGCAGCGTGCCTGCGGCCAGCGGTCTGCTTTCCAACTACGCGGCCTACCCGCCTGCGCCCGGCGGTCCGGCCACGACCCTCAGCGCCGCCAGCAGCGCGGGCAGCACGCCCGGCAGCATCCTGAATGTCAACAGTGACGGCAGCTTCCGTTTCACGCCCAAAGCGGGCGAGGGCAGCGGCAACACCGACACCATCGGCTACACCGTCTCGGACGGTGCGGGCTGCACGTCCCCGGCCCTGAGCGTCTCGGCCCCGATCAGCGGGCGGGTCTGGTACGCCAAGAACGACGTGAGTAATGGAAGCGGCGATGGACGCTCGATCAATCCGTTCCGAATGTTCTCGGCGGCGGTCTCGGCTTCCAGTGCCGGTGACACTCTGTACGTCTACCGGGGCGACGGGTCCATCTCCAACCAGAACACGGACGTGGTTCTCAAGGCCAATCAGCGCTTGATCGGCTCCGGCACACCGCTGACACTCGGGGCGGCGACCCTGCTGCCCCAGGACCTGGCAGGTGCGCCGCTGCTGGGCGGCGGTCTGCTGCTGGCCACCAACAACGAACTCGGCGGTTTCGGCCTGAGCAATTTGCGCCCGAACGGCGCTTCCGGAATCACCGGGGTCAATTTCGGCACCCTGCAGAGCAGCGCCGTGTCGGTGGCGGTCAACGGCTCCCCGGCCCTCGATCTGCGCGGCGGCGTGCTGGCGGCCAGTTTCACCAGCCTGAGTTCGAGCAACAGTGGCTCACACGGCCTCAACCTCGACAATACCTCGGGTAGCCTGGCCGTGACGGGTGACGGCGCGACTGCCGGTTCGGGCGGCGTCATCAGCGGGGCGGCGATCAACGGCGTCAACGTCGGTCCGACCTCGCCGGGTCAGCCGACCCTGCCCACCATTGCGCCGAGCTTGTCACTGAGCTGGATGACCATCAAGAGCAGCAAGCTCAACGGCGCGCGCTACGAAGTGCCCAGTACCAGCAGCGCTGCCACCGCCCTGACGCTGGCCCACAATGCCCTGACCGACAATGGCAGCACCCATCTTCAAGTCAACCTCAACGGCACCGGCAGCGCCACCTTCAGCATCACCGACAACACGTTCAGTAATCCTCTGACGGGCATCGTGAGCGGCATCGAAGTCAATTCTAATCACACCGGCACTGCCCCGACGCAGGGCCGCATCAACACCAACACCATGACCTTGCGGCCCGATTCCCAGGGCGTGACGAGTACCAACGGCGTCGCCATATACGTCAACGGAGCCGGAACCAGCAGCGTGCAGATCAACGCCAACACCATCAAGAACTACTCCCTGTACGGCATTGACCTGGCCGCTCAGCAGGGCAGCGGCACGCTCAACGCCACGCTGAGTGGCAACCAGATCAGCATGGCTTCCGCGCCGGGAGGTCTGGAAGGCATGCGGCTGAATGCCGGAAACGCTGGCGCTGGCGAGAGCAGCACGCTGTGTCTGAATCTGCTCAACAACACCAGTGCGGGTGCGGGCGGCCCTGGCCTCGGCGGGTATGTGGTGAGTCAGCGCCCCAACACCACCTACCAGTTGCAGGGGTATACCGGCGGTGCCAGCGACGCGGCTGCTGTCGCCGCCTTCATCAAATCCAGAGACGCGGGCAGCAACGGTGCCAGGGTCCGCAGCACGTCACCCAGGATCGCCAATTTCAGCGCTGCGACCTGCGCCGTTCCCACGTTCTGAGGATTCTGGGCCGCCTTCGGGCAGTCGCTTCAACTGGAGATTCGTATGTCACAGGCGTTTTTAGGAGAAATCAGACTCACGGGCTTTGCCTTTGCGCCCAAAGGCTGGGCCTTGTGCAACGGCCAGTTGCTGCCGATCAACCAGAATCAGGCCCTCTTCGCCCTGCTCGGTACCATGTACGGCGGCAACGGCCAGACGACCTTCGCGCTGCCCAATCTCCGGGGTCAGGTTCCGGTGGGTGTGGGCGGCGGATTTGTCCAGGGTCAAGTGGGCGGTGAGGTCAACCATACCCTGAGCAGCGCCGAGATGCCCGGCCACCAGCACAACCTGAGTGCGTCCGGTGACGCGGCCACGACGGCGCTGCCCGGCGGGAACGTGCTGGCCGCACCACCTTCGCCGCTCTACGCGGCGGCCAGCACGCCGAGTGCGCTCTCGGCACAGGCGCTCGGTTCGGCGGGCAGCAGCCAGCCGCACAACAACATGCCGCCCTACACGGTCCTGAATTTCGTGATCGCCCTTCAGGGCAGCTTTCCATCCAGAGACTGAAGCCCGGTTCGAGCCGGAGACAGGAGGTGTGCCGTGTCGGACCCCTACGTCGGTGAAATACGAATGTTCGCTGGCAATTTCGCTCCGCAAGGCTGGCTGTTTTGTGACGGCTCACTGCTGTCCATTGCAGACAACGACGTGTTGTTCAACTTGCTGGGCACCACTTACGGCGGCGACGGCATGCAGACGTTCGCCCTGCCCGATCTGCGCGGACGGGTACCGGTCCATCAGGGCGCATCCCCCCAGGGTTCCCAGTATGTTCCGGGCCAACTCGGAGGCAGCGAAACCGTGACCCTGACGGTGGCCCAGCTGCCCAACCACTCGCACGCCCTTCTCGGCAGCGCCCAGACGGCCACGACCACCGCGCCCGGTGGACAGGTGCTCGCCAGCGTCGGCGGCGGTCAGGTGTATCTCAACGACACGCCGACCACCGCGCTCGGTGCGTCATCGGTGGGAGCAGCAGGCGGCTCGCAGCCGCACGACAACCGGATGCCTTTTCTGGGAATCAACTACATCATTTCTCTGTTCGGTATTTATCCGAGCCAGACTTGATTCAACCCGTGCTCGCCAGGAGAGTCAGTGGAACCATTCTTAGGTGAAATCAGAGCGTTCGGCTTCAATTACGCGCCGAGCGGGTGGGCGTTGTGTCAGGGACAACTGCTGTCCATCCGGCAAAACACCGCGCTGTTTTCGTTGTTGGGCACCAACTACGGCGGAGACGGGAGCAGCACCTTCGGCCTTCCTGATCTGCGAGGACGGGCCGCGCTGCAAGCGGGGCAGGGACCGGGGCTAAATCCGTACACGCTGGGAGAAACCGGCGGAGCCGCGTCGGTCACGCTGATGCAAGTTCAGTTGCCCAGCCACACCCACACCCTCGCGGCGGCGAGTGATCCTGCCGAAAGCGCCGCGCCCGGTGGCAACATACTGGCCCGCGCCATCGGCGGCCCGGTCTACACCGCCGGTCCAGCCACCGTCTTGCTCTCGCCCTCGGCCACCGACGTCCAGGGCGCTAACCAGCCGCACAACAACCTGCCGCCGTATCTGGTCCTGAATTTCTGTATCGCCTTGCAGGGCATTTTTCCCCAGCGCCCCTGAGGAATGAGGAAACACGATGAGTGAGCGCCCACCCGATTTGCATCGCCGCCGCACCTTGCTCAAGTCGCTGGCTGTCGCGGCGGCCCTGCCCTGGACAGGCCAGGGGACGGCCCAGCGCGCGGCCCGTCCGCTGCCTGCCCTCGTGACCGGGGTCTTGCTGCCCGCCCGCAGCGCTGTTCCCGAATTGGCCCAGCGCTACCTGAGCGGCCTGCAACTGGGCCTCGGTCCCGCAGCCGCTCATGTCGCCGGATCAAGGCCCACCGAACTGCTCATCAGGTTTGCCGGTTCCCGGCCCGCCGAGTGGGAAGCGGCTGCCCGCGACCTGCTGTCGGCGGGCGCGCAGGTGCTCGTGGCGCTGGGTGACGGTCTGCAAGCCCGGCTGGGTCCGCTGGCCGAGCAGCACCACACGCCGCTAATCGTCAGTGAACTGGGCAGCCTGATGCCCAGGGGCGAGCGCCACAGCCCCTTTGTTTTTGGGCATTCGTTGCAGCTCTGGCAAGCCGAGTGGGCCTTGGGGGTCTGGTCGGCCCAGCGCCGGAAGCGGGTCCAGGTGCTGACTTCCCTGCTGGAGAGCGGTTACGACCTGCCCTACGCTTACGCCTCGGGGGTGGCGTCTGCCGGGGGCAGTTTGATCGAAACCAGTGTTGCCGACGATTTCAGCGGCGCTCACGACTTCCCGGCGGCGCTGGCCCGTATCCGGCAGCTTCAGCCGGATCATCTACATATCGTGGCCAGTCAGTCCGGGTTTCTGGAACTGGTCCGGGCCGCCCGCCGCGAGCTGGGCGGCCCGGCGGCGCTCAGCATTGCTGGGCTGGCGCTTACGGCAGGAGCGGGTGTGACCGGCTCCCGCAGCGCGCTGTCCTGGACTGCCGAACTCGACTCGCCACTCAACCGGCAGTTTGTGGCAGCCTATCAGCGCCGCACCCACCAGTCTGCCGACGCGCTGGCGGTGCTGGGTTACGAGGCGGCCACCTGGCTGCTTCAGGCCCTGAACACTGTCGGAGCCTCACCCTCGGAGCAGCTCCAGCCCTGGCTGAGCGCGCTGGCCCAGGCGCGTTTCCAGAGTCCGCGCGGTGAGGTGTGGGCCGATCAGAACCGTTCGCTTCAGGCCCCAATTTATCTGCGCCAGTCGCTGCCCGGCGGCGCACGGGTGTTGGGTGTCCTCCCGGCCCCGCCCCGGGGGCATCCAGCGCTCCAGGCTCTGCTCGAGCACCCGCGCAGTGGGTGGAGTCAGGTTTATCTGCACGCCTGAAGCGGCGCTGAGCCGTGCGGGTCTGCGGCTGCGGCCCGCCGAATCCGGTGATGCGGCAGCGCTACTGGCCGTCTACGCCAGCACCCGCCAAACCGAACTCGCCCATTTCAGCTGGACGGACGGGCAGCAGGCGGCGTTCCTGAACTTTCAGTCCTCGGCTCAGGAGCAGCATTACCGTACCGTCTACCCGGAGCTGGAGCGGCTCGTCATCGAGCGTGCCGGTCAACTGATCGGGCGGCTCTACCGCGTTCAGACCCCCCAGTACGTCAGGGTGGTGGACCTGGCCCTGGTGCCGCAGGCCCGAGGACACGGCTGGGGCCAGCTGCTCCTGAGAAACGAGCTGGACCGGGCCGCGTCCAGACCCGTGCGGCTGTCCGTCGAGAAAAGCAACCCGGCCCAGCGCCTCTACGCCCGCCTGGGCTTCGTGGTGATCAGCGACGAGGGCCTGTATCTGGCGCTGGAACGTCCTCCGCAAGCTGTCGGTCCGGGTGGTGCGGTGGCTGGCGTTTCCTGATGGATCAAAGCAGGAGCGTGGCTTGCCAAGCCTGGCGGGTGCGGCGAGGCGACCCCGCCGCTCAACGCCTCATGAACCCTGCCTGATCAAACGGCCGCCGCGCCGCTCTAGCCTGGGCCATGACCTTATTCGACCGCCTACCCGCGACCCTCTCGGTCAACGGGTAGCCGCACGCCCTGGACCTTCCGGTTCAGGCCACCCTGCTGGACGTGCTGCGCGAGCGGCTGCACCTGAGCGGCACCAAGAAGGGCTGTGACCACGACCAGTGCGGTGCCTGCACTGTGCTGATCAACGGTCGACCCCACCTGAGCTGCCTGACCCTGGCCCTCAGCGCCCAGGGCCAGGAGATCGGCACCATCGAGGGCCTCGGCGGGCCGGCGGGCGAACTCCACCCGGTGCAGGCGGCTTTCATCGATCATGACGCCTTTCAGGGCGGCTAATGCACGCCCGGCCAGATTCTGAGCGCGGTGAGCTGCGCGGCGGGCACGCGGCGGACGAGGCTGAGCTGCGCGATTTCATGAGCGGGAATCTGTGCCGCTGCGCCGCTTACCCGCAGATTGTGGCGGCCATCAAGAGTGTGGCGGGGGAAAGGCTGTGAGGCCTTTCGAGTACACGCGGGCGCAGAGTGTGGCGGGCGCGGTGGGGCAGCCGGGCAAATTCCTGGCAGGCAGCACCACCCTCATTGACCTGATGAAACTGGACGTGGAGCGCCCCATCCGGCTCACCGACCTCGCACCGCTGCGAGACGGCGGGGCGTTGTCGCAGATCGCGCAGAGCGGTGAGGGCGTGAGCATTGGCGCACTGGCCAGCATGGCGCAGACTGCCGAGCATCCCCTGATCGCCCGGCGGTACCCGGCGCTGCGGGCGGCTCTCCTCGCGGGTGCGTCGCAGCAGATTCGCAACATGGCCAGTATGGGCGGCAACATCATGCAGCGCACCCGTTGCCCGTATTTCCGCGACCTGGCCTTTCCCGAATGCAACAAGCGCGATCCCAGCAGCGGCTGCGGCGCGAGGGAAGGCTTTCACCGCAAGATGGCGATTCTGGGCGGCTCGGACGCCTGCATTGCCACCCACATCTCCGACGCTTCGGTGGCGCTGGTGGCCTACGGAGCCGGCGTGCTGCTGCGCGGGCCGGATAGAGAACGCACGGTGCGGCTGGAGGACTTCAATCTGCTGCCCGGCGACACGCCCCACCTCGAACACGACCTGAGAGAAGGCGAGCTGATAGTGGCGCTGAGTCTGCCCGCGCCAGTTGCCGAGAACGGCGTGTACGTCAAGGTGCGCGACCGTGAGAGCTACGAATTCGCGCTGAGCAGTTGCACCGCCGTGCTGGACGTGCAGGGCGGCCAGGTGAGAGCTGCTAGCGTCGCGCTGGGCGGTGTCGGCACCTGGCCCTGGCGCTCGCCGGAAGCCGAGGCTGCCCTGACGGGTTGGCCCGCCACCCGCGAAACCTTCTAGGCCGCCCTTGAGCAGGCGCGTCTGTTGGCGCAAAACGCCTTCAAGGTGCCGTTGACTGCCCGCGTGATCGTCCGGGCGCTGATACAGGCGGTGGGCCTGGCGGATGAAGCCGGGAATTTCATTCAGGGAAAAGGCGCATGACCATCCAGAAATGTCAGCCTCAGCAGTACGTGGGCCAGCGGGTCAGCCGGATGGACGGTCCCGACAAGGTGCGCGGCGCGGCCAC
>Ga0160427_10002871_pt1 | contig 10258 bp, 9 predicted proteins | sample SolpanmetagenomL_FD_108194 | JGI IMG/M metagenome (GOLD analysis project Ga0160427, IMG submission 108194) | Solar panel surface microbial communities from Lawrence Berkeley National Laboratory, California, USA - L | ecosystem: Engineered > Built environment > Solar panel > Unclassified ...
TCTCTGACACTCCGTGACAGCATTCTGCAGCACGTCTGGGCGCACGTGACCGATCTGGCAGAGCTTGGGCGTTGTGCCGCGGCGTGATGCCGGGATTCCCGACCAGAAAGAGACCATGCGGCGGTGAATGAGCGCTTCGAGCAAGTCGATGTCGGACGAGGTGTAGGCATGCGGTCCTTCGGTTGGGAAGACAGCGATGGTTTCGCTGGGTTTGTTGTTATCGTCCAGAAGGCGGATGGAGATCCCTTCTTTTATTATGCGGGTCGCATCGGTTAGAAGCGAAGACAAGCTGAGAGTCGTGCAGATCCATTTCTCTGAGGCTGCGACGTCGCAGACGTATGGCTGGATGACGGGACTTGATAGAGGAGTTTTGCTGAGTGTGGCCTTGAGAGTTGCAATGTCTGCCTTACGCTCGGCTGCTGTGCCTGCTCCGAAACCCATGGCTATGACCAAGGCGGCGCTGTACATGGCCTAATGTCTCGTTAGCTTGAGTGTTTTGTAAGACTTGACGAAGTACTCACCCTGTCCTCTGGCAAGCACAAGGTTAAACAACATCGAAAGAATGCGGCGCCAACTACTGGCCGACTGTGTATCACTTCGTCGACACCACAAATGTACACTTTCAGTGCCTTAAGTGAAGTTGGGACATTGACCATTCTTGGGAGCTCAAGCCAGTGCCTCATGCTTGCTAAAGACCCGCCACCCAGAGACACCCCAGCATGAACATATGCGAGAAATTGGTTGATACTGCAGATGGTGTCAAGGTGCCACTGGGCGTTGTCGAGATGTTCGTCAAAGCCCTTCACTTGATCGTGAGTGCGTAGAGCCTAAGATTCATTGTCAGCAGAGAGTCGATTGAATGATCTGCATGACATCCAGCATTTGCCTCGTCCCAGAATGCAGTAGCTTGACCATACTTGTAAGCAGCAATCTCAAAGTCACCGTCCAACCATGCGGCATCGCCATCGTGCCTGATCTGTTCAGCAACACTGTAGATGTCCCAGCCTTTGGCACGCGTCCAGCCTACCCAAGAAGTCATAGCTGTCACCATCTTTGTGCGAATGTAGGGTGCCACATGGCCAACGATTGCAACCTCCTGCTCACCACGTTCGCCGCCCAATTGTGCGAAGGGCAGCAAGATCTGTCGCTGAAGTGACCCCGAGAGTTCCTCAGGAATTTCGAACCTGAAATTGTACTCCAAAGAATTGCCCATATCCATGGCGCGGAGGAACCAGCAGAAGGTGACCAGCTGTTCCAAGGAAGTAGTACGGTTTCGGCGTGAACGACAACACGCGTCAGCTGAGGTTTGATGGTGATGATTGCCAAGGTATGTTGGTTGCCAACTTTCATCATAGCATTCTGTCGAATACAATGTACGTCGTGGTTGAGCAGAGCTGGACAAAGTACATCAGGATCGATGAAGAGAACCAGCTTGATCCATTTGTTTTCACGGTTTAGGATGTCGGAGCCGTTGTTGTAAAGACTTCCGCACACACAAAGAGCGCCAATGGTCCAGTCGAAAGCACGAAGGTGGGTGATTGTGTCCTCTGCTCTTCTGCGGTCGGGACGAGCCAGACGAGCATAGCGCGAGTGGAGAACGTAGCGCATGATCTTTCTACGGATCTCTTCTGTAAGGGCTTCAAGTCGGGAGATTGCTGTGTCGCCTCCGGTGTACAGCACCATCTGCGACAATGTGAACTCGAGAGATGACATTCTGGTTTAAGTTGAAGCAATGGCTTTGGTGGTAAGTTGTGCACCAATGGTCTCTCGTCCTTTCTGTCTCGGAATATTAGCAGCGGACTGATGAAAAGTACTAGAGTGAATTGACCTTGAGCTATCCCAACGCTAAGCAAACGGCAGCAGTGACAATACGACCTAAAAGCGGCACTGTATGTTCGCCAAGGTAATGATCCTGAATTGCTCGACAACAATGAAGTTAATGACAGTGGTTTATTCAGCAGTTTGTGAAGTGAGGAGAAGAGGATCTCAAGCAGTGAACAATGATGCTCGTAGCTGTAGTGCAACACGCGCCACGAGGATGAGGTTGAAGTGTGAATAGTGATGATGATGACGTCGGACGGTTCTTAATCAGCGAGAAGCAAGAAGCTTGAAGCACTATGAGCTATCCTGTTCAAGTTCCAGCATAACAAAAGGTCTCCATACAATCTCGCAAACAACGAGTACCTCACCAGGCAATCAAAAGAATATGCAGGGTCCCGTTAGTGGCTTCGCGCTCGCCTCCCTTTACACGATCTGCATGAATGGTATGTCTTTCTTAAGCAAGTTCTGTACCTCAACAATGAAATAGCAATTTCAGCTCGTGTATCAGAGCCTTGGTTTCATAGCCATAAGATTTCTCTGCTGGACTATATTGGAGATGGTAGACAGCTTGGTAGATAACATTATGTGCAATCCGCACCTCATATCATCGTTTCTTGCCACGGCTCGAATTGTCTTGGCCGGCCTCTGCCTTTGTCCCTGTCTCTACCTCTTTCCACTTGTATCATTATCATCGTGATCTGAGGCTAGGTCGGGCCTTCGTGGCTCTATAGCCTTTTCTTCCTCCTTCTACAACTACCCATTGCCGTAATTTACTGCAACGATCCAAGTCATATACTCTCTTCCTCGCACCTTACTGTGCGAAGGCATGTAGGTAAGTGAAGACAGTAGATACCGTCGATTGATCAGGCTTGTACAATTGCGCCTTCGGGGCCATACGCTTTCCATATGGTAGAGAGTAGCGTGACGAAAGGCTCGAAGTCCGATTTCTGGCCAGCTAGTAGTCCTGCAATATAGATGTACCACGCGAAGATCCACAAGTCGCCAACCTTTGTCGGTTTCAGCCCAACGGCCTTCGGAAAGGCGCCAGCTAAGACGAAAAACCAGCCCATTCCCCGGTGGTTATACTCTACTGCTGCAGTCAAGGTCGCGAAGACGAGGCTATAAGGGCTCAGGAAGCCACTTGGGCCGGGCACCATGATATGAGATATGAAATGCAGAAGCCGTAAGGCATAGAGCGACACTGGTTTCTTGGTATAGCAGATTGTCGGCGCCATCCAATTCTCGCCAATGCGGCACCAGGTGCAGCTTTTCCCCTCACCAGAATGACATCAATTGTTTCTTGTTTTGGGTGTTCTGGCCATTCACGACGATACTTGTTACCAAGTGCATGGATAGAGTCTGCGTCGCGACTGATTCGCTCATCAAATGCTCTGTCAAACAGCATTTGGTTCCAGAAGACGCCATAGAAAGTGGTGCAAGTCAGGAATAATGTCGTGCCAAACACAGCTATTCCCATGGTATGGTTAAGAAGGTAGAATCCAGACGCACACAACGTGTAGCAGACAATGGTGGACAAAGCGAGGTGTCGCAAGTTCACTGGGGTGTCGCTCTCGGAGCCTGAGCCTGGCTCAACGTCTTTGACCATATCTCTATATACCATGGTGATAGGAGCACCTGACGATGGAGCATTACATTGTGTATTCTGGCCTCCCCGTTGTCGTCGTCTAGCTCGCTTCATGGCCTGAGACCCAAATTTGTAATTGGACTGTGGTGCCACAGCATCGATCCAGTATTCAGCCACAAGCCAGCTACGGAGCCAGACCTCAGACCTCGATATGCTGACTCCTGCTGCGCTGACAACGCTGCCGACATTGGAATCCAGACAAGCCTTCCACGACTTGTCGTATAAGCTCAATCGCGGAAGAGTGTTAAAAGTAATGCCTAGGAGTCCAGTACAATTAGTGTCAAGCTTCGTCTTGACCATGTAAAGACGTATTAAGATGACAGCAATGAGCCACCACCAGAAAGGCGTGGCGAAAATGAAGAAAGCGATGAGGTTGTTAGGCGTCTCATCATCATCGACATCTGTGGTGTTGGTAACGGGCATGATAGGTATAGCTACGGAAACTTGTTGCATCGCGAAGCTGCCTCCATAGCCACCTGGTACGTACACATACCAAGGCCAGGGCCATTTCCTGCATCACGCTAGAACGGAACAGGATAGCGCATGCATCGTCCTCATTCGTGCATCGCAAGACCTTTACCTATCTATCGGCACAGAAAGTATGGCACGATGCTAGCAGACTCATCCGTGTTACAATCAGCAATTATTGGAGTGGCCCTATGCATCAACGTTTCTTGCCACGATTCGAAACGACTGACCCCCCTCTACCTTTACCTCTTTCTGACCTGCCTCTTCGCGATCCAAGACTTGGTCGTGCTTTTGTCGACTTCGTAGTCTTTTCTTCGTCCTCTTGTTCCTCATCTTCCTCCTCGACTTCTTCCGCACCGTCTTCTTCCTGTTCGCTCAGCTCCTCTTCGTCTGCTTGTGTTGGTGCTGGCGATGACTTTGCTTCTGAATCAAATCTGCTCGATCGTCTACTGGCCCTGCCAGTCGTTTGTAATGTACTCTGTCTCCTCGTCGTTGCAGTAGGCACTGTAGCAGCACCTCCGCGCGATGCTCGTTTTCTCGTTCTTGTAGATTCAGCAGTCGGCGCCGGACTAGCAGAGACTCTGGAGTCTTTCACGACCCCATCTCTTCCTCGGAATACAGGCATTTCTGGCGGCGAGCTTGGTATTTCTTCATCATGTGTTGCGAACCGTCTCTGCCACATCATATCCGCAAAAGATGCTTCATCGTCATCCTCTTCGTCATCTGACAGCAAGCTTCTCCTAATGGTCCCATCTGATTCAGGCAGCCCGAACTCTTTCACCCATTCCTCTCCACTATCATCCACTTCTTCCTCTTCCTGCCCATCCTCTTCTTTTGCTCTCGCAGCAGCAAGCGCATGTTGATTCTCTCGTTCATCCAGAACCTCCAAGTCGAACAATGCGCTTAGTTTCTCCCATATCCCTGCAATTCGGGTATGGCTAACCAGTCTCTCTTGTTGTTGACCGTTCGGCGGTGGAAGCAATGTATGTCCATGTGAGCGAAGGAATGAGGAAATACAGAGCATGTGGAAGTGTTTGTGAATACCAGTGGGCTTGTAGCGTATCAGTGCCTTGAAAAGAGCGGTTTCTTGTGCAGTTGTCCACGGGTCTGAGGGAGAGGTTGGGAAAGAAGAGGGAGTTGCTGGGCGGGATATCGCATGATTGCGCTTGAGGATGTTAAGGGGAGTTGCATCGGATGCGGAAGGAGCAAGTGAAGGCGCTGGCGATGTTGCGGAAGTATTTGTAGTCCGTGCGCGCTTTTTGGGCGGCATTATGTGTTTCGCACTTATGTGATCGGAGGTGGGTAGGATGGTACTATGCAGCACGCTTCCCGGGACCGAATTGGTAACGAGGTATAACACAGGTGAATCAAAAGTTTAGATCGTTGTGTCACGTGCAGAACGTGCTGAAACAGACCCACAATTGTGAAACACACGACATCAGCCGGGTAGTACCTGCCTGAAACGTCAACAAGCAACTTGGAAGACTGCCAGGTGTACTTTCATTTTCGTCCTCATCTGAAATGATTTAGTGCACCAAACGTTGACCAGTCTTGTCGTCGACAATTCCATCATTTGACAAGAGTTGCATGCTCCTAAGCAAGGACCACACCTCATCAGACGCGAAAAATCGCACTCGCAATGCCTGATGGAAGGTCTGTGGTCGCGTCAAAGAACTATTGATCCGTTCGTACTATCCGCCTTGAGCGAAAATGCTTCGCTTCATCATGAGAACCTCCTAAGTGAGGATGGACTGTTCAAGAACATTGATTTTAAGCGTGCGTGGCATTTTCGTCAAAAACATCCTTTCTTCGCGACTGACTGCGCGTATAGTTCCAGCACTTGACGCGCTTGACGTGCCAAATGTGATACAAAACATTGAGTCCGATTTGTCGGACCTCAACATTCGTGGAAGACTTGACGAGTTACCTGCACTTGCACCTCTGGAATCGCTGGGGCTAATCGCGCAAGGCAACATTGAGACTTCGCCTGCCTTGGTGAACGGGGCAGACCGAGTAAAACCACCAAAAGTTGAACCGCGGGAAGATATATGGCAGCTATCAAAAGACCTTCCACCGATCAAGGAGGACATCAAATACCTTACTTGGCAAAACTTCTATAATCAGACTCATCACGAAATATCACCCATGCTTCTGAGTGAGACGGACCCATCGATCTTTGATGGTGCTGTAGATGCGTGTGGTCACGACCTGAATCGGAAGCAGAAATCGGGCAGAGCGGTGCAATATGAAACTTTGCTCAAATCACTTTGCCAACTTGGTCTAGGTCAATCTTCGGTACTCTTCCCATATGCTGCTGACAAATCCACCTTTACGCAAGCTTTGAACGATGGTCGCGCCTCGGGAACAACGCTATCAACATCTCAAAGTCTGATAGACGACTTCACCGAGCTTGGAAATGCGCAGGTTCAACTTCGTAAACATGTCCAGAAATTGTATTCATCCAAGTCTGCAGGAGCTGGTGCGATTGCGCTCGCTAAAGTTGTCTTGACGGTGCAGGACGCGATAGAAGCGCATCTTGTGGAAAGGGGAGGCGCGGTGAGAAGTCTAGTTCAGCTACAAGTGTTATTCGAGAAGTCAAAGATGCTCATTCTCTTACTGAAAGATCTTGTGGACACTGTTTGTATGATAAAAGACGAAGCAGACATCGTCTCTGTAGTCTATAACAAGTTGCAGCAGATGGAAATGGCCGATGACTTGTCACATCTCGCAACAGAGATTATGCGCCTCACCTCGCAACCTTGGTTGGCCAAACTGCAGGATCTTATCGGGCTGTCGTATACGCCGTTTGTGGCCACAGCAGGGAAGCCATTCACTCCACGAACATTTACAGAAGACGAAAGCTCTGATGCTAGTGTCAAGCATGACTTTCCGTCCTTTGTTGAACAACAAGAATGCGATAAAATCATTGAAACTAGTGAGGCCTTGCAATATCTCGCTGAAAACGAGCCATCACATAGCCTGTTGGCCGCGCCAAAAACTGACAAGGTACAGCTGGAATGGGGATTTGGTTGGCAAGATATCGAGCGGATTTCTGCCAAAGCATCAGCTTTTAAAGACAGCCTCCTCCAAACACTGCACGGGGTAGGTGGTGGTCAAGCTAAGGTTAAGCCTTCGACTATCCCGGCTCCTTCTGGCATAAAGAAGGCAATCTCTGACGACGCCTGGCTATCACTCGATGATCCTGACCAAGTATTCGCATCCATACAAGCGCTCGACATGTCGCCCAAGCATCCAACTCAATCACATTCATCCAGTCTACATCAAGCAGTTGCGGTCGCTCTTTCACCCACACAGCATCAGGAACACGATTCCCTTCGGCCTACACTCTCCCTATCATTCCACCTTTCCATAAAGCCACTACTGGCTATCCAGCACCAACAGTTAACCACAGCCGCACTCAATTCAGTAATGTCCCAGCACTCCCTCCGCACGCATCTGAATCTCCTCCATGCATTTCCCCTCTGCTCCTCCGGCATCTTCACAACCCGCCTCGCCTCAGCGATCTTCGATCCCGACGCCGAACTAGCAGAACGTAAAAAGAACACCCTCAGATCAGGTGGTACCAACATGGGTCTCAAGCTGGGCAGCGGTGAGCGTCGTGAATGGCCACCCGCAAGCTCAGAGCTTAGATTGGCACTAATGAACATTCTTACGGACTGCTGGCGTTCAGATTCAGCAAGCCAGAACAATGGCAAAAACCCAACCACCACAACAGCCTCCTTATCATTAGCGACACAGGCCCCACAAACTTTCACCACGACCACCCAACTCCTCCCCGGCGATCTCAGCTTCGCTCTCCGCACTGACCTCAGTGCCACCGAGATCGACCGCATCCTCGATGCAGACTCCCTCTACGCTCTCGACTTCCTCCGCTTACACTATACGCCTCCTCCTGCGCTCCGCCCAATTTTCACACCAAGCACACTCGACATATACGACCGTGTTTTCCGGCTACTTCTCCGGCTGTTGCGCGTCAATTTTGTGCTGGAGCAGTTGTTCCGCGATACTGTCATGGTTGAGCGTGGTCGACAGCAGACTACTACTGGCAGCAAGACCAAAAAGGAGGAGAGGAAGAATCTGATTCAGATGTTCAGACACCGAGCCACATTCGTGGTGCATACTGTTACAAGTCAATTCATATTCGCAGGCATTGCCAGGCCGTGGAAGAGAATGATGCGCTATCTGGACAATGTTGATGCGTTTCTGCTTGATCCGCTTGCAGACAAACGACGCGAGGTCACGTTTGCGAGCTTAGTGAAAGAACACGCAGATACAGTAGAGGCGATCGGGTCGGCATTGTTGGTGAAGAAGAGACAGGTCAAAGCAGCAACGGTGTTTGAGGCGGTGTTGAGCGATGTCTTGGATTTCGCTAGGATGGTTAGAGATGGTGGTGAAAATGGCTTGGGCTTGGAGGATATGCAGCGAGGTTATCAACGGTTTAACGAGCACATCAGGGATTTTAGCGCTGCTTGTGGGGAGACTTTGCAGAGGAGTAGTAGGAATGGAGGGCAAAAGGAGGCAGAGGAGTGTATACAGGAACTGGTGGAGAGGCTTGAGGAGAACTTGTGAATTGGGGAAGAAGAAGAGATGATTCATTATACATGCATGCATTACCCATACAATGCGCCCTGTAATTATATTATCGTTTTCCCCAACGGTCCATCTTGTGCGAAGAGCAATTTCAATGAAGGTTTTGAGCACTCACTGACTCCACTGAAAACGCCATGCCTCTTTAATTCAAGCACGACCCCAATGGATATCATCCTCATCATCCTCATCCGGCGTCTCGAATCCAACTCCACTACTCGCCACACTCAAGCTCCTACTTCTGTCACTCCCTCTCCTCCCAACCATAATCCTCTCTCCTCCCTCTCCTTCGTCTCCAGGCACCATGCTACCTGCAGAAAAGTCCGAAAAGTACGAATCAGACACTTCATCCTCAGCCACCGTCCTCAGCGTTACAGGCGTAAGCATTTGCGGTGAGTTTGACGATGTTGGCGTCAATTCTGACTGTTCGTGATGCGAAGAGCCGGGGGAGAGGTGTGCAGTGCTGAGGACGAGGGGTGTGAGTGATTCGATTGGAGGGTCGGCGAAGGGATCGAGGTCGGAGAGGTTGTCTAGTGATGCTGAGGATACGTCTTCTTCGTAGTCGTCGTCGTTGTTGGCGTCGAGGAGGGATGTATTATTGTTGTTGTTGTTGTTTTTGTGATGGAGGTTCGGCGTGGCTGTGACAACGTCGTCAATATGGATGTTGTGGATTGTGGAACCGTTGAGTGAAGCCGGAAACTGCTCAAACAAAGTCTCAGGCGCTTCGTTCTGCGCATCCATATCCACAACCTCAATCCTTTGCCGTCTCTGACGCAACTCCCCGCCAGAAACAACTGTTACAACATCTCCACCCCTGCCAGTCTCCCTCTCCCTATCCCTCTCGCTTCTCTCCATATGCCTCTCACCCTCCCTTCCCATTCTCATCATCTCCCTCTCCCTCTCCCTCCTCCTCCTAATCTGCCCTCTACCAACACCATCAGGACTAAACTCTCTCTCCAGATTCTCCAAAAAGTCGACTAACGCATCCTCAGCTCTCTTTGTTGTACGGTCAACGAATTGGCGGACATTGGGGTCGGTTTCGTAGGCTGCGACGCCGGCGGCGATGAGAGAGGAGGCGAGGAGAAGGCCTTTGAGGGCGGGTGCGAGTGGCATGTTTTGTGTTTGTGTTGTGGGGAATTGGTGTGTTTCTTGCTTATGAGTTGTGGTTTGCGGCTTATCGTGTGAACAGGGATGTAATTGAGGAGGTGGACAGATTGTGAGGGATTATGTAGTATAGAAGAAGAAGATCGCTGATGGTGGAAATGGGAGGGTCGCTAATGGAGTAGATAGGACTGCGCCACAGCGTGGCAAAAGTGTGGGGAAATGAGCGCTAGGAGTTGTCTTCCGTTGACGTGTTGTTTCATGCTGGTTTCGAGAGGTTCTACTCGAATGGAAGCAAGACCTGGCTACTGGTATTCTATAGCGTAGTGTAATCCGATTCAAGTGATTCTAAGTATGTTCATGTGATGCGATATGTTCACCATCTTCTATGTCCAAAAAAAATACCCTCGAACGCCGGCAGTCAGTTTGCCTTCCGCAAACGCCCTGCTAGATGCCCGCATCGTTATCTGTACTCTGCCTTCTAATGTCCCTTTCAATCTTCCTGTTGCAATCATTGAGATAGGCCGTTTAGTAGCTACAAAGCGATGCGAATAAAGCATACCATACCATTACACACCTCTTTGTCCCCCATTCTACGCCATATCCGCCCCTCCA
>Ga0160427_10002873_pt1 | contig 10255 bp, 6 predicted proteins | sample SolpanmetagenomL_FD_108194 | JGI IMG/M metagenome (GOLD analysis project Ga0160427, IMG submission 108194) | Solar panel surface microbial communities from Lawrence Berkeley National Laboratory, California, USA - L | ecosystem: Engineered > Built environment > Solar panel > Unclassified ...
ATCCCCTGTGTCAATACTCTACATCTGGCATCATAGACCTGAGGTATACCTGGTATCCTCTGAGGAATTTAAAGCCTTCAAATTTGGTCCCTCTTTTGATACCAAGAAGTAGATGTATTTAATCTGTAGATATTGCTTTTTTAATAGTATCCATCGTCTTACTCTTAAGAATACTGAGATTAATTGTAATACTGCACGTTCTCTACGACATATAAAACAACTATCTCAGAGGAACGGACAAAAGATGCTCACATATATGTACATGGTAATGGTTAAACATCTTTATGGGAACCCGATGGTTTGGACTCCAACCACAGAGGACTAGATTGTATATCTCAAGGTATGATATCATTATTGTTCTTAGTGTAGTCGTCGTTGTCAAGCAAGGCTATACCAATGACGGAAAAAAATATTTGCACAGCGACATATTCTTATTCTTCAAATAAATCGAGATGAGCCTTTGACACCAAGATTCCTTGATCAATAGATCGCATGCAGCGTACCTGGTACCAAGATTGCTTAGCATATCCAACTCAGTAACCGACTGACTTATCATCATAATAGGTCTAGCGTGTGGAGATGATGATGAAGCATTGCATAAGCAAAGTAAGCAAAGTGAGTGAGTGAGTGAGTGAGTTCACCATCTCGAACAAGCAACTCACTCCTCTTCTCCAACCAACTTACTACACATCACAAATCATCACCAAAGATTTATATCATCATCCCGAAAGTAATTAATATATACAGCATGCTCACCATCATCATCATGGAAGCATCGAGCTCTTCTTATGCCGTCTATAAATTGATGCGATTGAGGCCTCTTTGAACCTTTTCTTACATTCTTTATCTTCCTTCTCTCAGGATTCACAAATCAATTCATACTCAAACGACTCTGCGATTTACATAGCAACTGAAGCTTGCAAGTCCACATTAGAACAGTGCCACAAACATTAACGTGTCTACCGATTATAACAGACAACCTAAATTAGGAACGCAATCTATCGGACAATAAGAGAAAAATTACAAAAGTCATGTCCGTTACACGAGGTATCGAGAAAATCTTCACAGCGCCTGAAAAGGCGGAAGGTATGGGCGCGACAGTTCGACGGTCAATTGGTGTTTCACAACTCCGCAACTTTTCCCCATTTCTCATGATGGATCATGCGACGGTAGCACCTGGAGCTGGATTTCCAGACCGTAAGTTATCTCTTTCCCTTCCTGATTTCGTTTATATTTCATATGTTGAGAAGTAAGGAATCACAAACTGACACAACAATGGAAAATTCACAATGTAGACCCTCACTCCGGCCAAGAAACTATTACCTACGTCCTCTCCGGTTCTATCAATCACGAGGACTTCACTGGCACATCCGGCACCATCCACCCGGGCGACCTCCAATTCATGACCGCCGGCCGCGGTATTGTTCACGCTGAAATTCCCGCACCAGACAATACGGAACCAAACATGGCCATACAACTCTGGGTAGACTTACCCTCGCACTTAAAAACATGCGAGCCTCGATATCGCGACCTTCGCGCTGCAGAGATTCCTCATGCCAATCCAGATCCATTGGTCAATATCAAAGTCATTAGTGGAACGAGTTATGGTATAGAGAGTTTGAAAGAGTTGGCATATACACCAGTTTGGTTTCTGGATATCACAATCCGTCCGGGGGGAAGTGTACGGCAGGAGCTACCAAAGGGGTGGAATACGTTCATGTATATTCTGGCTGGTGCTGTTACTGTCGGACCTAATGGCGACGACAACAGTGGTAAACACGATAAAGGTGTTCGAGCCAAACAATTTCAAAATGTTGTCTTTAAGCAAGAAGGGGATTTTGTTGAGATAAGAGTGACCGAGGAGGAAAAGACAGAGGCACAAATGTTGTTGGTTGCAGGTGTACCGCTTGACCAGGAGATTGTGCAGTATGGACCGTTTGTGCAGACGAGTAAGGAGGCGATTTTTAAGAATTTTCATGATTATCAAAATTTTCAGAATGGATTTGAGAGAGCGAGGGACTGGCAATCGAAGATTGGAGAGGAAATGATGAGTCGTTGACATGGTTTTCTCCTCCCCCTCTTTTTCTCTCCTAAGGTGCTGCATGATGGCTTCGTTTCCCTTTCATTTTTTTCCTTCATAGTTTATTACTGGCGCGTATAGGCGTTCATCTTCATGTTGGTAGATTAATTGCGACGCATGGCATAACAAGCATGCTTTTCTTTCTCCACCTTGTACACTACCCTTATCAAATACTATAGAAATGTAGTCACCACAATTCTGTTGTCTTATACGTGATATCTAGAAGAGCAATGAATATAAAAGAAGACTACAAAAAAATATGTGTTTAATGTCAGGGTGTTCTTGGTAAGTGTCTCAAACAATATAATTGTCACTAAATGTCATAAAAAAACTAAGTATGGCGGATGATGCGATTCACGAATTCAAGTATATTCATCCGAGTATTAATTGTACACATAAAACATAAACCTGATCGATCTGGCTTCACACACGAAATGTTTTTATATAAATTTAGTATGGCGGGAGCTAGGGGCTGTGGCATTTCAAGCAACGGATCACCATACAACAAAAACTTCAAATTAAAGTTTAGATCTACCAATTCTACTCTTGTGTCATGAACTGCAGGATCATCATATCATGAAAAAGCTTTTCAGCGGGAATATGCCGAAATTTTGAGGGTATATTTAAAAATAAGACAGTAGAGATTCAGCTTTCGAATCGAATCTACGGCATCAAGCGAGAAGTAAGTCTGCATAGATTGAATCTAGGTTTCGTCTAGATTGTATAGCTCTTATTTGGCGTATAGTGATGTCAATCTAAAACTCATAGAGATAGGCATCAATCAATATACAGTACATCGCTACGATTCTGTGGTTAGTACATGTACACGGGTGATAAATTTTGTTTACTGATGGGATTTTACCAGGTAAAAACAAAATGTCGCGATCATCGACAAGATCTCAATTAAGCTTTAGCAGCAAGGGCTAGGCTATCTATGCCACATGGATATGCATGCATAGTATATATGTGGCATACTCATTCTGTTTGTGTACTGCGCTGACGATAGATGATGTGTACCGCCGGCCTTCTGCGAGTGGCTTTCTAAATTTTCTGGACATTTTTTGCGACAAATCGGGACAATGTGGCTTTTGAATTTTGCAATGAGCTTATATTAGATTGCATATGCACGAACCGCCTGAAATTTACATGAAGAACGCATTACAATGAGGACAATAAACAGGTTGAGCAATGGTCTAATTCGGTCAGTTAAACGAAGTCACGTTCCCGTTAAAGCAACTTCTTTCCTTTAGATTTGTGCTCTTCCTTGGACAGCATACGAAACCTTTTGGCAGTAAGTTTTTCTTGACAGACATTCTTTGTGGAAACTGATAGCCGAGCATTTTAAACCTCTTTGAGAACCTAAAATCACTCTAAAAGATTTTAATCGCAACTTCTCAGCCTCATGAGCTCAGTTTGCAATTGGTCGATGTAGATTTAAACCTGCGGGGTATGTGTCAGTACTTCCCGCACCTTTGTGCTACGTATATCATCCTGGTATGTTTCTATTATAGCCCGCATGCCTCATTCCACAATATACAATGGTTTAAAGTGGTTGTGAAACTCTATCCTAGTGGCTCCACAGTCCACCGTATCAGCAAAAAGATGCTTGCTGCTTTACCCTCAGAAGACATAAAGAAAATTGGTGCCACTGATAGAGTTTAGCAACTGCCATACCCCTACCACGACATATTCATATGCACAACATTGCATTTGACAATCTTGATCCAATCTAACCTGAACCCTAACCCATGCTTGCGGTCGATCGAACTAGGAAATGGTGGACAACCCTGCTTGTTCTGTGCCGTCCATCACACAACTACCTGAACTTTGTCTTCATTGCGAATTTGTTCAAGTTATACAGCTGAAAGCCTTTCTTCCTCAATATCGTTAATGATGTCAGTTTTCGTGTTCCGATGTGTGTACTCGATGGTCAATATACGTCCCAACTTCTATAAATTAGTGATGTGTTTCCTATATGTTTTCAATCATTCAAACAACATTCAAAACAGCTGCAAGCATTCCTGCATATTTAACGATGTTATACCAGTCTCTTACCAGTTTGATCCTGGGCCTATGTGTCACAAGTGTTACAGCAACTACATATTATGACTTTGATAATGTGAGTATAAGGGCAATTTTTTGCACCACGCTCTTCAAAGATGACGAACTCACGATACATTACAATAGATCAAATCAAACTCCAAGTTACAATGGTATCCTTGCAAACCGTCCGTGTATTGTGCACGATTGAGTGTAAGTCTAAATATGCATTGGTATATATCGACGCTAAGTATTGTAGGTTCCTTTGGACTACTCTAAGCCTTCAGGGCATCAAGCTTCCATTGCATTGGTCAAGATTCCTGCAAAGGTTCCGGTGTCTTCCTCTGACTACAAAGGAAGTCTCATGGTACAATCCGGTCAGTTATGAATTGGTTCACCTCTTGCACGTTTTGCTAACACGTATCAGGCGGGACTGGGACTTCTGGTATCTTGTTTGCATTGAAAATAGCTTCAGGCCCTCTCTCCAATCTTGTATCTGAATATGATGTGATCGGCTTCGATGTTAGGTAAGAATCTATGTACCTTTCTTCTTGTAAGCGTGCTGATTGTACTTAGAGGTGTGGGCTATACATTGCCTCAAGCTCAGTGTCTCGATCCCGACGAGACGCAAATCGACAATGCGATTTTCTATGCCTATGGTAATCCTGGTGCCACAAATGACACAATTTATGAAGCGTGGTCTCTTAATTATGCATTTAATAGGATTTGCGAAAACACTATTGGTGGAGAAAATCAAGCAGGGCAGCACATGACAACTGCTATAATTTCAAATGACATGATTTCTATTGCTGATGCCATTCAAGCAATTGGTTCTCAAGGCTACAAAACGGCACCACTAGTCAATTATTGGGGATTTGGTTATTATGCAACTCAAATTGGTCAAACTTTTGCTGCTCTCTATTCAAATCGTGTAGGACGATTCGTCCTTGATGGTATGGGTTTCAGAAACCATATATTGTTGCTTGCGCTTTGACTAATTTTTGTCAGGTGTTGTTGACCCATATGTTTACTCCAACGTATCTACTTTGGAAGGCTACGAAGAATCTGATGCAATCCTTGGAATATTCTTCAAGGATTGTTTCAAAGCTCGTTCTAAGTGTGGATTTTATTTCACAGCCGCCAAATCAGACAGAGACTTACAAGCTCGTTTCGATCTTATTATTGACCAACTCGAGGTGACTCCAGCCGTAGTAATCACTACCGATGATGGGATCAAAGGATACTCTAAGCAAATACCAGGAAGCATTACCTCTGACAGATTCAGATCAGCAATATACTCAGGTCTTTTTGGAGGATACGCAGCTTACCCAGCAATTGTAGAACTCCTTCTTGGTATCGAGAACACTATATCACAGTCTCCACAAGGCATCTTTTATGTCAATCGAAGCGATCCTGCTGGTACACTTCTCAGCTATCCTCAGCTAGTGGAGACTCAATCAGCAGACGCAAAGAAGATTGATTGGGCTACAAAACTTACCAATCTTGTTACGATCTATTTTGGCGCCGCAACAAGAGCTGCTATCTGTTCTGATGCACCTAGCTTACACAATGAGACTGCCGCACAGTTCATTCCCTACCTACAAACAGCTTATGCGACACTTCACTTGATTCCAGGTCGTGCGGCTATCAATAGATTTTTATGCACCACCTGGCAAATCAGACCAACAGTGAACTATGACGGTAGAGATTTCCTTCTTGTTGAAAAACGTCGAAGCACAAATAGCTAACATATCACGCAGGCCCCTTTACTGGAAACACAAAGACTCCTATACTTTTCATTAGTAACAAATACGACCCAAACACTCCTTATGCTAAGTATGGCTTATTAATCCCTTAGTTGTTGAACGGTATCAAATACTAATTAAACTGCTCCTTAGTGGTCCCGCTGCTGTAAAGAGATATCCAGGCTCAAGACTCCTCACTGTTGATGCTGTTGGAGTAAGTACCTCTTTTTCTTCCTTCGCCCAAGAGAAAATAAAAGCAAAAGACTAACAATTCGCAGAGCACTTCTTTAAATACCAACTCAACCTGTGCCTATGCTACAACTGCACAGTACTTCAAAACTGGTGCTTTGCCTAAGGCAGGAACTGTATGCCAAGCAGGAGCTGTACCGTTTGCGTAGAATGTTGGTATCAACTTCCGTAATATCCACGTCCTTCACGTATGAATCGCTCCTTTCCGCCAAAGTGTGTGTACTTGCTACATCATGGTGACAAATTGCTAGCATGTGCTCAAGACATGAAGGTTAAGATCAGGTTTTGTCTTTTCTAGGTCACATCCTATATAATGTTCTCTTTGTATTAATACTTAGTCGTAGACTAGTCCTCTAACTCTAATTTTAGTAACCATGAATATTTATTCTTTAGCCAATATGACATATGAAAGCCATAATTGATGGGAGAAAAGTCCCAAGCTTGCATGCAAGATGTCTGTATGAAAGAAAGATTATAGAGAGCTGATAGTGAAGCAAACAAAAAGGACAAAACTTGTTTCAAGGATTTCACATTCCTTTCCCTTTTGTTGTATCTTCTAACATCCTTCATCGATGTTCGATGAAAAGTGCATTGAGGAGAGGTCGACACCACTACCATACAAACTAAACTTAGATTAAAGAACATCCTTTAATTTGAGCGTCTCGTTCCTGACAAATACCTCTTTTCTAACAGATGAAAATGAAGTACAACAAATTGATAAGATTCATAAGACCACTCAACAATGCTCCATGATATATATATATATAAAGTGGTTACCGCGAATCACTAAAGACTGAATGGTAATATATCAGAAACAGCATTACTTAAGTTCATTAGCAACTCTGAAAACAAGATATATGGAATAAATGTCATTCTCAATTAGATGTAACACAAAGTGAAGCAACGTTTGAAATGTATAGCAGTAATCTTAGATAAGAGAAAGATAATTGAAGCAACATAATAGCATCCTCTTTGTTACTACTAGCATCTTCCCTATGTTCAGGATTTAATGGACTCTTAAATTGTGGACAATCGTAACCGTATTTAAAGGTCTTATCCGATTCTGCCTCCACTGGTTGCTTTCTAGGTCTTGTCGTCCTTATTGAAACTAGAGTATCGCTCCATCATCATCATAGGCCACGAATGAATCGACGCTGGTTTACCGTACTGTCGAGATACTTAAGTCATCGCTTCACTACGAGATTCGCATTTGACTTAGGACGTTTGTGGTTTTTGATGAGTCGGCTTTGACGGTAAGTCGAAACAACTGTTTTGTAACGCGATATTATCCGTAGACGTTATATGGGTAACCCTTTTACTCAATCATTGGCCGCTCGCGATTGTTTTTGATTAGGAGGCCCTCTTGAACAACTTGAGACTATTCCTTTAAAATTTGTGTTTCAACCCATTGTTGGCCACTCATTGGATAATGGATATTTTTATCGTTTAAAGAGTTAAAATGCCTAAGATGTGTCGTAGACACGCTTGATCGATTTCGTCTTCATTGTTAAGTCCTGCAAGCTCATCGATTTGTATGTCTAGAAGATGATGTCATTGCACGAGACACTTCAAATGATCTATCGGCTCCTCAATGTCTTTTTTGCAATTCAGATGTTGTCTAATTGATACATGACATGTTCGAGTGCTGACGAGGCATTGGAGATGCTTTTGACTACCTTTGGAAACGTAGCTTGAGGTTTTGGAAATTTTTTATTGGCCTTGCTGGTCAGATGTATCATGATCATTCTCAAGCTTGTTGAGATGTCTAAGAATCACAAGTGCTTAGTAGCAAGTTCTTTACATAGAGAGGCGGAGTCTCTTCCTGGGGAGGATGATGAGGACTTGAGGGGAATCGATATACTTTCGAATGTTTGGATGAGCGATGTAAACTAGCCGGCACATCTGTAGTGTTTGTGTTGACTCTTTTAGATCTAGAGTGTCAAAAAAGCCATCTTTGATTTTGTTTCAAAGACTGGAGGCGGACCGAAGATGTGAATATATATGTATCATGAACTGCGGAGAAGAAAGCATCCGTGGTGGAGGCTTAGAATAGCTGCAATTTTGGTGTATATATTTGTGTGTGTGTGTGTGTGTGTGTGTGTGTGTGTGTGTGTGTGTGTGTATGATACAAGTAAGTACTAACTATGTAAGCACTTAGGTATGTGTATGTGAGTTTTTACTCTATGGAGGTTTCAAAGATTTATTTCGAAGCGTGACGTTATAGTATAAGTCGATCCTGCCGCAGTCGCGTGTCGCTAAGTTAGCGACGAGTCAGCCTCCCACCCAGCTGTGCTTAAAAGAGGGACTGAATGTAGTGAAGCTTAAGATATGTATGTTTCGAAGACTTTCAAGGGAGGTATCTATGAAATTCACTCATTATTTGATAGTCAGTAGGCCTACGGGATTGAATCTATACACTTTGTCAATGATACAATCTCAACCCTGAGAAATCAATAATTTCACTCTTAAATTAAAAACCTAAAAGTATTACTACTTCCGCTGCTGCTACTACTGATTTACGTATCATAGCTATTGATAAATTGATTACAATAGTGGTATATGATAGTAGTGATATATAGTAATAAACAGTACATAGTAATACTAGTGACTAAGATATGCTACGCCACTAACAAGAAAAGTATCGGTACTAACCATTATCTTACTCTATAGAATTGACCAATTATCTATATAAATTATCTCCTTAGACTAATAAGTAAAGTAATTGGTATAAATACAACTATTTTTCACGTTATCTACACACAAGTAATAAGCTTCAAGTATACTTTGAGTGGACTACTATCAGGTAAGTAATGATCGATGTCTTAACAGGTGATCAATAGTCTGAAATGTATCCTATAAAGCACAACGATAGTCTATAAACACTTGCAATAAAGAATTAGGTAAAATAGTTTAATGTTCACGCGGAAGAAATGTAAGTACCAGTACTTTCACTCACCCAATTGCAATTATCTTTTGATCCAGATTTTAGCAACCACACACTCCAAAAACATCGAAATCAAACCATTTTAACAACAAAAGGGTTACAGAACCCCCACAGACTAAAAATATATGTTTAGAACATATAAGAGGGGCAAAAAAATCTCTCTGACGGGGAGTCGAACCCCGGTCTCCCGCGCTTTGAGCTATAAACTGACAAGCGGAAATCATGACCGTTAGACCATCAAAGATGTTGTTGTTGATGTTGGAGCCGTTTTATTCGTTATTATCTTCAAAAAAGTCTGTAAATCCGGCGTTCTAATGATATATCAAACACCTTCCGAAATTCATGGAGACGCTTCACAATAACAAGATACAGTCACGAGACTCTTTTTACTCATAAAATGGACGTCGCTCTTCATTTTTGAATTTCGTTGGAAGAAGGTGATCGCGCAACCAACGCGGTCACATGAGTTAGGTCTCTAATTAATTTCTCTCTATACTCTAACTTTAGAAAAACTATTGGCTGTGCATCCTGTTGTTGCTATCACTCATCCCATTTGTCCTGTTGGTTATGTTGATGGTCCCATTAGCCCTATTAGTGCTCCTAGTGGTCATATTGCTTGTGTTGGCCCTAGACAGTAACATATAATAAAGATAGTAATAAAGAGACACAGACAGGGACAAGAAGTAGTATGTATATATAAAAGAATTACTACTCACCCCTTAGATATAGTCCCTCCTTCTAGATAGTGGCAATACCTATACGAGAACAATACTTAAGACAAAGTCTAGTTAAATAATAAAGTCTATTAAAAGATTACTTTTGATAAGTATCTTCCTCATGTAAGTACTATAACGACAAGTATTTAGGGAGAAATTATTACTTATACTAATATAAAATTTAGTATAATTTGTAAGCAAAAATAAAGAAATTACTAGTAGGGGAAAGGAAACATAGTAAAATTATCAGTAAAGGCTAGTAGAGAACCAATAGTAATTCTCATATATAAACTAAAAATTTAATCTGGTATGTTTTACCCGCTTGGACATCGCTCTCTATACAAATACCGTTACCCAAAAGCTTAAAATCGATGGGTTTCTTGATGGATTGCTTTTTTTCTCTTACTCGGGGGCAACTTTACCTTCAGATTTTAATAGGTTTGAGAGCACAATTTTGAACAATAAATGATCTTAGAAATAA
>Ga0160427_10002876_pt1 | contig 10252 bp, 7 predicted proteins | sample SolpanmetagenomL_FD_108194 | JGI IMG/M metagenome (GOLD analysis project Ga0160427, IMG submission 108194) | Solar panel surface microbial communities from Lawrence Berkeley National Laboratory, California, USA - L | ecosystem: Engineered > Built environment > Solar panel > Unclassified ...
CCGGCCGCGCCATAGACCAGCAGGCGCTGACCGGTTTGGAGGTTGGCGTGCCCTCTCAGCGCCTGCAGCGCCGTCAAGCCGGACAATGGAATGGCCGCGGCAGCTTCCAGAGACATCCTATAACCTACACGACGACGAGTTGCTGACAAAATGCTCGCAGGGTGGAGCAAGCCATCCCCGGGTTACCCTGGTGTCTGCAAACCATCAGGTGTAAGAACAAAGGCTGATTTGGAACGAGGGCGATAATGTGATAGTGGTCTTTCAGCGTAAACAAGAGGACTTCGAGGTCACTTCCGGCGTCCAAGTTATCTAGCATCTGCAACTTGGCGCGCACTATGGCCGTATGCGCGGCGGCAGCGGTATCGAAATCCAGTCCCGTGCCCTGAGTCTCCAGTGCCATGCCAATTTGGTAGTCGACGAGCGAGGCGGCCAGCGCACCATCGATCTCTGCCATGGCATTCAGGAGTGTTTCTCGAACGTTCGACGCGACAGGATATCCATTGCTGGCCATTGAGTGCAGCTCTTCCCTAAAACTTTCAGGGTGCGGTTGGAGTGGTAGGAGTGGTGCCGATTCCGTGTCATCGTCAAACAGGAGCTCTTGAGGTAAGAGAACCACCTTTTGTTTTGACTCCTCATCCTTTTTCTTCATGGCGTCCATCAGAAGGTGGTTCAGATTTCGCAGTTCGCCATGTTGGCCATTGTGGTATGAGCGCTCAATACGAAGTGAGAGCGCGTCCCAGGTCAGGATCTCCAAAACTGCTGGTTCCCCCTGCTGGCCTGAGGCGTTCGAGTAGGCCTGCACCAGTTGTCCCCTGCGCAGATGCAGTCGTCCCCAGCCGAGCTGAGCATCCACCCGGATGGACAAGCTCTTTTGCTCCCAAACCATGATCTGTAATAAGTTGGGCAATGACAGACCGCGCACCAGGCCATGTGCGCCGCTCGCCATCTCCCGTTCTATAATTTCGCCTGGATTGGAGGCAGCGTTGAGGTCAATCACCGGCATCTCGCCGAAGCGCTCGAACAGTGCGTCTAGATTGTGCAGGGGACCCTTGCGGACCACAATGAAGAAGGTGTAAGGCCAGTGTAGTTTTGCATGCTCCAGCAAATGGTGAAGTTGGAAGCACAAAAGCATGTCTTCCTGCGGGCAGACAAAGACGACCAGGTTCGGTGCCTCATGCGGCGCGGTAGCCATCGCTGTCTCAGCCGACGAGCACCCACTGATTCGCCACGAAGCAGACGCAGGCACGTGGGCGTACAGGTAGCGTTGCAATTCGTCTCTCGGCTCGCCGATCAGCATGAGAGACGAAACGGGTTGTTGGTAAATTACGGTCATATCACTTCCGGATTCAGTAAGAGGCGCGGCCTCTGCGATGGTGCTGAGGCCGCCGCTCGCGGAAAAGTGGTTCCATACGGGTGCAGCTCACTCCAAATCGGTTCGTTCATGACGGGAGGCCTGTGTGCAGCGCAGGAGAACAGGGGCCAAATGGCTGCCGAAGACTTCACCAACGCAGTGGTTCTTGCGCGCGTCACGTACTTACTGGGGTGTCCCAACGATTTGCCTGGCGTTCTCTGCCCTGACTGAGCGCAACCACGCGGCAGTGACCTGAGCGCCAGGCTCATCGCGCCATAGCGATGCGAGGTACCCGCCCGCGTACTCTGCCAGAAGCAGGGTGCGGCCCTCAAACTGCACTTGGAGGTTTTGAAGGGGCTGCGCCTCCAGATGCATGCCAGCGACAAAGGCTGCGGTGAGCAGGAAGCGGGCGTACATGCCAATGGCTGGGGGCAGCGGTGTGCGGCCCTGATGCAGAGGATGGCCTTTCAGGTCAAACAAGGTGGTAGCCACCAATCCGGGCTGGGTATTCAGATGAGCGAGCAGGATCTCCCAAGCCCGGCGATCTGGTTCCGGGGATACACGGTCAGGAAACGTCAACGCCGCTGGCGCTGCGTCTTGACCGGACCTGAACAGACCGGCCACCACGGGAAGCAGTTCACCCGGCGTGAAAGGCTTGCGCAGCACCTTGGCCACGCCGACTCGCCGGGCCTGCTGTTGCAGGGCCTCGTCTACCACTCCACTCATCAGTAACACCGGAAGGCTGGGGTGGCGACTTTGCAATGTCTCGGCCAGTTGCAGGCCACTCATACCGGGCATCAGCACGTCGGCGATCACCAGCCCCAGAGGGGGGTCCAAGCGGGTGAGGGCGTCTTCGCCGCTGTCGGCGGTACGTACAGTGAAGCCTTGAGGTGTCAGGATTCGCTCCAGCGCCTTGCGAACACTTACACTGTCATCAACGATCAGAACGTCTCGGGTAGTCATCGAAAGCCTCCGGGGAAAGATGAGGAAGTGAGCAGTTCGCCCAGACGCCGCACCAGCCGCCCTTCGTTGGCTGGCTTGGCAAAGTAGTCATCAGCACCGAGACTCAGAGCCAGTTGCTGATGCTTATCGCCTGTGCGGGTGGTCATCACGACCACCGGCAGCTTTGCTGTGGCCTCGTGACCGCGCAGACCCTGAATCACCTCAAAGCCGTTGGTGTGCGGCATCTCCAAGTCTGTGAGCACCAGGTCCACGCTCTCAGTGCCGCTCAGCAGGCGTTCCAGAGCTTCGCGCCCATCCACGGCGGTGAGGACGGTAAAGCCCGCCCGCATCAGTGCCCGGCCCAGATGGCGGCGCACGCTGAGACTATCGTCGACCAGCAGAATGCGACCTGTGGAAATGTCGCTGCTCAAAAGGCTTGACTGGCCCGGCGACTTGGGGGGAGACCGGACGGCAGCCAAGCCAGCTGGATTGAGGACGGGCAGCGCCCGGCCGTCCTCGCTGACTGCCGTGCCCACCAGGTAGCCCAACGCTCCCAGCAGAGCACCGGCGGGCCGCAGCACGACCTCTTCTAGATGCGTGAACTCGTCGACAATCACTTCTATCCAGTCATCACCGGTGTCCAGGCGAGCGACGTGACGCGTGGTGCCGGGCGATTCGCCCCACAGGGCATGCAGGTCCAGTGGGGCCGCAGCACCCGCTTCCGAGTGTTCCTCCAGGAGGCGTAGGCCGCGCACCTGCTCGGCGAGCAGGGCGAGACGCACGCGTCCTACCCGGGCGATCAGTACGCCCGTAATCTGCTGGACAAGAGGGATCTGCAGGGTCACGGTGGTGCCTATCCCGGGCGCGCTGCGCAAGCGAACGTGGCCTCCCAGGCTCTCAATGGCCGAGCGCACCGCGTCCATGCCGACGCCGCGACCAGCTTCGCGGGTGACGGTGTCGGCGGTGCTGAGGCCAGGCAGAAACACCAACTCCATCACCTGGGCGTCACTCAGATTCTGTAGCTCGGCGGCACCCGCATGACCCGCCGCGAGGGCACGCTCCCGCAGGGCAGTCAGTGGAAGGCCGCGGCCATCGTCTTGCACCATGACGACCAAGTGGCCGCCCTGCGCCCGGGCCGTGACGGTCACGGTACCAGTGGGCGTTTTGCCGCAGGCTGCCCGCTCCTGGGCAGACTCCAGCCCGTGGACGGCTGCGTTGGTCACGAGGTGTAGCAGGGCCTGGGCCAGTGGGGGTACCGTCGCCGCGTCCAGCAGGATGTCCTCGCCCTCCATGTGCAGGGCCAAGCTCATGCGCTCATGCGCCCAGCGGCGCAGCGGCGCGGTGGCGCGGGAAAATGGGGTGCGGCGCACACGGCCCACGTCCGTCCGGAGGGTGCGTGCCGCCTTGTCGAGTCCGGCAACCTCCTCAGTCAGCTCCGTGAGTCCAGCATGGGTCCCCGCACGGACCTCCAGCAAATCGGCGCTCAGTTCGGCCAGTGAGCGGGCAAGCACGTTCAGGTCGCTGTAGGTATCGAGTTCCAGGACGCTGAAGTCCGACAGGCGCGTGTCCGACACGGGAATGCCGCCCGCCTGCGCTGCAGAACTCCTGCCCACGGTGGGGTTGAGATAGCGTTTCTCGAAGTCGCTCAGGATATGTTGAACCCGGACGTGCGTCTCGTCGAGGTGATCAGCAAGTGCCCGCTGCTGTCCCAGCAGCACGTTCAGCCGGGCGCGTGACGTGACGAGCTTTCCCACGCCTTCCAGCATCGCGTCGAGCTGCTCGCCCCCCACCCGCACGGAGAGACGAACCGGAGCGGCTTCCAGACCACCCTCCCGTTCTACTCCCGACATGCTCACCACTTCCCCACGAATCAGGGCGTGGGTACGCGTCCTGTAGTCTTGCAGGGCCACCTCCGGCACAGCTTCCTGTCCCTCAGCCGCTGCGAGCAGCCTCCCGGCCAGAGCCAGCCCTTCCCCCAGCAGGGGAGCGGCCCGCTCGGTGGAAGTGCCTCCCTCGCGCACGTGGCCGAGCAGGTCTTCGAGCGTGTGGCCAAGCTCAGAGAGCGGTAAGAAGCCGACCATCGCCGCGCTGCCCTTGAGTGTGTGGGCCGCGCGGAACATAGCGTCAAGCTCATGCCCACCGCCCTCCAGTTGGTTTCGTAGCGTTTCAACGAGTTCTCGTGCCTCCGGGGCGAAAAAAGACCACAGTTCTGCCTGCGCCTGCGCGAAGGAGAGCTGGTTCTCTGCACCCCCCGAACCCGCAGCAACAAGGGGTCGGAATGCCTCTGGATAGGTCTGAATGAGCGCCATCAGTTGCGCTGCGCCCCCCAACCGGGAGAATTCCAGGCCGACCGCCCCCTCGTCCCCGCCCGCGCTTACCCTGCCCAGCGCGCCCTCCAGGCAGACATGAGCGCATTCCAGCACGCCTACCAAACCACCGATGACCGTCTCCGGGAAGGAGGCGCGGCCTTCCAGCAAGCGCTCAAGGAGTCCGGACAGACCGGCGGTCTGGGGGTGGCTGTACAGGGCGGCGGTGCCGCGCAGGCGGTGGGTGAGCACTGCGAGGTCTTCCAGCGCGGCGGATCGGTCGGCTTCCAGCCACAGCCGCACGGTGGCATCTTCCAGGGCAGCCAGAACCGCGCGGCCGTCTTGCAGGTAGGTTTCGATCAAGTCGTCGTACATATGCTCAGGCGGGCAAGCGAAAGCGGGTCAGGAGGGCGTCGAGTTGTCCTGCCAGCCGCTGCAACTCCTCGGCAGCGCTGCGTCCCCCGGCCACAGAGTCGCTCGACTGGGTCGCCACCTGCTCGATGTCCTGCACGGCGCGGTTCATCTGCTCGACTTGCTGCACCTGCTCTCCTGTGGCCTGACGGATGCGCTCAGAAAAGGCTGCCGCCTCCTGCGCCAGCCGCCCGAGTTCGCGCAACTGTTCGCCCGCCGTGCCGGCCACCCGGTAGCCCTGCTCGACTTCGCGGGTGCCGTCCTCGACAGACGTGACAACCTCTTGAATCTCAATCTGTACCGTTTTGATCAGGGTGGCGATGCGCGCGGTGGCCTGCGCCGAGGAGTCAGCGAGTTTGCGCACCTCGTCAGCGACGATGGCAAACCGGCTCCCCGCCGCGCCTGCCCCAGCCGCCTCAATAGCGGCATTAAGCGCCAGCAGGTTGGTCTGCGAGGACAGCCGGGAGATGGTATCTACGATATCTTGAATCTCCAGCGAGCGTTCTCCCAGCGTCTTGATGCGCCGGGCGACGCCCTGAACCTCGCGGCGAATGCTCTGCATTCCGTCCAGCGTCTGCAGCACGGCCTGCTGCCCCCGCTCAGAGGCGGCCAGCGCCTGGCGCGCAGCCTCGGCGCTGAGCTGCGCGTCTTGCGCCATTCCGCGCATGCCCCCAGTGACTGCTTGTGCTTGATCTCCCATCTGACGGGTCGCGGCGGCGGTCGTGTCGGCAGCCCGCGTAATTTGCTCAGTTGCCCCCAGCATCGCTGCGCTGCCGCCACTCAGGGAGGTCGCTGCGTCCTGCACTTCACGCAGCACACCTGCCAGCTCCTCCACCATCAAGTTGATCGAGTCCACCACGTTGCCCAGCACGTCCTCGGAGACCTGGCCGCGCCGGGTCAGGTCCCCGGAGGCGATGTCCATCGTCACATCAAGGAAAGCCCCGATATTCTGCTGAAGCTGTTGGGCCTGGGCGCGCTCCTGGACGTTGCTGGCCTCATTGTGCTGGAGCTGGTCAATGGCGTGATCAAAGGATTGGGCGAGCAGCCCGATCTCGTCATTCGAGCGCACGCCCGAGCGCTCACTGAAATCGCCCTGCGCCACCTGTTCCGAGACGGCTGCCAGCCGCTGCACCGGACGGACGAGGCGTCTGGTGAAAAGCAGGCCCCCCAGCAGCGCCAGTGCGCCTGCGAGCAGCAACGCACCAGCGAGCAGCAGCGCTGCGCGATTTTGCTGAGCAGCGATCACACCGAGGTCCATGCCGACGAGCACATCGCCAAGTTGGCCACCGGAGACCGTTTTGTCGATACTGAGAACCTGCCGGTTCTGGCCCGTCTCGGGGTCGCGGTAGGTCAGGCGCTGCTGGGCATGGTCGGCACGCTGCCCCGCGCCGTTACCTTTGAGCAACTCGGCAGGGATGAACGGAGCGAAGGTATGGGCAATAGGCCGATTCTGGCTACTGAACACCATGACGTAGGCCACGCCCGGCACCTGCGCGTAGTCGTCGATCAAGCTTTGAAGCTGGCTCACATCCTGGGTCGCCAGGTAGTTTGGAGCGACACCGACGAGGGACTGGGCAATCGCCTCACCCTTGGTGCGGTATTCAGTACTCAGCGAATTGCGCAGACCGTTGACCGATACGGTGATGCTGGTGATGGTCAAGACAACGATCAGACCAGATAGGTACAGTGTGACGCGCCGTTCCAGGCCGAAGAAACGCCCCCGGCGAACGAGTCCGGGACCACGCTGAAGTGTAGGGAGGCGAGCAGCGTTCACGGCAGCAGGTGGGATGGTGGGATTGGACATGGGGTCTCCAGAAAGTGCGATGTAGACGACGGTTAGACAGCGAAATATCGGCGCTGGGATTTACTGCCCAGGACGCACCTGCCAGCGGTCCACGGTGACCCAGCGGCCACCTTGCACCGACGTCAGGTACACCCGGTTAAGACCTTGATGCTGGCCCGGACCGAACGAGAGGGCCTCGCCCACACCGAGGTCGAGCTTGCGAAGACGCTCGAGCGCACTTCGGAAGGATGTCCGGTTAAGGCTCGGCCTACTGCTTTGCAGGCCCTGAACAATCACCTTGGCGTTGAGAAAGCCCTCCAACCCCACGAAGCTGTAACGTGCAGGCTGGTACGCCGGGAAGCGCAGGAGGGTCGGCAGCGTGGGCTTCCATTTGTCCATCAGCTGCCGATATTGCTGCACCGCCGGGAACCGGGTGTCGGTGTACGAGGGGACAACCTGGGTGTTGAAGAGGTTCCGGGTGTAATCGCGCCCACTCTTGCGCCCGGCGGCCTGCAACAGGCTGAGGAGATTGTCGGCGCTCACAAACGAGACGTTCGTCACAGGAACGTTCCACCCGGCGTCACGGGCGGTGCGGACGAAGGCGGCGACGCCTCCGTAAACCCCGGTACACAGCACCACCTCGACACCGGCGTCCTGTAGATGCTCCATGGCTGCCGTCATGTTCGTTTCGGCCGTCGCGCCGCGCCGGTAGGTCGCTTCGGCAGTGATAGTCGTTCCACGCTTGGCCAAGGCGCGCTCGACAGCGTCCGTGCCACTCCGGCCGTAGGCGTCGATCTGGTAGAACACGCCGAACTTGCGTACCCCAGCAGCCCACAACTGCTCGATCTGCACCTCCATCTCCTGACGGTACGAAGGGCGAACGTTGAAAACGCTACTGCTGTAAGGCAGGGTACGTTGAATCTGAGCGCCGGTCAGATTCCCGACCAGGCTGATGCCCTGATCCTCATAAGTGGTAAGCACGGGGAGCGCGGCCGTGAGGGTGGGGGTGCCGACGTAGTTGAAGAGGGCAAACACCTGCTCCCCCTTGACGAGCTGAACCGTATTGGCCACGGCCCGGTCCGGTTGATAAGCGTCGTCGAGCGCGACGAGGTCCAGCCGCCGCCCACCGATGCCGCCCTGGGCATTGACTTCGTCGAAATACGCCCGCGCGCCGCGGTAATACTCAGTGCCTAGGCCAGCAGATGGACCGGTGAAGGCGGCGCTCATACCAATCTTGATTGCTGGCGCGCGTGCCGCAACCGTTGCGGCCGCCCCCGAGGTGCTGGGGGAAGCGAAGAGTTGAGCTGCCAGGACGACCAGGGCGAGGTGCGCGGTGCGCTGACGTTTCAGGATCGAGCGGGATGAGTTGAAGTTAATGAGCATGCTGCGTTCCTCTGGAATGGGGAGATGTATGGGTACACCTCTTTTTCCTTGTCCCCTCAAGTGGGGGTGCCAAGGCTGGTCATAGCGTTCTGCAGGGCGGCGCGGGCGTGCTGCAGCAGTGCGGCAAGATTCAAAGGCCGGGGTGCTCCGGCATGAGCTGCTTCTCCGAACGGCTCATGCCCTAGAGCAGCCGAGGGAAGTTCTGCGAGGCCCTCGGCCAGTTCGATGGGCCAGGCCAGGACCTCACCGGCCAGATCGGCGAGCAAGATGAGTTGGCTGGTCGGAGCTGGGTAGCCCAGGAGAGCGGCAAGGTCAAGCAGCGGCACCGCTTGGCCTTGCAGGGTGGTCAGACCCAGCAGGAGGGGAGCAGCGTGGGGCAGGGGCACGACCGGACCCCTCAACAAGACCTCACGTCGCCCACCCTCCGGTAGCGCGAAGCGCTCACCGCCCACCTGAAAAATTAAGGCGTGAAGCACGACTCAGCCGCTATGCCGGGCCACCAGGGCCAGCACTTGCTCAGGGGTGTACGGCTTGATCAAATAATCATCGGCCCCCTGCCGCAGGCCCCACTTTACATCAGTGTCCTGGCCTTTACTGGACACCAGAATGACTTTCAGAGGAGTCGCCTGAGGCCCACGGCGCAGCGTTCGCAAGATCTCGTACCCGTTGCGCCCGGGCATCACCACGTCAAGGAGCAATATGTTCGGGCGCTCACGCAGGATGACGTCTTCCGCCCGGGTGGGGTCGTTTAATGTCATCACCTCGTGCTGAGCTGTTTGCAAGACCTTCTTCATCAGCTCCAGATCGGCGGGAGAGTCGTCCACAATCAGGATGCGGGTCATAGAAATACCTCAGGATATGAAAGGGAAAGCGCCGCTGGTGACGCCGCATCAAGCCCAGCCCTCTTCAGCAAAAGTCAAGGCGAGCTGGTCTCAGAGTCGTAAATGGTTCTCACGCGAATTCCGGGTTGTTTCGTGTAGATAACTCGGTGCCATACCAGTCCTGTAATGAAGTGTTTGCAGGGAAGCGGCGCTCTCGCCTCGGCTCACTCTTAGGCCTAACTACACCTCCGTTGCGATTGGAGGCTCGCTCATAGTAGTCAGCACCTGCTTGAAGCCACGCCGCCTTTCTTCAAGCTGCTGGATTCTGTGTGGCGCGCTGTATACGAGTGTGACCAATATATCGAATATCCAACTACTTTCGATGCCTTAAAATAAAAGTTTTCAATACACTTTATCCGGTATCTGGATAATGACCGTTGTTCAATTGGCTAGAGTTCATACTGGCCCTCCACTAACTCCACTCACTTTCAACAAGCAGTTGAAGGATAGAAAGGGTTTCCTGACTAATATCTTACATTTGATGATTGCTTACAATTAGTGGTTGAATTTGCTACATTTTTGGCTCTTGCACGATTTTATTACCAAGAGTTATCCTGAAAGGGCTCTGGCAACTGAGAGGCTGCCAAGATCAACATGAAAAAAACGTGACTGCTCAGCGGCCCCCTTGCAGACCGGGAGCTGGTATGGTAAACGCCTCAGCAGCTGACACTTCAAGTTTTTCCTGCGCTGGGAGGGGGGAAAGGCGTTTTGAGCAATAAAAGATGTGTCCAGAAAGCATCCAGCCCCCAGCGAATCGCGTCGCTCAGTGCCCTCAGGCTGATCCTGACTTGACTTTGAGGGAGCCGCCCCCGATTGTCTCTTTTCGGCGGGTCAGCGGCCTGCTCATCTTCTCCAATCCCTCAGCAGCTGACACTTCAGTGAAAATGGCGTCCAGAACGCAAAACAGCAGCATGAAGGGCGGTATCTCGGTCTGTGACAATCCGAACGGCCGCCCTGCTTCATGCTGACACGCTGACCGCCTACCTCAAACTCAAGCTCCCCCATCGTCGAATCGACGCGCTCCGCAGCGTGTCCGAAGTGCTGTTCGGCATCATTCAGGCTGAGTCCACCATTCACCGAAAGATCGCTCTGAACATCCCTCGTGCCGGCTCACCAGAATCCAAAACCCGAACGGTGGCACGGGTGTTTCATGACGCTCAACTCACTCCACAGGACGTCTTGGACGTCCTGCTCC
>Ga0160427_10002877_pt1 | contig 10251 bp, 11 predicted proteins | sample SolpanmetagenomL_FD_108194 | JGI IMG/M metagenome (GOLD analysis project Ga0160427, IMG submission 108194) | Solar panel surface microbial communities from Lawrence Berkeley National Laboratory, California, USA - L | ecosystem: Engineered > Built environment > Solar panel > Unclassified ...
GGTGGCGGCGTCGGTGTAGTCGTCGAGCACCTGGTTGATGGCCTCGGCGTAGGTGTAGCCCTTTTTCACGCGGCCGCGGCGGGCGTCCCAGTCCTTGGGGGCGCAGCGCTGCTTGGAGCCCAGGCGCAGGCGGTGATTATTCCAGCAGAAGGTGAGGTGAATCTGGGCCAGGCCCGACTTGGCGAGTTGGTCGACGCGGAGCGTGCGGGTGACTTCCATAGGCGGGCAAGGTAGGGCAGGGACTCGAAAATCGGTGTACCACGGGCCACTTCCTATGCTACCCTTCGTACCTATCCAAGGAGATGCCCATCTGCTTGGAGATGTCAGCGAGAATGGCGGGGTCGAAATCCCATCTGTCTACTACTAGGCTAGGGCGAGCTTTGAGTAGGTAGGCGATAAAAAGCATGATAGGCTGCCGCGTGACGTGGTACTTACCATTAGCCGCGATACGCTGTAAGGGCGCTTTGTACCTCGTAACAAATTTGTCTAACTTGCCCACGTCCAGCGCACTGGCGTCGTACATGCGGTCGAAGATGGAAGCGTACAGGGCAGGGTCGACATCTTCCTTCTTAAAGCCCGGCGACAGCTCACTGAAGCGCACGGTCATCTCCTTCGAGAAGGCCAGCGGCAGTGAGTTGGCAGAGTTGATTAAGGTGAACATATCGTGGAAATACCCGTTGATTGCTTCCATCATCGCCATCGACAATGCAAGTTTACGCAAAAGCTCGGTATCGTGTCTATACGGGCCTTTGTAAACGGTGCTGTGGCTCACCTCGGAGTAGGCGTGGTGCAATATATTTTTTAGCTGAATCTCACACGCTATGGGGGTTAGCGCGTCATCTTGCTCGTTGCCAGAATTTTTGCGTGGTCTGACAATAACGTGGACGGCCAGATAACCGAAGGAGGTGGGGGCAAGTTCGACCTCGCTGCTAATATTTTTGTCAATTTCAGCGTGCCAACCAGAATAGCCACAAAGGGCTTTCTGAACTTCCGCAATCTGGTCGGTGGTGAGCAAAATGACGCGTGTGCCCACCTTGTCATTTATGTCATAAAGCGGATTCGTGTAGTTCTTAGACTTGTCGCGGTAGAGCGCCTTTGAAATAAACGAATCTACTTTTTTGACGCGGGCTACCGAAGGAACCTTAATGTTGCCTAGGTCGAAGCCCGCGTTGTAGAGGATGCCGGGTATTAAGGCATCGACTTGCTGGCCCCACGCCGTTAGTTCCGGGATAAGCTCGGTGAACTGCTGCCGAAGCGTAGCTTCGAGCTTATCCCAGTTCTTGGGGCTATTCATAGCTCAGGAGCCGGTCAGGATTGCCCTTGATGCGAATGATGGTGTAGCCTTCCCCCAGCCGCAGGTTGTTCAAGTCCTCAGTTGTCTCGATGACTTCAACTTTGGTGCGGCTAACGGAGGTTTTAGGTACTGTCAGTACGATGTTGTCGGGAAATATCATCTGCGAGCGCGCGATTTTGCGCTTTACCAAGCTGTCATCCTTGGTAAAGGGACGCTCAAAGTTCATGACAACAGCCTCGTTGAAGTCGTAGCGCTTATCGGCGGGAATGAGATTTTCCATCACGTGGACCGGGTCAATCTCCGTAATGTTTTCGTTGCTGATGTAGCTATCAAGGTTTGCAATGGCCTTGTATTTGGCCTCTAAATCATCGTTGAGGTTCTCCTCCAAGAAAGTCAGCGCGTCTTGGTAGAATTTTTTGAGTTTTATCTTATCGTTGTTGTCGACAGATAAGCCCAGAAAGCGATTCCAGAAGTATTCCGCCGGGCGGGTGTTGTTACGAAACTGGTGGTCGTAGAGAATGGCGCCCCACTGCTGATGGGGGAGGAGCTCTTCCTCATCGGCTGTGGCGGCAGGGCGCTGGTAGAGGATGCCAATCTTGAAAAACTTCTCCGATTTGCCCATAAAAAGCTTTTCTACTTTTTTGAGCTGCGAGATGCCGGCCTCGTTTATCTCGCGCGTCAGGGCGTCAGTTAACTCGGCTTTGATGCAGACCACGACGGGAAGGCCATGCTCATCGACCGCATCCATGACGACTAGGCAGCTGGCCGGAATGCTGCCCCTGGTTTGGCTTTCGGCCAGCAGGTGGGCAATGTGCTTCGTGCGTTCCACGAACCCTTCTCTATCAGCCGGGCGCATATCGTGGGCCCAGTGAAAGAAGCTGCCTTCTAAAAAGTTAGCAATCTCCAGCTCGAACGAGCGGCTATTCTCCCCGCAATAGGTGTTGAGCCGGTCCGTAATGGTGTCGTGTACATCCGAGTCCAGGACGATAACAGCGTCGTCGTACTCCGCAACCGAGCTCGCGGCGCCGCTCTCTTTCTTGTGGACGGTGTGGATGCAAATTCGTTTGATAGAGAGCTGCGAAAAATTGGGAACCATGGTTAGCGGGTCAAGTATTGTTTTGGGTGGAGAAAGAAGGGCGCTACGTCGGCTCTTTTAATCGTGCGGTAGTCCTCGCCAACCTGGCGGCCCAGGGTGCTGAGCTGGCTGAGGGAAGATTTACTCGCCTTATCGAGGCCAATTATTTGGTGCTGCTCTACCGAGAGCGGCGGCGACTCGATGCGGTGGTAAGCGCCGGGCGCCTGCGTCCAGTGGACGAGCTTGCTGGTGAAATTGTCGGCAAATTGCGCCTGGCCGTCGAGCGAGGTCTGGAATAGCTTATCTTGCCAGCTGACGAAGCCCCGCCGGCGCCATTTCTGGCCCAGCCGGCCCTTGATGCTCCAGGCAGAGCGCTCCTGTACCGACCCTACCGACAGGATGGAGTACTTGGAGAACTCCTTGCCAGCGTTGGGGCCGAGCAGTTGCTTATTAGGGCCGACAAAGTAGCGCAGGGCCTCGAGCACGCCGCAGAGGGTCGGGTTGTTGGCCCACACGCCCCCGTCGACGTAGTAGGAGTCGTCGATGGAGGCGATGGGGAAGTAGGTCGGGGCCGCCGTGGTGGCCAGGGCCACGTCGACCATTCGGCCGTACTTGCTGGCGTGAATATTCCCTTCTGGGTGCGGGAATTTGAACACGCGCGGGTAGCCCTTCATCAGGTTGAAGGACGGAATGCAGAGCAGCGCTTGCGCCTGGCTCATCAGCGTATCAGCCCCGAGCACCTTCGTGATGGCCGCTTCCAGGTTTTTGCGGCCGTACTTACCCCCGATGATGACCTGGCTAAAGGTGCCGGTAAGCTGCTTGAGTAGGGTAGTGAAGAGATTGCGCCGCCCAAAGATGGCGGGGCCGTGCTGCTGGTAAAAATCGGCCAGCTCGCGGGCCGACTTGCCGCTGGCTAGCCCCAGCGCGATGAGCCCCCCGGTGGAGGTGCCGCAAATCATGTCAAAGTAGTCGACTAGCTTGACGCCAAACTCTTCTTCTAGGTGGGCGAGCACTACGGCGCTGTAGAGGCCCTTGATGCCGCCGCCGTCGATGGAGAGGATTTTAAAGTCGTGGGTGGGTTGCTCAGTTTCGGGCATTCGTTTGTGTTCAAAAAGGGCAATACTTGCTGGAAGTGCTGTAGTAGCACTGGCAAAACCGCTTGGGATTGGAGTAGCAGCCTACGGCTTATAGGAGTACTAGGTGCTCCAGTTGTAGCCAAGAGTAGCCACTAAGAGCTAGCAAGATAGCTGGTAGGTGCCATATCGTACTTACATACGATTATAACGTGTAGCTTGCAGGTCTAAATCCAATCTTCACGTGCTATCTACCTATGAAGCCAACTGCTACCATTCGGCTCCTTACAGCTTCTAAAAATGAAAAAGGAGATTTCTTTACCAGTCTGATAGCAGACCTGTTTCATGCTCAAGGATATGATAACGTATACCGAGATTTATCTCAGCCAGGCCGCGAGATTGATATTCAAAATGAGCATCGCTATGAGGCTAAATCAGTCGCTATTGAATGCAAGGCGCACGAAGCAAGTATAGGAGGAGACGATATTAACAAGTTCAGAGGTGCCGTTGATGGTGAGCGGGAAAAAATAGAGCAGCAAAATCTTGGTAAGGAGATAGTGGCCTACTTCGTCTCGCTGGGCGGTTTTAAAACAAGTGCTATTGCGCAAGAAAATGCAAGGCGTAAGAATAAGCGCATCATTTTTTGGGATTCTTCAACTGTTATTAAGGAGTTGGAGAAGTGCCGTATGCTGCTGACTGATACCGAAGTGGCTGAGAAGGCCGGCCAGTGTATGCAATATGCTGGCCTAACTAATTTAATAATTGATGAAATAGAACTACTTGCCCATCCTGACTTGAATTACGTTAAGGCTGTGCTATACACCCAGAATGGGAAGCGTTCGCATTTTGCCTTAATTCATACTACTGGGGTAGCCTTAGCTGATGGGTTAGCAAAAGTTATAATTGCCGCCGATAAAAAAAATGGAGGTACTCTGCATACTCTCAAGTACCTCGCGCCAGCATTAGCTGCGCCTGACAGACGAGCACTTGAGCAACAGGCGAAGAATAGCTACCGTGATTGGATAAATGCCGAGTGTGGTTCTATTCATCTAGACGGCTTGCCAGCAGAAGCTGATTACAGCACCAAGAGCCTTAAGTTAGAGCGGCTATTCGTGCCCTTGCGAGCCATTATTGATAAAGAAAATCCTCGGGCTGAGGATACTAAATTTATTTCTAGTCGGCGTGAGACATATCATAGTGAACCTAAAGCATATCCGATTAGTGAGTTGCTGACTAGCGGAGCACGGCTGGCACTATTAGCTGCGCCGGGAGGTGGCAAAAGCACGTTATTAAAACGACTGGCTACCGCCTACACGTCAGAAGAACGACGAGCTGAAATTTCTGATGGATTACCCAGCCAAGATTGGCTGCCTCTGTTTATACGATGCCGCGAACTACGCACTAAAGCCACTTACCCTATTATGGGTATACTGGACGAGATACCGGGTCAGACTAGTATGCAACTAGCAGAGGCTGATGCTTTCCGGGTAGCAATGCGAGAAGCATTGCAAGCAGGTCGAGTATTGTTGCTCGTGGATGGACTAGATGAAATACCAGTAGAAGCTGACCGAAAAATATTCGCGAAGAATCTGCGTACATTCCTAGCCACACACCCATTAATTACGGCTGTAATTACTTCTAGGGAGGCAGGATTCCGAGCCGTAGCCGGAGTTATTGCTGATTCTTGTCGGCATGCCCGTTTAGCGTCTCTTGAACCCGGCGATATTAGGCATTTGTGTACGCACTGGCATATAGAAGTAGCAGGGGTAGATTCTCCTAAAGTACGAGATGAAGCCAATAGACTCACGCAAGATATCTTCGCCAATAACAGCATTCATACGCTGGCTCGCAATCCATTACTACTTACTACGCTGCTAGTAGTTAAGCGCACAATTGGCGAATTGCCCCGAAACCGTGCTGGCCTCTACGAAGAGGCAGTACGATTACTAGTGAAGACTTGGAATGTAGAGGGCTATGGATTCAATCTGGCTGCGCTAACTGAAAGACAGGCACTGGCACAGCTTTCCTATGTAGCCTGTACCATGCTAGAAAAGGGTATCAAGCAGATAGGCCAGAGTGAGTTATATAGTCTTTTACATAAGGCGAAGGAAGTACTAGCAGAAGAGCTGCACTACATTACCGTTTCGCCCGAGGACTTTATCGAGCAGGTAGAGCGGCGTAGCAGCCTGCTCATCAGCGTAGGACAAGCTAGAGTAGGTGGGGTGTTGGAAACTGTCTATGAGTTCAGGCACTTAACTTTTCAAGAATTCTTAGCCGCTAGAGGTTATGTAAAGGAACAGCATGCTCGGCGTCCAGAGGAATTACGTTTGGTTAATATCCTGGCACCAAATTTTTCTAATGAAAATTGGGCGGAAGTCATTCCTTTAGCAGCTGTTTTAGCTGAACATAAAGCCAATGCTATTATACAAGAATTAATTGTAGCATGCGACAATTGGGACGATACTAATCGAGAGGATAAACAGGGCATAGATGACCCTCATCATGTATTGGCGCAGTGTATTATTGATGAGGTACTAATTTTACCTAAAACAATGACTATTGCTCTAGAAAAGCTTGCTATGTATGGGGATGATTTGGACGAAGATATTATCATTCAAATCCTAGAGGGAAAAGCAGGTAAGGAGTTTAAAGAAATAATAGAAAACGGTTACCACAAGGATGCTGAGCGTTATCAGTTGTATTCAGAAGCAATGAAAGCTATAGCTCTTATGCAATTGTTGGAAAAGGATAGGGAGTTTCCTGATTTGCTGCGAGATGCTAGTGAAATGAACGAAATAATTAATGAATTATCTAGTATAGATAGTAAGCAACAAATAGCAGCTGTATTGAAGTTGATGGTTATTGGTTATGAATTATTTCCGGGTAATGATGATTTGACTTCTATTCTGCCGCAGGCTCAAGCTAAGCGGATTCGGGAGGCATTACTTTCGTTGTTAACGTCGGAAAACTTTATTGTTGCTTATTCCGTTGCTTGGGCACTAGCTTGGTGTGGCCCAAGCGAATCTATCCTAGGCGCTGTTTTGCCAACAGCAAAAGAAATTATTTGCTTATTTGAGTACGCATTAGCAGATAAAGATTATATTTTTTCTGTTTTCTCCTGGGCATTATCTACGCAAGCAGTACTTAAACGAGATGCTTTATTGAGAATTGGATTCGATATAGAGCCTCACACTGAGCGAATGTTGAGTGAGTACCATGCGTCGAAACAAATTAAGGATAGGTACATTAACCAGTGTATAGTGTTATTATCTTGGTATTGCCACAAGCCTTTTTCTGATGAAGAGCTAGTAAAAGCCATAAATTCTGTATATCCTATGCGTACTCGTGTTCCTTATTATGGCTTCACGGACGAGAGAAATTTCCAAAGAGCTAAAGTGATGCTTAATGGACTAGGTAAAGCAGGGAAAGAGATGCAGCAAGAGCGGGCAAGAAATAAAAAGATATGGTTGCAGGAGGTTAAAAAGCATGAAAATGACGATTTGCCTTTTTAGACCACAAAAAATGAGAAGACCCTTTGTTAAAAAGGGTCTTCTCATTTTTTGTGGTAAAATTATCAGTTCGGCCGATCGATGCTGGCCATCCACCAGCTAGTAATGTTAAGTTTGCAGTAGACGCTGTGCCTGCTCAACCATAAGTTGAATGCCTTCGCGCGAAACGAGCGTTTCAATTTGCTGGCCGTCCTTCAGGTGAATAACGCAAGACCTATCGCCAGTGGTAGTCAAGTAATCTACTTCACGGCTATCAACCAGCACGTACCTATCGTGAGTCGGATGCGGTACGAGTGCATCAAAGTATCCTCTGGGCATGGTGGTAGCTTTTAGTTAGGCCGGGTGAAGCTGGCCCGCAGCAGCGTTAGCGCCGCCTCTCTGGCCGCAACCGTATTCATGCACTGCTAGTGTTGGGCTAGGTGCTTAGTAGTTGGTATGCTACAACAGGGCGCCTCCTATCCGGCGCCGTTCGCTGAATTCCAGCTCTAAAGTCAATAGCTTGCCTACAAGCAGAATAGCACATACTGTAACAAGTACGTGCACGGCTAAAATGAAGTCGGAGGGACTTTTGTCTTGTATGGCACCCCAGAGATATATTGCGTATATTGATACCTGCAAAAATAGGAAGAAGCAAAAGCGAGGAAATGGCTTGTGCAGCGCTGCTTCAAAAAGCTTTTTCATTAGTTCAGTTGCTGAAAGTGTGGTGGCAGATTATGAATTTTGCTTCAGTAGTATTTGTATCGTGCGCTCCTTATCAGCAAGTTGGCTGGTAAGGAGCGCAATTTCTTTCTGAGCGGTGGCTAGGTCGCGCTGGCAGCTATCCAGCTTGACGTTATTCGTGATGGTATTGCCGCTGCCAGTGTTGTTCTGGACGGTGCCCCTGTTACCTTTTATCGTCTGCTTATTGCTCGTGCCGGATTGATTGAAGTTTCCGGTTTGAGTAGTTCCAGAACCTGCCTTGTTGGAGATGAAGGGTTCACCCTTACCAGTCACGAGCCAGTTTAAGTTCACATCTTCAAAGTGCGCTACAATGCGTTCGATATAATCCGAGCTGGGTTTGGTATCCTTATCCAGGTAGTTTCTTGTAGTACTCGCTGGGGCACCGAGGGTAGAGCTGAAGGCGCGTACGCTCATGCCAAGAGATTCAATCAAAAATTTTAGGCGCTGATTTATAGTCTCTTGCACTTTATTAAGCCCTTTTGGTCTTTATTTAGACCAGATTGAATGGTCTATTTATAGTTCGTCATCGTATGTTTGTACAGACGAAGCGGCAAGTAACAAAGCGAGCCGCGAAATCTGCCAAACACGATGGAAGCTCCTGCGCCACCCGATGCTCCCGCAGACTGCCGCGACCTGCTCGCCGCCGTAGCCGAGTGGCTCCCCAAGCTCGGTTTTAGCTTGGAGCGCAGCCCGCCTGGCGAGGCCACCAGCGCCACACTTGATGCGCGCTGGGAAGGAGCGGGGCAGGGGTTTCGACTGCTGCTCCAGGCCACCCCAACCGAGGCCCGCTGCCACCTCTGGAGCCGCGAGCGGGGCATCGTCTTTACCTGGATGAAAGTGCGCAGCCTGCGCCAGGTGCAGGAGCTACTCACGCAGCACCCTGCTTTTCACGCCGCGCAGCAAGCCCAGCCGGGCGGCACCAGCCAGCCACTCAACCCCCACTAAACCCATGACGGACAAGCAGAAGTACTACCACCTCCTTGGGGAGGTCTGCGAAGCCATGCCCTCCTCGGCCGTGGACTCCGCCATCCGGGCCGGCTACGGTCAGGAGCACAAGTCGGCCAGCACGCGGCTGCACCACGTCAAGCAGGGCAAAGTCGCCTCGCTCACGGACCTACTGGCCCTGGTGCGCTTCTCCATGCCCGATTACGAGGTGCCCGCCTCCCTGCTGCCCGAAGAAGCCCCCGCCGCGCAGCCCGCGCCGCTTTTTAGTTAGGGTTATGGAAGAGCGCGCCCCTTACCACACGCCGGCCCCCAAGGTGCCGCGCAACTTGGCCGCCCGGGTAGCTGAGTGGCTACACACCCAGGGCTTCACTGTCATCGAGCAGCAGCGCGATACGCTGGCGATGGTCATCGCGCAGTGGAAAGGCCCGCTGGGCGAGCGCTACGACTTCACCTATAGCTGGGCGGCCGGCCCCGTGCCCGAGGCGACGTGCCAGCTGCGGGTGTCCTGGCTGGGCATGGCGATGTCGCTGTTCACGGCCCAGCAGGTGCGCCGCCTGCGTGACGTGCGCCTGCTGCTGACAGGCAACGTGCGCTACGCCAACGCCCGCACCCTGGCTACGCTGCCTCAGCCGGCCCGCTAACCCCTTTTTACGCATGGCTAACCCCTTCGATACCAGCGCTGCCCCGGCTCCGCGGCATCCCTGCCCGCCTCCTACAACGACTCGGCCGATAGCAGCAGGCGCTCGACCAGCGGCAGGGCCTGTAGCAAATACCCCTGCACCGGGGGCCACGTGGCCGGCGTGTGCTGGGGGGCCAGCAGCAGCCGGCCCAGCTCATCCACGCCGGCCGTCAGCTCGGCCCGCTCCAGCCGCGTCAGCGTGCCGGCGGCGGGGGCGTGCTGCACCAGCAGCACCTGCTCGGCTAGGGCGCAGAGCGTGCGCGCTGCCTGCCAGTGCAGGGGCTGGCTGCCATCGGCCGCGCGCAGCAGGGGCAGGTACTGGCGCACCAAGGCCAGGGCCAGGGCGGCGTGAATTTCTTGGTCGAGCATGGGGGAAAAGCGGGCCTAAGAAGCCGCGTGCAAGGCGGCCTACAGTAGGGCCAGCGGCGCAAGGTAGCACCCATCGGCCCAACGTAGCTGAACCGTTAATTCAGGTATAACTCATTATTTGTCAAACATTACCCTTTCTGCATGCGCCTGAATACGACCCCCGACCCGCCGCCCGCCAAGCCCTGCATCCGCGACATGCACGAGCTGGTGCACGTGGTACTCACCCCGCAACTGCTGATGCTCTCGCCCCTGGAGGAGCTCGCCCGCCGCCTGCACGAAGTGGTGGCCCAGCACCCGCGCTTTCGCGAGGAGGCCCCGCTGGTGCTGGCGGGGGAGGCGCACCGGCGGCGCCGCTACAGCGGCGCGCTCACGCTGGCCCACCGCCACGCCGAAGTGGCCTAATCTGCTCTGTTACTACGCCTTCCGCTCGCTACTATCCCGTTCACCCTTCGCCTATTTTTTCTCATGCTCCGCCCGAAACTCTCCCTGCAAGATGCCGTGACTGGCAAGCGCGTGCGGGTCGACGCCTTCCAGCCCGGCGACGCGCTGGTGCAGCCCATCCTGGGCTACTGCTACACCACCCAAAA
>Ga0160427_10002878_pt1 | contig 10248 bp, 7 predicted proteins | sample SolpanmetagenomL_FD_108194 | JGI IMG/M metagenome (GOLD analysis project Ga0160427, IMG submission 108194) | Solar panel surface microbial communities from Lawrence Berkeley National Laboratory, California, USA - L | ecosystem: Engineered > Built environment > Solar panel > Unclassified ...
CGTGCCGGGCGAGATCCTGGAGGCGGCCCGGCTGGACGGCGCGACGCGCTGGCAGGTGTACCGGCGCGTGATCCTGCCGCTGATCTCGCCCACCTTCTTCCTGGTGTTCGTGATCACCCTGATCGGCGCGTTGAAGGTCTTCACCCCGATCTGGGTGCTGACCGGCGGCGGCCCGTCGAGCGCCACCACCACGCTGCTGGTGTACATGTACAAGCAGGGCTTCAGCTTCTTCGACTTCGGCTACGCCTCGGTGATCGCCGCCGTGCTGTTCGCGCTGATCCTGCTCACGACCGCCCTGCAGTGGAACCTGCGCCGCCGGCTGGTGTTCTATGAGGAGTGATCTGGCGCGGCCCGGAGCGGGTGAGCGGCTGCGCCCGGCCCGCCGGCCCTGGACGCTGCTGCTGTACCTGATGCTGGTGCTGGTGGCCCTGCCGTTCCTGCTGCCGATGCTGTGGATGCTGCTCTCCAGCCTCAAGACCTCGGCCGCCATCTTCGGCAGTCCGTTCAGCCTCTCCGGCGGTCAGCTGCGCCTGGGCAACTTCCGCGAGCTCTTCACCCAGTACCCGTTCGCCCGGCAGTACTTCAACAGCCTGTACATCCTGCTCGTCACGGTGCCGCTCACCCTGGCGCTCTCGGCGCTGGCCGGTTACGGCTTCGCCCGGCTGAGATTTCCGGGGCGCGACCTGATCTTCCTGCTGACACTGGCCGCCATGATGATTCCGAGCGAGCTGACGGCCATTCCGCAGTTCCTGATCTTCAAGACGCTGTCGCTGACCAACACCCACGTGCCGATCATCGCGCTGCAGGTGTTCAGCGCCACCGGGGCCCTGGCAGTGTTCCTGATGCGCCAGCACTTCATCACCCTGCCGAAGGAACTCGACGAGGCCGGGCGGGTGGACGGCCTGGGCTCCTGGGGCGTGTTCTGGCACCTGCTGCTGCCGCTGTCACGCCCGGCGCTCGCCACCGTGGCGATTTTCGCGCTGCTCAACTCTTGGAACGACTACTTCAATCCGCTGATCTACCTCAACGACGAACGCCTGATGACGCTGCCCCTGGCGCTGCAGCGCTTCACCGACCCGCTGGGCGGCGTCTACTGGAACCTGACGCTGGCCGCCGGGGTGCTGGTGGCGCTGCCGGTGCTGGCGGCCTTCCTGCTGGCCCAGAAGCAGTTCATCGAGAGCCTGGCGGCCAGCGGCACCAAAGGATGATGACCTTGAGCGAATCTCAGCCCCACCTGTTGCCCGAAGAGCTTCACGCCGACCTGATCGTCATCGGAGGCGGCCTCGGCGGAGTCGCCGCCGCCCTCTCGGGCCTGCGGCTTGGCCACCGGGTGATCCTGACCGAGGAGACCGACTGGATCGGTGGTCAGCTCACCGCGCAGGCGGTTCCTCCCGACGAGAGCCTGTGGATCGAGGAGAGTGGCTGCACCGCCTCGTACCGGGCCTTTCGTGAGGGCGTGCGCCAGTACTACCGCCAGCACTACCCGTTGACCGAGGAGGCCAGGAACGACCCGCACCTGAACCCCGGCGCCGGAAACGTCAGCCGGCTGTGCCACGAGCCGAGGGTGGCGCTGGCCGTGCTGGAAGGCATGCTCGCGCCGTACCGCAGCAGCGGCCAGCTGCGCCTGATGCTGGAGACCCGGCCGGTGGCCGTGGAGACGGACGGTGACCGGGTGCTGAGCGTCACCACCGAGCACCTGCCGACTGGCGCGCGCCGGCGCCTCGCCGGGCCGTTCGTGCTGGACGCCACCGAGACCGGCGAACTGCTCGAACTGGGCGGCGTCGAGCACGTCATCGGGGCCGAGGGCCAGGGGGAGACCGGCGAGCCGCACGCGCTCAGCGAGGCCGACCCGCTCAACCAGCAGGCGGTCAGCTGGTGTTTCGTCATCGATCACCGGGAGGGCGAGGACTGGACCATCCGGCGGCCTGAGGGCTACGAATTCTGGCGCGCGTACCAGCCGGAATGCTGGCCCACCCGGCAGCTGAGCTGGACGTATCCGCACCCGATCACCCTGCAGCCGGTGACGCGCGACCTGTTCTCCAACCCTGTCGAGACCCCCCACGGCGGCGACCTCTGGCGTTACCGGCGCATCCGCGCCGCCCGGCAGTTCACGGGCAGCGGGCCGAACCCGGACGTGACGGCCGTCAACTGGCCGCAGATCGACTACCTGCCCGGGCCGATTCTGGGGGTCAGTCCCGAGGAGCGCGAGACCCACCTGCAGGGCGCGCGCGCGCTGAGCCTGTCGATGCTGTACTGGATGCAGACCGAGGCCCCCAGGCACGACGGCGGCGAGGGATATCCCGGCCTGCGGCTGCGCGGCGACGTGACCGGCACGGCCGACACACACGGGCTGGCCAAGAGCGTCTACGTGCGCGAGGCCCGGCGCATCCAGGCCGAGTTCACGGTGCTCGAGCAGCACGTCGGCGTGGAGGCCCGGGGAACGCTGGTGGGCGCCGAAGTCTTCGCCGACAGCGTCGGGGTGGGGCAGTACCGCATCGATCTGCACCCCAGCACCCGGGGCCGCAACTACGTCGACGTGGCGAGCTGGCCCTTTCAGATTCCGCTCGGCGCCCTGATTCCCAGGCGGGTCGAGAACCTGCTTCCGGCCGGCAAGTCGTTGGGGGTGACACACATCACCAACGGCTGTTATAGGCTGCATCCGGTCGAGTGGAACGTCGGCGAGGCCGCCGGGGCGCTCGCCGCCTTCTGCCTGAGCCGGGCGCTTCAGCCGCGTCAGGTGTACCGGGACGCCGCGCTGCGGCAGGAGTTCCAGTCGCTGCTGCAGGGCCGTCTCGGCGTTCAGCTGCAGTGGCCGGAGGCGCTCCGGGTCCAGCCGTCTCCCTCGTTCTGACACCGCTTTTCCCCAGGAGGCCCGTGACCCCGACGCTGAAGAAACGACCGACCCAGAAGGAAGTGGCCGAGCGGGCCGGGGTGTCTCAGGGCGTGGTGTCCCAGGTGCTCAACGACCGCCAGGGGGCCATCCGGGTGAATCCGGAGACGCGCGAGCGGGTGCGGCGCGCCATGCAGGAGATGGGGTACTCGCCGAACATCGCGGCGCGTTCGCTGGTCGGCGGCCGAAGCCGGATCATGGGCGTCTTCACCTACGAGCCGGTCTTTCCGACCGACACCCGGAACTTCTTCTACCCGTTCCTGGAAGGCATCGAGGCGGCCGCCGCCGAGCTGAACTACGACCTGCTGCTGCACACCCGGTCGAGCGGCAGGGGAGAGCGCCGGGTGTACCAGGACCGCACCAACCGGCTGTCGCTGGCCGACGGCACCCTGATGCTCGGCGAACTCGGCGAGCCCGAACGCCGGCAGGAGATCACCCGGCTGATCGGTGAGGGCCACCCGGTGGTGTTCATCGGGCGGCGGGAACTGCCGGGCCTGACGCTCGCCTGGGTGGCCGCCGATTACGTGCACGCGACCGAGGGGGCGGTGAACGAACTGCTGGCGCTCGGCCACCGGCAGGTGCTCTACCTGGGCGGCACCAGAAACCACGAGTCGGCCGCCGACCGCGAGGCCGGGTACCGGCTCGGCATGGAGAAGGCCGACCGCCCGGCCCGGGTGGTGCGGCTCGAACCGGAAGACCTCACCCCGGAGCGGGTAAAGACCCTGATGGCCGGAAACGGCACCGCCCTGCTGATCGAGAACGACGACCTCGCGACGGGCTGGCTGGACGCCTGCGCGCCACTGGGCCTGGAGGCTCCGGCCGACTACAGCTTCGCGGTGCTGGGCGACCCGCTGATCGAGCACCCCCGGCCGCGCGCCTGGGCCGCCCTGCAGTTGCCGCGCCGTGAGATGGGGCAGGAGGCGGTGCGGCTGCTCGATCAGCTGCTCCAGGGCGGCCCGCCGGAAACCCTGCGCCTGCCCTGCCGCTGGGTGGCCGGAGACAGCCTGGGACCGGCCCCGGCCTGAGCGTCCCAGGCTGGGAAAGGTGCTCCTGGCGTGCCCGGCCTACCTACCGTTCCTGCTGGGTGCCGCGCACGTAGGCCTTGATGGTCGCCACCTCCTCACCCGGGCTCAGCGGCCGGATGACGTATGCCCCGGCGGCCGCCGGCACGATGAAGGTCTCGGCGTAATGCACGGTAAACGGCTCGAAGGCCTGCGTCGGGCTCTCGACCACCGCCTGTGCGCCCTCGATCAGGTTCAGCATGTTCAGGGTGCCCCGCGTTTCATGGGCCACCGGCACGCTGAACCAGTGCCGCCGGGTCTCGATGAATTCCAGCGCGTTCAGGCCGGTGCGCTCCTCCCGCCAGCCGTCGCCGCTGCCGAGCGGTTCGACCAGATTCAGCAGGTGCCGCTGCACCCAGTGTTCGTCGCGCTCCCACTGGATGTTGGCCCGCCCGTGGTCGAGGTGGACCGGGCGCGGCCGGCCATCCATCCCCAGGCGTCCCCAGTCCCACAGCTTGAAGGTGAAGATGTAGGGCGTGGCCGAGATCTCCAGCACCATCGCGTCGCTGCCCGAGCAGTGCACCGTTCCGGCGGGAATCGGGAAGTGGTCGTGCTTGCGTGCCGGAACCGCGTTGACGTAGCGCGCGGCATCGAACTGCCCGGACTGCTGTGAGGCGTCGAGGTCGCGGAGCATCTCGTGCCGGTCGGTGCCGGATTTCAGCCCCAGGTACACCACGGCGTCCTTTCCGGCGTCGAGCAGGTAGTAGCTCTCGTCCTGGGTGTAAGGCACGCCGAACTGCTGCTGGATGTAGCTGGTGAGGGGATGCACCTGAAGCGAAAGGTTGCCGCCCCGCATGGTGTCGAGCAGGTCGAAGCGGATCGGAAATTCGGCCCCGAAGCGGGCGTAGGTCTTCTCTCCCAGCAGTTCGGCCGGGCGCAGCAGCGTGAGGTTCATGGCCGGCATTTCGAGCGTGGCCGCTTCCGCCTCCTGGCCGTAGCGGAACAGCAGGCTGTTTTCCTCGGGCACGCCGTCGAAGGCCCAGGCGTAGTTGGGCGCGGCAGGGTCGAGGTCGCACACCTCCTTCATCCACTGTCCGCCCCACACGCCCGGGTCGAAGAACGGCACCAGCCGGAAGGGCCGAGACACCGCCTCGTCCAGACTCGCCTCGAAGGTGGCCCGCGTTACCATCGCCGGCGCGCCGGGCGTGTTCGTCTCCAGGTAGAAGGCCATCCGTTCGGCCAGCGACACCTTGTGCCGGTCGGCGACCCGCCACTCGACGAAGTAGCCGCGCTTGTACTTGCGCAGAATGTCCTCGTCGGGGTTGTCGGCGTGCCAGTTGGGCAGGCGCCGCCGCAGCCGCTGCTGCAGTTCCCAGCGGGCGAGGTCGGCCACCACGAGCACGCCCGGCGCGGTCACGACGAGCGCGGCGCCCCAGCCGTAGACGAGCGCGGGTCGGTCGGCCTGCGCCACCTGCGCCCGCAGGGCCGCCAGCTTCAGCGGGTCGTAGAACTCCTGCAGCGCGTGCGGCGACATCACCCCGAACACCCGGTCGGGCGTCAGGAAGCGCTCCAGCCGCCGCTCCAGCTCCTCACCCTCCAGCGCCGCGTCCTCGGCATTGAACAGCGCGTACCCGGGCAGATGCTCGGCGGCCGCCGTCCGCAGCTCGTCCAGGTCGGTGCCCGGGTAGGTGTCGATCACCAGGGTGCCGTCGGCCTGCCGCAGCCGCGCGAAAACTTCGGGCCAGCCTTGCCAGGCCTCGCCCCCGTTCACCGCGATGATAGGCCGTTTGTCGTAATTGGATGGTCGCGGTTGCACCTGAGTTCCTCCTGTCGCCCGCCGGGAGCGGCCGTTCTGCGTCTTCTGCCTGCGGGCTACTTCACTTTCATCATGACTTCGGTGTACGGAGTCACCGAATTGAACAGGGCGATGGTGGCGGCGCCCAGGGCGGCGTCGTCGCTCAGGGTGGCCGGAACGATGCAGGTCGGCGCGACGATCTTGGGCTCGCGTCGCCTGACCTCCAGAGCGGTCCGTTCGGTCAGGCCCCGGATCAGCCCCGCGGGCCAGCGGCTGCCGATGATCACCACCTCCGGATCGAACAGCGCCTTCGCACTGATGATGCTGCCCGCCAGCCGCGCGGCGGCCCGGTCGAGCCACTCCAGAATCCGCGCGTCGCCGCCGGTCGCCCGCGCGTCCAGGTCGAGCAGCGAGGGAGGCGCGCCTCCGTCGGGGGTCAGGTCGTGCAGCATGGCCGGAATCGACAGGTACGTTTCGAGGCAGTCGGTTCCGCCGCACGGACACCGGCGGCCCTCGCTTCCGGCGGGGAGGTGGCCGAACATCACGGCCGCGCCGGTGGCGCCGCGGAACGGCTGCCCGTCGGCGAGCATGCCGCCGCCCACCCCCATGCCCAGGAAGACGTAGAACAGGTGCGGATGCGTCAGGCCGGCGCCGAACCAGCGCTCACCGATGGCCGCGGCGATCGAATCGGTCTCGACGTAGACCGGCACCGACAGCCGCTGCTCCAGCCAGGAGCGCGGCGCCGTTCCGTTCCAGCCGGCCAGGTTGGGCGGCGACATCAGCCGTCCGGTGCCGGTCTCGATCGGGCCGGGCAGGCTGACGCCTACACCCCACAGCTGCTCCTGGCGCAGCCCGCCCGACGCGAGCAGCTGACCGAGCGCGGTCATCAGCTGCGGCAGGGCCTCCTCGGCGGTCGGCACGTTCCATTCCTGGTGGGATCTGGCGAGCGCGGTGCCGGAGAGGTCGAGCAGCACCCCAGTCAGGTGATCGCGGTCGAGGTGCAGCCCGGCCGAGTAGCCGCCGGTGGCCCGCAGCCCCAGCAGCTGGGCGGGCTGCCCGCGCCGGCTGCTCTGCTTGCCCCGGATTTCCACCACCCCGGCCTCGATGAACCGCTCGACGATGTTGCTGATGGCCTGGGTGGTGAGGCCGGTCTTGCGGCTGAGTTCGGCCTTGGAGATGGTGTCGTGCTGACGAATCGATTCGAGAATGATGCGCTTGTTGTACTGGTGGGCGTATTCGACGTTTGTTCCTGACAGCATAGTTGGCTCCGCGCGTGGGACTTGACAAAGTTTAGGGTAGCACCTCAGAATAAATCAAGTTACTTACAAATTAATCGAACGGGCTCACCGGAACGGTCCGGAACGGGGCCAGTGGTGGTCTGCTGCGGGAAACACGGGCTGTTCATGCACACCAGCGGCGCATGCAGCGCGACAGAGGAGGGCCGATGACGAGGACGCTGGCGATGGACATCGGCGGAACGCACGTTTCCGCCGCGCTGGTCGAAGGGGCAGGACTGCTTTCCGCCTCGGTCAGGCGGACGGAGGTGAACGAGGCGTGGCCGGCCGACGCCCTGCTGGACGCCTGGGCGCAGACGGCGCTGGCCGCTGCTTCTGGCGACGCTCTGGCGCAGATCGCGCTCTCCGTACCGGGTCCGTTCGAGTACACACAGGGGGTGGCTCAGTTTGACGTGAAGATGCGGGCCCTGGCCGGGGTGGACGTCACCCGGGCGCTCCGGCGGCGGTGGACCGGGACCGCGCTCGCGCAGGTGCCGATTTCCTATATCAACGACGCCCTCGCGTTCACCCGGGGCGAATACGTGTTCGGCCGTGGCCGGGGAACGCCGCGCCTGCTGGGCGTCACTCTGGGCACCGGCCTGGGAAGCGGGTTCCTGGTCGACGGCCGCCCGCTGACCTCCGGCCCCGAGGTGCCTCCGAACGGCGAGGTCCGTTTCCTGCCGGTTCGGGGCGGCACCGCCGACGAGCACCTCAGCGGTCCCGGGCTGCGCGCGGCGTATGTCAGGCTCGGCGGCGACCCGGCCGAACCGCGTGAACTGGCAGGCCGGGCGACGAACGCCGACGCCCTCGCCCGGCAGGTGTTCCGCGACTTCGGCCGGGACCTCGGGGGGGTGCTCCGGGCCTGCGCCGAGCGGTTTCAGCCGCAGCTGATCGTCGTCGGCGGTCAGATCTCACGGGCGTGGCCGCTGTTCGCCGCGGACCTGGAGGCGCAGCTTCCGGCCTTCCGCGTTGCCAGAAGCGAGCTGCTGGACGACGCCAACCTGCTGGGGGCCGCCCACCACGACCACGCCTCGGCCCGGCCCGCCGCCCACGGCGACCGGCCGCCCGGCTTCTCCGAACCGGGCGTGACGCCGTGATTCCCCCTTCCGCACGATCCCGCCCAGGTCCACGTTTGCCCGAGACACCCGTCTCTTCGTACCGGAGGTTTGCCATGAACAAGCTGCACAAGACGACCGCCCTGCTGTTGACCGCCGCCCTCTCTCAGGCCAGCGCCCAGACGCTGGAACTCTGGAACGACAAGGCGGCCGACTGGGGGAACAGCTACACCAAGGTGGCGGCCGCCGCGAAAGCGGACGGCATCGACTTCAAGCAGGTCCGCTACCCGGACACCACGTCGTATCAGGCGGCCCTCAGAACCTCGATCTCGGCGCGGCGTCCGCCGGACGCCTTCACCTGGTGGTCGGGCTACCGGATGAAGGCCCTGGTCGACTCCGGGCAACTCGAGGACCTCACGCCCATCTGGACCAAGTACATCAAGAGCGGCGAGTACCAGGCCGACGCCGCCAAGCCGTTCACCTTCGGCGGCAAGATTTACGGCGTGCCGAACAACGTCGCTTACTGGGTGGTGTACTACAACAAGGCCGTCTACGCCAAGGTGGGCATCAAGCCGCCCGCCACCTGGGCCGAACTGATCTCCAACAACGACAAGCTCAAGGCCGCAGGCGTCACCCCCTTCGTGCAGACGATCGACGGCCGCTGGCAGGCGTTCATCTGGTTCGAGCAGTTCCTCGCCAACTCGGACCCCGCCGCCTACAACAAGCTGATGGTCGGCCAGCTGAAGTACACCGACGCGCCGGTGAAGAAGGTGTTCGCCACCTGGGCCGACTGGATCCAGAAGGGCTACCTGACCGATCCGACCATCTCCAGCGATTCGAGCAAGCCCGGAGCGATGCAGCGGCAGTTCGCTCAGGGCAAGGTCGCCAACATCCTGAACGGCGACTGGCTGACGCCGCAGCTGACCGCCGTGGGCCTGAAGGCGAACACTGATTTCGGCGTCTTCATCATGCCCAGCATGACGCCGGGCACGCCGGCCGCCCTGATCGCCGAATCGAGCCCGATCGTGGTGCCCAAGGCGAGCGCCAACAAGGCGGCGGCCCTGAAGCTGGCCGACTACTGGATGAGCGACAAGTCGCAGACGCTCTGGACGAACCTGCAGAGCTTCAGCCCGGTCAACCTGAAGTCGAAGTCGGACAGTCCGCTGACCCAGAATCTGGTCGGTCAGCTCAAGGCCAAGAAATACACGCTGCTCAACCGCATCTGGGAGGCCACGCCGACCGAGATCATCGAGCCGGGCGTGGACGAGTTCGCCAAGTTCATGCTCAACCCGAAGTCGGCCGACGCGGTCGAGGCGAATCTGCAGAAGCTCGCCGACACCTACTGGTCCACCCACAAGTAACGCGGGCGGGCGGCCTGAGCCGCCCGCTCCAGTGAGCGTCGGCCCCACCCTGCCGAGCGGCCGTCCGTCTTCAGGCGCGGCGACCGCTGCGGCAACCGGGCAACAGAAGGGAACGGTATGCGAGAAGCGGCCCCGAAATTGACAGTCATCCCCGCGCCCCGGCGCAGCCTTCAGCCCTGGTCGGAGCGGATTCAGCCGTACCTCTTCGTCCTCCCGGCCGCCCTACTGGTAGTCGCCTTCATGCTCTATCCGATGGTCTCGACGGTCATCCAGAGCTTCACCGATTCCAACGGCCTCGACGCGGCCCACTTCGTCGGGCTCCGTAACTACGCCACCTTCTTCACCGACCCCAACTCGCTCAACTCGTTCAAGAACACGCTGCTGTGGGTGGTGGGCGCCGTCACGCTGCCGGTCGGCCTGGGCTTCTGCTTCGCCCTGCTGCTCGAGCGCCTGCCCGGGGCCGCGCTGTTCAAGTCGAGCGTCTTTCTGCCGTACACCATCTCGGGCACGGTGGCGGCCATCCTGTTCGGGTACGTGCTCGACTCGGACAACGGCTTTCTGAACGTCTTCCTGCAGAGCGTCGGGCTGGCCGGCCTGAAGCACCGCTGGCTGTTCGAGGCGCCCCAGAACACCTGGTCGATGATCGCCGCCTACACCTGGCAGGCCACCGGCACCAACCTGATGGTGTTCCTGATCGGTCTGCAGGGCCTGCCGAAGGAACCGCTCGAGGCGGCCAAGATCGACGGGGCCAGCGGCTGGACGTATACCCGCCGGATGCTGATCCCGATGCTCAGCCCGTTCATCACCATCAACGTGCTGATGGCCGCCATCAACGGCTTCAAGGCCTTCGACCTGATCTGGGTCATGACGCA
>Ga0160427_10002879_pt1 | contig 10247 bp, 5 predicted proteins | sample SolpanmetagenomL_FD_108194 | JGI IMG/M metagenome (GOLD analysis project Ga0160427, IMG submission 108194) | Solar panel surface microbial communities from Lawrence Berkeley National Laboratory, California, USA - L | ecosystem: Engineered > Built environment > Solar panel > Unclassified ...
AAAGTAGTGACCATTTCTGGTTGTGCTACTAATATCATGCCTCAAAAACGGCGCCAATTAGATGCAACCCGATATGCAAAACTACAACAGGAAAAAATGCAAGAAGCAGTCGAGGCTAAACGGCTTCAGGAATATAGTCTTGATTTCTCTTCACATGAGATCCGCAATCCAATGGCGGCTGTTGTTCACTGTGCCGATGAAGTGTTATCGTCTTTGAGTGAACTCGAGCGAATACTTGAACGAAACTCATTCTCCGATGAGGAGCGGAAACAGCTGAGTGAAATTCATAGCGCATCTTTAGAAGCGGTCAATACTATCATCTCCTGCTCGACACATCAAAGGCGTATTGTTGACGATGTACTCACCTGGTCGAAGCTCAACTCGAGTCTGCTGAAAATCAGTCCTTCACTTGTGCACCGATCTGCAATTCTGCCAGACATTAGGAATATGTTTGAAATTAATGCTCGAAAAGTTGGTGTTGCACTCGATATAGTGGAGGATAGAGACGTCAATCATTCGGGAAGAATTGACGCAGAATTATTAATGTTTGATCTCGGAAGAACAACACAGATATTGATCAATCTGATTACCAATGCCATAAAATTTACAAGCGATCAGGAAAAGGGGAATGTCACGATTACAATGGGGATTACACATACTAAGCCCGGTCATAGTCAGCTTCCAATTGAAATGATACCAACAAAAAGAGTATCATCTCATCCTCAACTTGCGGAGGATTGGGGAACTGGAGATGATATATATCTGTATTTCACCGTTCAAGATACAGGTTGCGGACTCACATCGGAAGAGAAAAGCAAACTATTTGCGCGCTTCTCCCAAGCAAGTCCAAGAACTCACACAAAATATGGCGGGAGTGGCTTGGGTCTATACATATCTCGAGAACTAGTCGAGCTACAGAATGGCGAGATTGGAATATCCAGTGTTGCGGGAGTAGGCAGTACCTTTGGCTTCTTCGTCAAAGCCAAGTTGGCCGATCCGACCAAAGCAAAGGCAGGTAATCTATCACTTTCTACTATCAGGCCGAGCAGCAGTGATAACAACGAGTCGAATTATTATAATATTCTGATTGTAGAGGACAATATCATCAATCAAACAGTGTTATCAAAGCAATTACGTAGACTTGGTCACCACGTTCTAGTGGCAAATCATGGGCAGGAAGCGCTGGAGATTATTCGCTCTTCTAACCACTGGAATGCGTCATCCAAAGACGACCATAAAAAGGAGAGTCTTTTACATATTTCGGTCATATTGATGGATGTGGAAATGCCAATCATGGACGGTCTAACGTGTACTTTGGAGATACGAAAATGTCAAAATGGGGGACTTATAAACGGACATATTCCAATCATTGCAGTGAGTGCAAATGCAAGGATAGAGCAGGTCGGTCAAGCATTGGCCTGTGGAATGGATGATTCCATAAGTAAACCTTTTCGAATTGTTGATTTACTACCAAAGATTGAAAGATTGGTTGGAATTTCAAGGCAATCATATGATATGACTGTTGTTATATGATGTAATGTGTTTGAAGATCAATTTGTATTATTAAACATGGTGTATTGTATTGTATTATTACTCAGAAACAAAAAGCGTGAAAGCATATGAAACGTCATTATTGTAGACCTGTCATTAATATTGCACGTGCCATACCATTCAACCATACTCGATCCTCTACCATATCTACTATTCTCATTCATACCGAATATGGATGATCGTAAACCTCCGGAATATCATCTCGACATCTTTACCGACCGCAAGAATGTCAAAGACATTATCCGAGGTGACTGACTCTTCCTATTCTCGCCCGACCTATTATCACTCTCACTGACAGACTGCATAGCAACCCTTCACGTCATTTTCTTCCACCGCTATTTCACCGCCCTAACACCTCAAACTCACGACATCCTCGACACCACCCTCCCTCTCGTGACCGACTCGGAGCTCGAAACCCTCATCGATCAACGCGCCGACGCCGTCTCTTCACATTTCACCCAGTCCAACAACCGCGCTCAAATCCAAGTCCACTTCTCCGAACGCCGTCGACGCAAGAACTGGTACGGCTTGTCGACTTCTGACGAGTCAGTGTGGGAGAAGTGGATCCTAGACGTCACCTTGGCAGTTCCGAAGAGCGAAGAGGAGGTGAAAAAGGTGCAAAAGGCAATGCAAGGCGGTCTAGTCAGGACGGGGATGAAGATTATAGACATTGTCAATAGAGATCGAGCGCATATTCCGCCAATCACGACGAGTGAAGCGAATCCGTTTCCTTATCAGATCGTCATAAGTTCGAATGTAAAAGGGGATGGAGAGGGAAGAGACGGACAGTGGGGGAGATCGAGGAGTGGGTATTGAATGTGATTGAAATGAGATATGAATTATGATGGTGATTACAATGGACACTATGACTGATGCTATGAGATATATCTATGATAGGTGATGATAAATGGCTAATAATGGTCTTGTAAATATATGCATGAAATGAAAAAGCATCAGGGCGTGATCATGGTATCATAAACCAGCAAAAATGTCATCAATAGCATCTCCTGGTATCATTTTGGATTTGGACTTTGTCTTGTCTTTTCGTTTACTTTTGGCGATTCTCGTAATTGTTGAGGTTGACTTGCGGACAAATTCATCCTTTTTACTACCGGCGGGTTTACTGTCCTGCATAGATTCATCTACCCTCTTATGACTATCAATAACCCCTCTTGACTGTCTTGTATCATCCAACAAGACGCTTTCTGATCTATTTTCTACAGCACTTCTTTTTACCACCTCGCCTACATCGCCCCCATTAGAAATACTACTCTTCACCTCTTGTGCTTTACCATTCCAAGTCTCTTGTTCAAACCGTCTCAACACCTCTCTCATCTCCTCCTGGCTCTTTTCCTCCCAATAACCACTCACTCCAAAAACCCTACAAACCTCCCCCAACGCACTCAATAATACCATTCCTATCAAACACCACCTCCCGTCCGCGACGACTTGCGTAAATGCTCGCCAGGCATTAGGAACGACTCTTTCCGCAAAAAACTTTACTTGACTTTGCACCTTTTTTTCGTTCTTCACGTCCCGTATACGTTTCCTATGTCGAGCGGAGAATGTACTCGGTGTAGAATTCAATTGGACATACAGGGTGAGAATCTTGGAGAAGTGGTGTCGGAAAGTTAAAAAGTGGCGATAGAAAGGTGAAGAGTGGTGTTGGTTGGAATTACGATAATGGAGGAGATGAAGGATAGCGGATAGAGATGTTAGAGATGAGATTTGAGATTCTTTGAGTCGGAGGGGAAAGGGTGTCATTGTTTCAAGCTACATGTCGTACTGGATCTTATTATTATCTAGACGAGAATGTGAAAAGTGAGGGATTTTTATTTTGGCAGCGATCGTGAATGTCGTCATTGGTGTTCACCTTCCACTTCTTCTGACCTGTATCAATCCTGCACTTACCTCCATATCAACTTCTACTACATTACAGTCTCAGCATTCGATGATTGTTTTGAAAAGAGTATAAAGCTACCGCCATCATCATGGTACGTTTATTCATGTCAAAAATCGTAATAGTAGCTAATCGGAGAGTGACAGTTTCGCTCGCCATTTGACCTCAACGACCCTTTTGCTCTCTACCAACAAGCCTTACAATCCCGCAACAACCCGTCCAACGCCCGCCGTCGCTTCGATGAATACTACCGCACATACCCCATCGCCATGCTCCCCGGACCAGACCGAACATCGACCGACCACGGCGGCAAGATCTTTCTTCCCGCCTCTGCTCTCGACAAACTCACCACTCTCCACATAACCTACCCGATGCTATTCGAACTCATCAACGGCGCCAAATCGACGCGCTCACACTCTGGCGTGTTGGAATTCATAGCCGAGGAAGGAAGATGCTACCTGCCGTACTGGATCATGAAAGTCCTGCACCTCGAGCCCGGGGATCTTTTACAGATAAAATCCACAGACCTGCCTCCTGGGACATACATTAAACTGCAACCGCAATCGACGTCGTTTCTAGACATTTCCGACCCCAAGGCCGTGCTCGAAATGGCGTTTCGGAACTTTTCCTGCTTGAGCGTCAACGACGTTTTTACATTCTCCTACAACGACGAGGTCTACGAGATCAAAGTCCTAGAAGTCAAGCCTGAACAAGAACGAGGAGCGATTTCGGTGCAAGAGACGGATCTCAGCGTGGATTTCGCAGAGCCGGTGGGGTATAAAGAAGAGATGGAAAAGCGACAGCAAGACGAGAAGAAATCGGACAAGGGAAAGAAAGTGGGTCATGCGAATGTTCACAGCGCGGGGGGAATGGCGCAGGCGATAAATTACGCGGCTATTACGCCTGTTACGGATGAAGAGCAGAAGAAAGTCACTGACGAAAGCGTGTCGTTTGGTGGTGTAGGAAGGAAATTAAAAAAGGGTGCAAAGGAGGAAATCAACACTCCAGTTGGAGAAGATACGAGTACGGCTTCGAAATTGGCTGCAGAGAGGCAAAAGAGGAATGGTGCACCTATGCCGTTGAGATTACCGGAAAACAAGCTATTTCTTGGATTTCCTATCATTCCGTTGAAAAAGAAGGATGGAGAGGAGACTAAAAAGGTTGACAGAGATTGGAGTGAAGGTCAAACATTGAGGAAGAAAAAATGATCATGATCACCACGTGTAACAGACATTATAGTCTGCTAGTGGATACTTTTATTCATAATGATATTTATGAGATCACGATTTCATATTTTACATTCGGTAAAGAAAGACTCTAGACTTTGAAGTGGAATATCTACTAATTTTCGATAATCCCAATCGTGTCGTTTAATCTTCCCCTTAGATATGATTTCATTGATTACAAGAGTAGATAGTTGACAATCACGTTGACTTGTTTGTCGATACTGTTTGACTTGTTTGTCAATACATCACTCGTCCAATGACACTTCACCCGTTCTACTACGCCCCAACGCCATAGTTATGTGAGCCGACTTTGTCAAAACTCTCATGATACCCGAGATACAGAGAACAATTTAATGCATGCTTATTATTAATTTATTGACTATCAAGTTATTACTAAAAACATCTCGACACTAATTCATACGCGGTGGAATAGCATTATTTATCTGCTGTGATCGGTTCTCATACACAGGTCTATTCGAATCGTTAGCTACGGTATTGAATTGTGGTGGAGGAGAAGCAGCAGCAGCAGGGTTAGATTGGTAGCATTGTTGCAAAAACGGCTGTGGTGCGTGATTGAAATCTTGGGTTGTTCCCGAGTAGAATGGTGATTGACGAGTTTGCGGTGGCGGAAATCTTGATGATGTCGGTGGAAATTGATTCAATTGTGCATTTGAGAATAGACCTGCTTGTTGTGGAGTAGGACTTGATTGAGCGATGGAGTTGAGAGATGTTGGGTCTCTGACAGCTCCGAATAGAGGAGATAGATTCTTAGATCCATAATACAATGGTTCAGTTTGTGGTGGAGAGTTTTGACTATATGGTCGTTGTCCCATACGAGGGGTGACGGATGGATTGATGGTAGATTGTGACTGACCAGAATTGTTATTTGCAATATTAAGAAATGATTTGAGACTTTTAGTTTGTTCATCCAATCGTTGTTGTGCGATAGATTTATCGACGAGGTCTTTATTAGGCGTTGTAAAAGATCTATTGATAGTTGGAACACCCCGAGAGGGGGAAGGACTGCCCGATTGTCCACTATCTGGCATCGGCCAAGCTGGTGTACGACTTGGAGTGTTTTGTTCGGCTTGAAGTTGAACTTGTGCCTTTTCTCTTCTATCTGCATTAAAAAGGATATCCAAGGGCGACCCAAACACACCTTGACTTTGTGGCGGAGCAAGAGAAAAGTCTTTACGACGAACAGGCACAGGCGTGTCAGATCCAAGCAAAGCTGTGTCTGCAGGAGGAACAGATTTGGCCAGAAATCGAGGCATAGGAAGGGTTGCAGGTGCTGGAGAAGCACTGAAAGTTGCACCTGCATATGAAGCAGGTTTTGCAGGTGTTGAATTTTGCAAGGCATTACTACGAGATCCTGTCACAGCCGATGCAGCTCGTTGCTTTGTCTGACGTCTACTTGGTACACTAGAATCCGAGTAGCCACCAGAAACAATAGCATTTGTATTCTTTGGTCTGTTACCATTGCGACGGCTCTTTTGTCGAACTTGCCTGGTATGTTCAGGATCGTAATCTATTCCACAATCTGATTGCATCGCTGCTGATGGTATTTGTGGTGATAATAATGAGGTCATGATGTGTCGATGATTCTTTCTGACGCTTTCCAAGGACTATGAAATACTTGAAAGGCTATGAGAGAAGATGATATGCTTTGTAATTCATTCGTGAATTTGTTGTGTGAGGGATAGATTGTTCGTAAGGTATACATTGACAGTGGTGAAAAGCAATGACAAATGATATAACTCTCCTACTCGTCAGCTCGATATTAATAGAGCTGTGTGAGATGAGGATTTGCTTATTTGTGTCGTAGCAAAGTAGAAAGACTGGAAGATACCAATGATTATTTGTGAAACATACTGATGTTGTCATCAAGATATGCGGCTGCAGACGGGCTGAACCTTAATTGATCAAGCCCGATCGGGTGAATTTCTAGATCTAATCTAATCTAATCCAAACCAATACAGTAATACTATGGTTTCATCAATTCCGTCACCAGAAAGGCTCAATTCCATTCTTTTCAAATCACTTCGTTCTCGAGACTTCTTCCCAAGCAAAAAAGGCGTCCCAAGCAAATATGGCGGATGTGGTCATGACAGATGCGCCGGCAAAGGCAAAGGCAGCCCCCAGCACGGATTTGGGCGATAAGAAGCGGTTCGAAGTGAAAAAGGCAAGCCATTCCACCGTTTCTTATGCAATGATGTCGCAGCTGACGTGATTACAAAGTGGAACGCTGTCGCATTGTGGGCCTGGGACATTGTTGTTGACAATTGTGCTATTTGTAGAAATCACATCATGGATCTATGCAAGTGATTTCCAAAGACATGGCTCGACGTTTAATTTACTAACGATTATCTACAGGTATAGATTGTCAGGCAAATCAAGCATCGGCTACGAGTGAAGAATGTACTGTAGCATGGGGAGTTTGCAATGTATGCCATCATTTCTCCTCGTCACCCCCTCATCACTAACGATTGTTGCAGCACGCTTTTCATTTTCATTGCATCACAAGGTGGTTAAAAACACGTCAAGTATGTCCTCTTGATAATAGGGACTGGGATTTTCAAAAATATGGTCGGTGATTGTGTAATGGCTAGTCACAAAGATTGCAATATCCTCAGAACGTGGCTGCTCTACACGCACAATTGGCCACTATCGACAGATGGTTGCGAAAAAATCATTGTTGCGCACAAGATATAATAATTTTCGCTTTATGATAAACTTCATGAATTCATGACTATGAAATCTTTTTACCATCCACGACTATATCATACCTCTTTCCAGTTGTCTGTGACTTTGAATTTAACCATTTGACGGGATGTTTGTTGAAGTATGGCCATGGTGGACAGATAATTAGAAATGTAAGTGCGGTGCCAGCAAGCCCGAGGTAAAGTGTGAGGATGATGTCTTGTGTGATGTAACCAGCTAAAAACGCAATGATCTATATTGGTGGACTCAGTGACTGGGTCAGTAAACGGACGTAAGGATAAACCAACCCCAGTTGCAGAAAGTAGAACATTTGATAATAATTCAGCGAGCTTTTGACCCTCAAAGTCCTGTAAGATCGATTAGTCCAATTCAGATAATAGAACGTGGGCAGCAAGTACAATCTCTCCCTCCCACACAGTACGTGCTTTATCCAGTATACCGTCCATTATTGTCTAGACTGATATTATGTGTCGCTTGAACTTTCCAAGCATTATCACAAGTCGTCCTTATTTCGGGTCGTTCAAAGTAAAGCTTGGAGCACGTGTTCTAGCTGTTTGAAGCCCTACCTTTTTTTTTGGCACGACCCGCTGTGGCTGGTGAAACGAAATGCCATGCTTATTTTTGGAACAAAACTTTGCTACTCATGACTTACGGTCTCCAAATGCCTTGTAAACAAAAGTAGTCTGTCATAACAATCAGTAGCTGACTCTACCTACATATCAATGGAATGAGCTTAAAAAGTAGTATGTTATATTTCAAAAATGTAAGTTTAAGCGAAAAATAAAGAACGATCATACCAAAAGTTGTGAACTCATTGACGCGTGGCTGTCAACCCACGTGCTTGCAATAACTAATGATAAACGTTGGAAAATTGAAAGAGTTTTTGGTATCAAACTTCGAATACTCGCACGGCAAGGGATTCCTCTACCTTTTCTGAAATATAACTTCCTTTTCCAAAAGATATTTGTAAGCTCATTATATCTTCCTGTTATATTCAATAGCTCAAACTCCGATCAGGTGTTTCGTGATAACATATAGTGTCAGCGAGTGCAATACGAGAGTAATCTTAAACTAACTCATTATTACGCCGACGTCCTTGTGGCGCTCAGTCTTATCAAGACCATCAAGTTGGCGGTCATCAACGACTTCTTCAGCTTATTCGCAAGTCTCCACGTAGGACCCAAATTCCGGGTCTTTTGCGGAGGCTGTAAGAAACCGCCCTAATTTGGAAAAATATCAAAGTTGCGTTTCAAATTATTCTAGAACATAATACATCTATCTCATCACATGGGTTAACTGAATCATCCTCAAATTGCGCGTGGAAGAATCGAGACTAGAGGTGAACAAGTGAAAAGAGAAATCATACACAACCATTACAGCGTTTTAATCAAGTGTCAAAATGTCAGATTTTGGCGGTATTACTCGCTTCAGCACACCAGACCCCGATCTCGATGACCATCGACATCAACAAGAGACGTTGCCTCGAGCTGACACTACACAGCAACGCTCAAGACGGGGAACTCTCGAGAGTATTCAAACCGATCTACCGATTATCAGTCCTCGGGTCCCGGTAGCGCAATATTTGCCAGAGGGCATGATTGCTCGTGACTTTGAGCATGCTGTAGCCGACGATAATTCGAGTACGAGATCCGGTCGATCCAATCATTCTCGCAGATCACTTCGCACGCCCATCGTTGCAAGACGTGCCACCTTTCGTAGACCAACGATTGATCAACACAATAATGCCCGCAATTCTATCTCGTCACGCTCTTCATCACCTCCAAACTCGGTCGATGCCTTTGGTAATCACTCAAGGCTTCGAAGACTTGGAACAAACGAAGATAACAACCACTCTGTAACAAATTTGAGTATTGTTCGCACGGCTTCGATTACTTCTCAAGGCAAACGACACTTGGCTCCGAGTGAGAGCAAGAATACCGAAGGTCGTGAACCAAAAGATGACCAGTCAATCAGAAGTTCCATTGAAGATGACGTTTGTTTCCCTGGAGAGGAAAGTAACAAGACATATACAATTGATTTTGAAGAGTTGGATGAATTTGCAGCTGAACAACATGACAAAACGCCTACAACTCATCCCTACGCAATAACTCCTACTCCTACAAATAAAATCTTTCATGATCTCCGAGGCGAGAAATGTAATGCAGATTCTGCAAACTGTTCAGATGTAATGGATGAGAAAGTTGCAGTAGATAGTCCTGATGGTGAGAAAGAAGAAAGATCTGCCAGCTACGATCAGGTGACTAGCAAATTTGCCTTTTTTTCTTCAGAAGCAGATGATGTAGTTCACGCTACTGATCTTGCAGGTTTGACAAAGCCAGGAGAAGGCTTTCGAGAGTTGTTCGAACTAGGTCCTGAAGGTGGTGTTTGGTGGTTGGACATGACAAATCCGTCTGAAGAGGAAGTCACGGTAATATGCAAGGCATTTGGAGTTCATCCTTTGACAAGAGAAGACATTGCCACACAAGAAACCCGTGAAAAGGTAGAATTGTTCCGTTCATATTACTTTGTATGCTTTAGATCTTTTTATCAAGAGAAAAAGATTGCTCCTTTGGATGACAAATCAAAAGGCAATGTGGATGACAGATTAAAAGGCAGTTATGTTGACGACTCGGAATTAGAACCTGTAAATGTCTATGCTGTGGTCTTCCGGGAGGGGTTGTTGACTTTTAGTTTCTGTCCTAATCAACACGCTTCAAATGTTCGCAAACGTATTGGTCGTTTACGAGACTATGTCAATCTCAGCGCTGATTGGATCTGTTATGCCATGATTGATGAAATAGTCGATGCTTTTGCCCCGATGATTTCGAAGATTGAGGATGAATCTGACG
>Ga0160427_10002880_pt1 | contig 10246 bp, 14 predicted proteins | sample SolpanmetagenomL_FD_108194 | JGI IMG/M metagenome (GOLD analysis project Ga0160427, IMG submission 108194) | Solar panel surface microbial communities from Lawrence Berkeley National Laboratory, California, USA - L | ecosystem: Engineered > Built environment > Solar panel > Unclassified ...
AAAAATGACCGAAGGCCGGCCCGTTTTGGGGTCGGCCTAGGGGCTAGTATTTGGGGCTCACGTAGCCCTCGGCGTCATAGAGTTGCTGCAGAAACTCCCGAACCTTGGTTTCGTGCTTCGGCTGGGCCAGTATCAGCAGCACGCCCGGCGAACCATCGGGATAATCAAAACAGCCCATCGAAGCGGGGCACTTATCGGCCTCCAACATATCCGCTACCTTTTGAACATCAAGGTTATGCGGCTTCATTTTTCCTTTTTCCATCTTAAAGGGGTAGGGTTTTAATTATCCTGCTTCGTTGGCCCACTGGGCGGTTGGGTCGTCGTCGTCGTCGTCGTCATATTCTGGCCCGTCGTCGTCGCTGTCGCATCGGCAGCCATCACTAGGCCCGACGTAGCAGCCGCAGCTGGTGCAGGCCCACCCGTAGCCATCAAATACCGAGCGTTCGGTGAACTCGTGGGGTTCCTCGACCATGACTAGGCAGCCATTTGAGCCCGACGCTCGGCCAGGTCGGCCCGCGTCTTTTTGGCGGCGGCAATCGCATCGAACAGGGCCAAGGCTATATCGGCGTTGTTCTCGCCGTTGCGCTCGATAGTGTTGTAGATGGCCCGCAGGCTGTATTCCTTGCCAGCAGCAGCTAGTGACTTTCGGGCACTGGCTGCAATCCCGTTACGGGTTCCCAGGCTGGCTATCATCTCGGCCAGCGTGGCCGGCTGGGCGTTGTTCTCGGTTTGCATATCAGTGAAGTATTTGTGTGAATTGTGGTTGAAACTACGCAGCTACGCGCAAACAATCTGAAAATATGTGTAGGGGCCGCGAAGCGGCCCCTACGAGGCTAGGGCTAGAATTAGGACTAAGGCTAGGGCTAGGGCTAGGATTAGGGCTAGGGCTAGGCTAGCGGCTCAGGGTGCGCCCACGCCCGGCGCACCCTACCCCCAATAATCAGCTTATTCTAGTGTAGATGGCGCGTGGCGTGTAGGGCTTCGGGCTGGCCGTGGCCCACACTTCCGCCAGGTTTCCCCAGCGTGATACCAGGTGCGTGTACACCTCGATGGCTGCGGCCACTTCCTCGGCGGGCAGCACCCGCGCCAGAATTGCGGCTTTGTCCTCGGCTCCGAGACAGTGGAAATAAGCCGTAGCAGCGTTTTCGGTGCCGATTGTGCTAGGGGTAGGCAGGGCTGAAAGCGGGGCGAAATCGCCTTTTTTGGTGAGACTGAGCGACATTTTACAGGGTTGTGTTGTGAATGGTGATGAATGAATTACGCTACTAGGGTGCCGTTTTCGATGGCCTTCTGCTTCATTTCGCGCATCAGCGCCGCCTCGTCGGTCTGATGCCACACTGCGGCGGCGGCAGCATAAGCGGCGTGAGCAGCTTCCCGTGCGGCCTGCGTTGCGCGCAACTTGGCCCGCTTGCCCGGCCCGAAATAGTTGTCTCTCAGCTCGTAGTGCGCTTCGTTGGCCTCCGCCCGCGCCCACCATGCCCGCGTCATTGCTACCCGCGCCGCCGCGCTGGCAGCCACGCCCCGGCCGGGCGCGGCTGCTGCTGCTAGGCTAGGCTGCACGGAGAATATGCGACTGAGGTACAGAAACATACGCGCAACCACACTCACCGAATGCGTCCTCGGTTTCGCCGCACACGGCGCAAGCCACGACGGGCGGCGCGGGCGGCGGCGTGGGCGCGCCCACGAACACGCGCTCGGCTGCCCGCACCACTACCTGCGCCTGCTCGACCTGCCGGCCAGTGAGCGCGCCCGCCTCCCAGGCCCGGTCTATGGCGCTGAGAATGGCCGCAAACGGGCACGGCTCGAAGGGGCCGGCCGTGCCAAACATGGCCCCACCGGGCGCGCTGAGGGTGTAGTAAACGCAGTAGCTGGTGCGGGGCGCGCCGCCTACTAGGGTGCAGGTGCTAGCGGTGGCCTGGGTGATGACGGGAGCGCCGAACCAAGCGGCGGCAACGAGCTGCGAGAACTGAAACGAGGTGAGCATGACGGGAAAAACTGAGGGTGAAAAGTGAAGCGCAGCAAGGCCCGGCCGGTACCCTGACTACACAACAAATATACGCACAAAGCGTGCATAATGATGCACTAACATGCAAAATAAATGCACAAATGCGAAAAATAAATGTAGTGAACGTGCACCAACATGCACAAAGCGTGCGTAACTTGCAGCATGGAAAACCCCCAAAAACAACTGAGTGTGGCCGTGGTAGGCAGCCGCACCCTAGCCAGCTGCCCCGCACTGCTGGCCCGCCTGGACGCACTGCACACTGCTGGCCTAGTGGCCGAGGTGGTGAGCGGCGGGGCCTGCGGCGTGGACACGCTAGCGGCCAGCTGGGCCATGCGCAACCTGGTGCCGCTGGTGGAACTGCGCCCCGACTACCGCACCCACGGCAGCCGCGCCACGCACCTGCGCAACGCCCAAATAGTGGAGCGCGCCCAGCTGGTGCTGCTGGCCTGGGACGGGGCCAGCCCTGGCACACTGAGCAGCGCCCGCGCAGCTGCCCGCCTAGGCCGGCCCTGCGAGTGGCTAGCGGCCCCAGCGCCCGGCCGGCCAGCTGCCCAGCTGCGCCTGCTGTAGTTGGCAGCCTACCCCCCACCTGGAGCACAAGGCGCGCCGACCACCACGGCGCGGGACGGGTGGCCGACCTGCCCCCCTAAAAGCCTTCGTATCCGCGACCGGATGGGGAGCCCGAAGGGAGACCGACGCAGTGAGCGCAGCAAAGCGGAGCGAACGGAGACGGGCGGAATGAGGCGCGACCCGTAGGGAGCAAGTTTCTGTGAATCAGAAGAATCCCAATCGTTGCTTATCAAGCAAGTATCGGCTGCGGAGCGGCTAGCGGAGCCGAAACCGTGGCGAAGCCATATCACCAGAAGCTAGCCAGGGCCTACCCCCCGTCCGGCGCGTGGGCCAGCGCCAGGGCGGCCCGCATGGGAGGTGGCGACGCTAGGAGCCGGCGACCTTGCGGATTGCCGACCTGGGCGCGTGCGGGGGCCTTGCGTCTGCCCGTTTGACTGCTGCACTGAGCCGCTGCCGCTGCACTGAGCAGCTGCTATTGCTAGGGCTACAATTAGAATTAGAGCTAAGACTAAGACTAGAATTAGAGCTACAGCTAGGGCAAGAATTAGAGCTATTTCCTACCCTGCACAATTTTATACAAAAGCAAAAAAGGCCGTTTCCAACCTGGAAACGGCCTTTTTCCTACCCCCTCATTTTAGTAGTGGTTGCTCGGGTGGTTGGCTTCATACCAACGCCTAGCAGCTGCAACCTGCTGCTGCCAGAGCTTCAAAAACCAGCTCAAAGCCCAGCCCGGTAGCGGTCGGTTTTCAGCGTGTAATTCTCGCCTAGGCCGTTCCAGATGAACAGCTGCTCACGGTAGCCGCGGCGACACTGCGGATTTGCCTCGGTGAATAGCCACTGAATAGCAATTCGCTGGCCCGGTTGGCGCTCGTTGAAGTCGAGGTGAATAAAGCCAGGGTCGGCGCTCCAACCATAAACCGGCTCTACCAGATTATCAAAATCAAATTCCTCATCAGCTGGCACCGTGGCCTGCCAATTCGGGTTCGTGTCGGGATTTCCGAAAGCTGCTTTTATCTGGCTATCAGTGTAATTACCTGGGAAATAATACACCCGAGCATTTAGCGCGGCGTTGAATTGGTCACCGTCTGCTGCATCGAATAGCCGAAATTCCATGTAGGTGCTGCTGGCTACTAGGTCGCCGCTGCTGCTCACGGTGCGGCTGCTGGTGGCCGTGGCTTCGGTTGGCCTAGGGTCGGCCTGTTTGCTGTTGCAGCCAGCCAGGAGGCTAGCGAATAATGCGAGTAGTAAAACGCTGATTTTCATTTCTTTTTGGTGGGTTGAAGTTGGAGTTTTCGGACTAGCCAGAGTAGCCAGCCGGGGTAATTGGGGGTAGGTCGGGGGTAGGGCATGGGAGCGGGGGTAGGGGCTTGGCTTCTTTCTCCGGCACTAGGGCCTGAATCTGGAAAAGCCGGGCCATCACTCGAAGCTTTTTGAAGTGAGCACCGGGGGCTGCTGCATTGCGAGACATAGGGCGCGGAGGTTGGCGGTTACTCGGTCTAAGTGGTTGATATTCACCATCAGTTCGGCCAATACTTCTTCGGGGTAAGTGAGGCTAGCCAGGCCAACCAGGTCTAAGCCTAGGTCGGTCAAAATCTCGCCGGCCTGCTTCAGTGCTTTCTCGTCGTTCGGTGTCATGTTGGGGGTAGGGGGTTTTTGAAATGGTAAAAAATGGTTTAAAACTGCATTCCGAGTTGTACTATTTTGGGCTTAAATAATTCGGGGTCGTATTCAGGGGCTAGCGGAACCGCCTCTACTACCTCAAAAAGCGTGTTTTCTGGCTTCGGCTCGTACAACTCCTTATAAATATTCCGGTAGTGGTTCGAGTAGTCGGTGTGCATGGCCGGCGCGTATTTCTTGAGGTAGTGAGCCTGTGGCTTTTTCAGCCGCACCACTTTAATAAACTCATCTTCAAAGACTTCACTAGGGCCTACCTCCTGCTCGACCTGGGCCACATAATCCACCATTTCGGGGTTGGCCATCATCTGGAAATTTTCTTCAATCCCTAGGGTATCAGCGTAGTACTTGAAGTTGCGGAGCTCGTCGGAGCAGCCCCAAATGCGGCCCTTGATTTTGCGCCTACCCCCCGTCGCCTCCACCAGCTGGCCCTGCTCGTCTACTTCCTGCGGGGCCGGCTCGTCGCGCTTGCATACATACTTCACCACGTAGGCCGTGAGCGATTCTAACTTGTTGATTTTGTGAACGTCCGTACTGTTTGGGTTGCTCCAATTGCAGGCCACGCCTTCGTTGTAAGCCTTCAGCTGCTGGGCCTTGCTACCCTTGCTTTTCTTGTCGAAGCAGAAGCCGCCTAGGTGCTTCGCCTGCTGGGCTAGCCGGTAAGCGTCGATATAGCCGTGCTCATTCTGGATTTTATTCCACTCGGCGCGCAGGCTTTCCCACTTTGCCCAACGGTCAATTATCAGGTGGAAATGCAGGTTTCCATTTTCCTGCGGCTCCCCGCGCCAGAAGAAATATTTAACTCCGAACAACTTTTGAACTCGTATAATAAAGCGGTTCAATAAGTTACGCTTAATATAATTGTCGTCGTGCTGCTGTTTCGAGGCTAGCGTGAGGGTGACGAAAGTAGGATAATACTTTGTGCCCCTACCCCCCCGGTCGGCCATATTCTGTTGCAAGGCTAAAAGCCAGGTTCCTAGGTACTTGCGCACCTTCCGCCCGGTAGCCGGCGACATATAGCCGTTGTATTCCCCGGCCGCGCCCTTGTCCAGATTAAGCAGGCTAGCCCCGTCTGCGACTTTGCGCGACGAGGCCGGGAACGACTTGTATAAAATGATGCTGTGTGGCTGTAGAGAAGCCACGGTTTCGATTTGTAGAATCGACACTTAGATAAACCAATTAGGGGGGTAGGCCCCCGGTGAACTCGCATTTCAAATGTAGCACGAGTTTCACAAATAATCTTCGCACCGCTGCGAATCCCTACCCCACCCTAGCCGGCTGAAACCTTCGCAACTCCGCGAAACCCTACCCCCACGTTTCAGCGCAACCTGGGCCACCCTAGGGCACGAAAAAGCCCGGCCTCCTCGTCAGGTGGTCGGGCTTTTCGTGCGGGCGTACTAGCGTCTAAGTTGCGAGTTCAGGTTCGCGTTCCTGCCTGCGTAGTACAAATATACGCCTAGTTTCCGAGAGGGTTACTAACTGGCTTTCTGATAGATGAAGGTTTTGTTAAGACACTAGGGGGCAATTTGGAGGGTAGGACTTCGAGGAAGCTAGACGAGCCTTCAACCTCTTCTGTCGTGTACGAAATCAACTCGTTAGGCATGTTGTAATGGGCTAGCCGCTCCACCTCCAGCACCACAATTTGGTAGGCTTTTACGGCCAGCTGATACTGCTGCACTTGGCTTTCGTAGGCCAGTTTTTGCTGTAAAAAATCTAGCGGTTTTAATTCTTTTTTCTGAAATGCCTCCTGATAGATGGAAAATATATTTCTGCGCGCCTCCAAAGTGGCCGAATAAGTGAATAATTTCTCCTGCTCTACGCCCGCTTTTTCTACTTCAATTTTCAGCAGATTCAGCTGGTCATTCAGTAGCAGCTGGTACTTGGCGTCGATGGCCCGGAGCTTCGCTGCGTTCACTCCCTGCTGCTGTTTGTAGGCCGCAATCTGTCCGGTGTTCAGGCCCACGGTTGGCAGCCCGAAAGCCAGGCCCACGTTTGGGATGTAACTCCACTTCTGGCCGCGCACTGCTGCTGTCCATTCGCTCCGCTCGGCCGTCCATTGTTGGTTCAGATACGCCTTCATACTGATAGCGTAAGTGTCGTAAGTGAGCAGCTGGGCTTTTGTACTTTTCCCTGACAGCAGCAGAAGCAGCGTAACAAGAAAGATTTTCAGCGGGGGGTTTGGGGGGTGGACGAAATTACGAAAACGAGGTGCGCGGATTTGAGCGAAAAGTGTACGCATGTTTTGGGGGCTTCTGTTGAACGATGGCAAGAAATGAGGGGGTAGGGCTAGCCAGCTTCCTAGGGTGCAGCTGGGGGCTAGCCAGGGGGTAGGGCTAGAAGGTTTTTCGGCGGGTAGCGTTGAAGAAGTAGCGGCCGAACATCACCAGAATCATGGCTACCCCACCGATAAAACGTAGGCTCGGGTTGTGGCTTTCGCGGGCTAGGTAGCGCAAAACTGACAGGCAGCCGCACACCAAAAAGAGGTACAAGCTCATGTCGATTTCGCGGGTTTGCTTCCCGATGTAGCCTGCGGCAATGTCCGAAACTGTGTCATTATCGAGCACAGGTTCTTTGCGAAAACGGGCGCATAATTCCTGAATTTGGCGCGGGTTTCCTTCGCTTGTATCCCACACTTTATTGCGCAAATACTCGGCGTTTTCGGGCTCTAATTCCTGACAGAAATAATGCGTCAGTTTCAGGCAATTCTGGCGGCTCAAATTCTGTAATTCCACCTTCTCGAAACTCCACATAAAACCAGTGTTCGAGGCTTTCACGCCGCGAGTGGTGGTAACAACTGTAAAGTGGTCGCGCAGCTGCTCCAAGGCTTTCACCACGCCGGGCGTTATCGTATCGACTTCCCCGATTTTGAGAATGTATTCCTGGGGCTTGCAAACGCTCATCAGGATTTTGCACATGCTGGGCACACTCTCTTTGTTGAGGTGGGCGCTCAGCTTCCCATGCTCCTGCAAGTCCTTGAAGAATAACGCGCTAGCCTGCTCTTTGTCGCCGTTGAACAGATACAGCAGAATGTTAGCCAGCGCCTTTTTAAAGTCCTTGCAGTTGTCCATTTCCAGCACTGGCCGGCTGAATTTCAGGCTGTCGAGCAGGTGGGTTTTTCCTACCCCCACGCCTCCGGTGATGAGCACTGAAACCTGCTTTTCCACGAGCTCGACAACGCGCCGCGCCTCGACCTCGCGGCCAATCAGGCTTTTCGACCCAAAGTCTACCCAATTAATGCGGCGTTTCTGAACGCGAAACACGAACCGCTTTAGCCGCTGCATTAGCGTTGGCTTCTTGCGGTTCGCGTTGATTTTCAGGCGCAAAGCTGACGTATCAGCGTGGGCGTAAATCAGGCTTGTGTTCAGGTTTTCATGCCCTAGCATGTCCTTGATGTCTGCGAGCTCCGCACCGTTGGCGCGCAGGTTCGTGGCGAACGTGTGCCTGAGCTTGTGGGGGTAGAGCCTACCCGAGCTCCCGGCCGCGTCGGGCTGCTGCTCCCGAATCTTAGCCAGCATATTATTCACAGCTGAGCGGCCTATAGGTTCGCCCGGTTTGCTCTTACTCTCAAACAGATACGCGCTTTTGTCCTTGGGCGGCTCGGCCTGTAGTAAGTCGGTCAGCGCCTCCTGCAACCTGTCCGAAACGGGCACCTGGCGCGGCTTCGTGGCCTTGCGCTTTTTGAGGCTAGCCACGGCCAAGGTGCGCGCCCGAAAGTCGAAGGCCGACCAGCGAAGCGCCCGCATTTCGGACACTCGCAAGCCGGCATCGCCTAGGAGCAAAATCATGGTGCGGTGCCGCACATTCTTGGCGGCTTTCAGAAGTATTTCAACTTCCTCAATGGTGCAAAAATCTACGGTTTCCATATGGTTGCTACTCCTGTAAAAGTGTGTTTCTGTGCTGTGAGGGCCTTTTTTATCCTCGTTATTTCTGAGGTGGCTAATAAAACGTCGGGGCTGATTTCGGGCGGCTTCGCGGCTGCTAGCTGGGTTGTGAGCTCCTGGATTTGGTCGCTGGCTTTGCCCTGCTCCCACGCCGAAAGTGAGGGGTAGGACTTGTGCAGGCTAGCCAGCTTCAGCTGCTTCTGCTGCTGCTCGGCCACGAACTGTTGCTGAGCGGTGGCGCTGGCTGCAATCGTGGCCCGCAACCTAGCCAACTGGCTGAGGCTAGCGGTATTATCTGGCTTCACTTCTGAGAAGTCGAAGCCGGTCGGAAACTCTAGCGCCAGGCTGCTCTGCTCGTACTGCTGGCCCGCCACACGGTAGCGAATCGGGGCCGAGCTCGTGGCCTTCACAGCGATAACTGGCCGCTGCAAAATGCGGCGTAGGCTGTCGGCTGTAATCTCCACAAATTCAAGGCGTTCATTCTTCCGAAGCTTGCCGGTGTGCTTGAACTTCTTCGGGTGGTTGTGCATGTCATCAACCCGAATAAACTTCTTCCCATCGAACAAAACCGCGCCCGTCTCGGTGGCCGCAACTACCTGGCCGTGGGCTCCTTCCGTGGTTTCGAGCTCCAAAATATCCCGGTGGTGCGTGTGCTCATCGAGTACTCGCGTGAAGTCGGCCAGCGTGTTGTTCACGGTGCTCAGGAAACCGTGCTGCATGAGGGGGTAGGTAGTCAGCAGCAGCAGCGCGAAACCGAAGAAAACGGCGATTTCGGCCACTGGTGAGCGGTTGCTGAGGCGTAGGCTCGGGTTGCCTGGGAGCACACAGCGCGCGCGGGTGAATGGCAGAAATAGCGGTACGCCTTGCCGTGTGCACATATCGAAAAGCAGGTGCGAACCATAGGCTAGCGCCGCTATTCCGGTGATTATCCTACCCCCCGTCACCAGCTGCTCAGCCAGCCCAACGGCCAGAATAAGAGCGAAATAGAAGGGTAGGCAATGTGTTACCGTGCGGTGGCCGTGGTGCCTGTCTATCCACTTGGCGACGGGGTAAAAAAGCTTTCCCATCGGGCTGCGCGTGTGGTCTACGTCGGCCAGCAGCGAGAAGAAAACACAGGCTCCTAGGTACTCCGGTTTCGCAAACAGATTGATGTCTGCGAAGCTGGCAAAAATGCCGGTGAAGGCTAGCCCTCCGGCTACGTGGTTGAAACCTTGCATAAGCGTGAAGTATTCGTGTATTCTGCTAAACTACATCATTGCAGGCTAGCGCCTGCATAGGTTTTTCCCCGTCTCCCTCCCATCATTCGGCAAAAAATTGTACAAAAAAAAGCCCGCTGGTGTAGCGGGCTTTTTTTTCTGGCTTACCTAGTCGGGAGTGTGCAGAGGCCAGGGGGTGAGCGTCTATGACGGTCGGTCGGCGGGGTGCTGGTTGCTCCTCAGCAGAGCCAGCCCCCAAATATACACCAACTTTTCGGGCCAACTACTTAGCCGCTGGCTTTTTAGCCTTTTTCTTGCGCGGCTTCTTCGGCGGCCTAGCCTGGGCTACTTCTTCGCCCACCTGCAAAGCATCTTCGCCCACCTGCGAAGCAGCAGCTGGTGCGGCCTCAGCAGCTGGCCGAGCTCGTGGCTTCGGAATCGGCCTAGGTATCAGCGGCACCTCGTAGCCCTCGGCGTAAGAAAATACAATTACTCCCACGGCCGTAGGATTTTGGCCGGGCAGGCTAGCCAGGCTTACCACTTGCGAGTACGCGCCCTCGTGTCGGATGCCGCGCCAAACTCTATCATAACTCACTACCCCCTCGGCCAACCCTAGCCGGGTGGAGGCGGCGCGAATAATCTGCTTTAGCAGGTAAGTATCTGGGTCACTGGTGAGTTTGGAGCCACCGCGAGAAATAACAACGTAGCGAAAGTGTGCAGGTGCAAGCATTGAAGGGAAGGTGCTGGAGGTGATTCGCAGCAGTGCGAATTATATCGAGGTGTTTTGTGGTGGTGCGAAAAATGACCGAAGGCCGGCCCGTTTTGGGGTCGGCCTAGGGGCTAGTATTTGGGGCTCACGTAGCCCTCGGCGTCATAGAGTTGCTGCAGAAACTCCCGAACCTTGGTTTCGTGCTTCGGCT
>Ga0160427_10002881_pt1 | contig 10245 bp, 7 predicted proteins | sample SolpanmetagenomL_FD_108194 | JGI IMG/M metagenome (GOLD analysis project Ga0160427, IMG submission 108194) | Solar panel surface microbial communities from Lawrence Berkeley National Laboratory, California, USA - L | ecosystem: Engineered > Built environment > Solar panel > Unclassified ...
AAGGCAAAGAGAGCTCAAAGCATGTTGTGAGAGACTGGGATTGATATCAGAAAACGCTTCTACAAACGAACACATGTTACAGGATCGTTATCCAGCTGTTTTAGATTGGTATAGAGCTCTTCCAAACAAGGTCCATAAGATCGAAGCACTTTATAGTGAATTGTATATTTCAATACGGCGATGGGTATGTATAGAGATCAATGAACTCTTACAAAATAAAACATAACTAACAATGTCACAGCTGATGATCAACGAAATGAGTCTCACACCCTTTAGTAAGGCGAATAATTTGGCCATGTTGAACAGCTTATACCCGCCTATAATATCATCAACGTCTTCTTATCCTATATCAGCTGCGACAATGAATGTCCATCGAGATACTTACTTTGCCCATATAATCGAAGTTGAAAGATTTGGACCGTCTGTCATTGCACATCTTGTACAAAAAGGAAGAAGAACGGGAGAAGAGAATGGTTGGCCCAAAGTACGACAGGTTTTGGATCAATATCTACAAACTTGCACAAGCTTGATTGATGAATGTTTACAAATTGTCAACATAAACGACGCCAATGACATTTCAATCAACGGTGGCCGTAGTGGAAGAAAAGTAGATTCTGGTATAAGCTTTGGTCAACCATCGCGCAAATCATCCACATCTTCGGAGAAATCACACGAAATACTCCTCCTTCCTGTTGAAGAACAAAGACCTTCATCGAGAAGTGGAAGTATACAAATACGTACATCGTCGACTCTCGAGAAAATCGCACGAGAATTGCGATTGTTACGACGGACCAACACTGATGTGTCTGAAATGATGCCTCATATCGAACCAAAGACTGTCAATGAAATATCACCTACAACATCCTCAAATGAACCACAACCTCTAAGTAAATCTTTGAGAAAGATGAAGAGTCTTAGTAGTATAACTCTTCGCCGATCTGCATCGAAACAAACATTGAACCTTCCATCGACCAAAGAGATGCCACATTTTGACGCTCAAGAGATGAAGAAGCATCGCTTGGCTTTTGAGCAGGGTGCATCGTAATCATTTCTACTCTTGACAGCAACATAATATCACTCATTGATATTACATTCTACGGCATATATGAACAGCGTCTTTTCTTATTTGTATACGACTCAACGATTTTATGACAAGCCTCGTCACGAATTTATGATTTATAATTATATTCATGTTGCATATTGATGACTGCAACGTTGTACTATATATATTTAGTTCAATTTCATAACTCCTTTAGCAATATAATTAAATGCTTCCATTTGTAAGCACGAAGATTCATACTGTACTTGACCCTGACCTTCGTGTTGACTATTCGCTGATTTGTCTCGACTTTATATGCTTTGCGGCATTAGTTTGTACAAAATATCCACGTTACGATGTTATTGTTCAGCTCTCCACATAGGCATTGTAAAGCTCGAACACAGAAAGAAATGCTAGCACATAGAGCAATACTGACGTAATACGAGTATTATAAACAAGATTTGATACATAGCTAAATACAATTGACATTTACAACTCGATAGCTAACCTCTTGATCCACTTTGCGGTAACGCTCCCTGCATTAGTCTAAGAATGAGCTGCATTCACCGAAAGTGCTTGTCCAATATCCAAGTTATCTGGCTCTGACCAATCGAGACCGTGCAAACGATGATGATCGTTGTATATCCTATGGTCAGGGGGAAAGTCACACTCACTCTTCATCATGTCTTCCTCGATTGCAGTAAAGACACGCTGCTTCTCCCTGCGCGACCCGAAGGCAGCATGCATCTGATCCCACCTCCGACTCATGCTCAAATCTAAGAGCGCCGAGTTGTGCGTTTCTTTTTTGAATTTTGCACGATATTCGCCACCTTCTGCTTCTTCCATGTGGATTAGAGTCTTTACCTCTTCAATGACTGGATAGTATTTGGCTCTGCTCAAAAGGGAAAGACGGTCTTGACGCGCGTGACCGGGATCTAAGGGAGGATGTGGCTGCGGCCCGTATCTCGCATTGGCTGCTTGCCTGATCCTGTTTGCAAGCGGTGAATCATATTTATCAAGCTTGTTCGCAAGGAGATGGTATTCGTGATAGTGCGGATCTTCGTGGTTTTTGTCGTGAGATGTGCTAACCGACCGATAACTCTGTATAAGATCGGAAGGCATGGTGTCGTCCGGCAGTGGTATCTCAGGATAAACAATAGGCAAGAATGAAGTAGCGATAAATTTAAAGAAGCGTGAGATCGAAGAATTGTAAAATAAATACTTCTTGTAGAGCGAATATGACTCGAAACATATCTAATGTAAAGGCCAGGTCAACTTATGTTAGCGTCGCTAACACCTAACCCCGGCAATGTTAGTTGGGAATGAATTTTTAGCCGTCCCACAATTTCATTTCATGTTAGATCTATAAATAGGTATGCTTACCGTGAACAATCTCTTAGACATATGTAATAATCAAATTTTAATTTCTAAAAGCTGTGCGTACTTAGTGTTCTCAAATCTTAGAGCATAGCTCGACTCCTAAGTCTCCTAGAATTTGTAATTGTTATCAACACAAAGATCGATTAGAACAGACCAGAAGTAGCTTTACTAGACTTAGATCCTGTGTATAGTCAAAGCAGTTTTGTTAGATACAGTAGCCTGATCAGAGATTGCGTCATTTCAATCCGCTTTGTTGGAATCAAGCCATTGATCTGCATTATACATTCACGTTGCGCTGTTATTGTCTAGCTCTACATCTGAAGTTTGTGATTGTTAGGCGTTGTAGATTGATTTACAAAGCTCGATTACACAGAGAAATACTGATTACGGAAAGCGATAGTGGCTCAATACGAGTATAACAAACGAGACTTGATACACAGCTAAATACAATTGACATTCGCGATAGCTAACCCTTTGATACACTTTGCACTAACGCTCTTTGCATCGATTTAATGTGATCGTTCTCCACTCATAGTACTGGTTGAATCTGAGTCGGAATCTGGCTTTAACCAATTGCGTTCGCTAAAAGCTTCACGGAGTTGGTGTTTTGGGCTGTCACTGGCAAGAGACTTGTCGTTGTCCATGCGTACCTCCATATCAGTAAGGAGTTTCACGATCCCCGTTATATTCTTGTTGTCTATATCAAGATTCATAAATATGTGAAGATCTCCACTAAATGCTTTAGCCATCTTTAGAAGCTCGGGGTCGTGCGTTTTCGGGTTGGATTTAACCTCAAGCTCAGGACCAATTTCTAGTTCCTTAGGGAGCAGGTAGTGTAGCATTGGAAATGTGCTACAGTGACTTGCTCTCGTCAGAAGGGATATCAAGCGCTTGCGTCGTTTTTTGTGAAGGTCAAGAGCATTGATTTGTTTGTGATGATCACCTGGCTTCAACCTGTTTGGCCCGTATATCTCCTTGGCTAAAATTTCGAGCATATTTGCCAACGGTTGATGCTCATAAAACAGTTGGGTCGCGATCCATTCATATTCCTTTAAGGACTGTTTCGCCTCTACGTCGTCGACTGTGAAATCTTTAGCTTCATGGGGCGGAACTTTGGAGAGGTTTGGGTGGTTGGTCGACATTGTTCTATTCGGACAAAGCGGTGAAGAAGCGGTGAAGAAGCAGGGAAGAAGCAATTTAGAAGGATGACTAAGAAGGATCGAAGAAATGTAGACCTGATACTTCGTGTAGAGCGAACAATGACTCGAAACATATCTGATACGAAGATTAGGTCAACTTATGTTAGCGTTACTAACACCCAACCCCTGCAATGTTGGTCGGAAATGAATTCTTAGCCGTCCGATAATTTCGTTTCATGTTAGATCTATAAATAGGCAGACTTACCGTGCACAATCTCTTAGACACTTTTAATAGCCAAATTTTAGTATTTGAAAGCTGTGCGTACTTTAGTGTTCTTAAATCTTAGATTATAGCTCGCCTCCTAAGTCTATTAAAATTCGCAATAGTAATGAACACATAGACCGATTAGAACAAACCAGAAGTAGCTTCGCTAGACCAGAAACCTATTGATATGGCACCACCAAAGCAGTTCTGTTACATACTGCAGCCTGGTCAGAGATTGCGTCATTATATTCCCCGACCCTGTTGACCAGGGCCCGACCATGTCGTTGTGCAACAAACAACATTTTTTGATTAATTGGGTGGGATATCACGGTTTATTTTTGCGTTAAACTTCGTCTGCTATTTCACGAAAATGGGTTAAATTGCAAGATTACTTTTAGATCGACTGGAGACTCCGACGGAGCGCGGAGGCACAGCCTCACAGCTTTTAGCAAATCATTACGAGTGGAACGTGCTCATGGTGTTAGCTGGATAATCAAATAGCTATTGCGAACCAATTCAGTGTCTTGATCTACAGGCACTTTCACTTCTGATACGTGAGGCAAGCATCTTGATAGACATAAGACATATGTGAGTTTTGCAATTATATAATTTACAGTTTCATTACTATACCAATCCTGTTGCTACCAAAATTCATTATGATACAAAGTGACTTCTCCAACGTCTCTCCGAATACAGCGAGAATTACCTGGATCAATGTCGATAAGTACCAAGCTTTTCAACACATTGGTGCTGATGTCGAGCGCTTCGATGACCTCAAGTTCTGTAGATGTTGTCTATTGTGATGTACGGTATGTAATTTTTGCGCATCATCTGAGAATAAGGTGCACATCTCGTTATATAAGTCTATAATTCTCTCGTGATCATGATTGTGTATGGCTTGCTCCATTTCCCTGAGGATTTCTGGCCCAGCCTCGTGCGCCATAGCAAGCAAATGCTTGTTATCTTCGTCAGAGTCGTAATTACGATCAGAATGCATTTTGTAACAGTCGGTGTAATAATTAGCATTATGCTGATGACCGCACTCATGAGTAGGCTTGGTAAAATTACCCCAATCTTGCGCGTGTGACATATCATATCCAGGGAAACCATGGGACGATACTGCAGTTGAGAAATTCGGGTCGACCTCATGGAATCCTGGTTGCGAAAAGGCTTGTTTGACATTGGTCCGGAAGTCGCGAAAGTGTGCTAGGGTAGGAAAGTCATGGACTCGACATATGCCTGTCCGGAGTCTTCGCGCAGCACCAGAGTCGATCGACTCAAGTTTATTCGCAACCTTATGAGCGTGTCGGAAGAACGGGTGTGTGGCGCTGGCGTGTGACGAGCTGTAAGGTCCCCATGAGTCAGACATGTTGGCAAACTGCAAGGAAAGGTTATGTCAAAGGTAGTAGACTGGAATGAAAGTGTTCTAGATAGGATTTCTCGAAAAATGGAATCGCTGGAATAGCGGGACGGGGCGAGGTTTATATAAGTTGGCCCGCAAATTGCGAATGCCTAATTATAGCAACAAAAGGTCACGTTCCTCATTTGTCTGAGAAACAATATTACACTTTGTTGGTACAGGTCATATGGTCGTTGCAGCTGAAACATATTCGCGCCTCAAAGAGATTACGATTGTAAGCTTACTGTAACATCGTTGTATTTTGAACCAACAAAAATCCAACAAGCGGGAAGAGGTGGGGTCCAAAGTATTTCGGGGGTCGTGCACGTATCGAAACTGGAATTTTCCCGTTTCTTATGGCGAATCCAACAGCTAAAATTGTTGGGGAGGTCGAACAATTCATTAGTCGCGAAGAGTTGCATATTGTACGAAATATGAAGGGGTTGAACCGAATCGTTTGTGGCATCTTTATGGGGTCCGCCGAGATGATTCTTGTCTTGATATCAAGAATGAAAAAGGCTTTCAATGTCAGCATCAACGGCATATGGTTGAATTTGCGTCTATGGCATATCTCTTCCAAGACTTGACATCGCGTCCGTTATCTCAAACAAGAGTGACCTATCGACTCCGACATCCAACGAGTGTCTAAGAATCAATGCGGTATATTCTTCCACCATACCACGCGTCATTACAAACACGGAACCAACACGGAACCAACACGGAACAAGAAACCTGTTTCAGGTCTTTTTAAAGCATCGATTCGAAATTTAAATTTGACTATAAATTGCAGGTAATTCTTCGTGGGTCTGGCGAGACGAACTCAGTCCTCAGCCAAGAACTCCCTCGAGATCAGACTATTATTGTAGACTATTGTTACAGAAATGTTGTGATCATCAACCAATTGTCATTGCCAAAATCCACTAACCTGTGAAATCTGACATGACTCTCATGTATTGTAGTTGCTAGTTAGTCAGTCCCTTGAATTATCCATTTATATTCTATCATGGTTATTCACCTCCTACAACATTAGGTGCGCCGAATGTACCAAGATAAGGTATTCATGTCCAACATAACAGACAACCGGTCACGCGCGCATAACGGCTCCCAGGAGACGCGAGTCTCCCGTAGCCTTACCCCACTCCGTTCCAAAAGAAAATTATTGGGGTGCTATTTCAGCATACCAACCACGACCGGATTAAGTCAACTACGGTTGAGACACACCCCTGTGTTGTAATAACGTGTGGAGCACTAATAACGACTGTGATATAATAATCGAATAATAATTGATTAAATTAACTAGCTAACTACGTTTGTGTGGGAATTACAGAAGTAAGAGTTTTCACGGTCACGTGCACATACTAATAATTAGCTAATCATTAGAAAATAATCACAACACCCTGGAGTTGAATAATCTTAACTTGTGTCGGGGGTGAGTTAAATTATTCCGATGATTTATGCGATGACACAGAATAGGAAATTACCAACATGCAGGCGCATGAGGCTGTCTGAATGGTTCTGCACATGCAAAGCCACTTCAAAGGGTCAATGTGTTGGCCAGTCCAATTTTAAATTAAATTTGGTTGGATTTCTTACGCACATGATGAACTCTACTACCAACAAATGTTTGACTTTGATGTCTCCCTCGCAAAGTTTCTCTAAGGGTTGTTGGTAGGTAAAGTTGTTGGTTAACCACCTGTGAGCTCAGTATCACTTTCTTTCACCGCTCGCGGCACCTTCTCATCTCGGGTCAATCAAGTTGCTTCCCGTATACTTTGTCTACGGGAGCACTTCTGTTTGTCGTCTTGGAAGAAGGTATCTTTGACTTCAAACACTTGATCGTAGCGCGTTCGGAGGACATATCGCACAGCGAATTATACGCCGTAGCGTAAGTACGATCATATTGTGGTATGTGTATGGAACTAAGATGATCAGCTCGGACGGCTGTACTACCGAAACCAAGTGGCATCAACTGTGAAGCTGGCTTGAGCAATTACCGCCGAAGAACGGGCTTATTGTACAAATCTGCCTAGAACCATTTGTTGTGAAATGGCATGTATTGTAATAACTGTGCTACATATAACGGTGCTTTTATGAGAAGACAGAACATACATGTGTGTCTATTGTGAATATGCTTATTGCCAAATTGAAGATCTCATCTATCTCCGTGAAAATGCAACACATTTTATATAACAAGCATGAAATATTAGCTCCAAATGCACATGACCAGATGAATAGACAGGCTTGTCAAGTCATGGTGGATTGCAGACCTTAGTATTCAACCTTCGTAGCACCATAAGAATGCACGGCAAGCAAGCCATCATGATGGACTGCATCACCAGGCTTAGTGAAATGTATGCGGCTAAAACCGTAAAGTTCGCCGTTGTAGCGATCAAATAAGGGTCGTGGGGTGCAATCTCTTTGCATTCGATTCTTCACCGTTAAAAGAAGTAACGCTATAAACAGGCGTAGTGTTCTCTTTAAGTTGCGATTCTTTGTCTAACACCGTTAAGAGTTATATCTGTATAGGGGTATAGTATAGCCTTTCAAGGGCATTAATTAGCTGTTACTACTGAACCTAGGTGTGAGCGAGTTGTGAAGCTGACTTGCAACTACCCTCAATCGAGGGATAAAATCATGAACACTGGCGTACGAATGTGTGCACAGAAGCATTTGTTGTGAACAATGATGTACATATAACGCCGCTGTGATGAGCAGACAGAACATACATGAGTATTGATTGTGAATATGCTAATTGGCATCTAAACATTATATTTAACCAAGTCCCCAAATATGTACAACATTTGACAATACAAACATGGAATAATAAGACCAGACGCACATTGCCAGGTTCTTCGAGATCACAAACTTGAGGGATGGGGTTTTTTCCGCTGGTGGAGTTCCCCTAGCGATGGCGTCGAACCACGCCGTCCTTATCGAATCTGTGTTTGAGGTATTCATGTAGGACGGAGGCGTCGGACGGGGTGAAATACGCCTCGCTAAACTCGTGAAGTTTGTGGAGTGCTCTATAATATCGCTCTTGTGGGTTCTTGACGAAACGTGTCAATCTGAAGTACTTGTTTAAGAATCGGAAATGTATGTGCTCAATCAGATCGACGACGCATTTAAGTTGCTCTTTGTCTCCACGTTCAGCCCTTGTCCAGGCCTCCTTCAGTTCTTCAGCCAAGCCAGATTGACCGTTCTCTTCGAGTGTATCAACCACATAGTCAGCGAATTCCTTGACTGTCCGACAATGAACTTCGTGTGCGTTTTCTTCATCTTCTTCATCTTGAGGGAATGGAGAGTTCCATGATTCCTGCGGATCTCGGCCAGGAAGACGCCATGATTCCTGCGGTTTGTAATTGGCGGATTTCGCTATGTCGTGATAGGTTTCCCATTCTCCTGGTGTGCCTGTTCTGTGGAGGAGATGGTACAGGTTGTCATGGCGCCTCCGAACTTGACGGGGTCCCGCAAGAGCTACCTCTTCCGAAACCGTTTCGTCGGATCGGCCAGCGCGACTGCATATCCTATTGTGCAATTCTGCGATTTGGGTGTTATGAGGAAATAATGCGACGGCGCTTTTCTCCAAGTGAGACTTCTGCGAACCGCTCATGGCGTAGAATAGTCTGATTGAACAAAGTCGAGGCCTTGGAATCAGATGGAGGATAGTATGATTGAAGAGAACGGTACATTGGATTTACGGATTTCTGTATACATCACAGTAAAATCAAGTTTACATGACCGGACATCATTATGCAGACCCTTTTTTTTAACTTGGTGTTTGAGTTATTTATATCTCTGGCGTGGTAAATTACTCTGCCCATTTTATCGAACCCACTGAACCGATCGTACCTGAGTTGGGTTAACGTTGGCATTATCCGGCTCCCTGCCAGATATCTTGATTCTGCTTTGATGCCGCATGTCCATCTCTCTTGGTGCGTAATGACTGAGAAAATTCATTATTCAAATGAACCTATCCAACCTTTGCATTTCGTTAGAATTGGTGTTGGTCATAGCGAATGGAAAATTAAAGGCAAATTACGTTTTGGTCAACTGACTTCGGGGGATCTATAAATAGCGCTGTGTTTGAGTTTCGAATTTGGTTCATGTTCAACGCTAGCAAGTATGAGTTAATTATTAGTTTGAAATTAAATTGGCACTAATTAGCACAAAAAGGGTCTCACAAGTATTGGCTAGCGTTTTAGTATTAGTACATAGTCTCACTTTAGATTGAAATAAGTATTATGAAGAACAGCGATGATTTGTGTGAAAACATCAAGAGACGTACGCATGATAGATTTTCCGTTAGATAATTAAAGTATTACATATGTATATACATTGACCCCAGATGCAAGGTAAGGTTCACTAGCGATAACCACCGTACCACGTCATGCTGTTGTATAATTTGCCAACTTTGCCTTGTTATTGAGACTCGTCATCAAACGCACATGTGATTGGGCGGTGTTGGTTTGCACTCAAATAATCACTCTCCTTAGCACTACTCAAGCTCCTGCCATAAATCACGATTTCGACATATCATAGAAACCCTGGTTTTTTCCTAGCACCTTCGATGACATGACTGCGCAATCAGCTTTATATGTTATGCTTGGATTGTAGATCAGCTTCAACATGCCGTATTTGTAAAGGTTATGCCATCCTAGAATTCAATCTATGAACGGCTGTCGTGTTGTAAACCTCATTCTTCCGCAATTGTACCCAACAATACTGTGTCTTGTTGTGCTCCCGTCCCTTCAAGTGTTCTTGCCTAAATCAGCACAGACTTATCAAATTGTGAGATTTTGATGTTGATCTTGAATCCGTACATTCAACCTATTTTCTCTCCCCGTCGGCACCAAAACCCAGTTTATCCAACATCCTCGTCAAATCACTGATCTTCAGTACTTTATCCAACTGCTCCGGCAACAACTTTTGCCCGGCATCTTTCTTGTCTTTCAACTCATTCGCCTGCCTCAACTTTTTCGCCAACTTTTTCGCCTCTTTCGCCTTTTCCGCTTCTGGGTCGATC
>Ga0160427_10002883_pt1 | contig 10242 bp, 12 predicted proteins | sample SolpanmetagenomL_FD_108194 | JGI IMG/M metagenome (GOLD analysis project Ga0160427, IMG submission 108194) | Solar panel surface microbial communities from Lawrence Berkeley National Laboratory, California, USA - L | ecosystem: Engineered > Built environment > Solar panel > Unclassified ...
CATCGAAAACAACTTATCGTAACAATATAAAATACAAATTTATGGCTTCCTCATAACAAGGGTATAGCGACCTGTGTATAACAAACTTAGAGCAGATAGAAATCCTTCACGTATCCAATAAGATTGAGTCACGTGACCTCATGTTACAGGCTCCGGGAGGTACCATCGCAAAGTATACGAAAATGAGACTTAATAGAACAGGCAGTGAGAGTTCGAAACAAAGGGCTGTACGCATGAATATCGCTCTGTCTCGAGACCGGCTTTGAGTTTTGCAACGAATCAAGCTGCGGACGCGGGCCTTTCGGAAGGTTCGACAACAAGATCCCCAATAATCCAGTTGCGGAGCGCAGGGCTAGAATACCGCCGAGTAGGCTGCTCTCCAATCCAGTTGACCTTATGGTGACGAGCTGATTTACCTTGCTCCATAGTTGCTTTCAGAAGGTCGTTGAGCTCTGAAAGTGTACGTGTGAGCTTCAATGCTCTTCTGGACGAGCTGAGAGCAGCCTGACTGTACGGACGCTGTGCCAGCAGCTTTTTTCTGATACGATTACGATGCTCGTAAAGATACACCTCCCTAGTCCAAGACTCGACCAAAGTCTGTGAGCTGATCTCATCAGATGAAAGCTCGTCTAGCGGAAAGAAGGAGCTTGAGTATGGCTGCCGGTCTTGGTACTCCACTCGTAGAGACCGATCGAAGAGTTCAACGCCTTGATCAAGATCTGGAATGTCCTGTAAGATATAGCCTTGGTGTAAGCAAACCTGGAGAAGTTCCTTTGCGTCCATCCGAGCGTTCAACAAGGCACGAATCAGACTCTGTCTCTGATAGTGGTAGGCCCTGAGGAACTCCTGCTCTGGGGGCTGTACTTGCTTTCCAAAGTTACGCCGTTCAGCTCGGTCTTGCACGGCCTGCCAATGATCGAAGTCGATCTCGTGCAACTTCTCCCGTTCAAGTGTAATATCGCCGGCGCGGGAGTAGAACTTCTGTAGAGGGACGGGCAAGTCCTCGATCGAACTCGGATACTCAGATCCCCCATCTTCTTGAGTAACCGGATCGACGAGGACGTGCTCTTGCTTATATATCTGCTGGACAAGAGGTTCTCCTTCGGCAGGGTGCAATGGCGACTGTGACTGCGAAGACGGTTCCGGATGGATGGCATGCTCTTCGAAATGAGGCCAGTCGTTCTCGATGACATGCTCAAATGAGATAGATGGAGTTCGATACGCCGACCACACCGGCAGATGAGAGAAGGATGTCGCGACGCACGAGTCTGGATCGTCATGAGGTCGTCGTGCGAAAGATGAAGATGAGTTGTCCGGGAGAGGACGCTTTTCTTCGTCCGAACTGGGATAGCTGCACTGCGTTACCCAATTGTCAGAGCGCGACGCGTCAGAATTTTCACGATAGTCGCAATGAGAGAAGCTTCTCGAGGTTTCATAGCGAGCAAAATCCATGTACCAAAATTTTGTAGCGAGGTCACCTGGCTGGAGTGCAGGGGTCAGAGCCGTAACTAACGTGCAGCAAGAGTCGGCTTAGTAGGAAGGTGGGAAAAGGACTTGCCTTAATTCCTTATCATTCTTGCACGGAATGGAGGTATGTTGGCTGCATGCCTTGTCTCACACCAAGATACGCTAAGAGGCCAGCTTTACAACGGAACCAGCTAGGCACTGTACCCTCGTGGGGGTTGTTGTGCACGGACATCATGCATCTAGACGGGATGGAACGGAAGAAGGCAACCATTTTGCATCTCATTGTGAAAGGACGCGTGACACACTCTAAAGTACCTACCTTAGGTACATGCACCTTGCAATGACTGGGATCTTGGAGCCGCCCATCACAGCTTTCTGAAGGATGAATACCTACATAAACCCATTACTCCCACGCAGCATTTACAGAGGAAATGCCGGAGACCCACAGACATGTCTTCTCCTCAATGGGTCCTCGATCCACTTCGTGGCGAGCAATACTGGTATTCAGAAAGTGAAGCTTGCTTCGTGTATCAAAGCGGTGAACGAGTCTACTTGAACAGCGCAGGAGCAAGCGGTGCAACGCAAGTGTCTACTAACACCGGCACCCAAGGGTGAGCAGTGACACCGGATATTGAACCAGAGACTTGCTAAAAGACACAGGGTCCATGGCGGATATGGTGGTACTGATGTAACAGATCCGCAGGAGGGGGCCGTGACCCCAACACACAATGGTGCTTTCAGCGACAGCAACAGCAGCGCCATGCTAAGCTCCGGATCGTATCCCAACCCAGAGCAGAGTAGGTTCACACGGTTGCCGATGGTAAAGCTTAGCTCGCTGAGGGCGATGCTAGTCACTTCCGATACAGCGGTCTCGTGATAGGCCACAATGGACTGATCAAACTTCAGGGCAACACAATGCATCTCAGGCCCACATGCAAGCGCCTACGGGCAGCAGCAGTCAGACGGGCGAACCAGCATTCAACGCCGAGTGGGGTCCACCAGATGCGATAACAGACCCTGACCTTCTGCAAATGAACGTATATGCGGTCATGATGTTAAAGGGAAGTTTCGGAGATGTCGAACCGCTAGATCCTCGTGAGTTGATGAAGTCAGAGGGCGCGACGATTCCACTAATCGAGGTCAGGATTTACAAAAAGAGCGCATGGGTTTTTCAGATTAGGAAGAGTAGTGATCCACGAAAATCGTAGTGCAAGGAGATCGCTAACCGAGAAGCTAGGTGTTCAAAGTACTTTGGGCAGAGAACGCTGGCGATGATCAAGGCAGTGTTGCCGTCTTGTCACAGGGCAGGTTTGCCAATGAAAGGTTCCATGTCAAGATCAGATGGTTGGCTGTCATCCGAGAGAGCGGCAACTACTGCTCGTGCGTGTAAGTGCGCAGTGGTGCAAGTGCTGTAAGATTGATACTGACTATCGTAGTCCTATACAGACCTACAGCCAACGTGGTGTCGCTAAGCCCGGCGTTGAGAACATGCACCATGCGGTCATACACACTGGTAGGGAGCCTCCGAATCCTCGGAGAGAAGAGGTGGGCATGCTGAGCCCTGCTGTACGTGTCAAGCCAAGGGACCGTACAGGCAAACTTGGTGTTATGTCCAGGATAAACTTCGGGAAAGTCTACACGGTCGAGCATAACGTAAAAGTGTTCGATTTTGGCGTAGTCCACGACGACTCCATGGCTGCTTTCAGCAATCATTTCAGGTCCGTCTGGCAATTATAAGCTACCGGTGGCATGGCCAGCCATATCGAGAAGTATCAGCTCGCCACAGAACGGGCTCGTGGATGGTCAGGGCAAAATACGATCGGCTGATGTAGCCCTTCGCTTGTGGGGAGTGAGACCTCGCACTATTATACGTTGCAACATGGACGATATCCATTGCTCTCGAAGGCTTTAGCGATTCCGACAGCACATTCGGTTCCGCTCCTTACACCTGATTATCTCTTTACATCATGGGTCTAATCTTTATTGGAACCTTTTCACGGTTGCTGACGAGAACGAGTGACGGCATGTATGACAAGGCAATCTTTGAGAGGCCCGCACGTATGAATGACACGAATGTTACGATGACATGACAGTAGAAATACTACCGTGTACATGAATGACATGAAGATTCATCATGTGAATGGAAAGTCAACATTGCCTCCACCAGTGAGGTGAATCTGTGGAAGGTCCGTGCGTCACGTTCAGACCCCATCTTGAAACTTTTTTGATCATTCGAATTTACATACGCCCAACGCACAACCACGCCATGAAACGCAAACTCAATGCCAGCAATCTGCCCGAAGAGACGCCTGAGGAACTGAGGATCGAGTCTGCACCCGGAAATTACAGACCACCAAATAACCTTCAGGGCTCCCGAGTCGCTGCGCCCTCACGACCGACCCCAAACACCACAGTGCAATTCTCAAGCCTCGGGCTCGACGCCAGGCTTCTACAAGCTGTAGCGGAAGAAAAATGGTCTGCGCCGACACAGGTGCAGTCCAAAACCATCCCTCTTTCCCTTGAAGGACGAGATTTACTGGGTACGCCCACGATTATCCCTCTGCTTGGGCGATACTAAACTCTTGCAGTACGTAGTAAGACAGGCAGCGGCAAGACAGCTGCCCATGCACTGCCTATCCTCCAGCATGTCCTCAATCGCAGAGCCGCTGGTCCCTCTCAACGAGGAACATCCGTCCTCATCCTCGTCCCGACTCGAGAACTTGCCAACCAGACACAAACGATGATCGAGTCACTCGTAGCGTTCTGCCAGGGCATAACATGCGTGAACCTCACGCGTAATGAAGCAGAGTCGGTACAGAGAGCGCGACTGGCGAATTTTCCAGATATTGTGGTTGCGACACCCGGACGAGCATGCGCAAACATCACATCGGGAGCGTTTTCGCTGGATCACATCGCACAGCTGGTGATCGACGAAGCAGATCTGGTGGTATCATATGAGGGTGTGGATGATGTTAAGACTATCGCAAGGCTTTTACCGACTGGAGTGCAGAAGATAATGCTGAGCGCGACCCTGCAAACCGATGTGGAAGCGGTTAGAAGCGTGCTTGACATCGACCCTACAGTGATTGAGGTCGATGAGAAAGAGGCGGAGGCCAACAAGATTACCCAGCATGTCATTCACTGCGCCGAGATCGACAAATGGCTCGTCATTTATGCGATTTTCAAGCTGAAGCTCGTCAAAGGCAAATGCTTGGTATTTGTGCACGATGTAGAGCGAAGCTACCGACTGAAGTTATTTCTGGTATGTGTGTGCTGAATCCCGCTTGTTGTTCAGAGGTACTGATGCCAGTTGCAGGAACAATTTGGCATTCGGAGCTGCATACTAAATTCTGAGCTTCCCGTGAACAGCAGGCTTTCAATTGTAGATCAGTTTAACCGAGGGCTGTACGACATCATAATAGCGTCTGATGAAAGCGAGGTCACACTGGGTAATGAAGAGAAGCGGAGGGATCGAAAAAAGGGCGCACATGCAGGAGAAGCTGAAGTAACAGAAGAGCAGGATGTACCTCAGCAAGAGGAAACCAGCGCAACCAAGCCCAATGGAGCGATATATGCTCACGGGGATGCATTAGAAGGAAAATCCAATAATGAGAAGCCTACGGAATTGGTCGCAGAGTCCTCTCAAGCTGTTCAAGAGCGCCCATCAAAGCGAACGAAAGGTGCGAAAGGCGACAAATACTACGGAGTCGCACGGGGTATAGATTTCCAGAACGTCGCCGCTGTCGTCAATTTCGACCTACCCACGAGTTCGAAGTCCTACACCCACCGCATTGGCCGTACCGCACGGGCCGGCAAGACCGGCATGGCTCTGTCATTCGTCGTACCCATAGATGAATTCCATAAGCACAAGCCGACGAGCATACCCAGCCATGAGCACGACGAGAAGGTACTTGCAAAGATCACGAAGGTGCAAGAGAAAAACGGACATAGAGTGGAGCCTTACAGCTTTGACATGAAGAAGCTCGACGGCTTCCGGTACCGTATGATTGATGCTTTGCGAGCCGTCACTGGGATTGCCGTCAGGGAAGCGCGGGTCAGGGAGCTCAGGCAAGAATTGATCAAGAGTGAAAAGTTAAAACGGCATTTCGAGGAGAATCCGGAGGAGTTGAGACATTTGCGACATGACGGAGAACTGAGGGCAGCAAGAGTACAGCCGCACCTCAAGCACGTGCCCGATTACCTGCTACCAGGTGGTAGTAGGAACGCTGCGCAAAAGGACATTGGGTTCGTGGGCTTCAGCAAGCCGGAGGGTCCGCGGAAAAGGATCAAAGTGCATTCTAGAGCGAAGGGGAAGGGCAAGACGGGCGCCAAACGCAAAGCAAATCCGCTACAAACCTTTAGGTCGAAGCAGTAGTTGAGGTCGGCCACGGGCTCTACTGCACAGACGCTCATGGATGTGCATCGGGGTCGGTACAAGTGCTTCCGCTTTCAGAGCACTTGCGTTAGAGTCAGCAAAATACCGAGGGTCACTGAAGATCATGGACCCACTTCTTTCCAACAGCCGCGGATTCTCTTTACTTTGAGCTTTCAGATATTCTTCGCAGTGAACATGTCGGTTTGTCTCTGTGACGCTGTAACATTAACTGCTCTGGGGATCGGAACGTTTGCCGGATCCCTTGATGAAATATATCGCATCTCAATGTTCACTCTCGGATACCGCTTGGCGAAACAATAGAACCAAGTCGGTCCTTTTGACTTGATGACCGAACCATCGAACTGCGAGGCCGCGTAAACCGTCCCCAGGGTCTCACACATAGGTACTGGCAATTCGGCATGCTACAGCCACGCAAACGTCATCATGTGTGGCGCAACAGGGCTTAGCGCTGGCCGGCGAAGGCTAATGTGAACCAAGAGTCAAGACTTTTTGACTACAACCACAACTCTATCCAGCTCAACGAACGCTAAGTAACTCTTGCACGGTTCTCCTCTATCCGCCAGCTCCGCACCACCGCCATGTCTGGTAAGACGGCAGTCCAAGTCTCTCCCTCCCGTTAGTACTAAGAAAGCCGTCTTCTCGGTCCCGTCTGGGTCTGCATAGCGGCCCTTCTCTCAACCAGACATCAAGGCATTATGCAGTCCGCCAAGCTAACCCAGCACTGGAAACATGGCTCTAAGCAGAGGCGGACTGAACACCACACTCTCAACTTACATCATCGTCTGGGCAACATTCTGCAAGATGGCAAAGATTTCTCCGGGGAGCCTACCGTCTTCTGGGCTCTGTAGCATGGCACCGGACTTTGCGGAGACCTGTGGCAATACGTTAGATCACTTCGCCAGCCTCCCGTTCGTGCATATACCGTAATCACATTCTCTGCATTATATACATTCTGGTTCTCCTCACATCAAACTTTCACCTCTTTAATTACTCAACTTACCCATTTCCCACCAACCAACACCACTTCACACCACATTCACTATGCAGTTCACCACCGCCTTCCTCTCCCTCCTCTCCCTCGCCTCGGCTTCTCCTCTCGTGAACCGCCAGACGCAGAATGCCAACCTTACCGTCATCGCTCCGCTCCCAGGGTTGCCCATCAACCTCGACTACATCTACACTTGCGCCGGCCAGCCTTTCCGTCCCAGGCAGTACACATGCTACGGTGACGTACAGCTCTGCCCTGTCATCAATGGTCTGAGGACGCGGGCCTGCGGCGAGGCTTGTTACAACCCGTTGAACTACGGGTAAGCTTCTTCCTAACTTCCGCTCTCAGCGGCTTCTTCGTCTAGATACTTTGCTAACCACTCGATTAGTTGCATGGACGGTGTTCTTCAGCAGGTTGCTGGCGGCCGTTTCATGAACGGCACCATGGCCAATACGACATCCGAATCTGAGTCATCCTATTCTGGAAACTATGATGGCGACAACAGCAACAGCACCGCCTCTGCTTAAGTCGAGTCAACACCATTCGAGTCGCCGCTTGGGCTTGTATCAAGTTGAAGTGTTCAACTATGGCTACATTTACGCAAGGAAGCCTGCTTCACCTATCAGCTTGAGCTGATATATAGAGCACGTAGCTGGAGTGGGTAGTCGTTCGCGCCAGACGTGTGTTACATGTACCAAAGTCTTAATGGGAATCGAAGCATTGTACGGGCGTTGTGCATACACCCTTTGTGGCTGGGTCTGGCAATGCATGTCTGTTTGACCTTATTGGTCATAGACTTAATTGTGTAATGGGCAGGATGACCTGTAATATAGACACAGCCAACATCTGGCTACGAACAAGATGAAATGATATCCTATATTGTTGTGATTTTATGTTCTCGTACCATGCTCCACTTCTATCTGTGATTGTGTAAGATACGAGAAAATTGATCTTGGCTCGCGAACAAAACAGAATCAGGAAGTCTTGCAGCAATCATTTTTCGGCTTAAGCGTTCTACACTTGAAGTACAGTTGCAATTATTTCCAGGGCGACACAGATCAATATCCCGTCGCTCCTGGGGCCTTCTCATCCTTCCTCAGACTCAACAACAACTCCCTAAACCTCTCCTTCCCAGCCCCTCCACCTGCTGCTTTGCCACCCTTCCCCAAATCCACCAACTTCGCAATTCTCTCCCAACTCGTCCCACCAGCCGTCGTATCATCCCTCCCCGCCAAGAACTCTTGCGCCTCCTTCTGCGTCCGCGCAACAGCCTTCTCCTTCTTATTGTTGTAGTTGTCGTAGAACTCATCGATGGCCTTTTGCGCCTCCGTGACGGTCTTCTCTTTGCGCTCCGAAGAAACTTCATCGCGGTGCTGGATGGCGAGGTCGCGGCGCTCGCGCCACTCTCGGATCACATCTGGTTCGTCGGAAGTGGAGAAGGAGGATTGGGCGGGCGCGAAGGAGGACGTGGGTGCGCCGGGTAGGAAGGGGGCTGTGGGACCGGTTATTGTACCGCCGGGTGCCATGTGCTGTGACCATCGCGTCAGTTTTCATGCCTGAGAAGAAGATTGCCTTTAGGAGGAAATGCCATGCGTACCTCATTCGATGTGTCTATGGCAGGGAAACTGCTCTCGAACCCGCTCATCTCTTCTCCGCCCATGTTCGCTTGGTAGTCTCCTCCGCCTCCTCCTAGTAGATCGTCATCCGCATCTTCTACCGTGGCTATGTTGTCTTGTGCGGAAGCGAATTGATTGGCGTCGTCCCCTAATGCTGCTCGCTCGCGGTCGAGGAATGAGGCGCCGCCATCAGCTGAGCCGTCGATGAGATCGAAATTGGCATCACCGCGAGTTTGTGTCTGGCCTAAACATGGTATCAGCATCCTGCTCATCCCGTGAAAGACAGGCGAGCTCTCGAGCTTCAGGGCTTACCGGCGTCTATCTCGTCTAGTGATGGGAAGCGGTCGGCCATTGTGAGGATATGTATGGAGGTATTCTAGCAAGAGATGCTCTGGTGATTGTCTGCAAGCTGTCCTTGTGTTTGGGGTAATCAGACAAGCAGCGATGAGCGGAGAATTGCTGTATGTGATGGTCAAGCGGCTCTTCGCATCCATGCTTGCCAACTGTACGGATCGGAACAACCTGACTCGCCGACGTCCCGGAGCTTCAACTTTCTGACCTCTACCATCGCTTACGCAATACCGACTCCGTCAAACTGCAGACCACTCGACAACGTCCTGACTAGAACGTCTTCATCATCTCTGTGCATGCTGAACATTCGCAAGGCCTTGGCTCCCTCTTACGAAGCTCGCGCGTTGTACACGGGTAGCAGTTGAGCTTTGGACAGGCTAGAGCAAGCTTCAACGCATTTCTAGATAGAGCTTGTCGTGATCTCCGACTGTGCATAAGCATGGCCTACACAGATGACGCCGTCAAAGCGAAGCTCTCTGCGCTCAACGAGACGCAGGAGGGCATCGTCACTGTCGCGCAATGGATCATGTTCCACAGGTACCACGGCCCGCGCTGCCCCGTGAAGCATGCACAACTAACAGGTGCAGACGGCATGCAGACAAAACAGCAAACCTTTGGATGCAGAGGCTGAAGGACTCGACATCAAGCAAGAGACTGAATCTGATTTATCTCGCCAATGGTACGTCTATGTGCGTCAGCCAGACTTCGAAAAGCAGCATACTCACGTGATATCTAGAGGTCGTCCAGCAATCGAAAATCCGGAATAAGAAGGAATTTGTCGACGCATTCAGTAACATCATCGCCGAATCTACCCACGTCGCGTACAGATCTGCCAGCCCGGATGTTCAACAGAAGATCATGCGTGTCGTTGAAGTATGGCGGCAGCGGCAGATTTTTGATCTGCCTGTCCTGGACGCTATAGAGAAGGGCATACGAGACGTCGACCAGAGCAGAGGTGGAGGGAAGAAGGCTACTCTGGGCGGGAGTTTGTTCGCATCATCGGCTAACGGCGCATTACCACCCTTGCTTGTACCACTTGGCAAGCATGCTGGGGCTATTGAGAAAGCGGAGCTCACTGGCAAGAATACGATCATTACGGCGCAGAGTGAGTACGTGAAGATGACGGATCCCGAGGCTGCTGTCCCAACGCCCCCTGTCTACGCTGCCCGTCTGTCGGGGCTACTGAAGAATCTCGCGAACGCAGAGAGCGCAGTCAGCGAATGCGTCAGAGCCCGAACATCGCTTATTACCGAACTAGAACAGCTACTCCAGAAGCAGCGAGCAGCTCTGGAAGTGGAAGAGCCGCAGCTCCAGGATCTCACCTCGAAGAAGCTCGCGATCGAGGCCAAGAAGCGCGAAGTGGAAGACGGCATCATGCGTGGTCTCTCCGCCGAATCTACACCTGGTAGCTTCGACGATCCTCC
>Ga0160427_10002884_pt1 | contig 10240 bp, 11 predicted proteins | sample SolpanmetagenomL_FD_108194 | JGI IMG/M metagenome (GOLD analysis project Ga0160427, IMG submission 108194) | Solar panel surface microbial communities from Lawrence Berkeley National Laboratory, California, USA - L | ecosystem: Engineered > Built environment > Solar panel > Unclassified ...
CTCCCAGTCTTTGCGAAGACTGAACGCACCGATGACCGCCTTCCCATCCGGGGCCGTGCCTGCCGCGTCGCGGCCACCGTCTCCCGGACCGCCGCCGCCCAGTTGCCTGAGGTAATCCATGCCGTCACGAACCAAAGCGTTCATGCACAAGTCCTCGAACCCCCACTGATCGGCGATGTGGGACAGCTGAAGGGTGGTGGCGTCTGACGGCATGGTGTCATTCTTCAGGACATTGGAAGCGGGTGCAAGAAATCTCTGCCTTGCCGCTTCGGGCGGACATGCGTGTGGCAAATTCGCCCGTGCCTGGCATTGTTTTTCAGTAGAGTGCTATCATGGGCCTCCTCGTCTCCCGGCGGGTTTTGTCACTGAGCGTCCTCAGCGTGTTGGCCCTTCCGCCTTCGACTTCTGCGCTTTCCACCACCAACCCACCAGCTCTGACTGGCCTGGCTGAGAGTGACTTGGCGATCAACCTGGGCAGAGACCCGCTGAACCTGGAGTTCTCGCCTGGACAGCAGATGCGGTTGGTCTACAGTAAGGTCGCTAGCGGCAGCTATGGCGAGAACGATGTTCAGGTCTTCTACGACCGTCTGGACGGCAAGATCGTCACGGTCAACGCGGTCGTCTATGGCACGGATGCCGTCTCAGGCCGGGAGTTCCTGGCGTACCTCGCTTCGCTGCCGATCCAGGGGATCTCACCTGCGGCGGCGAAGGCCTGGGTCTACCGAAACTACCCCCTGGTCCGGCAAGGCCGACCGTTCGAGAAAGTCTTCGGGCAGATTCGCTACGAGCTGATCGGTACCAACAGGGGCGCCATGACGCTCCGGGTGACGAACGTCGCCTGGCCCACTTGGGCCCTGAAGCGGATGCCGTGAGGCGCGGCAGCGAAGACGCGTTCAAGCCTGAAGCCAGATCACGCTGAGGATCGTCCATGCCCAGGCACCTCGACGACCAGCCTGTCGCAGCGCCAAAGGGTGTTCCTTACGCCTTGAACGCCTCCGGCACGGTGGCATTGCCGGAAACCGCTTCGCCACAGGAACACTACCGCTGCTTGGCGTGTGACGAGCTGGTCTCACCGGTGCGCGCCCACACCCGGAAGGTCGGCAGAGCAAACGGGCGCATCCGAACCGTGACCGTCAGGGCGCACTTCAGTCACCGCAGGGAGAGCCAGTGTGTGGCCACCGGCGAAAGCATCCTGCACCTCGCCTGCAAACGATCGGTCCAGCAGTCGCTCGAACGTCACCGGGGACTGAGCGTGCTCATGACCTGCCAGAACTGCGCCGAACCCGCTGTCTTCGTGCAGGGCCTAGGATTGGACGACCGGTCGGAGACTGAGGTAAGGATTGGCGAGTACCGGGCCGACGTCGCCGTAGTCGGGGAAAGCAGGGGAGCCGAGTTCGTCGTTGAAGTACGCTTCACCCATCAGGTCTCCGAGTGCAAGGCGCTGGATTTGGACGTGCCCTGGGTGGAGGTACAGGCCAGCGCCGAGTTGCTGAACAGCCCCCATCAGCCGCTGACCCTCCTGGCCCTGAACACCAATCTGTTCTTCCATCAGCCCTGCGAATGTGGCAACGACGCGGCGAGCTACCTGCAGGCCCGAGAGCGCCGGAAGGTTCGCCTGGTGGCCGAAGAGCAGCAGCGTCTGGCCGAGCACCGGCAGCATCAACGGGCACGTTTCGAAGCGGAGGCAGAACGGCAGCGACAGGAGGGCGCGAGAAGGCGACTCGAATGGGAAGCCCAGGAGGCGCTCGCGCGCCTCACCCGGCAGCAACGGGAAGCGGAACGCCAGCGGGCCCTGCAGCAGATCGAGGCGTTCCTGCAGGAACACGTGCTGGACGTGAACAGGCGGCTGCTCCTGTACACCTGCGTGCTGGCGGCCTGCCCGGGCTGCGGCGTCACGACCGTCTTCTTCGACTCAAGTGGGATGAACATGATGCCGACCTGGAGCCGGCTCGCCTGGCAGAAAAGCGCCCATCACCCGTGGGAGGCGGTCTGCCCGGCCTGCGGCTGGCACGGTCCAGCACCGAAAAGCGGCGAGCGGATCACCTTCCAGGGCAGTCATGAACAGACGACGCGAACCTCCTTGGCTCCGGAACCGAGCTTCTGGTGGCAGAACGAGGATTGATCATCGTCATCTGCTGAAGAGCGAACTGAGAGCATTCAGCTCCAGGGGAATGGCTCGACCGTCGTGACGGACGCGTCGGTCACCAGGGGATTGATGACGGGGGTCGTCGCTCCGGCCAGCCGGAGCAGCAGCAACTCCAGGTAGCGAGACGCCAGGCGGGTCGCCTGAATCTCATGCCTGTCCGTCAGAAGGGAATCGGGACGCTTCACATGTGTGAGTTCGTTGCGGACATGAGCCAGTACCGTCGGCGCGTCCGCGTCGGCAATGCTTGACTCGGCCACCAGATAAGCAAGTGCGGGCAGCTGATCCGGCACCGCTGTGCCGATCCCAGCCCAGACGAGCATCCGGCCCAGACGCCTGCCGAACTTCTCTTTGGACGCTGAGGGGAGCGCCAGCGTCACCTTCTCGCACGCCCACCAGGCGCTCACCAGCTTCTCCAGGCCAGCCTGCAACAGGATCAGGCTGGCTCCGGTGACCAGAGCAGGCTCAGCGGCGTTCAGTGAGAAGTCAACAGCCAGACCCACCGCATCGGCCCACACCGGCTCGGAAAGCAGCCGATGAAAACCGTCCAACACCTCCTGCACCGAGGATTGTGCATTGGGCGAACGCGAGTGAATCCAGTTGTCGTCCTTGGCTGGCCTTTTCGTCAGGCGACGCGGCGAATAGTCGGCCCAGATGAGCTTGCCGTCCTCATCGAAGCCGCGTTCAAGAAGCGGCGTCACCAGGCTGGCGCTGATAAACGAGAATCCCCAGGTGAGTGTGCTCAGAAGCAACTCGTATTCCTCTGATCCGGGCAGGAAACATGTACCGTCCTGACGTTCGATACGCCCCAGGTGGGTGAAGATCGTCGAATGATCGTGGGCAGGGTGGGCTGGTACCAGGGTGACGAGAAACGGTCCGACTGCGTACCGCCCTCTGCCCAACCGCTTAAAATTGACCAGGTGGAATTCCACGGACTGTACTGGAACGACCGCCATCCGCAGTCCGGTGGGAATCGCCTCGCCTGGTGTCCCTGGCATCGGCATGGGGGTGGTGACCAGCAGTTCACCGCAGGCCAGGCTTCCGAAACTTGCGGACGCCGAACGCCTGGGCAAAATGATTCCGGGAGTGTCCCAACGAAACACCGGACGGTCCATCCAGACCAGGCGTCCCGGCACTTCGACCGAATGCCCGTCCGGGAACGTGATCTCCCCGGCGCCTTCCCAGAGCAGCGGTACTGTACCTGGAGCAAGGTGCTCCGCCAATGGCAGGAAAGTGGGCGTACTCGCACGGTCTGGCAGGGGCAGTGGAGGTTTCTCCTGAGCAGCGGGCATGAGAGACCAGCCTAACATGGTCGATCAGGGTGCAGCCCCCGGAGTTGCTCAACTAGACTTTCCCCATGCGCCCCACCCTTTCCGGCGACGTGCTCCAGCACGTCCGCGACATCCCCCAGTTGATTCCTCAGCATGACCTGCGCTTCCCGGAAGTGCTCAATGACCTGATGACGCTGCTGTGCGCCCTGCCGGAAACGGCTCATGTCCAGTTCCAGCAGGAACAGGGCTCCAGCCGTCTGGACATGTTCGGCAATGCCAGCGGCCAGCTGGAATTCGCTCTTTACGGCGCCGTCTACCGCCTGCGCTGGTTGCTGGAGGACGTCATCAGTGGCCTGAACGAGCGGCGCCCACTGCGCGCCGTGACCGCAGGACGCGGAGTGATGGAACTGGCCGCCACCACCAGACGCCTGATGACCGACCTGACGACATCATCGCGGGCGATGAGCGCGGCTTTCCAGGGCATGAACGACTCAAACCCGCAAGATCCAGATGCTGAAGCGGTGTTCTCAGCCCACCAGCGGGCCTATCAGCTTGCGCTCGGCGAAATGATCCGCGTCCTGGGGGTGCACGTCCACGCGAGCCGCATTGATTGGAATGTGATTCGGGCGAAAGACCAAGAGGCTTTCGAGACGCAGTTGGAAGGGGTCGACCCGGAGCTGAAACAGAAGAATGTACTGACGCTGCTTGGCAGCTATAGCGGAGACAAGACGGTGAATCGGACCCTCAAAGCCTACTACGCGCTCCAGTGTGACTATACCCACCCGAACAGAGGAGCGCATCACCTGGTGACCAGTCAAGTTCACCTGGCAGACAACCTCATCACCTATCAATTGGGCATCAACCCGGACAAATTCTTTAGCTGTCATGGGATGGCCCAGTTTTATGGACGAAGCTGATTAGAGTCCCGTTTCAGGGTGAGTGTACTGCCGTGGTCGCCGCCTGGGTCGCGGTGTGAAGTGCAGCGAACTCATCGGGCGTCCGATACCCCAACGAAGAGTGCGGCCGAATACCGTTGTAGAAGGCTCTCCAAGCGTCAATGAGCACCTGAGCGTGACCGGGCGAAGAGAAGACCTCCACGTTCAGCAGCTCATCGCGGAATCTGGAATGGAAGCTTTCAGCGATGCCGTTCTGCCAGGGCTTCCCCGGATCAATGTGCTTTTTGATTACCCCCTGTTCGGCCAGCCAGTCGCTCAGGTCGTGAGCGATGAATTCCGGGCCGTTGTCGCTGCGTAGGATCGTCGGGACACCGTTGGTCTTGAACGCGGCCTTCAGCACAGCCTTCACGTCCATGGACGTGAAGGCTGTGCCACAGCGGATGGCCAGGGAGCGACGGGTGAATTCGTCCGTCAGGGTCAGGATTTTCAGGGGCGTGCCCCGGCTGGTCTGGTCGAAGATGAAATCGTAGATCCAGATGTGGTTCGGGTACTCGGCCTGCAAGGGAAGATGTTGTCCTGTGCGTATTTTTCTGCTCAGACTCCGGGTCGGAAACGCGAGGCCTTCGCGCTTCCAAATCCCATGAACCGTCTTGCGGTTCACCACCACACCCTCCCGGACCAGGGCGGCATGGACCCGTCGACATCCCCAGCGAGGGTATTGGAGGGCTTTGGCTTTGATCCGTGCTGGAAGGGTGTCATCATGCCGGGGATGCGCCTGGTACGTCAGCGACGAGCGCGGTAGGGAGAGCAACTCGCACGCCCGGTGCACCCAAACACCGTTTTCGATCAGGGATTTCGCGGCTTCCCGGCGTTCGGGAGCCGCTAACGCTTTTTTGCCAGGACCTCCCGCATGCCCTCAATCTCCAGGCGTTGCTGGCCCACGATTTTCAGCAGACGGTCGTTCTCGCGTTCCAGACGCCTCAGACGTTTGGCTTCGGCGACGCTCGCGTCCCCGTAGCGCTTCTTCCAGAGGTAGAAGGACGCCGTGCTGCACCCGAGATCGCGGCAGAGCTCCTCCACGGTCTTGTCGCCCTTCTGAGCGTCCTGGAGGAGGGTCACGATCTGCTCTTCGGTGAATGTCCCTGCTTTCATAGGTCATCCTCGCTTTCCGGAGCGCACAAGGGAAGACCCTTGTGCTCCACCGGGGGAGATCCGAATGACTCTAATCAGCTTCGTCCATTTTCAGGGGGGCATACCAGTCACACGCAGTTCGCGCCCTTTATACACCGCTGACACTCGTCCTGCCGACCCTCAAACACGACCTTCAACAACTTCTGGCCGCCCAGCAGGAATTTCTGAAGATCTTCATGCAGGAGATGGGAGTGGAACTGGAAGGGCAGCCCGCATCAGAATCTCCGGAGATCAGCGACGGGGCCGAGAATGGGTCTGCAACCCACCGGTAAGTTGACGCCGATGATATGAACGCTCCGCACCTCGGTATCGGCCTTACCGGCCAAATGTCAACCCTGAGCCTCGGAAGCTCCTGTACACTCAGTCCATGCTCCGTTGGCTGCTTCGCCCCACGCCATCACCGGCTCCACTTCCTTTCGCGCACTCCGAGGGAACGATCAAGGGCGCCGAGAAGTACCTTGATTTCGTCAAGAACGAACTGGACCGACTGAGTGCCAAGTCACGCCTTCTGGAGGAACGCAGTCGGACGCTCGCCACCTTCGCTCTCGCAGGGGGAACTGTGGCCACGCTGATCCGTCCCCTGAAGATTCTGCCTATCCACGCCGTGCTTCTGGCCGTGATCGGCCTGCTGACGCTCGGTGTGGTCGCTGCAGCCATCATGGTCAACTGGGGCCGGAGCGGCAGCACCGTCGATGATCGGTGGCTGGAACGCTACCGGGGCGAACTCTGGCGAGAGGAGCACAGCCAGATGGCGATTCTCAATCAACTTCAAGGCGCATATATTGATGGCATCATTGTCACCCACGGGATTAACGACAGCAAATCGCGCTTCCTACAGGCTCAGCAGGTGCTGGTCGTCATCGACCTGGTAGCAGTCATTGCGTTTCTGGCCGTAGTCGTCAGAGGATCGATATGAACGACAAGAAACCTGCGCCACAGCCCACACCGCCTCCGCAACCGTCATCGCCCCCTCGCCGCCGAGAGACGGCCAACGATACGCCCCCGGTTCACAAGCCTGTCAAGCTCCCGGAGATTAAATGAATGACAAAGCAAAACCTGTGGTTCAACCGCAACCTAAACCCCAGCCTCAACCAGAAACGCCGCCGCGTCGCCGAATTACCGAAGGGCATGACCAGCCCGTCATTCAGAAGGACAGACCTAAGTAGACGAAAGGACGCGGCTCGTTTTCCTGGCAGACCGTGATTCCTCTCTGTAACTCTAGAATTTATCCGTGTAGATCACGCCTAGCACGTCATAATTCACCAAAAGCTTTCCAAGAAAGGCCTTTGCCGCCTGAATATCTCGCTGATCCTGAAAAATAAGATCCAAGACGCAGCCAGAGTCATCGACGGCCCGCCATAACCGAAGTTCCCTGTCACCAATTTTGATGCAGGTTCTTTCAGAACCCACTGGGAACCCGTCGGGGCTCCCAGTGCTGGAGTTCTTGGATGAGGGGTTGGGTGAACTTGATGGTCTGTGATTAGCGGGTCCCTGGGTGCTCGGCTTCCACCCGAGCACCCTCCTCATGACCACCCGCCGTTACTGTGAGGTGTCCACTGCCTCCAGAAAGAACGCGATGTCCGTCTCGTACGCCTCGGGATTCGGCGTGTCCGGAACGCTTTTCACGTAGAACTCCGCGGTCACCCCTGTGATCCTGAGGTCACGCCGCACCGCCTCGTCCACCACCACGGCGTATGCAGTCCCCGTCTTGTCGTAAGGCCCTACGAACCGCCCGATGAACGCCATGCCCCCCTCGAACGTCCTGACCTCAATGCGGCCGTCGCCTTCGACGGCCCCTATCACTGGCACGCATACTTCTACGAGGCTTCCCTCGCCCGTGTCGTTGTTGTCGTGTACGAAGAAGCTCGGGCGTTGCATCTGATAGCCTCGGGCCTTCGCGTACATCGTCACTTCCTGCAGGGCGTCGGGGATCACCTCGTAGTGTGGGGGTTGGAGACGCGTGCGGATGCTGAGTGTCTGCCGGGCCGGCAGATGTTCGGTGCGGTACTTCATAGGTTCCTCCTTGAGGTATGTACGCAAGGTCAGCAGCGAGGACTGACGGTCCTCAATCTCAGCACTCAACCGTTTCTCGTGCCGGACAAGCACCTCCGCTTGCCGGTCGGGCTGGTCGAGCAGCATTCGGATCTCATCCAGCGGCAGGCCCAGTTCGCGCCACCGGCGGATCCGGACGGCCCGGTTGATCTGCGCGACGCTGTAATAGCGGTAACTGGTGAGGTCGTCGACTTCCGCCGGACACAGCAGGTCGATCTCGTCGTAGTACCGCAACGTCTTTGGGGACAGACCGGTCAGAACGGCAAACCGAGAGATGATCAGGCGACCTCGCATACGTAGACACGGTAAGCGTTCCAGCTGCGGGAAGGTCAAGCTCCTGGCAGGCACTCAACGGACAGCAGACGGGCTAAAGTTCGAGGCCGGATGAAAAGCGCAGACTGGTTGCGCCTAGTACATAAGTCTGGTCAGGACCGCGACGGGGTCTTGACCACGCAACCGTGCGGTCTCCACTGTGGACTTGATGCGCATGTACGTCTGCGCGCCCACCGCGTTCTTGCTGCACTGAGAGACTTTCCTCGCCATTACCACCGTCCGTAGGCTCCGTTCGGCCGCGTTGTTCGTCGGTGGAATGTCCGGGTCCTTCAGGAACTGCCACAATCGCTCCAGAAGACGCTGCTTCAGGATGCCCGTCCGGAGTCGTTCGTTCGCTTTTGACTTCAGTGGTGCCCGGTTCAGCAGGGCATCCAGGCGAAGGGTGAGTTCCTCACCCTGCTGCGCGTACGTCTCCCGCGTACAAACGCCCTTTGTCACGTCCCGGTGTAGTCGGATGCCCTCCCGGAACACCTGTGCGACCCGCTGTCCGTACAGCTCTCCACGCCCAGGGCGACCCTGTTCCCCGACAACGACCTCATCCGCGTTGCGGATCAGGTGCGCCAGGCACTTCTGCTGCCGGACGCCCTCCAAGAAGCGGCTCTCATACGAGGAGAAGCGGTCACTGACTAGGACGCCCGCGAAATTCTGACCCAGCCCTTCCCGGATTTCCACGTTCGTGTGCTGCAGGTTCGCGCGGAACACCACGGTATCCGCGCTGCGGAACGCGCCCACCCAGGCGTTCTGCGTACCGATCCGCCAGGCGGTATCGTCGTGATGGACGAACGCAGCCTGTTGCACCTGTGCCTGTAGGACATCGACGTGAGCGGCAAGGGGGCGACCGTCAGCGGCAAGCCGCATGGCGGCTTGCGTGATCGTACCCTGCGTGACTTGCACACCACTCAAGAGGGTCATAACCCGCCCGATCCGGCGGACAGGTAGGCCCAATTCATGATGCAGCGTCTGGAGGGTGGCGTGCAGGACAGGCCCGAGTCGATGGGCAGTGACCCCCACTTGATCGGCCTTCAGAGCGGGATGGTCACCACGCACCGCGTGGTGACACTGAGGACAGTCCATGACGGGCACGTGGTACTCGGTAACCTGCATGGCCTTCTCAGGGGCGAGTTCCGTGATCCAGGACTTGTCGTGACGGGTGAAAATCAGCGGTCCTGTGAACCCGCAGCGAGGACAGGTGTTCGGCATGGCAACTTGCACAGTCGCCGTGACCTGTTGCGGCGTGGGTGGGGCCTTATGCGCGAAGGGGCCTTCACCAGGACGGCGTCCTGGTGATTTAGGTTGGGCAGTGCGCGTTTCTCGGCTGAAGGGCGCGGCGTATTTGCGGGCCCGCCGTTCCAGCTCTTCGATTCGTTTCTTGAGACGGGCGTTTTCAGCTTGGAGCGCTTTGTTCTCCGCGCTCAGCTGGTCGATCTGCTCGGACCGGCGACGGATGATCTCGAAGAGATCCTTCTCAGTCACCTTGGAGCCCATGAACAACATGGTAACGGCCTGGGTGCCCGGCTGGAAGCTAGGCACCCAGGGGATCGCTAATCACAGACACTTGATGTTCCACTTGCACGGCGTCTCATGGCTCACCTGGATGGCGCGCTCCTGAAAGAGTTCCTGAACGTCACGCCGGCTCAGAGAGAAATGGCGATAAAGCCAGAGTGCATACTGAATGATGTTCAGTATCAAGCGGCGACGGTATGGCTTGCGGCCAATCACGGCCCATCAGCTTACTGCCGTTAAGTTGCCAGAATCCCGTGGATAAACATCTGCGGCGCCCTCGCCCGCTTCGCAGAGACGAACGTTCAGGAGCCTGAAACGGCGGCTTTCCACAATCACCTATCAGTTTCAGTTTGAGGCGCGTCACGCCGCGTGCCCGCAAGTCGTCCTCAGCGTCAATGCGTGACGCAGGTGCTGGCCGTCGTGAGTTGATCGAAGGATGCCTTCAGTGTGGTGTACTGGCCTAGAGCTCCCTGGTAATAAGTCTTTGTTTCGCCCATTTTGTCGAGGAAGTCAGGTGCCTCCGAATCTCGCAGGGACAGCGGTGTGTAGCTGACAGACGGATTCTGCTTGATCAGGGCATTCGCCTTGGCGACGGCCGTCTGGGTGGCGCTGAGTCTCGTCTTCAGGTCGTCGATGTTCGTCTGCAGCAGTGCAATGAATTTGGACGACTGCTGCGTCCGGTCGCTGACGTGCGCGTCCTGAAAGGCCGCCACCGCGACACAGTCGTTCGGGCTGACCGCCTGACAGATTTTATGAGATGAAGTGAAAACTGACGTGCCAGCCGTTCTTGAGTGCTTCCAACGAGGACGGCTGGCCGCGTTTTCTGGGCTTCGGTGGCTCGGGGTCCGGGC
>Ga0160427_10002885_pt1 | contig 10237 bp, 5 predicted proteins | sample SolpanmetagenomL_FD_108194 | JGI IMG/M metagenome (GOLD analysis project Ga0160427, IMG submission 108194) | Solar panel surface microbial communities from Lawrence Berkeley National Laboratory, California, USA - L | ecosystem: Engineered > Built environment > Solar panel > Unclassified ...
GTGGAATAGCAGCTTGTGGTCTAGCATACAGACGAACTGGCCAGATGTTCTTGACTTGAGCCATGTTGAAGATGGTCTCAATGTTGCCGGTGGATGGATCATTGAGGTGGAATGATGCGCCGTTGAAGATGTTTCCGTGGGTCAAGTCAAGTCTTGGTGTAGCAGCAATGCTAGTCCTTGTCAAGTTGGAGAAGAAGGCACCAGTGGAGTGCTGTGAAAAGTTAGCACGGTCTATGTCGATCTCGTTATCAGTTACATACATCTGTCTCGACAAACTCTACGATGAAGGCACCTGGAACAGTTCCAGTTCCTGTCTCGACCAAGGCCAAGACTGGCGACAGTAGCGCAAAGGCGCTCAACAATGTCTTTGAGAGCATGATGGTGGAAATCCCCTAGAGATAGTTGTATTATAGAGAGTGTGTTGGAGATTAGGATCCTGAGATGCTGATACTGAACTTGAAAGAAACGCGACCAGGTCATGTCTTTATATCAACATTGTGTTTGTACACAGCCGGATCACACAAACTTTGGTGACCCTGTTCATCGTCCAATGTGATCATTGTCCTGCCCGACATGGTCTCTTGGCCTGGTCTAGCAGACAAGCTGTGTTGCCAAACAAGCATGTTTCTTATCGCATTGGACCGAAATGTAAAATAAACTAGGCTGTCCGTCATCTTGCTAAAGTCGCCAAGATCTTGTAGCGGACGAATGAGGACAGGAGAAGATAAACAGATACCACAGATATCATTATTTTATGTTTCTTTCATGTAGCGACAACTTTTTCCAAGGCTGCATAAGGGGTTGTGGATTTTTGACTTATAAATCGCACATGCCAGATAGCGGAAGGCGTTGAAGCTAAATTCGCCCCGGACTTTGGCGACCTGCTTAATTAAGCTATAGTTGGGAAGATCACAAAGAAACATCAAATTGATAGCAATATGTGATCCTTCCCAATCCCGTCAAAGAAACGAAGCCATGCTTGACAAGCATGATACTTCTAAGACATTAGAGTTTGTGGGAGCTTAAATATATGCAGGATAGATTCGTTCTTCCCGTGGCAATATATCAAACCAGTCTTCAGATGATCTAATCTCCCCCACTTTACCAGCTATCTTTCAAATGAGCATGGTGTTTTGTAACCGGAGGATCACGAAATACTGTCGCTTCCCGTCAAATTATGACCACAATCCCTCTCTATTTGGAAGTCCGCATTTCTCTTGGAAATGTACTAAGAAAATTTCTAGGTCACGATTGCCCAAAGAATACAATAGTGGAGAGTTGTATATTGCTGCGCTGTCTGTTCAGGAAGTTCGCTGACCCAGCAGAACCAATTAACGAAAGCATGGCATTCTACACAGACCTTCTTCCTCTGTTGATAACTTTGTGCCCAGAGTCTTGGTTAGATAATGGCATGCTCTTTTCGAAAGATATTGACATCAAGATATTGTGCCTCATGTTTCCGTACATTCCGCTCTTGTGAAAGTAGCTCTTGTGGGTCCTGAAGTTCTGTCAGGGGTACACCTTCTTTGGAATGCAAAGTAAGCTAAAATGGATGTGCGAGCGGCACGAACTTTGATATGGGGTTTTCACATCTCAAGGAGGTTCATAAGATGTTGACTGCTTGGATGTAGATGTTGTCGTAGGTTAGAGTCGTGGATGAAAGTCTCACATCATGTCTTGCAACATTGGTTGGATCACGCGAGAACTATCAAGTGGCTCGCTGCTCACGTTCGCCTCTTTTTTAATTTTTCTAACCACGACTGATACTAAAAGTTTACCAAGAATTGCATGTTACTTCAATTGTACTTCTCCCATGCAAGATCAATACTCCAACTTCACAAATTTCAATATACATCACCCTGCTCAAAACGATCATAAAATTTTGATGAGGTCGTACGACTGTGTAGTTATCACACCCCACTTAAAACATGCACAACCGCCATTATCATACATCATAGCGCTGTGGGGACATGCGGTGGACAGATTAGGCATCAGTTTCTTTGAAAGAATTAGATTCAATTTTCCTTTTTTGACCCTTTGAAATATATCTCTTTCTTTGTATAGCAGAGTACGAGTACAAAGACAGAAGATCTTTGTGCACTCAAAAAACTACATCTCACATATCTGGAGAAGACTTGTAGATCTGGAGCAAGACCACGTGACAGCTGACTCCAGCATCTCATGATAGCCATAAATTTATACAGCTAAGATTTAGACATCTTCCATTCCAAAGTAGACCTTCCAATATATAAGTTTAATCCTCCGTCCAGCATTTAGGTTGAATAAACCTTTTGGTGTCCATGTCTAACTTGCTATCGGAGGGCCTCAATCACAATAGCATTCTTACTGCTTATATAACGACACGATAGTATCAATCAAACATCAATGCATCTTACTCGACGAGTATACAAGGCCATGATAAAAAACCTCCTTGAACATAACAGAGAATGAGATCACCAGACTGTGTTAGCGCACTACTTTTTTGGAGATGGATTATGTTCTAAAACAACGAAAGTTCATGTCAAGATTTGTCTTTAACTTTACATGCATGTGTAGTGCATAAGCTTGTCAATTATAACCTTCCTGTGCATTATAAATGGTCATCAAAATAGTGCCTTTACGCTGCATCACTTGGCATGCCAAGCGCAATCAAGGTTACAATCAATAGACAGTAGTGCAATCAGCCCTCATGATACTCAGCGTTACATAATCGATCTTTGTCGTTATTTCGTGCATGTCTTGAGGGTCCTTTTGATGTTGTCGCTCTGTGGTCGCAAGCCAATTCTCGGAAAGCAAGCCGAAGTTGTCTTGCATTCTGAAGGATGAGAAGTACAACTTTGATATATATGCGCAGACCATGGAACTAAACAATCATTGGCTGTGATTGAAATACACGTAACTATTAGGCATCGGATCTGAAAAGGATAATCTGCTTGACCTAGTACATTGACCTTTTTACGGACAGCACAATCTCAGCGTATCCTTATGCCTCAGACATGCTGTAGAGAATGGTGGCTATTAATCAACTCACATTGCAACACTTGCCCGAGCCGCAATATAATTCGCAGCTCTGTCGTTGTCGTTATTAGACCAAATGTGTGGAGTTTGAATCTGTCATCAACATAATCTTTCAAAGTCATCTCATCTTTATTGCTTTACTTGTTTCGGGCAGCTCTACATAGCGCTTTCTAGGTGTATCACCATCACCATGTACATCGTTCCCTTTATGATAATTTCGTATCGCAAGCAAACAAACTTGAACTCAAATATCATGTCAAAATCGCGTAAATCAGCGACAGCGAAGGACAAGTATTAGTGCTCTTGAAAAATTCTAGTACAAACTCTCTTCTTTTTGCAATGCTCGAACGTCTGTCTTATAGTAGGTACTTGTTGACCTTATCATGGTGTGCCAGTATAAAATATTTGTATTACATGCGTACCTGCAGCTGCGCCATGTTGCATGTGTCATATTTAGGGTTCGTGGCTCGAGCTTTTATATTTATTAACCTTAAGCTTAACAAGCATGAATATATGGTGCTTTCATGGAACATTTAGGTGCTCCTCTTACTACTAAACAAGCGACAAACAACCAAAGGTCCATTTTCAATGCATACCTACTTAGTACTTAGTCTTTCGAGAACAGCATTAACCGCTGAATTGATTTTCCCACCAAATCAAGATTTCCAAACACCACTATGAGTTTCGTGGACCTCTCTTTGATTCGAATATTGAAAATCGACACCAAATAAAGGGGCAATGATGTAATTCAAGCTTTGAAGCTTTGCTTGGTGGAAGAATGTGGGCATGTAAGCAATCGTATGTTTTGATGCCAATTTCTCGGTTAAATTGACAACACAATGCATGCCATGATGAAACAGCAAGCATCAGGGTTAGCAAGCATTTAAATTTTGAGCATTGCGTTTAATTATTGAAGACCCTCTAGTCTAATAATGCTATTGTTTAGATGTTTCTCTTAAGGGGTTCATTTATCAGGGTGATGTGGGGCTATAGATTCGTTGTAGGATCTGAATTGATACCATCCGTATTTATTGTGCTAACACACTAAAATTCATGGTGTGTTCTTTAATATCAGCATTTCGATATCTGTCTTCACGCTTCTATCTATTGGAAGCGTTTCAGATAGATTTTTGTAATCCTAACCATGATTGTGTACGATAACTGTGATAAGCCCCGTACTCAATGCAAATTGAGCAGGCTAAATGTGAAAAACGTACTTGCAATATCATTGTCGTTTCCATCTGCATAGAAGTCAAACTGTGCCTTTCTGTCATGGCACTGGTATATATACAGCCCGAAGAGTAGCAAATAATTTCTCGAAATAGTCAAACAGTTTCTACTCTTTTCAGCACCTCACGCTCTTTATACAACAATTTTTTACGAGGCCTTTTTTCGCTGGTATCTTGCCTCTACCGCACCAACATCAACAACTTTTTGTATTCTAGAGATTGATTCTCGTATTTTGTTTGACACGAAATTAAGACTATAACACACAGTATCCAAATCAACAACAAAAATAAAATAACATTCTACAAAATGCAGATTAAGAACGTTGCCTATTCTCTCGTCGCGCTACCATTGGCCGCAGCCCAACTTACTGGTAAAGTTGGTCCTACGAATCCGGTCTCCCAACAACCAAACATCAAGGTGTGCAATGTGATGAATTATGGCGGAGAAGCTTCCAAAACAGGTGACATCGGTCCAGCTATTGGGAAAGCATGGAACGATTGCAAAGTCAATGGCATCGTTTACATCCCACCAGGCGATTACGGTATGTCAACCTGGCAGATCTTGACTGGTGGATCCAACTCTGGTATACAGTTGGATGGTATAATCTACCGTGTTGGCACTGCTGGCGGCCACATGTTCAATATCAACCACTCTTCAGATTTCGAATTCTTTAGCAGCACTGCGAAGGGGGCCATTCAAGGTTTTGGTTATGAATTCCACAAGGACAACAAGTATGGTCCTCGTATTATGAGATTGGTGCAGTTGGATAAATTTGCCGTTCATGGTGCCGCTTTTGTTGACTCGCCTGCGTTCCATCTGATTGTCGATAATTGCACAAACGGAGAAATCTACAACATGATCATTAGGTAAGTCTTGTTATGTTGTTGGGCATAATTAAATGAGTAATACTGATAGGTACAAATAGAGGTGCAAATCGAGGTGGCCTTGATGGTATGGATGTTTCTGGTTCCAACATCTGGATTCACGACGCACAAATAACAAACAAGGATGAGTGTGTCACTATCAAGGTAAATTGCCGCTGAAATCGAACCAATTGTTTACTGTCCTGTGAGTTTTTGACGATCAAAATGCTGACCTGATAAATTTGATAGAATCCATCAAAGGATATTGTTGTGGAAAATATTCACTGCAATTGGTCTGGAGGATGCGCGCTTGGTTCTCTTGCTCATGGCACAGCAATCTCAAACATACACTACAAAAACATCTACACTCAAAACGCGAACCAAATGTTGATGATCAAATCTCACGGAGGTGATGGATATGTTGACGGTCTTACCCTCGAGAACTTTATCGGACACCATAATGCTTATAGTTTAAATTTTGAGCAATACTGGCCAGAGCTGAAGGATCAAGGTGGCGATGGCATCCAAATCTCGAATGTCGTCGTCAAGGGATGGCGTGGCACTGAGCAGAACGGTCTTGCTCGAGGACCAATTCGCCTCAACTGTGCCTCTGGCAAACCTTGTACAAACATTACCATCGCTGACTTCAATATGTGGACTGAGACTGGAGATGCACAAAAACTCATCTGCAACCATGCTCACGGTTCAGGAGGATGTCTTCCTACTCAAAAAAAGGGAGTCAGTCATTTGGATGGACTTGCTGCAGCCGCGCCTTCGCAAATCACACAAACTGTTGTCAATGCACCAACAGATTTTGCTGCGCCAACCATGGCAAATGATTTGCTTGTTGGCCTGGGTCTTACACAATCTATCGAGATACCAGCTGTACCAACCATGTTCTTTCCAGGAATCAAGGCTTATAGCTCGTTGATCGGTGTTCCTGTGGCATCTAAGAGTACAACACAAGTCGCAGCTCTACCAACAAGCACTAAGCACCACAACACTCACTCCAAGTCTCATGTGGCATCTTCATCATTTCAAGCATCAACATCTGCTGTATCACACTCCATACCAACAGCACACGTATCCCATTCCGATTACCATTCAGGGCCACATCATTCTGGTCCTCATCACAGCCATACGACGACAGTCAAGTCGGTGCCATCTTTGTCTACTCAATCTGAGTCGCGTGCAAGCTATACTTATGTCAGCACTCATGTCCATAGCCACAAGTCTGCATCTACAGCAATGCTCAGCTCATCTTCGATCTCAACAATAGCGATTAAAGTATCACAATCATCGTCTCTGACAGCTGCACAAACTGTTGCTTCTACTACATCCAAGACATGCACAGAGTCCATTTCTGCCTCCGAGACATCTGTTGTAGGCTCGACCCTTAGCATCGGCATCAAGCCAACATCAGTACATACTATTTTATCGAGCGCATCGGGAGCCCTGCATAACACACAGTCTAAGCACACGCATCATACTCACCATACCTACCACACTCATCATACTCATCATACACACCATACCCATTCTGAGCATAAGCATAAGTCAACCTCTGTTCGAGTTTCGGTTAAAGCATCTGCTACGTCTTTCATCACATTGAAGAAGACTGCTGTGCCAACCTATTAGAGGACATTGTGTTGATTGTTTTAATGAAGAGAATCAAATTTTGACCAATACCTTTCTCTCGAATTGGATAATAGTAAAATGTATTTATACAGTTGATTTATCTATAGAATTAAAACAAGTGTTTTTTTACATGAAATATGTCGCTTCTCGCATTTTATCTGCTACCACAGACTCATGATATTATAAATATTGCTGACATGGGTGCAATACCTTGTGTGACATTGCAACCCTTTTTTGGACTGATGTTTCTTATATTGTAGATCTATGGAGTCTGCCTGATAATTGCCATTGCGACGGAACAACAACTCATGTGAGTATATAATGCTATTGGCACCTTGATTATGAAAATCTTCGCAAGAGCCACATTATACTTCTCTCCCAACTTTGTAAAGACACGATAGATATGTGATGTATATAATCTGCTGTTGATGATGTGATATAAAGAAGAATTTGAAGCTCAAGGGATATCCTTTTGTGACAAAATCCGTGTGACATTTTTCTTTTTGGTCTCATGTGGACAGAACACGCGAGCAAGGGCAAAAGAGGGTCCCTCGAATCTGAAGAAATTAATTCAATTTTATCATGTCCATTCTTCTTTCTATTCAGTGTCCTCATCTCCTCGACACCCCCAACGCTTCAACAACAACAAGAACAACAACACAACTCCTCCCAAAACACCTTCGAAACCTACACGATTGCTCTTGAAACAAGAATAAATAACAACGCTCTATCTGAGCAGGAATCTTGTACGGTAAGAAATCCACATGTCTACGTTGTTTAAAGTCAAGTAGCTTTCTTCTTCTACAAAAGACGGCTTAAGACTGCTCAATTGAAGCTTCCGCAATCACATCTCTACAAAGAACGAGTAATTAACATTCAGATCCAGACGACAGGAATTATCGCGACAAGGCCATATCCACAAGCGTACATCATCAAGAAGGACGAACGATTGAAGACTCAAGATGCGTTCAGCATCACTTCTTTTAGTAGGCCTTGCCATCGGCCTGGCTGCTGCATGGAGCAAAGAAGGTGACCGACCCTGAAGCTTAATAAACTTTTAAAGATGAGCTCTGTTGCAAAGGCTAATCACTCCTCCAACGCACAGATCATGAGATTTTCCGGTTGAAGGACGAGCTCGCGAGGTATGAAGGTCCAGAATTGACTTTTTATGGTATGTAGAAAATTTCAAGCAAATTGGTCTCAATCCCACAACACAAAATCATTGGTGCTGATGTCCACTCTGTACGTAGATTTCCTCGGTGTCACCACCGGTCCCTCTGCCACTCAAGACGAACTTAATCGTGCCTACAAAGAGACCTCACGAAAAATCCATCCCGACAAGTTTGCCAATGCAGCAAAAGCAAAGCCATATCCTCCCAAATCAACCTACATCCCCAAGACCCGAAAAGCCGCCGATGAACGATTTGCCCGACTCGGTCTCGTAGCGAAAGTTCTGCGTGGATCTGAACGAGAGCGATACGATCATTTCCTTAGAAATGGCTTCCCTGCCTGGAGAGGAACTGGTTATTACTACAACCGATTCCGTCCTGGGTTTATCAGCGTTTTGATAGGACTTTGGGTTGTCGTAGCCGGTGGAGCTCATTACTTGATGATGTATGTCAACCAACAACAACAAAAGAGATTGATGGAGCACTACATTGCGGATGCAAGAAAAGCCGCATGGGGCAAAGATTCTGTCGCACCAGGAGTTCAACTGGAAAGCTTGAACGTTGATAGTGGCAATGACAGCGGACGAAACACGCCTGTAGGAAACAGAAAGCAAAGGAGATACAATGATAAGATGAATCAAAAGGAAAAGACGTCAGGAACAAGCACACCTGTAGCAGCACCAATTCCCGCACCAGCTCCTACACATGCTGCAAAGCGCAAGGTGACATCAGATAACGGAAAGACGTTCATGGTCACTAGTTTAGGTGATGTTTCGCTTGTCGACACTGACGAAGATGGAAATACTCAGGAGTATCTGTTGGATGTTAATGAAATTCCTGGTCCTCAATTGAGCAAGACGTATCTGTTTACAGTGCCAAAGTGGGCATACTCCAAAGTCTTGCAGACCTTGGGTATGAAACCAACCGATCAGGACGGCGATGTTTTGGGAAGTGGGGCCGATGGCAGTAGCAGCAGTGACGAGGAAGTCGATGAAAAGTTGAAGAAGCGTGGCTTGAAGAAGAGGACCAGAGGACCGGGCAGGAAGTGAGTTTCTTCCAGATTGTAAGCTTGTTCCAACGTTATCTTGGCATGGAATGCCTTCATGATGGACGACGAACACGAACGGGTTATGTATGGATAGATTTGAATTTGTATTTACAAAAGTTGTAGATTTCTGTCTTTTGATTTCTCATTTCAAGTATATGAACTACATTCGTCTTAGCACTTGCCTACCATCATACTTATGACCAAACTAGCCATTATATAATGCTACACTTGAAGCATCTGATCACCTCGTGCGCTGTTCCTCATCGTATCTTGACTAAGTGAACAACCTTCTCGCCTTGAATTCGCGATCTTGCAGATGTCTTTGAGCACACGCATAGTAATAGAACAAGACTGCCAAACCCTGATCTTCAAGGGGAGAAATTGTTTACTGCTCATTCGAGGCCATGAAGCATAAAGCACACCTTGACAACGTGGACCGACACATCATGTTCGTTGAGGTTGAGCACATTGAGGTTGGGCATGTATAGCCAGTTTATTAAAAATAGTGTCCGTTATACAGGCATCACAAGGTGTCGATTCCGTATCCACCCATCACCAATCACAATCGTAACCTACCACTACCCTTGAGACGGATGTTATGGTCCACAAGTTCTAAAGCTTTCAAATTACTAGTATACGTTTGCTAATGAATTAGACTTCAGCAATGAGAGGAAAAAACTACCAAAAACGTGGTTGTCATTATGATGTGTTTTAGACTGATGATGCGTTGAACATTGGACACATTGCAGGCTAGTCTGTTCTTCAATGTCACAACAGAATGTACATTTCTGTCGCGATTGGTTGGTGCTGTCGTGAAGCGATATAGAGGGTTTATACGCACCTGGGATAACATCGCACATAACATCAAGTGATAATTTTGAAATATGTATAATTAAATCAACACCTAACATGTCTAATGTAACGGATGTGTGGCTTAGCCTGAGAAGGATGTTATGAAATCAACAAAATATTTTAACTAAATGATCCCTGTTTACACAGGACAACATTGCCTGTTAAATGGCAAATTAGCACCTTTGTAAGCACAAAGATCACCAATAGTTGTAGCTGTATTCATCCTCAGAATAGTGGTTCTCAGATCTTGTTTGTTCAATCACTTTGTCTTTACACCTGTAACAACAAAGCATATGACAAGCTGGACACTGCATAATAAACTTCTGATGGCGTTGGTGACAACGACCACAGTTGTTTGGTCCTTGTAATTTATGCCAGTAGTTGGGATGCCTGCAATCATTCCCAGATTGTGTTGAAGA
>Ga0160427_10002886_pt1 | contig 10237 bp, 8 predicted proteins | sample SolpanmetagenomL_FD_108194 | JGI IMG/M metagenome (GOLD analysis project Ga0160427, IMG submission 108194) | Solar panel surface microbial communities from Lawrence Berkeley National Laboratory, California, USA - L | ecosystem: Engineered > Built environment > Solar panel > Unclassified ...
GAAGGGTAGAGGAGGAGGAGGAGGAGGAGAATGATAGCAATGAGGAATTGGGGTTGTTGTCAACGTGGATTCATGTGCCGGTAGCTTTTGGGTGGTTGAAGAACATAAGTGTAGATTTGAGACTGCAGTCGTATCGTCCGGGTTTGTTTACCTCTACAGTGTTTGATGAGTCGGATTATCATCAGGTGTCGGGGACGATTGTGAGGTATTTCTTTGAATTGTTTTGTGGATTGCTGGGGTTTGATGGGAGGGTGAGAATACAGCCAGAACGTAAGTGGGAGAAGTTGGAAATTAGGTTGGTGTTTGATGATGACGGTGATGGCAATAATTATGATAGTCGTAGAGATGAAGGAGAAGGAGAACAAAGAGAAGAAGCGGATGGAATAGTGGAGACGAGTCAATGTGAGCTTTGGAGGATGGAAGCCGGTAATGAGTTGAAATATCTGTTTGACATGATATATGAGACGGGAATGCTTTATGGTCGACTGCAGACATTGAGCTTACATGACGGACAATCGACGGTAGAGTGGTATATACAGAGGATGATGGGCTCTTCTGACGAGCCTAACGTGGAAGTGCCAGCTCTTGGATTTACCGATCTTTCGCGAGTTTGGTTAGCCATGGGATGTGAAGAAGTAGTATAGCATAGCAAATTCGAATTTCATCCACTGCACGTTATCATCTTCAGGTTAACATCGTTCGTCTATAGCAGGTATCAAAGATAATGATTATGCTGACTATTTGGACATTTTGAAAAAGGACATGCTGAGAAGGGGTTTTAAATGCTCGCAGATGATAGGTATGATATTTTATAGCTGTTTAATCCAGAAGTATAGTTTCATTGTTACAATCACAGGAACAGAGTCGCTGACCATTAACCTAATCATCACAAAAGAGGGAAGAAATTGTTCCAATAGATGCACGCAATCACATTAAAACATGTCTTCACACTTAAGTAATTGTCGTCGGTATACAAACTACTCCCCTTTTTGATTCACTCTGCTAAATTATTTTCACACCCTTCATAACTCAGTTCAATTTTCACCGAAGCCTTAGAGCAACCCTCCACTCCACGACCCTCTTCTCAATATCAAATCTCGATGTTTCTCCATCTCTCCAATAATGTTCCTATTCCCATCATCTTCTAACCACTCTCTTATCTGTCGTGTAAACATACACCTCCAACATTTTTTGCACGAGTCTTTACCACAGCTGCCTTGATCAAAATCAGCAGTACTAATACTGTTACTGCTAGTGCTATTATTACCTGTTGCACAACTCGGACAATTGTCTTTACACACAAGTACTATTCTAGAATTGAGAAGAAGTTGACTTGTATGTACATTGACAGACTCTGGGATGATGGAAGTGATATCTGTGGGGTATATCTCATGTTCGCAGGATTTGAATTGGGCTAGGAAGACTGGTGCTGCAGGGTTTGGTACCACGATGAGGTGAAAGTTTTTCTTGTCTAGCATAGTGCTAGGTATGGTACTAGAAGTAGTCTCGTGATGCTTTTGTTTTATTGGAGTAGTAGAGTATGAAAAAGTGACTGTACTTTTTGAATACCCTTTTGAATATGATGATAGTGTTTTTTCTTCTTGCTTGTCCCACCTTGATTTTTTGATGGGGAATATAGACTTGATGGATTGTAATGAAGGTGTTATTGATATACCTGGTCGAGTTCTTTGCGTGGTTATATACATCTTTGTGGTAAAATTACAGTAAATTGATGTTGACGTTTTTTTGGTATAGTTATACACTCACGCTCGCTCAGTGATTCCAAACTTGGATTTGTATACACGTATGAAGCCTGAAAATGCTGATGCTTGTAATTGAAGACAATGATAGATGTCGAAGAAGAGGCAAGCTTGTACCAATATATACTAGCAGGTTGCGGAAAGTATATATACCGGTATGCTTTGGAGCCATATTGCAATTGACAGGATATCATAATTGAAGTATGACAAAAAATACATTCAAGCATGGAGTAATTCGAATTTCCAAAATTGGGAAATTTGTAGAATTAGCTCGAGTTTGTTCCTCTGAAACATACGAATTGATCTTGGATGCGCATTGCAGTTGCAAGTTGCGATATCGTATCAACTAGCAAACAAAGGAACATAAAGTTATACTGGAAGTCATTTGCTAGTGTAAATATAATACATGTTACAATCTATACTTGTATATGGTTTTAGAAATACAAGACAAGCGACAATCCATGGTACCCACTTCTAATCTCGAGTTTATCAGCGTGAAATCAGTATGGGACAATAATCTGATATGGTTTCTTTCGTATTTTTCGTGTTAAACGTTTAAACATGACTTTACCATCCGCTCATAAATTGTCAGAGGCGGACATATGCATGACTGACTACAGGACACCAACCAGCAATCCGATTCTTACTTTTATACAAATCTATTGTTTCATCATTTTCTTTATTTCTGTCAAGCATACTTACTTGCATATGTGTGTAATCACTAAGTAGTTTCTACCATATACTTGCTTAGTAGGCATACCACAAACAAATGCTCAAGTACCTATACAATCTTACAAATATCTAAAGTGCCTAAGCACTTGTCGTCTCAATCTAGGTAGCGATTCGCATCCGACATCACGTCAAAATTTATGTGTATCAAATACTTTATTCTATACTGAATGTCGAATTCCATCAATATCTATGTAACTTCTAGCCATGTGAAAGAATTATGCGTCGAAATATTAAATATCTTCAAGTTCATAAGTGATAAGGATCTTGACGAACAGCTAAGCAAGGAGAGTGGTGCAGTATTGGATGTTTAGTAGGTACGTATTAATGCCTCTTGATTTGATTAACACTATCTACATGATTTCAAAACTATCAATCATGATGCACTTAAAACGCTGTGCAAGTTTGTCAAAGGCTTAAAGATACAATCCCTCAGGCTCTCCCTCTGTCTTTGTCTTCATTACCCGTTCTCGAGCACTTCTGAAATCGGCCATCTGCACTCTCATTCGTCGTTCCCGTAAAGCTAAAAGTCCTGCTTCAGTGCAAATAGCCTTGATATCAGCACCCGACAAGTCGTCCTTTTGCGAGATGAACTCATCAAGTTCGACATCTTCGGAAAGAGACATTTTCGATGTGTGAAGTGTGAAAATTTTGCGTTTGGTGTTTTCTATAGATGAAGATATTAGCATGTGCCAAAGATGCGAATGAAGGACAGAAACTTGGAGGAACTCACGATCTGGATTCTCGAACAGAATCTTTCGATCAATACGACCAGGTCGAATTAATGCAGGGTCTAAAGTCTCGATTTTATTTGTTGCCATGATAACTTTCACGTCTCCTCTGTCGTCGAAACCGTCCAATTGATTGAGCAACTCCAACATGGTACGTTGAATTTCTCTCTCACCGCCACTTGTGCTCTCATATCGCTTAGTACCAATGGCATCAATCTCATCGATAAACACAATACTTGGAGCATGCTCAGCTGCCACCTGGAAGATCTGTCGAACCAATCTTGGTCCATCTCCAAGATATTTTTGAATCAACTCACTTCCTACTATCCGCAAGAAGGTAGCTGATGTCTGATTGGCAACTGCTTTGGCTAGCAAGGTCTTTCCGGTACCCGGCGATCCATATAAAATGACACCCTTAGGTGGTTTGATACCCATCTCCTCATATAATTCTGGATGCAGTAGAGGAATCTCGACAGATTCTCTTACTTCTTGAATTTGTTGTTCGAGACCACCGATGTCGGCATAAGACTCTGTTGGTGCTTTGTCGAGCTTCATGACTGATATTAGAGGGTCTGAGGCTTCGGTAAGAACACCGACGATGGACACAGACTTGTGATGAAGGAGGACTGTAGCGTTGGGTTCTAAAAGGTCCTTGTCCACGAATGACATGATGGAAACGTAATACCTTTGTTTCGTCAGCAGTAGTTGGATTAGAGGAGGAAATCATACATACTCTGGACCAGTGGCGGAAGAAACAATAGCATGATCGTCATCTATAAGTTCTTCCAGATTACCAACTCCCATAGGACTACCACGCATGTCATCCACTCGATTCTTCTCTTCAACAGTTCTGTCATCTGCACCACCACTTGGCTTCATTGATTCCTGATTCTGTACGTATTCTTCCTCCAGCAATAGATGATCCTTTATTCGTTCCATCCGTAGCATCTTCAGCTTACATCGGCCATTTGGATATACGGTCGGTAGTTTAGACGACGCATCTGGACCAGACTGCTTCTTCTTTTTTCGTCCCAATCTTGTTGTAGGAGGAGGTGGTTCGTACTTGGGCTTGTCTTTCTGTGGTTTGATTAGCTAGTATAGGAGTCGAAGTGTAGATTGTCGCACCTTTTGATCTTTGGCATCTTTGTCACCTCCGGCACCTCCCCCTTGGCCGCCCATACCTGATTGAGCACTACCCTTTGAGTTTGTCAGTATCGTAATTGTGTTTGTGCAGAGATGAAATGTTATCGCGGATGGACATGACGCGTAAACTGTCGTGCAACGAGGCAAACTGAATACTACTGACCATGATGGGCTGATAGTACTAGGATTGTGATTTAAACGGTGTAGTTTTCGATGTCCCAAAGTTTGACGATTAGCGGTAAAGTTAAGGAGGTTGAGAAGAAGCAGATGAGTTGCTCTCTAGTGATGTGGTAAAGTTGTTGATGATGGAGGATGATATGGGTGATAGGTGGTAGATGATGATGGATGATTAATGGCGAATAAATGATGGTGATTCTACTGCTACAGAAACCTGCAAGCATCATTCATTCATCCATGGAACGATTTCTAAAGCTTTGAGCTTTCCACGATCTAATCTTATCTGATCTTTACTACCAAATTGAATGAGGATTATGATACACCATATTTCTCGACTCGATAAATTTACGAATTTCGGCTTATCTACCTAGGTATGTAATGCTAAATACTAGTATATTGGATGATATCAAGTACTAGTCTCTAGTAATTTAATGCTATGTATATGTATAAATACTCATATTTGATCCTAATTTGCGTGTGTTTCGTGTTTACCAGGTTATTCGCAAGTTATCTAAGTATGGTCCAAGATATCACGAACAGCTTGAGTCCTTAAACTAATGATAAAATGGGTGATAACCTACGTCAGACCTTGATTAATCACAACGGCCCGAAGAACAAAGCACTTGAGAATCTTTGAACTATACCCATATATCTACTTATTATCATGATATTAGTTATGCATAGTCTAGTATTAGCATAGTTGAGTGCTTCCATTGAATATGTTCTTGTGTATGATAATAATATAAGACCTGCTGTCTTTCATAGCACTTTCCCTAATCTGGGTGATTACGGAGAGTTGTTAATCCAAGCAACCCCCCATAAGCTACGAGTGATGGATGATTGATGTTGCGTCTGATGCATGCATACAATGGTCGACACCCTGGCTCGGGTCAAGTCTTTCGTGAACTCTACGATATTATGATCATTATATTACGATTAACATCCCATGAACTACAACCAAACCAGTCAATTTGATTTCGTTTGAGTCTTCTGCTGTATTTTCCAGGCGTCGTCAGTCCTGAGCCTACAGCCTCTCCGGCCCTGAAACAACCTCATCTTTTACACTGGACAACACCAGCCTCGAGTTTAAAGCTACGATTATAGTCTCTCAAATCACAGTCTCATTAAAAAACTAAGAGATGTCGAACAGAACCAAGAGGATTATGAGGGAGATGGAGGATCTACACAAAGACACAGCTTCCGGAATGTCTGCAGAGCTGATACAAAACGATCTATCACACTTGCGAGGAAAGTTCAAAGGCCCACCTCAAACTCCATACGAAGGCGGTGAATATATCGTCGACATTAAGATTCCAAATGAATACCCATTCAGACCACCTCAAATGCGGTTCGAGACAAAAGTCTACCATCCAAACGTCAGCAGTCAGACTGTATGCAGCTAGCCGTCTTCCCTCTCTTCACATTACACACAAAAATACCTAGTAAGGAAGATTCATGGGCTAATGGATAGTGAAAAACACTAGGGTGCTATATGCTTGGATACATTAAGTGCAGCTTGGTCTCCGGTTCTTACAATTAAATCCGCCTTACTTTCTCTACAAAGTCTACTATCGACACCAGAGCCGAAAGACCCACAAGATGCGGAGGTAGCGAGTGTTTTACTACAGAACCCACGACAGTTTGAACGGACAGCTCGAGATTGGGCGGTACGCTATGCTGGAGCTCCGCCAAGTGCTGATAACTCGTTCACGACATCGACAGCTCTACAGCTAGATAATTCAGAGACGAGCAGGAGACGAAGAGAGGAAGAAGAGTTAGCAAAGTAAGATTGACATGGAAGCCTCGTTCTTGTTTCTTTGATGGTGTGGAGGGGGGCTAATTGTGTTGTCTACCTAGGTACGAGGGATATCCAAGGCCGATGGTGGATAGGTTTTGTGGTATGGGGTTTGATGTCCCGCGAGTTGTTCAGGCGTTGAGGAGTGCTGGTGTTTCACGTAGTCAGCGTAATATTGGTGAGGAGATTGTTGAAGAAGTTGTTGAGAGGTTGCTTTCATCGTGAGAATCGAGAGTGCTAGGTAAGCGTTTTCACATACTCATTTTATTGTGATCTGTTTTTTGGTTTTTTTCATCTTGTGCTCGTCAAGTCTGAGATTTGTTGCATATTATCATGATTTATCACGAAAGGTTGGTTTTCTCTCTCTAGCTGTTGGCGTCTTTGGCTTGCCTCCTGCCTATATCTTAGTGGCTCATTGTTCTTGCATGGCATTAGTTCTATATTGATAAATTTGTTTCATAAACGTAATTAAGATGCTCGTGATTATATGTCAAGTCTGATATTGGATGAATTTAGTGGGGGGTTATCTGAAGATGCGTAGAATATATAGAATCATATACTAACACGACAAGCACGTCTCTAATGGTTTCTATCAATTCGCCCCTTGACTACTTTGCCGCCTGCCACATTCCACAAATCTTTTCAGATTTCATGCTGTTCATGCAGGAGTATCTAGCCTGTCCAATCTATACAAATTCTTGCATTTTTGGTTTCTTAAAACTTCACATATAGCGTCTATATAACGGAGGGAGGCGATCGGAAATGGCTGCTTAATTCAAAATCACCTGCATAAAATGCATGAAATCAATTGTGAAGCATAGAAAATAGCCGCCTAATACCACCACATAGATATATTCGCATAAAATTTGATGGAATTTGGTCTTTTTTTCTTCTTCTTTTTTTTCCAACATTCGCCTACTGGCTTGAATTTGTCATATGCATGATTTGGGATCTTTTCTAAACAATTTACATGAGAAGATAACATTAGCAGCGCTCTAGCTTTGTGCAGACACGTCTACCTATCGAGTATACGAGATAAGCACAAAGTAATAAGCAGTTTGGTAGATGTTTAACCTCTTGTCCGCTTGCTTTATATGTCATGCTACTAAGTAAGTAAGCACTGACAAGACTAAAAAGCTACTGCACCATTAGACCAGCGCCAGTTGGAATTGAACCAACTGTAGCAGTCGTTATAGTCTTGTTTCTGTCACAACAGTATTCACTAAGTAGCCACGACCAATAACCTTTTCATCTACCTAAGCACTAGTACTAAGTACTTAATATAATAGATATTCTTTGAACAATTTTACACATGTTATCCGCCCACAAGGGGGAGTCTTTGTAGGCATGTCAGAAAGCATACAGTCACGCACATTCAATTGCACCAACCCACGACGCCCGATGACAACTCAAAGATATATCCTTAATGTGATTTCAGCCTAACACTCAGCCACTGTCGTAACACAGGATCAGGGCGGTAATGAATCACTATATATAGCTGTCACTACTCCATGTTTCAAGGACTAGCATATATGCAAGTGCGAGCCGTCCTGCTTTATGTGGAGAATGTTAGCCTTACTTCCCGAGTCATGCGGGCATGTGCTCCGGGGTTGTTCCTTGGGGGCGTGCGCACAAACACGGGACAAGCACAAGCAAAACAACAACAACAAACCATCACCACCACCACCCATAAGAAGATCATCACTTCTCAGACGAGCTTCCTTGAATGCATTGTGAATGCATCAACTTGGTTTCTCTCACAACAACCTTGTCAAACTTTATACAATCGCGTCTGCGCCTCCAGGTCTTGGAAACATGTATAGAGCAGAACAGAGAACTAGAGTCTGGTCTCGATGGGATTGAGCTGTCAAGTCGTCTGGGAACACACGCAAGACAATGCAAAAAATCGATACATACTTAAGTACTAAGTAGGTACTAAGTACATAAACACCTTCGATTTGTAGTACATGCACATGTTTCGAAAGACAAACAGTTTCTGCTCCGCTTGTACGAAGCCACGACAGACACTCAGACATTGTTCAGTAACAGTTTCAGAATTCATGATCTCTTCGCGGTTATAAAATTGGTCGAGCCAGCACTACAGTGTGTGCCCACATTCTCGAGATGCAGTACAATCTAAACTAAATCCTTTTTTAGCATTCACAGATTATATCAAGTGCCTCGTCTTACCAATTTCCAACGCTACTACACATATTTCTCTTCATCTTTGCCAAGATTCTTGTGTCCAAAAATGGAGTGTGGAGCTTGGAGTTACTCGGAAGATGAAGTTCTCGAACTATTTATCGAGAATGAAACAACACGGAAATTCTTTGATCGTACAGAGCTTGGTCAGACTTTCAAAGACAACAACGTCACAGGAGGGGTGATTTTCAGTGGATATCTTACACAGACTGTTCTGAAAGAGGAATTCAAAATTAGGAGTGTTGAAGCTCGTGTAGCAATCCTTGATTTAATTGAATTCCTGCATCTCCAGTTTCCTGGGTACGAGGAATGGAAGGCCAGCCGAATTGCTTCGTCTTTCACACCACGACAGTTTCGAAGACTCAACACACGACGGCTCGTAATACAAAGTCCTGCACGACAAACCCTCGGTTCTGTTGCAGATGAAAACAGTCACTTCTTTGATACCATTTCAACCTCAACACCTTACATCTCATCCGATCTGGTGCTGGTCACGGCGAGGGACACCGATGAGGTTGTCACACATATACCCATCACACATTCTCACACTCCACTACAAAATCGAAGTGTTCGTGACATCTCATCGCCAACACCTCTCGGAAGGGTATCGCGAGCAGGATCACTGAACAATTCTAGTGATGAGGAGAATGATTCTAGCTCGGCAAGATCAATGTCACTCCAGCCGGTCCGCGGCAATTTGGATGTTTCACCCTCTACAAGCAATCGCGCCATACAAGAGGAAGATAATCAAAATGATAATCACAAGCCTGCTTCGAATGTCGACGTCCAGGATCAAATAAGACTTACTTCACCCGTCAACAAAATCGAAGTCGAACGAGCCACGCATGGCAAAGCGTTAAAAAGAACTTTGAAAAGTACATACTTGCCAAAGAGGAGTTTCGAAGCTCATGATATTTTCTTTGGTGTCGAAGCAGATTCTTCATACGATGAGTGGTACCAACACAATCAGAAGCAAAGACATGCAGGTCATTCACGATACGTCAATTCAAGGTTGTCATATTTCTTTGGAAAAGTACCAGTAGTTCAAGATAACTTTTCCGGTGCACGAGCTTTCAAACCATTTCCTGCTAGGTTCATCCAAAAGTACCAAAAGTTACCGATAACCATCATTTCCAAACAATCAGTCTTGAGAAATGAAAATATTAAATGCCACATCCACAGATTTTCCGACTTGCATCCAAGATCCCAACTTCATACTCGACAGCGTCAGTCTAGAAAGACACAACCAGATCGTGTGAGACTTTTAGATCCAGCAAAAGAGTCAGATTCCTTCTGGCTTGACCCGTACAAAGCTCCTGATGGTGATGCAGTCTTCGACCATTATCTTCAAAAGTATGAAGCTGAAAGACTTTTGGATGGTGATATCATTTTACCACCTTATGGACAGAGTAGTAGTGAGGGTTCAGACCCGGAAACACTATGGCAGCTTAATCGTGAGAGGACAAGAATTAAGGATAAGATGCGAGCGAGACATGACCTTGCTCTCACTGGCGAAGAAGTCGATATAATCATTACACGTGTTATAGAAGAGGTTGAAAACAAATGGCGTGTGGCTAAGATGCCTCTTATCAAGCCCTACTTGGTCTGGAAGAAGGCACATCCATCAAGGAAAGCAACTATCAAAAAGCTTGTCAGGTTACAAGAAGAGCTTGACGCGAGAATGGAGAAATTATCAGACA
>Ga0160427_10002887_pt1 | contig 10231 bp, 4 predicted proteins | sample SolpanmetagenomL_FD_108194 | JGI IMG/M metagenome (GOLD analysis project Ga0160427, IMG submission 108194) | Solar panel surface microbial communities from Lawrence Berkeley National Laboratory, California, USA - L | ecosystem: Engineered > Built environment > Solar panel > Unclassified ...
ACCAGCACCGGCAGGCCTAGCACGGCCAGCAGCGTGCCGCCCCCGCCCTGCCCCGCCCGCGCCGCAATGCCGGCCACCAGCGTGAGCGACGAAGCCAGGCTCACGGCGCCCAGCGCAATGCTGAGCGAATAGGTAGGCCAGTCTTGCACAGGGTTGCCGAGCAGCAGCGTGTAGAGCAGCAGCGCCGGAATGGCCAAAGCCAACAACAGCAGTGCATTATAAATAATCTTGGCCAGCACCACGGCCTCGGGCCGGGCCACGGTGTAGTAGTACAGCCGCAGGCCGGCCGACTCCTGGGCCAGCCCGCGCCCGGCCGCGCCCAGCGCTGCAAATAGCAGAATAACCCAAAACAGCGCGTTCCAGGCCGGGGCTGGCGGCGCGCCCCCGCGAAAGCTGAAGCTGAGGTAACTCACGTACACCGTGCCGCCCACGTAGAGCAGCAGGCCCCCCAGGGCGCTGCGCTGCCGCCACTCGAGGCGCAGGTCTTTCAGCAGCAACAACCAAATTTCAGCGGGCAGCGACACGGGGCAAAGGTAGTTAGGAGTTAAAAGTTATGCGTGATGAGTTGGTGATTCTTACCGCCAGTTCATCACGCATAACTTTTAACTCCTAACTTTTCTAAAAGTCGTGGCCGAGCGTGAAGTAGGGCTTGGGCTTGGAGGTGACGTAGTTTTCGCGGGCCCAGGCCAGGTCAAATTTGGTGTAGAAACCCAGCACCGTGGTGCGCACCCCCACGCCGTAGCCCATCAGGATGGGATTGCTGAAGTTGGTGACGGTGCCGCTGAAGGGCTTGCCGCTGCCAAAGTTGACGGTGTTGTTTGAGTTGTCTTCGCCGAAGGGGTTGGTGCCCGAGTAGGCCGTGCCCGCGTCGAAGAAACCCACAAACTGCAAGTTGCGGAAAAAGCCGGAGTAGATGGGCCGGTTGGCCAGGTACTGCACAATCGGTATCCGCAACTCACTATTAAACAGCACGTAGCGCGGCCCGGTACGCTTGCTCAGGTCGAAGCCCCGCAGGTTGGTCACAAACTGCTGGTAGAACATGGTGGTGGGGTCCGGGGCAAAGGCATCGCCCGAAGCCGGCAGGCGGCGGTCGGCGTAGTTCTGGTTCACCCAATTGTCCATGCCGCCCAGGCGGAACATCTGCGGGCTGCTGCCGCTCTGGCTGGCCCCAAAAAACTGCCCGTAGCTGGCGCGGTTGGCCCACACTATCTGGCGGTGGATTTTCTGGTAGCGCCGCAGGTCGATGTAGAATTTGCCGAAGCTGTTGGCCTGGGTAGCCAGGTCGTTCATTTGCAGCACGCCCACCTTCAGGCGGTTGCCGAGCAGCATATTCACGCCCGTACTGCGCGAGTTGTCAAACACTAACTCGGCGCTGTAGCCCAGGTAGTTGCGGTTCAGCTCGCCTTCGGTGCTGGAGCTACCGGTGGTCGAGCGGGTAATATTGTCGTAGCGCGGGCCGCCGCGCAGGCTCAGGTTGTGGGTGAGCGGGTAAGCAATGGTGGGCGACAGCGAGTTGCGGCCGTAGCGAATCTGCTCGCCGCCTAGCGCCCCGGCAATGTTGATGCCCGGCGTGCTGCCATCGAAGAAATACGCCTGCTTTTGGTAGCCGATAGACCAGTCGAAGCGGCGCGTCACGTTGGTGTACGAGAGGCTGATATTACTCGTGCGCAAGTCCAGCTGCCCGAAGAGATTGGCCTGAAAGCGGTGATTCTCAAACGCATCCGACAAATTGGCCTGGAGCGACACCCCAAAGCCCAGCAGTGGGTCGATGGCGACGCCCGTCACCAGGTTGTCGGCCATAAAGCGCGTGTCGTAGCGGTAGGGGCCGCTCAGGGCCGTGCTGGCCACGCGGGCGCCGGGCGCCGTGGCGGGAGCGTTGGCCACCTTTGCGTTGCGGCGGGGTCGCACGGGCGCCTCGTCCTCATCCTCGTCAAACTGGTAGTTGTTGGGGTTGAGCGGGGCGGTGCTGTTGCGGCGCTTGGCGGCGCTGGCCGGCGTGGTCGTGGCGGGGGCCGCCGTGCCGCCGGTGGGCGTGGTGGCCGTAGCGGCGCCGGTACCGGTGGCCGGGGCCACACCGGCAGCGGGCCGCACCGGGGTAGGCGCGGGCTGCGAGCGGTTTTCCAGAATGCGCTGGCGCGAGGTTTTACCCAGCGTCAGGTCGGCGGGCAGTTCGTAGCGCGGGTAGAGGTAAAGCAGGTCGCGGGCCTGAAGCTGCGGAATGAATGCCAGCGCACCGGAGGGCAGGCTGTAGTCAAAATCCTGGATGTTGGTGGCAAAGCTGCTCACCGGCTGGTGCTGCTTGGTCTTGCGCGAGTAGCGGTAGAGGCCCCGCACGCCATTTTCTTCGCCCAGGTACAGAATTTCATCGTCGGAAATCGGCCGGGGCCGGGTTTCGTTCGAGATGGTGCTCACGAGCGACTCGATGGGCACGGCCCGCCCGTCGAGGTGCGCCAGAAACAAGTCGTAGTTATTCACCACGTTGGGGAACGTGGCCGGGCGGGCACGGCCCGTAGAGTCGAGGTAGCGGTTCGAGCTGAACACCACCTCCTGGCTGTTGGGCAGGAACACCGCCTGCTGGTCGTCAAACAGGTCGTCGGTCAGCTTCTCGGGCTGGCGGCTGCCGGCCCGCAGCAGGTAAATATCATTCTGCCCATTCTGCACCGCCGAGAATACCAGGGCCTTACCATCGGCCGAGTAATTCATGTCGAGCACCTGGTCGTAGGGCGCAAATACGGTGGCCGGGTGGCTGAACCGGATGGCCCCGCGCAGGCGGTTGAGTACGGCGCTGCCTGTGGCCTCATGCAGGTGCAGGGCCATGCGGCCGCGCAGCATTTCGGCCACGGCCAGCTGACCATTGCCACGCCAAGCCAGCACCGGCAGGCGGGTTTCGAGCTGCTGGTCGGGGGTGCGGTAGCCGCCCTGCACCACAGTGCGGCGGTGCGAGCCGTCGCGGTTGGCCACCACCACGCGGTAGCGGCCCTGCTCGTTCACGGCGTAGGCTAGGTGCTGGCCATCGGGGCTGAAAACGGGCTGCGAAAAGATGTCGAACCCCCGCTTGTTGCGGCTGCTGAGGCGGTTGGCCTCGGCCGGCACGGTGAGCGCCGAAATGGAGGCCCCGGTATTGATGTCGCGGTAGTAGCCCACCCAGTTGCGCAAAAACACCTTGTAAGGCACGTTCAGCGACGACGAGATGCCCACTTCCACATCGCGGGTGATGCGCGTGAGGTTCAGCACGTTCTGCACCGTGCCGTAGCCGTAGCGCTCGGCAATGTAGTTCCAGATGCTATGGCCCGCCAAGCGAGGGTTGCGCACGAAGAACTGCGCCGTGCGGTTGCCGGTCGGGTACTGGCGCACCATGTCGCGCATGTAGGCGTCCATGTCCACGCTCCAACCCTCGGCGGCGTAGGCTGCGGCGCCGCTCACAAACCAATCGGGCAGTTGCAGCAGGTAGTTACTTTGCAGCACCTCGCGCAAGGAGCCGCCGTACATCATGTCGTTGAGCAGCACCTGGGTTATCTGATAGCTTAGCTCACGCTTGAAGTCGGTTTGGCGGCCCGTAAAGGCCACCTCCACCTTGGTTTGGCGAGCCAGCTGCGCCTCGCCGCCGTTCACGGCGTTGGCCACCGGCAGGCCGATGTTGCTCTGCCGCAGGTCGCCCACCGAATTATAGAGCATGAGCGTGGTCTTGCTGTAGGGAAAATACCCCACCAGCGCCGTAATACGCTGCAATTCCTGCTCGGCATACTCGGCCGTGCGGCGGGCGCTGGCCTCGCCCCCGGCGTAGAAGTACACGTTGAAATTCTGGGTCGAAAACTGCTGCCAGTCCAGCTTTTTATACTGAATGCGCACCCGGCCAAAAGGCTCCTGCGCGGTTTGGGCCCGGGCGGGCACCGCCCCTAGCAGCCCCAAAGCCAGCACCCAGCAGCCTTGCCCCCGGGAGAAACCGCCCGCAGGCCGGCGAAAAGATTGGAAAAAATTCACAGCAAATCGAGTCAGAATTTTAGAGTCGGAAGCGGGCAGGCAGGCTGCCCGCCGGGGCCGGCCGGTAGCCGGGCAGCGGGGTTTATACACGCAACGCCGCCTGGGGCGGGTCTGGTGTCTGGGGCAGGCTTACTTCTCAGGATAAAGCGAATAGTAACGGGCTAAGTTAACGTCGGGCCACAGCTCGGCGCCGGTTTCGAGGTAATCAGCTAGCAGCGCGGCCAGGCGCGGGGCCAGGCTCACACCCTTGGAGCCAAAGCCGCCAAACAGGCTCAGCCACGGCAGGGCCGGGTGCTGGCCCAGCAGCGGGCGACGGTCGCGCACGGCGGGCCGCACCCCGCGCCGTTCGCCCAGCACCGTGAAGGGCAGCGGCGTAAGCGCCGCCAGGCGGCCGGCCAGCTCGCGCTCGTCGGCCGCGCCCGGCGCCTCGGCAAAGGGCGGCCAGCGGTAAGTAGCGCCTACCCTAAACTGCCCAGCCGTGGGCGCGGGCACCACGTAGGCGCCCCGATTGAGCACCTGCGCCGCGCTCAGGCCGGGCACCAACACATCGAGCACCGCGCCCTGGTTGGGGGTGAGCGGCAGCCAGCCAAAGTGCGGACTGGCCAGCGCCGCCGCGCCCTGGCAGCACACCACGCGCCGGGCGCGCAGCCGCCCCGGCGCGTAGGCCACGCCGGTGCCGTCGCTAACGAGGTGCTCCCAATTAAAAGTTTCTTCGCGCAGCCAGCCTTCGGCCCGCCCCTGCCGGGCCAGGGCAGCCAGCAGGCTTTCGACGCGCAGGTGGCCGCCGCCGCGCAGCCACGCGCCGCCGTGCGGGGCCAGCAGGCCGGGCCGCTCGATGGGCGCGGGGTCAATTTTTTCGACGAAGCCCTGCCAGGGGTCGTCGGAGGCGCGGGCCAGCATTTGTTCTTTTTCCTGCTCCGAGCCGAAAACCTTGAGGATGGGAGTAGCCTGAAATACGTCGTCGTGGCCCAGCTCGGCGGCCAGGGCCTGGTAGTAGGCCACGGCGTAGGGCAGGGTGTCGGCGGCGCGCCAGGTAAGGGCAAAGCGCTTGCCAGCCACGGGGTTCATGAGGCCGGCGGCCACGCGCGAGGCAGTGTCGGGCCGGGGGTCGTCGTAGGCAAGCACGCGCAGGCCACGCCCGCGCAGCTCGCGGGCCAGCACTGCCCCGGCAATGCCGTGGCCCAGCAGCAGGTAGTCGTAGTCGGCAAAATCAGTCATTGGTAAGGGCAAAGTACGCAGGCAGCCGGGGGCAGCGCGTGAAGGCGGGCGCTGCATCTTTGGGCTCCTTACCTTTGCCGCATGCTTCGGATTGTCAGCTTCACCTTCAACGCGTTCAGCGAGAACACCTACCTGCTCATCGACGAGGCCACCCGCGCCACGGCCATCGTGGACCCCGGCGCCTACTCCAAGGCCGAGCAGCAGACGCTCAGCGCCTACATCGAGCAGGAAAAGCTCGACGTGCAGTTCTTGCTCAATACCCACGCCCACATCGACCACGTACTCGGCAACGCCTTTGTGCTCAGGCAGTACCCAGGCGCGCCCTTCTTGCTCAACACCCTCGACCTGCCCACGCTGCGGGCCGTAGCGAGCTACGCCGGCCCTTACGGCTTTCCGGCCTACGAGCCGGCCGAGCCCACCGGCGAGCTGGCGGCGGGCCAAGTAGTGGAGCTGGGCGAAAGCGAGCTTCAGGTGCGCTTTACGCCGGGCCACGCGCCGGGCCACGTGGTGCTTTACGATGCGGCGGGCGGCCAGCTTATCGGCGGCGACGTGCTGTTTAAGAGTAGCATCGGGCGCACCGACCTGCCGGGCGGCGACCACGCTACGCTTATCCAAAGCATCGAAAGCGAGCTGCTGACCTTGCCGGATGAGACGGTGGTATACCCCGGCCACGGCCCGGCCACTACCATCGGCGCGGAGCGGCGCGGCAATCCATTTTTGCAGTAACTCAGTACCTTATTCGTGAGCCGGGCGCCGATTGCCGGAGCCCGGCTCGCTCCCCTCCCGCTTGAAACGACATATTCCCAACGCCGTCACCTGCCTCAACCTGCTGTGCGGGTGCCTGGCACTCACGTTCATTTTTCGGGGCGAGCTGGTGACGGGCGCCTACCTGGTAGGCGTGGCCGCCGTGGCCGATTTTTTTGACGGGCTGCTGGCGCGGGCGCTGCGCGTGTCGTCGCCCATCGGCAAAGACCTGGATTCGCTGGCCGATATGGTATCGTTTGGAGTGGTGCCGGGGGCCATTATGTATCAGCTGCTCCTACAAAGCCTGGCCGGGCAGGTCTTCAACGCCGACCACTTCTCGCCCTTCGCGGCGCCGGGTGGGGTGGGGCTGCTCTTGCCCTTTGCAGGATTTGTCATCAGCATTTTTTCGGCCCTGCGCTTAGCTAAGTTCAACAACGACACCCGGCAGACGACCTCCTTCATTGGCCTGCCCACGCCGGCCTGCACGCTGGTGGTGGCCTCGCTGCCGCTCATCCTGGCCAACGACCAGTTTGGGGTGAAAAACATCCTGCTCAACCCCTGGCTGCTGCTGGGGCTGGCGGTGCTGCTTTCGGGCCTGCTCGTGGCCGAGCTGCCGCTCTTTGCGCTGAAATTTAAGAACCTACGCTGGCTCGGAAACCGACGCCGGTTTATTTTTGTCGGGTTGGCGCTGGTGCTGGTGGCTACGCTGCGGGCGGCGGGTATTCCGCTGGCGGTGCTGCTCTACGTGCTGCTGTCGGTGCCGGGCCGGGTGCGCAGCCGCGACGGCCTCGAAGCCAGCCCCAGCGGCCCGCAATAAGTTGGTCGTCTTTGCTGTTTAGAACGCGGGCAAGCCGGGCGGCCGGCGGCCTATTTTTTTAGTGCCTAGTGCCTTAGCAGGTAGTATTTATGCGAAATTTTTTCTCAATGCTACTGCTGGGGCTACTGGTGAGCGTGGCAATGCAGGCCCGTGCCCAAGGGAATGGGGCAATGCAAACCGTACCCGTGAGCCTCAGCTGGACTACCTACGCCAGCTTGGGCAACCCGCGTGCCAACGCCGACGATGCCCCGCGCCGGGTGCCCAGCTTTGTGGGGGCTTCGCACGGCGCCGGCGAGGTTATCGGCACTTACTCGCTGCGCCTGGCCGGCACCATCGGCAGCGGTGAGCTGCGCGATGCCGTGTACGAAGCCTTCCCGGCTGCTGATGTGAAGCTTTTGGGCAACACCACGTTGCCGGCCGCGCCGGCCGTGCAGCTACGCACTGGCACCGAGGCGCGCCAGGCATTTACCTACGTGCTAATTAAGCCGGTGCGCCGCAACCCGCAAACCGGCCAGGCCGAGCGCCTGCGCTCGTTTACCTACGCCTACCAGGCCACGGCCGGCGGCCCGGCTGCTAGCCGCACCACGGCGCGCAGCCACGTGAGCACCTCGGTACTGAATAGCGGCGATTGGTTTAAAATCGGGGTGCCGCGCAACGGCGTGTTCAAGCTTGACCGGGCGGCGCTGCAAAGCCTGGGCGTGCCCGTGGCCACCACCGACCCGCGCCGGGTGCAGCTGTATGGCAATGCCGTGGGGCTGCTGCCACAGGCCAACAGCGCCCCCCGGCCCGACGACCTAGCCGAGAACAACCTGCTGTTTGTGGGCAATAACGACGCTACGTTTGATGCCGGCGAGTACTTCCTGTTCTACGCCAAGGGGCCGCACGTGTGGCAGGCCAGCCAGCCCGGCCGGGCGGCAGCACTGTCGCAACCCGGCTTGTCGGGGCTGCTGGGCGAGGGCGGGCGCTTCAAGCACATTACCAACATTTATTCCGACACGGCCTACTACTTCGTGACGGTGGGCACTCGCGACGGGCGCCGCATTCCGACGGTGGCGGCGCCGGCCCAGGCGCCGACGGGCGCGGCCATCACTTCGTTTCTGGACCGCCGCTTTTACGAGCACGACTTGATTAATGTGCTGCACTCGGGCCGGCGCTGGCTGGGCGAGGCCTTCACCACGAGCAGCAGCCAGCGCGACTTCGTGTTCAGCGGCGATGGCAACCAGCCGTTGGCTGACCTCGTGGCCGGCGACACCCTGCGCCTGACGGTGGCCACCGCCAACACGGCCGCCCAGAGCAGCAGCTTCGACGTGGCCCTGAACGGTGCCCGACTGGGCACCTCGATGCTCACGGGCATTCCCAACGGCTCCTTTACGGCGGTAGCCACCAACGACTTCCGCACCTTTACTACCACCACGCCGGCCGGCCTCACCGACCCTAAGGTGTCGCTCACGTTTTCGTCGTACGATGCGGGCGGCCTCGGCTACCTCGATTACCTAGAACTGGTGGTGAAGCGCCAACTGCGCCTGAACGGCGCTTACCTGGAATTTAACTCCCTGAACTACAAGCGGGGCGCGGGCTCGGTGGGCACCTTCACGGTAGCCAATGCCAGCGCCGGCACGCAGGTGTGGGACGTCACCAATCCGCGCCGGCCCCAGGGCCAGGCGCTCGATGGCAGCGGCAACTTTGCGGCCTACACCGACTCGCTACGCGAGTTTGTGGCCGTGCAGCCCACCGGCACGTTTGACGCACCCCGGCTATTCGGCAAAATTCCGAATCAAAACCTGCACGCCCTCAACACCGATGGCAAGCTCGACCTGGTTATCGTCACGTACCCACCCTTTCGGGAGCAGGCCGAGCGGCTGGCCCAGCACCGCCGCGATTACAATGGCCTGAACGTGGCCGTGGTCACGACCAAGCAGGTGTACAACGAGTACAGCTCGGGCGGGCAGGACGTGACGGCCATCCGCGACCTGATGAAGCAGGTGTACGACCGCAACCCTGACCCGGTGGGGCGGCGCGGCTACCTGCTGCTGTTTGGCGACGCCTCGTACGACTACAAGTCGTCGGCCTACAACGATGCCAGCCAGGAGCCCGCCTGGCGCACCGGCCACGCCTCGTACACCACTTCGGCCAGCTTCGACGAAAAGAATAACCAGAACTTCGTGCCGACCTACGAGTCGCGCGAGTCGTTTTTGCCCGTGAGCGGCAACCGCGACAACATGGAGGGCGAAAACAGCTACTCGTCCGAAGACTACTACGGCCTGCTCGACGACAGCGAGGGCGAGTGGCCCGAGGTGTCGTACGGCGTCACGTTTGAAGCCACCGATATCGGCATTGGCCGCCTGCCGGTGCGCCCGGCGACAGGCGCGGCGCGCACCGATGCCAGCCTGGCCAAGCTGGTAGTCGATAAGCTGCTGGACTACGACACGCCCAGCAGCTTCGGCAAGTGGCGCAACCGCATCACCTTCACCGCCGACGACACGGACGCGGAGAAAACCAACGAGTTTGCCAGCGAGTCGGAAACCATTTTTGCTGCCAACATCAAGCAGAGCGAGCCGGCGTACAACCTGCGTAAAGACTACCTCGACCTGTTTCCGCAGGTAAGCTCCTCGGCCGGGCAGCGCTCGCCGGCCGCGGTGGCAGCCATCGACGAGGCGCTGGAGCAGGGCTCCCTACTAATTGGCTACACTGGCCACGGCGGCCCCCGCGGCCTCGCCGACGAGCAGCTCATCACCAATGCCTCGCTGCTGGCGCTGCGCAATCAGCACCGGCTCACGTTTCTGGTCACGGGCACCTGCGACCTGAGCACCTACGACAACCCGGGCTTTACCTCGGCCGGCGAGAATGTGCTGGTGGACAACGACGGCGGTGGCACGGGCCTGGGCGCCGGCGCCGTGGGGCTGTTTACGACAACGCGGGTGGTGTATTCCAACTTCAACACCCAGGTTGTCAATAACTTTTATACGCAGGTACTGACCCGCAACGGGGCCGGCACCCTCCCCTACCTGGGCCTGGCCGCGAGCGTGGCCAAAAACGTATCGATTGGCGGCGACCTTAATAACCGCAACTACACCCTGCTGGCTGACCCCACCACTCGCCTCGCCTACCCCGGCCAGCGCGTGGTGCTTGACTCCATCAACGGTCACCACGTGCCGTCGGTCACGGTGAGCCTCGATACCTTGCAGGCCCTGGGCCAGGTGCGCCTGAGCGGCCACGTGGAGCGCAACGGCGTGCTGAACACCGGCTTTGGCGGCACGGCCGACATTACCATCTTCGACAAGCCCGTGACGGTGCAAACGCTGGGCGACGCCGGCTCGGCCCAAATACCGGTCGAGACGCAGGAAAACGTCATCTACGGCGGACAGGCTACGGTGCGCAACGGGCGCTTCTCGGTGAAGTTTGTGGTGCCCAAGGACATTGCCTACAACGTGGGCCTGGGCAAAATCAGCCTCTACGCCGCCGACCTCGTGA